>Ga0075433_10003569_pt1 | contig 12008 bp, 10 predicted proteins | sample RhiMethybrSRZTD2_FD_75299 | JGI IMG/M metagenome (GOLD analysis project Ga0075433, IMG submission 75299) | Populus rhizosphere microbial communities from Tennessee, USA - Rhizosphere MetaG P. TD hybrid SRZTD2 | ecosystem: Host-associated > Plants > Roots > Rhizosphere > Soil | place: USA... | reverse complement strand
AACAAGTCGTCACGGATCCGGTTGTATCCGATGCGGAGCTCGTTGACGCGGCTGCGACCGAGCACCTGGGTCTGGCCGATCGCCACGTTGTGCGCCAACTGCTGCTTCGGGGCCTGCTGGAACTGCGTCGTGCCGATGAGCGGCGCCTCGTAGGGGCCGGGGACCGCATCGTCGCGGTTGGTCAGGCTGTAGCGGACGTACAGCTTGCTGTTCGTGGAGAAGCTCTGATCGACCCGCGTGTCGAGCTGGTGGCGCATCCGGGTCGCGTCGCGCGTCACCACGTAATTGCCGGTCAGATCCGGAAGGTTGGCCTCGGGAAGCAGGTCCAGCAGACGGCGCGCCAGCGGATGAATGCGATCCGCGGGGATCTGGTTGTTCGGAAACGGGTCGCGGATGACCCCGGTGCCATTCGGGTTCGGCCGCGTCGTTGCCGGATCGTAGATGAGGACGGGACGACCCTGATTGTTCACGAAGCCGCGAAAGTCGCCGGCGCGTTGCGCGGCCGTCGGAACGGTCTGCCGATAATCGGTTCCGCGATTCTCGTCCGTTGTTTCCCAGCTCGCGAAGAAGAAGGTGCGGTCGCGCCGCACCGGGCCGCCGAGCGTGCCGCCGTACTGGTGGCGGCTCAGGCGTTTCTCCTCGGACGGCGCCGCGAACGGATTGCGTGCGTCGAACGCGTCGTCGCGAAGGAACTCAAAGCCGACGCCGCGGATCGTATTCGTGCCCGAACGGATGGTCGCGTTGATCACCGCGCCGGCGGCCTGTCCGTACTCGGCGGAGAAGTTGTTCGTCTGGATGCTGAACTCCGACAGGGCGTCGACCGAGGGCTGCGACACCACGTTCGAGCTGTTCTGCTGATCGACGATGCGCGCGTTGTTGTCGACGCCATCGAGCATGAAGCTGTTGAGCACCGAACGTGCGCCGTTGGCGACGAACGCGCCGCCCTCGGACGCGCGGTCGCCGGCGGCGGACTCCAGCACGCCCGTGGCGAGCCGTGCGAGCTGCAGGAAGTTGCGGCCGTTCAGCGGGAGGTCGCTGATGGTCTGCGCCGTGACGACCTGTCCGACAGACGAGGTGTCCGCGGCGAGGACCGGCGTGCCGACCACCAGGAGCGACTCGGTGATCTCGCCGGCACGCAGATCGAAATCGACGCGGATCTCCTGATCCGTTTCGACCGTGATCGCCTCGCGCCGCATCTTCTGAAATCCCTGGAGCTCGCACGTGACGGTGTAGCGTCCGGACGGGAGAAACGGCACGTCGTACTGGCCGCGCTCGTTCGAGACGGCCACGCGAGCGACATTGGTCTCGGAATTGACAATCGTCAGGGTCGCGCCGGGCACGACTGCTTTCGTCGGGTCGGTGACCGTCCCGGTGATCCGCGCCGTCTGCGCGGCTGCGGCAGTCGTCCAGAGGCTGACGACCGTGACCGCGGCGAAGGTGACCAGGGGCCCGCGGAACAGCCGCATGCGAACCTCCTCGCGAGAGTCGGAATTATAGCCCGCGGATTTTCTTGACATCCGCGCCGGTGCGCGAATATATTCGCCAAGCGCGAATTTTTTCGCTCTCAGTGGAGATCTCGTGCCACGATCCCATCCGCCTCACCTCACGCGCCGCGAAGCGCAGATCATGGAGATCCTCCACCGCCGCCGCCGCGCGACCGTCGAGGAGATCCGGGCCGAGCTGCCCGACGCGCCCAGTCCGTCCAGCGTGCGCAAGCTCCTCGAGATCATGATCGACCGCCGCCTGCTCGGCCGCGAATACGACGGCCCGCGCTTCGTCTATTCTCCGGCCGCGACGCCGGAGGATGCGAGCCGCTCCGCGCTCAGGCAGCTCGTGCGCACGTTCTTCGGCGATTCACCCGGATCCGCGGCCGCGGCGCTGCTCGGCATGGACGCCGAGCCGCTGTCCGACGAGGAATACAAGCGGCTGAGCGCGCTCCTGAGGCGCCGCCGTGAAGGAGGCACGCGATGAGCCCGTTCGTTCTCGACATCATCGTCCGCGCGTCCGCGGTGCTGGCGGCTGCCGCGCTCGCCGATGTCGTCCTGCGCCGCCGCGCCTCGGCGGCGACACGGCATCTCGTGTGGACGGTCGCGTTCGGCGCGCTGCTCGCGCTCCCGGCGGCGTCATCCGTGCTCCCGGAATTGACCGTGCCCATTCCGATCGCGCGGCCGGTCGCGCCGCGCGTCGGCCCCACCGCGATTCTCCCTTCCAACGCGGTCGTCAGTCATGACGCGGCCGCGGGCGCAGTGCCCGTCCTCTGCCTCGAAGGCCGCGAGCGCTGCAAACCGGACACCGCAGCGGCGGGCGTGTCAGCGCTGGCGAGTGTGGCGCGCCTCACGCCGGGCGTGGCAATAGCCGCACTGTACGCCTTGTATGCGGCCGGCGTCATCCTGCTTCTCGTGCGGCTCGTCCTCGAGCCGTTCGCACTCAGGCGTCTGACGCGCACGTCCAGTGACGTGACTGCCGCCGCCTGGCGCCGGCTCTGCGACGGTGCGGCGGCCGAGCTAAGTGTGTCCCGGACGGTGCGCCTGGTGCGCAGCGAACGCGAGGTGATGCCGCTGACGTTCGGCACGATCGCGCCCACGATCGTGCTTCCCGCGTCGGCTGACCAGTGGACGGAGGATCGCCGGCGGGCGGTGCTGCTGCACGAGCTGGCGCACGTCGCGCGGCGCGACTGCCTGGTCCAGCGGATCGCTGCCTGCGCGTGCGCGCTGTACTGGCCTCATCCGGGCGTGTGGTGGGCAGCGAAGCGGCTGCGCACGGAGCGGGAGCTCGCCTGCGACGATCGCGTGCTCGCCTCCGGCGCGGCCGCGCGTGACTACGCCGGGCATCTGCTCGAGATCGCTCACGCATTCCGCACGGCGCCGGCGCCGGCGACCGCGCTCGGCATGGCGCGCCCGCGACAGCTCGAACGCCGGCTGCTCGCGATCCTCGATGACGCGCGCCATCGCGGGGCGCCTGGCCGCGGCCGCGGCAGCGTTCTCGTCGTGGTCGCGATCGCGCTATTCCTGCCGATGGCCGCGGTCCGCGGGGCGCTCATGCCGATCGGCCCCGCGTCGCCGGCGCAGTCGCCCGCATCAGGCCCGCAGGAGTTCACCGGCACCTGGGAGGTCCATCCCTCGCGCGATCCGGCCCAGGTCCAGCTCACCATTCGCAGCGGCCAGTCGACGCTTGGCAGGACGATGGCGCTCGCCGATCTCGAGCGGCTGGCGGGAACGACGCTCGCATCAGCCTCCACGGTCCATTTCCCCATCCGCCGCGACGCGGGCACCTTCACCATCGACGGTCTGTGCCGCAACCGCGCGTGCGCCGGCACCTTCGTCTTCGAGCCCAGCGCCACGTTCGGCGCGGAGCTGGCGAAGCGCGGCATCGGCCGGCCGACGCCGCAGGACCAGTTCTCTCTCGCAGCCTCCGACATCGGTCTCGCGTACCTCGATACGCTGGCCGCAGCCGGCTACGCGACGCCGGACGTCCGCACGCTGGTCCGCGCGGCCCAGCACGGCGTCGACGGCGGATACGTCAAGGACATGGCGGCGCTGGGCTATCGCCTCGGCACCCTCGACGTGCTGATCCGGCTCCGCGATCACGGCGTCGATCCCGAATACGTCCGCGGCATGGCGGCGAACGGCCTCGCGAAGCTGTCAGCCGACGACCTCGTTCGCGGGCGTGACCACGGCGTCGATCCCGAGTACGTGCGCGGACTCGCCGCGCTTGGTTTCCGTGGGCTCGGCCTCGACGCCCTCGTCGGCGCCCGCGATCATGGCGTCGACCCCGAGTACATCCGCGACATGCAGAGCCTCGGCCACAAGCTGACGATCGACGGTTACACGCGCACGCGGGATCACGGTGTGGATCCGGAATACGTCCGCGGTCTCGGCTCGCTCGGCTACGGGGGTCTCACGGCCGACGCGCTCATCGGGGCGCGCGATCACGGCGTCGATCCCGAGTACGTGCGCGCGATGGGCGAGCTCGGCTACAAGGGGACCCCGCTCGACTCGATGATCCGCATGCGCGACCATGGAGTCGATCCGACGTACGTGCGGCGGCTCCAGCAGCGCGGCATGTCGAACCTGAGCGTGGACGAGATCATCCGCCGGCGCGACCGCGGCGACGATCGATAACCGGTTCAGGCTGCCTTTGACGCGTGATCAACGCCTCTCGAGCGGCGACTGCGTGAGTGCCGTGGTGTACGCGTTCTGAAACACACCATCGGGATCGTGCGCCAGGCAGATCTCGCGAAAGCGCGCCAGCTTCGGATAGAGCGGCGCGATCTCCACCGCTGCCAGCGGGTTGTACTTCCCCCAATGCGGGCGGGCCGAGTAGAGCCGCGCGAACGCCTTCGCCAGAAAGCCGCACACCGCGTAGTACGGCTGGCGTCGGCGCTCCGGCTCGAAGTTGAAAAGGCTGATCGAATACCGCTCTTCGCCCTCGGTCATGGCGAGGAGGGTCTCCTCGGCCAGCACACGGCGGAAGAAGATGAGGTAGTGGTGCACGTACTGATTCGCGAGCGCCGTGTATTCGTCGAGCAGGCCGGCTCGCGTGAGCTCCCCGCTCAAACTCGCGCTGACGGCCGTATTCGCGCCCGCGAAGAACGGAATCGCTTCCTGAAGGAACGCCGCGGCTGACCCGAGGTGCCGCTTCGGAACGAAGAGCTCCATTTCCACATGCCGGTAGATGTGGTGATGGCGGGTGTGCAGCGTCGAGATCGTCTCGCTGCTTCCGGTGACCGGCAGCGAGCGCATCAACGGTGGCAGCGCCTGCTTCCAGAACTCCGTGACGGCCCTCGCCCCAACCAGCCTGGCGCCTCCCACCACCGCCTTGACCAGCGCGTGCATCCCCCACTCGACGACGAGCACGTCGAAGGCCCGGACCCACCGCAGGCGCCGGAGGGCGGCGGCGTCGGGCTCGGGCGCCCGGCGGCGATGGTAAGCGAACCACCGCCACCCGTAAGGAAAGACCAGGAACTGCTGCTGTGGCCAGTCGGCCTCCTGGGCGAGCACGGACTCGAGAGAGTCGTGCACCCCCATCCACTCATCCATCCAGAACCGCGGCACGACCTCGATCGTGAGCTCCAGGATGACGCCCAGGCACCCGAGGCTGGCGCGAGCGGCGAGGAGGTCGTCTCCACCGGGAATCGTTTTGATGATGGGTTGTCGGTTGGCGTCATAGCACGCGAGCTTCACGCTGCGTACGAAGCTGGAGAGGCTGGCGCTGCCGGTGCCGTGAGTCGCGGTGGCGGTGGCGCCGGCGATCGTCTGCCGCGTGATGGCGCCGAGCGTCGGCAGGCTGAACGGAGTCCCGCGGAGCGCTGCCAGGATCTTCTCGATGGTGGCGCCGGCGCCTACGCGGGCGACGTGGCCCACGGTCCCCGGTTCGACGGTGACGTCCGAGAAGTGCGCGAGGCTCACGAGAACGTCCGTCGCCTCGACGATGCCGCTCCAGGAATGTCCTGCGCCCTGTACCCGAATCCGGCCGCCCTGGTGCCGTGCCAGGATCCCGAGCACTTCCTCTTCCGTGCGAGGCGTGTAGCGGTGCCGGGGCTCGTAGGAAATGTTCTTCCCGAAGTTGTGCACAACGTCTCGCGAAAAGCTCCGTCCCTTGCCGCGATCGGACTCTCAACGACAGTCGATTGCGCTCTTCACCACGCGCCGCACGATCTTCGTCACCTCCTCGGGCGTGGCCTCGAGCACCCGTTGGCGCAGCAGGCGCAGTCGCGGGACGAAGTCCGTTCCTGCCATCAGAAACATCATATCGATCGCGTCGTCTCTGACTTGCGTGATGCGGGCACGATCGCACACGAGCGTGCTGCCGCACGCGGTGACCGTCAGTCCATTCGTGAGCGGGATCAGGTCTTCAATCGTCATGACGTCATCCTCGGAGCGCAAGAATACCAGCGCGCTGGCCTCGCCTCGGTCCGACGGTGCCCTGATGGACTATGGTGACCTGTCATGACTATAATTGGTCATGAGTGAGGTCGGCGTCGCGGACTTGAAGGCTCGTCTCAGCGAACATCTCCGCTCGGTGCGGAACGGCGGCACACTCACGGTGCTCGACCGCAACACACCGATTGCGCGGATCGTTCCGTACGCCGCCCAACCGCTCGAGATTCGCAAGGCGACCCGGCGGCCGCGCGATCTGAAGCTGCCACCGAGACCTGCGAAGCGCACCGACAGCGCCGCCCTCATCGTTGAGGATCGGCGCCGCCGGTGATCGCGTACATCGATACGTCCGCTCTCCTGCGGATCGTCCTGCGTGAGCCGGGGGCTCTCGACGATCTGAGGACGTACGACGGGCTCGTGTCCAGCGAACTGATCGCGGTCGAGAGCGCGCGCACGATCGATCGGTTGCGGTTGCAGGGCGCGCTGACAACCGAAGAAGCGGCGGCACGACTCCGCGTCGTCAATGAATGGCTCGAGGCGATCGATCTCGTGCTGGTGCGCCCGCCGGTGCTCAGCCGCGCCAGCGAACCGTTGCCGATGCCCCTCGGAACGCTCGACGCGCTCCACCTCGCGACCGCGCTCATCTGGCGCGACCGCCTCGGATCGCTACCGACGATGGCGACGCACGATACCGCCCTCGGCCTGGCCGCCCAGTCATTCGGATTCGATGTGCGCGGAATCTGAGACGTCCATGACCAACCTCACGCGGAACACCCGCACCGAGACCGAGGCGGTCGCCCCGACGCTGATGGTCATCGGCGGCGAGGCGCGCGAAAGCGTAAACGGCGCCTTCATCGACGTCGAAAACCCTGCCAACCACACGATCGTGGGGCGCGTCCCGCGCGCCACGGATGCCGACGTCGAGGCCGCCGTTCACGCGGCGGCGGCGGCGTTCGAACAGTGGCGAGGCGTCGTGCCGCGAGATCGCGGCCGGGCGCTCGTCCAGATTGCCGACGCGCTGGACGCAGATCTGGAATCGGTCGCGCGACTGCTCGCGCTCGAGACCGGCAACGCCATCCGGCCGCAGGCGCGCCCGGAGGTCAAGGGCGCCGCGGACGTCTTCAGGTATTTCGGCGGCCTGGCCGGCGAGATCAAGGGGGAAACGATTCCCCTGGGCGAGCACGTGCTCAGCTACACACGCCGCGAGCCGATCGGCGTCGTCGGCGCGATCGTGCCCTGGAACGCTCCGGTCGTGCTCGGCGCGCTCAAAGTCGCGATGGCTGTCGCCGCCGGCAATACGCTGGTGCTCAAGGCCGCCGAGGACGCGCCGCTCGCGCTGCTGCGCGTGGCGCAGATCTGCGGCCGGCATCTGCCTCCCGGCGTCCTGAATCTGATCACCGGCTACGGCGAGGAGTGCGGCGCCGCGCTTGCCCGTCATCCCATGGTGCGCAAGCTCTCCTTCACCGGATCGACGGAGGTCGGCAAGAGCATCATGCACGCCGCCGCCGACCGGATCGTGCCCGTCTCGCTGGAGCTTGGCGGCAAGAGTCCTGCTCTGGTCTTCCCGGACGCCGATGACGACGGCACGGTGGATGGAGTGATCGCGGGCATGCGGGTGACGCGTCAGGGCCAGTCGTGTACCGCCGGCTCGCGTCTGTTCCTGCACCGTTCGATCTTCGAGTCCTTCCTCGCGAAGCTCGCCGCAAAGCTGGCCGCCTTGAAGATCGGCGATCCGCTCGACGAGTCCACCGACATGGGGGCGATCATCAGCCGGAAGCAGTTCGACCGCGTCTGTCATTACATCGACGATGGGTTGCGGCAACCGGGCGCTCGTCTCGTCATCGGCGGACTCCCGCCGAAGGAGGGACCGCTGGCGCAGGGCTACTTCGTGCAGCCGACCGTGTTCGCCGACGTCCGGAACGACTGGCGGATCGCGCGCGAAGAGATCTTCGGCCCGGTGATGGTGGCGATCCCGTGGACTGACGAAGCGGACGCGATCCGGATGGCGAACGACAGCCACTATGGACTGGCGGCGTACGTCTGGACGCGTGACCTCGGCAAGGCGATTCGCACCGCGCACGCCATCGAATCCGGATGGGTCCAGATCAACCAGGGACTCGGCCAGTTCCCGGGACAGTCCTACGGCGGCTACAAGCAGAGCGGCATCGGCCGCGAGTACTCGCTCGAAGGGATGCTCGACAGCTACACTCAGCGGAAGAACATCACCGTCAGCCTTCGCTCGCCGTAGGCGAGCAGGGGGTTCCAACCCTGGCCCCTCTTTCGCCCGTCCAAGTTGGTCTGATGGAGGGCGCATGAAATTCCGGCTCGGAGGCCTGGAACAGGCAAAGGAACGCGTGCGCGGCGCCCGCCGTGGAATGTGGTTGGACGTGGTCGCCCGGGACGTCCGCTACGGATTGCGGCAGGTTCGACGCAATCCGGCGTTCTCGGCGATCGCCATCGCGACGCTCGCGCTCGGCATCGGCGGGATCACGGCGATGTTCAGCGCCTTCGACGCCGTGCTCGTGCGGCCCTTGCCCTATACCGACGCAGACCGTCTCGTGATGGTCTGGGACTGGGAGACGACCGAGACCGACGTCACCTCGAGGTTCAACTCCACACCCGCGGAATGGATCGAGTGGCGCCGCCTCAACACCGTCTTCACGGATCTCGCCTGCTCGCAGCCGGCCGACGCAACGCTCTCCGGCGGCGGCGAACCCGAACTGGTCTCCGCGCGGAAGGTGACGTGGACATTCTGGAGCGTCCTTGGCGTGCAGCCCATGCTCGGGCGTGTCTTCACCGAGGAGGAGGACAACAAGCGCGTGCGCGTCGTCGTCATCAGCCACGGACTGTGGCAACGCCGATTCGGCGGCGAATCCGACATCGTCGGGCGTGCCATCTCCCTCAACGACGAGCCCTACCAAGTGATCGGCGTCATGCCGCGGAGCTTCTACTTCATGCCCTCGCGCGAGATCGACATGTGGATGCCGGCATCGTTCCCGCCCTGGATGCGTACGAACCTTACGTGGCATGACTCCCAAATCGTGGCGCGGCTCAAGCCCGGCGTCACCCTGGAGCAGGCACGGCAGTCCATGGCGGCGTTGAGTCTGCAGGTCACGGCGAAGAACTTTCGCGGCCCCCGTTCGGTGATGGTCCTGCCTCTGCGGCAGGAGATCGCCGGCAGAACACGAACTGCACTGATCCTGCTGCTGAGCGCGTCGGCGGCGCTCCTGTTGATCGCGTGCGTCAACGTGACGAATCTCCTGCTCTCGCGCGGCGCGGTGCGGGGCCGGGAAGTGGCGGTGCGCGCGGCACTCGGCGCCGCGCGCGGCAGGCTGGTCTCCCAGTTCCTGACCGAGAGCCTGGTGCTCACCGCGCTCGGTACCCTTGCCGGACTCGCGGTGGCTCTACCCGCGATGCGATTCCTCGAGCGACTCGTGCCCGAGGCCATGGGCGCCGCGCGCCTCACGCTCGATTGGCGCGTGCTGGCGTTCTCCGCAGCCGCGGCGGCGGGTGCGACGTTGACGTTCGGACTCGTGCCCGCCTTGCGGGGATCGCGTACCGCTCCGCAAGACGCGATCCGCGACGGTGGACGCGGCACGGCAGGCGCGCGGAGCCACTGGCTCCAGCATTCACTGATCATCGTCGAAACGGCGCTCGCCGTCGTGCTGCTCACATGCTGCGGCCTGCTGCTGCAGACCTTTCAGCACCTGCGGAACAAGGACGTCGGATTCAGAAGCGAAAAGCTCCTGACCTTCGAGACTCCGCTCTTCCGCTACAAGGATTTCAACCGGCGCGTCGCGTTCATCAACGCCGAGGTCGAGGCCGTGCGCGCGATTCCTGGCGTCGTCAACGCAGGTGCGATCAGTCGCATTCCGTTCACGAACGCCGCCGACGCGACGTTCTATTGGCTGGAGGGACAGCCCAGGAGCCAGATTCCGCAGCAGGTCGCGCTCATACGCAACGTCAGCCGCGACTACCTTGGCACGGTGGGGGCGAGCCTGCACGAAGGCCGGTTCTTCACCGCGACGGATCAATCGTCCAGGCTGCCCCTGGCCATCGTCAACGAACCGTTTGCCGCTCGCCATTTCCAGGGCCGATCTCCCCTCGGCCAGCGGTTCAAGTTCGGAAACACAGGGGACCAGGGCTACTGGTACACGATTGTCGGCGTCGTGAAGTCGATCCGGGAGACCGGCGTGCTGGACGAGATGAAGCCCGCCGTCTATCGGCTGCACGAGCACTGCGACCAGATCGGCAGCATGCTCAACGGCATCGTGGTTCGAACAGCCGGCGAGCCCGCGTCGATCGTCACGTCGGTACGTCAGGCCATCTGGTCGGTCGACAGGAACCAGCCGATTGCGCGCATCCAGACGATGGAGGCAATCGTCGAACGCCAGCTCTCGACGCCTTCACAAAGCACCGCGCTGTTGAGCGCATTCGCGCTCCTCGCGCTGGTGCTCGCAGCGCTGGGCATCTATGGGGTGCTCTCCTATGCCGTCGCTCAGCGCACCAACGAGATCGGCGTACGCATGGCGTTGGGTGCAACCTCCAGCCAGATCATGCGCTCCTTTGGCGGGCGAGGCCTGGGTGTGACGCTCACCGGACTCGCCATCGGTGTCGTCCTGGCGGCGATTGCGTCGCGCTTGATGAGTACGGTGCTCTACGGCTTCCGCCCCGACTACGTCACGACGGTCGCCGTGGTCTCCGTGATTCTCGTGGGGGTCGCTGCACTGGCATGTGTCGTTCCCGCGCGCCGCGCCGCGCGCATCGATCCGATGATTGCCCTGCGCCAGGAATAGCGGGAGCGACGTTCAGTTCTCCGGACGATAGAGCGGATCACTGAGTATTTTCCTGAGTCCGGTGCCCCTGCGCCAGACCACATCGTTCTTGAGGGCACTGATTCGCCAGCCTGACTGTGTATGCTCTGCTTTCGCCGTCAGCACACCGCCGGCGAGGAAATAGTTTTCATCCTTGTCTGGCTCGCCATAGCCGTCCGCCCAGAGATGCAGAGCAATCAAGTTCCCCCGAACATGAGCCGTCGCATCATCGAGCCGGACATCACAGCCGGCAAGCAGATGCTGGGTCGCTTTGAAGCGCGTGAAGCTCTCTTTCTGGTTGCTGAGGATGTCAGCCGGGCCGTGAAGTACCGAACCATTTGGTCGCTCGATGCTCACGTCGCTGGTGAATATGGACTCCATCGTCTCGAGCGTAAAGTCCTTTTCATCGAGCGCTCTGAAATACCTGATGAGTAATTCGTTGATGGCAAATTTCTGTTCGTAGTCGGGCATGAATCTGTTTCTCCGATCAAGAGCCGGCCGCTCGTGCGCTACGCGAGCGGTTCCCCGATGAGCAGCCGATTCTTCGGCGTGATCGCGCGGGGAATGGTCTGCGTCCAGACGCGGTATCCGCTTTGCTCGAGCCGCACGGCGCGCATCACGTCAACCGCCAGCGACTCTTCCACCCATCCTGACAACGAGCCAGTCCGGTTCAAGGCGAGGTCCTGACAACACGGGAGCACGGCGACGCGCGCACGGGCGGCGGCCGCGCGATCCAGCACCCGGTCGGTCAACGCTCCGCAGGCGTGGCTCGATACCACCAGGTCGCCTTCGCCGAGTGACACCGACTCGAGCGGCTGATTAGTAGACACGATGCGGCCGGCCAGCCGCGGCCACGCCTCGACAAGCACCGCGTGGAGGCGTGCGACCGATTTCGGCGGCGCCGTGTCCACCAGGAGCGCGCCTGGCGACGTGTCGTCCAGGATCAAGAGCGCGTGTGACAGCAGCCCGTGTCCCGACGCCAGATCGACGATGCGTCCACCACGGAAGCGCCGGCGGACACGGCGGGCCATCTCCCATGCCTCGTAGAGCTCCTTCCGGGGCAGACAGCCCGCATGGCAGACCGCGCGCGCCAGCCGTGCGAACAGCGCGTCGCCGGAGAAGCGCCCCAGGTCTCGGTCTGTGAGCCTCGCCTTCGACGACATCGAGAAGACGCGCCCGGTGGTCGGAACGCCCATCAGGCCAGAGAATATAGATAATCAGCCGGCAGCGAATCGAGGAGGCAGGATGGATCTCACACGGCGTCGCTTTCTGGCACGTGTCGCGGCAGCCGGCGGAGCGCCGCTCGTGTATGAGG
>Ga0075433_10003565_pt1 | contig 12011 bp, 11 predicted proteins | sample RhiMethybrSRZTD2_FD_75299 | JGI IMG/M metagenome (GOLD analysis project Ga0075433, IMG submission 75299) | Populus rhizosphere microbial communities from Tennessee, USA - Rhizosphere MetaG P. TD hybrid SRZTD2 | ecosystem: Host-associated > Plants > Roots > Rhizosphere > Soil | place: USA... | reverse complement strand
GAGGCCGCCACCGCCGCCTTGTAGGGGCGCAGGTACGTGAGCAGGCGCAGCAGCAGCGTCCGGTCGTAGCTGCGGGCCGGCGCGTCGTCCTCGTGGAACCCGGCCGCGCTCACGCCGCGCCCTCCCCGCTCACGCCGTCCTCTCCATCTCCTCCTCGAGGAGCTGCCGGCGGTGCAGGTCGGCGTAGAAGCCGCCCCCGGCCACCAGCTCGTCGTGGGTCCCCCGCTCCACGATGCGGCCGTCGCGGAGCACGACGATGAGGTCGGCCTCCTTCACGGTGGAGACGCGGTGCGAGACGAGGAAGGTCGTGCGCTCCGCCATCACGCCCTTGAGGCCCGCCAGGATCGCCTCCTCCGTGTAGGTGTCCACCGAGGCCAGCGCGTCGTCGAGGATCAGGATGCGCGGGTCCATGGCCAGGGCGCGGGCCAGCGCCGCGCGCTGCTTCTGGCCGCCGCTGAGGGTGATCCCGCGCTCGCCCACGAAGGTCTCGTAGCCCAGGGGGAAGTCCCGGACGTCCTGGGACAGCTGGGCGATGGCGGCCGCCGCCTCCGTGCGCCGGCGCAGCGCCTCCGCGTCGCCCGGCGGCAGGCCGAAGGCCACGTTCTCGGCCACGGTGTCGGAGAAGAGGAACGTCTCCTGCGGGACGAGCGCCACCGCCCCCCGCAGATCGTGGAGCGGGATGGTGCGCACGTCGCGCCCGTCCACCAGCACGGTGCCGGCCGGGGCCTCGAACAGCCGGGGGATCAGGCTCACGAGCGTGCTCTTGCCCGAGCCGGTGGGCCCCACGATGGCCACGGTGGTCCCCGCGGGGACGGCCAGGCTCACGTCGTGGAGGACGGGCCGCCCGTCGTAGGCGAAGGTGAGGTTCTTGAACTCCACGCCGCCGCGGATCGCGGGCGCGGGCCCGGCCAGCGCATCGCCGATCTCGGCCGGGGCCCGGAGGATCGCGTCGATGCGGCCCATGGAGGCCTCGCCCCGCTCGAAGATGTTCACCACCCAGCCCAGCGCGATCATGGGCCAGTGCAGCATGGCCAGGTAGGCGCCGAAGGCCACGAACTCCCCCAGGGTGATGGTGCCGCCCACCACCATCCTGCCGCCCAGCCACAACACCATCACCGCGCCCAGCCCCATGAGGAGCTGGATCCCCGGGTAGAGGCTGCCGAAGAGCCGGATGAGCGCGCGGTTGCGGCGCACGTACTCCTGGTTGGCGGCCGCGAAGCGCTCCATCTCCCGGGGCTCCTGGGCATAGGCGCGCACCACCCGCGCCCCCGAGAGGTTCTCCTGCACGATGGCATTCAGCTCCGACAGCTGCGCCTGCACCGACTCGAAGCGGTCGTGGATGCGGCGGCCGATGACGCGGGCCAGGAAGGAGACGAAGAAGAGCGGCACCAGGGCCAGGCCCAGGAGCAGGGGGCTGATCCGCAGCATCAGCACGATGGTGGCCACGAACGTGGCCGCGGTGTTGGCCGTGTACATGATGCCCGGCCCCAGCACCATGCGCACCGCCGAGAGGTCGTTGGTGGCGCGGCTCATGAGGTCGCCGGTGCGGTTCGTCTGGTAGAAGCGGGGGGCCAGGAGGGTGAGCCGGCGGAAGAGGTCGCCCCGCAGCTCGAACTCGATCTCGCGGCTGATGGCGATGAGGATCATCCGCATGTGGTAGCGGAAGAGGCCCTCCACCAGGACCACGCCCACCATGAGGCCGGAGTAGAGGTAGAGCTTGCCGCGGGTGATGCGCACGGTCAGGTCGTCCACCGCATAGCGGAGGATCCAGGGCGCGGCGGTGGACAGGGCGGTGGTGGCCAGCAGGCAGAAGAGGCCGACCAGCAGGCGCCGCCGGTGGCGGCGGAGGTAGGGGAGGAGCCCGCGGAGGTGGGGCAGCCCGCGCCGGGCGCCGCCCATCAGCGACGCCGGGCCGCCGCTCTCGCCTTGCGCTGCCGGTCCAGCTCCTGGCTGGCCCGCAGCAGGTGGGGGAGGTTCACCTTCTCCCAGGCCAGCGCCTCCCGCTGCTGCGGGTAACGGGCCTCGGCCTCGCGGAAGGCCCGCGAGTGGTAGACGGTGCGGCCGGCCGCGTCGGGGATCCCGCCCAGGTGGTGGTGCAGCATCTCGTGATAGACGACGCTCTCCAGGAAGTAGGCGGGGACGTCGCGCCGGTCCAGCACGGGATGGATGCGGATGAGGGCCAGCACGGGGTCGTAGCTGCCGAAGGTCAGGCCGCCGCGGCGCGCGCGCCCGCTGCCCCGGCCCCAGGTGAGGGGCACGAGCAGCGCCGATCCGAAGAAGCGGACGTTCAGGCGGTCGTAAACGTGCTGCAGGTCGTGCACCTGGCCGCGGGTGACCAGCGGGGGCAGCGTGCGCGGCACGCGGCGCACGCGGTGCAGGTTCTCGTTCATGAACCGCCGTACGTCGCCGTCCGCGCTGCGGCTGGTGCCGCGCCGCAGCCCGCGGGCCACCGCGCGCACCACGGGGAGCGGGGCGTGCAGGAACATGCGGTGGAGGCGCAGGAGCACGGCGCCTCCGCGCCGGCGGAACGAGAGCAGCACGGAGCGGTTCTCGGTGAGGGTGAGGCGCACCGGCCGCGAGGCCTCGCGCTGCACGGCCGCCTCCAGGGTCGCGGGTTCCCAGACGGGCGAGTCGTCGAAGCGGAGGCTGAGCTGGCGCGACCTGTGGGACGGCGCGGTAGCCATCGTGTTTTCGAGAACCCGGTGCAGAGCATGGCTCACGGTGAGGCCGAGGTCAAGCCGTCAAGGGGCCGCGCGGACCCGCGGCGGCGCGCGCGGCGGACGGGGTGCGGACCGCGCAGATTTGTTCCATACAATATTAGATAGTAGCTATCCCGGGGACCCCAGGGGCACGTAGTACTGGGTGCCCTTGCCCATGTTTCGGATCTGGCGCAGCAGGTCGTCGAGGTCCTGGTCGCTGCGCGCGAAGTTCACCTCCGCGGTGTTCACCACCAGGAGGGGGCTCTGGCTGTAGTGGAAGAAGTAGTGGTTGTACGCGCGGTTCACCTCGGCCAGGTAGTCCTCGGAGAGGTGCGCCTCCTCCGGGCGTCCCCGGGCGCGGATGCGCTTCATGAGGACCTCGGTGGGGGCCTGGAGGTATATCGCCAGGTCCGGCCGGGGCGCGGCCTCGGCCAGCAGGCCGTAGAGCTTCTCGTAGATGGGCAGCTCGGCGTCCTCGAGGTTCAGGTACGCGAAGAGCTTGCTCTTCTCGAACACGTAGTCGGCCAGCGTGACCTGGTTGAAGAGGCTCCGCTGCCGCAGCTCCTGCTGCTGGCGGTAGCGCGAGAGCAGGAAGAAGAGCTCCAGCTGGAAGGCCGCTCCCGGCGCGCCGTCGTAGAAGCCCTTGAGGAACGGGTTCTGTCCCCACTCCTCGAGCAGGGTGGTGGCGTCCAGGCGCTCGGCCAGCCGCTCCACCACGGCGGTCTTGCCCACCCCGATGGGGCCGTCGACCGCGATGTAATGGAACTTCACGCCGGCTCGTCCCCCTGCGAACCGACGAGCGTCACGCGCGAGGGGTCGGGGCACCGCTCCAGCAGCTCGCGAACGGTCAGGCCCAGGACGGGATGTGGCGTGTCGGGCGCGATCTCGGCCAGCGGCGCCAGGACGAACCGGCGCTCGGCCAGGCGCGGGTGGGGGAGGGTCAGGAACGGCAGCGCGCGCACCTCCGGCCCGTAGAGCAGCAGGTCCACGTCGGCGGTGCGCGGCGCGTTCCGGCGCGGGCCGCGCTCCCGGCCCAGCTCGCGCTCCGCGTCCAGGCACGCGTCGAGCAGCTCCTCGGGAGAGAGCCCGGTCTCGCCGCCCAGCACCGCGTTCAGGAACCAGCCCTGGTCCGGGGCGTCCTTGGGCTCGGTGAGATAGGTCGAGCTGCGCGCGGCCACGCGGAAGCCGCGCCGTTCCACGGCGCGCTCCACGCCCGCGAGGTTCGCCTCCCGGTCCCCCAGGTTGGACCCCAGGCCCAGGAAGATCGTGGGCGGCGGCATGCGGGGCAGATTACCCGAGGGGTGCTCCGGGGGCAACGCTTGACAGCCGCGGAGCGCGCTCACAATACTCGCTCGTGACCCGGCCCGCCCGCGCGCCCGCCGCCGCCCGTAACCTCGCCGACCTCTTCTACGCCTCCGTCGACACCTACGACAAGGCGCGGCACCTCCTCTACAAGAAGGACGGGGCCTGGACGGGGATCAGTTCGGCGGAGTTCCGGCGGGCGGTGGAGGAGCTGTCGTCGGGCCTGCGCGCCGTGGGCGTGGAGGCGGGCGACCGCGTGGCCATCCTCTCCGAGAACCGTCCGGAGTGGGCCTTCGCGGATCTGGCCACCCTCGCCGCGGGCGCCGTCGACGTCCCCATCTATCCGAACTCCACCCCGGCCCAGGTCCTCCACATCCTGAAGGACAGCGGCGCCAAGGCGGTGTTCGTCTCCCGCGCGGCCCAGGCGGCCAAGGTGGCGGAGGTACGCCCGCAGCTGCCCGCGCTGCTGCACGTGATTTGCATGGACGACGACGGTCCGGGTGGGACGACGCTGGCCGGGTTGCAGGAGAAGGGGCGCCCCGCCCTCGCCGCCGATCCGGAGGCCGTGCGCCGGCGGGCCGCCTCCCTGGGCTCCGACGACCTGGCCACGATCATCTATACCTCGGGCACGACCGGCGAGCCCAAGGGCGTGATGCTCAGCCACGGCAACATTGCCTCGAACGTGGCGGCGGCCGCCGCCGTCTTCCCGGTGTTCGGTCCCGACGACCTGGCCCTCTCGTTCCTGCCGCTCTGCCACATCTTCGAGCGCATGGCGGGCCACTACCTCATGCTGTCCCGGGGCGTGACGGTGGCCTACGCCGAGAGCGTGGAGGCGGTGCCCGCCAACATGACGGAGGTCCGGCCCACCGTCGTGTTCTCCGTGCCCCGCCTCTACGAGAAGATGCACGCCCGCATCCAGGAGAAGGTGGCCGGCGATCCGCCGGTGCGCCAGCGGATCTTCCGGTGGGGCCTGCGCGTGGGCCAGGAGTCCTTCCGCCATCGCGTGGCCAAGACGCGCCCGCCGGCCGCGCTCCGTCTCCGCCGGGCATTGGCCGAGCGGCTGGTCTTCGCGAAGATCAAGAAGCGCGTGGGGGGCCGGCTGCGGGTGTTCGTGTCGGGCGGCGCCCCGCTCTCGCGGGAGCTGGCGGAGTTCTTCGGGGCCGTCGGGCTCCTCATCCTCGAGGGCTACGGCCTCACGGAGACGAGCCCGGTCATCACGGTGAACCGCCCGGAGGATTTCCGGCCGGGCACGGTCGGTCCGCCCGTGGAGGGCGTGGAGGTCAAGATCGCGCCCGACGGCGAGATCCTGACCCGCGGCCCGCACGTCATGAAGGGCTACTACAAGAAGCCCGAGGCCACCGCGGAGGCCATCGACGGCCAGGGCTGGTTCCACACCGGCGACGTCGGAGTGCTGGAGGACGGCTTCCTCACCATCACCGACCGCAAGAAGGACATCATCGTGACCTCGGGGGGCAAGAACATCGCCCCCCAGCCCATCGAGGGCGCCCTCAAGCGGAGCCCGCTCATCGCCGACGCCGTGATGATCGGCAACAAGCGGAACTTCGCCGCGGCGCTGGTGGTGCCGAAGTTCGACGCCCTGGAGAAGTGGGCGGCGGCGCGGGGCATCTCCTTCCGCGACCGGGAGGACCTGGTGCACCGGCCCGAGATCGTCGCCCACTACGAGCAGGCGGTGAAGGAGGCCACGGACGGCCTGGCCCGGTTCGAGCAGATCAAGAAGATCGCCCTCCTGCCGCGGGAGTTCTCGCTGGAGGGCGGGGAGCTGACGCCCACCCTCAAGGTGAAGCGGCGCGTGGTGGAGCAGAAGTACAAGGACATGATCGACCGGATGTACGAGGCCGCGCCGGCGCGCTGATGGCCGCCCCCCCGCAGCTCGGAGTGGTGGCCGCCCGCGGGGGCAGCTTCCTCCTCGAGGACCGCCGCACCGACGAGGTCTTCGCGCCCGAGGACTTCACCGAGGAGCAGCGGATGATCGCGCGCGCCGCCGAGGACTTCATGGAGACGGAGATGGTCCCCCGCCTCCCGGAGATCCTGGCCCTTCGCTACGACGCCACGCGCGAGCTGCTGCGCAAGGCCGGCGAGGTGGGGCTCCTGGGCGTGGAGATCCCCGCGGAGTACGGCGGGCTCGGCCTGGACAAGGTCTCGGGCTGCCTCATCGCGGAGAAGGCCGCGCGCGACGGCTCTTTCGCGGTCTCCTTCACCGGCCACGTCGGCATCGGGTCGCTGCCCATCGTCTACTTCGGCACGGAAGAGCAGAAGCGGAAATACCTGCCCCGGCTGGCCAGCGGGGAATGGATCGGGTCCTACTCGTTGTCCGAGGCCTCGTCCGCCTCCGACGCCATGAACGCCCGGGCCCGCGCCTCGCTCTCGGCCGACGGGCGGCACTGGGTCCTGAACGGCGAGAAGATGTGGCTCACCAACGCGGGGTTCGCCGACCTCTACATCACCTTTGCCAAGGTGGACGGCCAGCACTTCACCGCGTTCGTGATCGAGAAGGGCACCCCGGGGGTCTCGCTCGGCGCCGAGGAGAGGAAGACGGGCATCAAGGGCAGCTCCACCCGTCCCCTGATCCTGCAAGACGCGCTGGTGCCCAGGGAGAACCTCCTGGGCGAGGTGGGCAAGGGCCACAAGATCGCCTTCAACATCCTCAACATCGGACGCTTCAAGCTGGCCGCCGGCTGCGTGGGCGGGGCCAAGCTGGCCCTGCGCGCCGCGGTCGCGTACGGCGCGGGCCGCACCGCCTTCGGCCGGCCGGTCACCGACTTCGGCCTGGTCCGCCACAAGGTCGGCGAGATGGCCATCCGGATCTACGCCGCGGAGTCCATGGTCTATCGGACCGCGGGGATGATCGACCGCAACCTGGCGGACGTGGACCTGCGCGACACCGCAGCCGTCCTGAAGCGGGTGGAGGAGTACGACGTCGAGTGCTCGATGCTGAAGGTGTGGTGCTCGGAGATGCTCGATTACGTCGTGGACGAGACCGTCCAGGTCCACGGCGGGGCGGGCTTCGTGGAGGACTACCCCGCCGAGCGCTACTGGCGCGACGCGCGCGTGAACCGGATCTTCGAGGGTACGAACGAGATCAACCGCCTGCTGGTGCCCGGACGCCTGGTCCGGCGGGCCATGGCCGGCGGGCTCCCCGTGCTGGAGCGGGCCCGCGCCCTCCTGGGCGCGACGGGGTTCAAGGCGGCGGAAATCGGTCAGGGATTCCTGGCCGCCGAGTCGGCGATGGCGCGCGGCGCGAAGACGGCGGCGCTCCTCTGCCTCGGACGCGCGGTGGAGTCCCTGGGCGAGCGCCTCTCCGAGGAGCAGGAGGTCCTGGGCCATTTCGCGGACGTGGCCATGGAGACCTACGCGCTGGAGAGCGCGGTCCTGCGCGCCCGGAAGAAGGCCGAGTCCGGCGGGGCGGGGACGGATGGGTACGCGTGGGCCACGCGCTGCTTCGCGCAGGACGCCCTGGACCGCATCGAGGTCCATGCCCGTCGGCTGCTCGCCGCCCTCCAGCAGGGGGACGCGCTGGCCGCGTCGCTGGCCGCGCTCCAGCAGATGCTGCGGCGCGAAACGGCCGACACCGTAAGCCTGCGGCGGCAGGTGGCCGCGCTCACCCTCGAGCGCGGCGGGTACCCGTTCGCGTAGCCATGGCGCTCGCGCTCCTGCTCGCCGCCGCGCTCCAGGCCCCGGGCCCAGCCGTGGCCGCCTCCCCGCCCGCCGCGGAGGAGGCCGCGCGCGTCGAGGAGGGAGGGCGAGACTACCGGATCGGTCCGGAGGACGTCCTGAAGATCGCGGTCTACGGCCACCCGGACCTCACGCAGACGGTGGCCGTCCAGGCCGACGGCTCCTTCGTATTCCCGCTCCTGGGCCGGGTCCCCGCCGACGACCTGGCCCCGCCCGAGCTCGAGCGCCGGCTGGCGGACCTTCTGGGCCGCGACTACATCCGCGAGCCGCAGGTCGCGGTGACCGTGCAGCTCTACCGCAGCAAGATCGTCTTCGTGGTGGGCGAGGTGACGCGGCCGGGGCTGTATCCACTGGTGGGCACGCGGCGCCTGGTGGAGGTCCTGGCCAAGGCCGGCCCCATGACCGCCAGCGCGGGCAGCGAGGTGGTGATCGTGCGCTCGCGATCCGGCGAGGCCCGTCCCGTCCTGCCCTCCGAGGTGGCGGCCGGCTCAGACACCGCCGCCGCCGAGGTCATACGTGTGGACCTGCGCGCGATCCAGGGCGGGGACCTGGCCCAGAACGTCGCCCTGCTGCCGCGCGACACCGTGTTCGTCCCCGCGGCGCCCAAGGTCTTCGTCTCCGGACGCGTGCCCGATCCCGGCGGGTATCCATTCGCGCCGGGGACCACCGTGCGGCAGGCCGTGGGCCTGGCCGGCGGCTCGGCCCGCTCGGCCGCGCACATCCGCCTTCTGCGCGAGGTGGGGGGCAAGGCCCGCGAGGTGGCGGTCGGCCTCGACGACCTCGTCCAGGCCGGCGACACCGTGATCGTCCGCTAGGCGGTCACCAGACGGACCCGCCCGCCGTTCTTGAGCCGGTCGTAGTTGTCGAGGAACCAGGCGTAGGTCGCGGCCACCCCCTCGCGCAGGGCGATGCGCGGCCGCCAGCCCAGGTGCTGCAGGCGGCCCACGTCCAGCAGCTTGCGCGGCGTGCCGTCCGGCTTGGAGGGATCGAAGACCAGGCGGGCCTGCGGATGCACGACATCGCGCACCATCTCCGCCAGCTCGCGGATGGTCAGGTCCTCGCCCGTGCCCACGTTGATGTGCTCGGCCTCGTCGTAGCGCTGCATGATGAACAGGCAGGCGTCGGCCAGGTCGTCCACGTGCAGGAACTCGCGGCGGGGGGACCCCGTGCCCCACAGCACCACCTCGGTGCGGCCCTCCACGCGCGCGTCGTGGAACTTGCGGATCATGGCCGGGAGCACGTGCGAGCTCTGGAGGTCGAAGTTGTCGAAGGGGCCGTAGAGGTTGGTGGGCATGGCGGAGATGAAGTCGTGGCCGTACTGCCGCCGGTAGGCCTGGCAGAGCTTGATCCCCGCGATCTTGGCCAGCGCGTAGGGCTCGTTGGTCTGCTCCAGGAGCCCGGTCAGGAGGTACTCCTCCTTGATAGGCTGCGCGCACTCCCGCGGGTAGATGCAGGAGCTGCCCAGGTAGAGCAGCTTCTTCACGCCGTAGAGGTGCGCGGCGTGCACCACCGTGGCGTGGATCATCATGTTGTCGTAGATGAACTCGGCGGGGCGGGTGGAGTTGGCCAGGATGCCGCCCACGGTGCCCGCCACCAGGAACACGTACTCGGGGCGGTTGGCGCGGAACCAGTAGTTCACGGCGGCCTGGTCGCGCAGGTCGAGCTGGTCGCGGGTGGCGGTGAGGAGGTTGCGGAGGCCCTCGGCCTGGAGGCGGCGGACCACGGCGGACCCCACCAGGCCGCCGTGCCCGGCGACGTACACTCGGGCGTTCGGACCGAGCTCCGTCATCGCGAGAGATTATAGCGCCGTGCGCGCCCTGCTCCTGAACCAGTTCTACCCACCGGACGCGGCCCCCACCGGCCAGGCCCTCCAGGACCTCGCGCGCGCGCTGGCCGCCTGCGGGCACGAGGTCGACGTGGTCCACTCGCGTGCGTCCTCGGCCAGGACGGGCCTGGCCGGCAAGGCGTGGGACTACGCGTGGTACGGGGCTCGGCTGGCCCTGGCCTCGCGCCGGCTGCCGCGGCCGGACGTGATCGTCGCCCTCACCACGCCGCCCTACCTGGGCCTGCTGTCGTCGCTCCTCCCGCGATGGCGCGGCGTGCCTCGCGTGGAGTGGACCATGGACGTCTACCCCGGCGTGCTGGCGGCCCATGGCCTTCTGCGCCGCGGCGGGGCGGTCTTCCGGTTCCTCGATGCGCGGGCGAGCGCGCAGCTCCGCGGGGCGGCGGCCGTGATCGCGCTGGGCCCGTTCATGGCTCGCGCCCTGGAGCCGCACGTCGGCCCCGGGCGCCTCACCTGGGTCCCTCTCTGGGGCCAGGGCGCGGAGGGTCCCGCCCCGCCAGCGGAGGTGGCGGAGATCCGGCACGCGCGCGGCTGGACCGACGGTGAGCTGGTGCTCCTCTATTCCGGCAACATGGGCCGCGCGCATCGGCTGTCCGAGTTCCTGGAGGCGGCGGCCCGGCTCGGGCCCCCCGGCCCGCGCTGGGCGTTTCTCGGCGGCGGCTTCAGGCGGGCCGAGGTCGAGGCCTTCACGCGCGAACGGCGGGACGCGCGCGTGGAGCTTTTGGCCTACGAGCCGCGCGCGCGGCTGCGGGCCAGCCTGGGCGCGGCCGACGTCCACCTGGCCAGCCTCTCCTCGGCCTGGCAGGGCCTGGTGGTGCCGAGCAAGGTCCAGGCCGCCTTCGCCGCCGCCCGCCCGGTCATCTTCCTCGGCCCGCGCGAGAACGAAGGCGCGTCCTGGGTGGAGGAGTCGGGCGGCGGATGGGTGGTGGCCGAAGGCGACGTGGCGGGGTTGCTGACGGCGGTGGCCCAGGCCCGTGACCCGGCGGAGAGATCACGGCGCGGACAGGCGGGCCTGGCCTTCGCGCGCGAGCGCTTCGATCTCACGCGCAACGTGGAGCGCGTGGCGCGCATCGTCGAGGCGGCGGCCCGCTGATGGCCGCGGCCCGGCCCCCTCTCGCGCTCCGGATCCTGGGAGCCGTGATGCCGGCCGCCGTGACGGCGGCGATCGGGATCCTGGCCGCCGCGATGTTCGCGTCAGGCGCCCTCATGTGGCGCGACTGGCACGCCCTGGCCCACGACGGCGTGGACCACCAGGCCCGGGTCGAGCGCTGCGAGTGGGAGGGCCTGTTCCGGCAGAAGTACCTCATCAGCCGCAGCGGCAGCGGCTACTACTCCTGCCACTACGCGTACCGCGTGGCCGAGACCGGCCCCACTCACACCGGGTACTTCCAGAGCCCGCGTGAGTGGAAGGCGGGCGAGCCGATCGCCATCCGTTACCGCCGCGACGAGCCGGGGACCTCGGCCACCACCACCAACCTGCAACATCCCTCGATGGTGCCGGGCGCGCTCATGGCGCTGCCGCTGCTGTTCGCGGGGTGGCAGCTGCGGGTCTCCCTGGCGCGCCGCTGGCGCGCCCTGCGCGCTCGTTGACTCCCCGTCCGGCGGAGGCTAGTCTGACCGTACCGTGAAAGTGGGCGCGGGCCGTGAGGAGAAGGAGGTCTTCGCCGCGTACATCGCGAAGAACCGGCTCAAGCGCAGCGGGCAGCGCGAGGTCATCCTGGACACGTTCCTGCGCCAGGAGCGCCACCTCTCCGTCGACGATCTCCACCAGCTGGTCCAGAAGCGCCGCCCGGAGATCGGCCGCACCACCGTCTATCGCACCCTGAAGCTGCTGCAGGCCGCCGGCCTGGCCCAGGAGCTGGCCCTGGACGGACAGAGCCGCTTCGAGCGCGAGTACAAGCGGGCCCACCACGACCACTTCATCTGCAAATCGTGCGGGGACATCCTGGAGTTCTCGAACCCGGAGATCGAGCGCATCCAGGACGAGATCGCCGCGGGCATCGGGTTCGTGATCGAGGGCCACCGCCACCAGATCTTCGGCCTGTGCCGCCGCTGCGCCGCCCGCCCCCCGCGGGAAGCCGCCCGCCGCTAGGGCGCATGCCCGCCGCCGCGCTGCTCGCCATCCTCGCCCTGGGGGCCGGCCCCGAAGGCGCCGCGCGAGAGGTGCGCCTCGTCATGGGGACGACGGCGGAGGTGCGGGCGGCGGGCGCGGCCGACCCCGCGGCCGCCCTCGCCGCCGCCTTCGCCGCCCTCCAGGTCGTGGACGACCGCATGTCGCTGTGGAAGCCGAGCGAGCTCACCACGCTGAACCAGGCGGGCCGGGCCAGCGTGTCCCCCGACCTTGCCGCCGTGATCTGGCACGCCCTCGACGTGTCCCATGCGTCGGGCGGCGCCTTCGATCCCACGGTCGAGCCGCTGGTGCGCGCCTCGGGCCATCTCGGCGGACGGCCCCGCCGCCTGAGCCGCTGCCAGCG
>Ga0075433_10003564_pt1 | contig 12012 bp, 16 predicted proteins | sample RhiMethybrSRZTD2_FD_75299 | JGI IMG/M metagenome (GOLD analysis project Ga0075433, IMG submission 75299) | Populus rhizosphere microbial communities from Tennessee, USA - Rhizosphere MetaG P. TD hybrid SRZTD2 | ecosystem: Host-associated > Plants > Roots > Rhizosphere > Soil | place: USA... | reverse complement strand
GCCGAACAGCTATTGAAAGACGGCGCGGATACACTTTTGGCCGTGATGTAACTTGATGAGCAAATCGATGGCCCGGTCTGCAAACAGTCAGAAGCGCGCGACGAGCGATAAACCGCTTGCCGGCAAACGCATCGTCGTGACACGGGCGCGCGCGCAGTCACAAACCATCGTGCATCAGATCGAAGACCTGGGCGGAGAGGTGATTGAGTTTCCGACCATCGAGATTCAACCGCCGGAGAATTTTGACGCATTGGACGCCGCCATCGCCAAGATCCAGAGCTACGATTGGTTGATGTTCACCAGTGTGAACAGCGTCGAGGCATTTTTGTCCCGGCTTCAACACATCGGCAAAACAGTGGACCTGTTGGACCATCTGAATGTCGGGGCAATCGGACCGGAAACAGCTAAAGAACTTACTACTGCTGGGTTTACCTGCTGTCTCGTGCCGGAACGCTTTCAGGCCGAAGGGATTCTGGATAAGGTCACCCCGGAAACGATGCGCAGCAGCCGGGTATTAATCCCCCGGGCCGCCGAGGCGCGGGAAGTGCTGCCGGACACTCTACGAAAATGGGGTGCGTCGGTTGACGTCGTCGTCGCTTATCGAGCGGCAATACCCATGACCGACGTGGGGCCGCTGTCAAGCCAGCTACGGCGCCATGAAGTGGATGTCGTCACTTTTACGGCCTCGAGCACGGTAAAGAATTTTGCGTGCCTTTTTAATCAAAAGAAATTAAGTGAGATTGTCAACGGCAGCCTCATCGCCTGTATCGGTCCGATCACGGCTCAAACGGTGACAGAGTTTGGAGGACAAGCAGCGATCATAGCGAAAGAATTTACGATGCCAGGCCTCGTACGCGCGATCGTCGATTACTTTGAACAAAATATCGTCGAGGGCGGCTAGCCTTTACCATGTTGAAGGTTCGGAGCTTAGGATGAATTTTCCCAGCTATCGTCCGCGAAGACTCAGACAAAACGAAAAGTTGCGCGCGTTGATTCGAGAGACGGGGCTGGAGCCCAAGAGCTTTATTTATCCGTTGTTCGTAGGTCCGGGAAAAGATAAAGCACAGCCGATTTCCTCGATGCCGGGAGTCGCCCAGTTATCCGTTGATCGTGCTGTCAATGAATGCGCAGAGGTAAGCGCGCTGGGGATTCCGGCGGTTATTCTCTTTGGTATTCCCGAACTAAAAGATACCGTCGGCAGCGAGGCTTACGCCGATAACGGCGTGGTGCAGCAGGCAATACGCGCGATCAAAGAAAGGGTCCCCGACATTCTCGTAATCACGGACGTCTGCCTGTGCGAGTACACCGATCATGGCCATTGCGGCGTGATCAAAAATGGCGACGTGGACAATGACAGCACGCTAGAATTGTTGGCCAAAGAAGCATTGTCTCATGCCAAAGCCGGCGCGGATATCGTCGCACCGTCGGATATGATGGACGGCCGCGTCGGGGCGATCCGAAAAATTCTCGATGACAATGGCTTTACCCAGACACCGATTATGGCATACGCGGCGAAATATGCTTCTGGTTTTTACGGGCCGTTTCGCGAGGCTGCCGAATCGACGCCGCAATTTGGCGATCGCCGCTCCTACCAGATGGACCCGGCGAACTCCGACGAAGCGCTACGGGAAGTTGAAATGGATATTCGCGAAGGTGCGGACATTGTCATGGTCAAGCCGGCGATGGCCTACCTCGACATTATCTATCGAGTCAAGCAAAAATTCGGCTATCCCGTCGCGGCTTACAACGTCAGCGGCGAATATTCCATGATCAAAGCCGCTGGTCAGAATGGTTGGATCGACGAGCAGCGGATCATGATGGAAGTGTTGTATGCGATCCGGCGCGCCGGCGCCGACATGATCCTTACTTACTTCGCTAAAGATGCGGCCAAACTGCTTCACAAAGGCTTTTAGTAAACCCGTAATTTGGTAGGGGCAGGTTTGAAACCTGCCCCTACACCTGATGCGCTCGCTTAGCCTCAGTCTGATTTGCCACGCGGCGCTAAATCAGATTCCACAAATCTTTAATTTTCCGATTCAGCGTACGCTCGCACTCCGCCTCGCGCCCGTCGGTATGCACTTGGCTTTGGGAAAGGCGAAAAATCAGCACGCGAGCGCCTTTGACCAGACGTACCACGAAGGTGTTCGAATCCGAATCGAACTCTACCGTGACAGCGACCGCGGGATCGGCACGCTCTGCGATCTGTTTTGCCCAAGTTTCTAGTTCGGGAGTTGCTGCGTCACCTCGTTGTGCGCTCAACATGATTTGGCAGGACGAAGCTCTATTTCTTTTTGTAAAGACCGTCGATAAAGCCGCTCTGGTCGAGCTCACGGATGAACGTCATATCGACGAACTGCTCGGGTTTGGCGGTCTTGGCTCTCGGATCGCGCTCAGCGGCGTCATCGAGAACTGTCTTGAGTCCTTCGAGGCTCGGGTATTGTTTTTTGGGATAGAAAGCTTCGGTCATCACATTGTCGTAGCTCTTCTGCAAAATCTCGCGGTCGAGACCGCTTCCCATATAGCGTCCGAGCGCCTTAATTGTGGCTTCTTTATCGGTCCACATTTTGTGCACCGCTTCGACGTGTGCGCGCACGTACCTGCGTACCGTGTCGGGATGTTCCTTGATAAATTTGCGGGTTGTTGCAGCGCCCGTATGTTGAAACACCAAGCCCATTTGCGCGACATCCGCGATCACCGCCAATCCTTTCTTTTCCGCGATAAAACTGGACGGCGGATTGATCACGGCAGCGGTGACCCTGCCGGTCAACGCCGCGCTCAAACGCTCGGGGCCGCTCCCGACTTGTACGAGCGTCACATCCTTTCCCGGCGTCATACCGACCCTTTTCAAAGCAAATCGAGCGATAGTATCGGTCGCCGAACCGAATCGGCTGATCGCCACCGTGCCGCCTTTAAGCTGTTCGGCGGATTTGATGCCGGGTTTCCCCATCAGCACATAATTTAGCGATGTGATACCGGCGGCGACAAAAACCGCGTCTGATCCCGCGAATGCGCTGTTGACGAGCCCGGGTCCGGAGACCTGCGTGATCGGCACATCGCCCGACACGAGCGCTAGAATCGCAGTCGTCCCGCCGGTAAAAAATATCAGCTGAATGTCAAGACCGTTCTTGGCAAAGAGTCCGGTTTCTTTGGCAACCCACGCTGGCAGCTGGTCCGCGCTGGACGCGCTGTAGCCGACATTCAAGCGGGTTGTTTGGCTCCAGGCGAACGGCTGAAACGGTAGCTGAGATAGGAACAAGGTGAGCGCAACAAAGAAAATCTTCTCCACAAGCATCGACCGCACCTCAAAGTGAACTTGAAGAGATATTACAAAACGGTCGTGGTAGAAACAAGAAAGCCCCGGCCCGTGGCCGAGGCTTTCCAGTGCACTATCTAAAAATGTTCTCGAAGAGCTATTCGGCGTATTTCTCGGCGCGGAACTGTTTGTGGCAGGCGCCGCAGGCGTCGCCCAGCGCCTTAACTTTCGTGCCTACCGCGGCATCGTCGCCTGATTTCGCTGCGGCCGCGAGCTCGCTCGCGGCTTTGCTAAGATTCTTTGCCGCCTTGGCGAAATCATCGGGCTTTTCCCAGATCTCCGGTTTTGCCTTGGTCTTCCCGGTCGTGCTGCCCTTTGGGAAAAGGCTAGGGATTTTATCGGCTGTGCCCATGATGTCTTTGGCCTTCGCCTCCACTGTGGCGTAGTCTTTCGACTCGACACCGGCCTTAATGGCCTTCGCATTCGCGCTGTTACCTTTCATGGCGTCTTGCCGTTTCTCAATGACCTCCGCCTGAGCGAAGGCCTGAGCAGACACCACCAAACTCACGAAGCTGAATAATGCTCCCGCTAAGAATGTTTTTACCATGTACTCGTTATCTCCTTTCTTCTGATTTTGCTCCGCTTGTTAACTGCCTTTATTAACCTTCTTAACCGCGTCTAACAGTTGCTCCGTTGTCAGCAGATCTTTTTCAGTGTTACTTGGACGAATGTCCAAGTAACGGATCACCCCCTCCTTGTCGATGATTATGTAGGAGCGTTTGGCGATTCGTCTCGGCTCGTCATAGACTCCATACGCCTGCATCACCTTGCCGTCCCGATCGCTCAGCAACGGATAATTAATCTTAGCGAAATCCGCAAAAGCTTTCTGCGAGAAAGGCGCGTTGGCGCTAATGCCTACGACCTCGGTGTTTTCGGCTTGAAACATGGAGTAATTGTCCGAACCGGACGCCTGCAAGTCTTTGATTCAAGTCGGGCTGAAGTCGAGCACGTAGAAGTTGATCAGAACATTTTTACCTTTGAGGCTGCTCAGTTTTACTTTGCCACCCTTCGTGCTGTCGAGCTCGAAGTCTGGCGCCTTGTCGCCGACCCCTAGTGCCAGGGCGAATCCCGCCGTCACAAGTACAAATGAGAAAGCTGCTGAGAGGACCGAGAATATCGCTCGGTTCGTCTTCATGGTTTCTCCTTTTCATTTAGACGCATTTCAGGGGAATTTATTCCAAAAGTTGTTGTTTTATCCCTTAGATTCCCGGCACTGTCAATCCCCCAGAACGGGGAGCTAGGTTGCCCCCCAATGGGGTTATTCAAGCCCCTCGCGGACTGCCAGGACGGCTGCCTCAGTTCGGTTCTTGACATCCAGTTTGCGGAAAAGTGACTTTAAGTGCCCTTTGATTGTCTCGCGGGCGAGGCGAGTAATCTCGCTTATCTCCTCGTTGCTAAGCCCCTCCGAAACCAAGCGAAGGATCTTAAGCTCCAGTTCGGTGAGGCTGAATCGGTCGGCGAATTGGCTAATGCGTAGCGGGTTTGAACCTGCTTTCCGGTTCGAGGTTTGTTCTAGGGCAAGGTGCGCAAGATACGGAGAGGACGAGGTCTTGCCGGCATGAGCTTGCCGGATAATGTTAATAAAATCGGAGCGATCCGTATCCTTTAATATGTAGCCCATCGCGCCAGCGCGGATCGCCGCGCGAATTTTATCGTCCTCATGGTGGACCGAGAGCATGAGAATTTTAGTCCTTGGCGAAACCGCGCCGAGCAGTCGAGCCGCTTTGATCCCATCCATCTTCGGCATATCGACGTCTAACAACGCCAAATCGGGTTCGGTCTCGCGTGCGCCTGTGACCGCTTCCTGGCCGTTCGCCGCGTCGGCCACGACTTTAATGTCCGTGCCCGACTCAAGCAGGATTTTTAGACTCTGACGAAACAGTCGTTCGTCGTCAGCGATCAGCAATTTGATCGGCATCGATTTGCATCGTCTCGCATGCGCTACCGTAAGTTTCTAGCTGCAAGCGCGCCCGAACGCAATACCACGCTAAACCGGTTTAAGGATCAGGCCCGTGTTCTCCAGGTTTTCGTCTCCAGGTACCGAAGAAAATGATATTCTTTTTCCATTGAGCCAAAAATCCGTTTGATCCGCATAATGGACTGAGAGGGGATGGCCGGACTGTCCGGAAGGAAGTATGAAGCCGGAGTTTTGCCAATTTCCAAGATCGACAATGAATCTCAAGGAAGCGCCGACAGTTTGAGCATACGGGTTCGAATGCCGATAAAAGCCGAGATTGATTGTCATGCCGTCACCTGGCATTGAAATCGGCCCCACGCTCAGCAGAGGCTTCAGGAAATCTAAGCGTCCTAACGCATGGTTCAGACGCAACTTGTGAATTTTGCCCCAATGCCATTCTTCTAGCTTTTCGCCAAGAGTTTCTTGAAGCTCAAGACAGGCCTCACGCAACGACACGGTGACAAGTTCGTATCTGGACCGGTAAGTGAACCAAACCGAGTTTGGATCGTTCAAAATGTGATCGGTCGGCACGATACATTGGTTCAAAATCTCGACGTAGGCAGTGAAGAGGTCTTCCCCCAGTGTGGGGCTTAGCAGGTTTACCAGCAGGCGATGATGAAACACGTGAAAGATCGCTGCCTCGACGCTCGCTTCGCCACAACGACCATCCCAAAAGAGTAGCCGCTCGGCGGCGGTTTTGACCGTCGAGAACTCGTTTGGTATTTGAGTTAGTTCAGTTTTGAGTTGGTCGATCAGGCCTACGGCATGGAGAGAAATGTCGTCGAGCTGCATCGCTGCCATCTCGTTGGCGGAGAATTTTTCACGTTCGCCCAAGAGCTGACGAATGCGCCGGATACGATGGGGCGGCTCAAAGAAATGGGATAGGTAAAGATAGCCTGAATCCGCGACCCGGTGATTTGCCGTCGCAACGACACCATCTGGCGGATTATAGATACGGGGCAGTTCCTCAAAGGGAATATAATCACTCCAGTCATTCCGCTCATTCCAGCCTTCCACCGGAAGCAACGAAGGGACTTCTGCACGCCGGGGTATTTTTCCGGCAAGAGTGTAGCCGATATTGCCGCCGCGATCGGCGTAAATGAAATTCAAACTCGGCGAACCGTGATGGCGAAGACCAGCTTGGAACTCCCACCAGTCGCGCGCGCGGTTGACTTCATAGAGACCGACCGATTCTTGGCTCGGCTCATGGGCTGTCCAACGGATCGACAATACTTCGCGGCTGTTTTGCGCTCCGGTAAAATCGGTGATAATCGGACCGTGGCGGCTCCACCGCACTATTCTTTCGAGCTGTCGCCCTCGCCTGATCCCGATCAATTCCCGACGCGTTTTAAACTTCCGCCACCCATAGCCAACCAGGTAGCAGTCGGGCTCCAGAGGATGTACTTTCTCTCGATAGATCTCGACATCGTCGCACACGGCCGCGGTCATACCCCATGCAATACGGCGGTTGTGGCCCAATTGAATGTAGGGAATACCCGGAATCGATGCGCCCCAAACTTCGTAGCCGCTTTGCTCGGCCGTGCTGGTGTCGTGTTTCAAATGCATCAGATACCAAATCGACGGCAGCGTCATTCTGAGGTGAGGATCGTTGCACAGAATCGCGCTGCCGGAAGTCGAGCGGCTCGGCGCGATCGCCCAATTGTTGCTGCCGTTGCCGGCGGGATGCCAATCAGTGGCCGCAAGCAAGCCGCTGGCGAATTGCCAAAGACCGGTCATTTGATCCCTAATCGAACGGGTGATGGTGGGGCCGTCATCAGGGTAAGACGGGTAGAGCGTCCGGAGCTTCTCCGGTTCGTGTTTCAACCTTTCGGCAATGGCGATCAGATTGAGACGTGTAAAAAGCGCTGTCGAAAGCAAAAAGCCGAGACCTTTGCCGATGGTCAACGTATCTTCCGCGCGCCACAGTTCGGGTTCGTGACGCAGCAAACGAAATTCCCAGGGTAACTTGCGTCCGCACTGCTCGATATAGTGATTGACCCCGTCACAATAGGCGCGCAAACGGAGCTGATCTTCTTCGGGGAGAACATCAAGCGAAGCCACGGCGGCCGCGCGGATACCGAGAAGCCTGAGAAAGTAATCGAAATCAACGCAAGAGCGTCCGCGAAATTGCGTCGACAGATCTCGCCATGGAAGCGAAAAATCGCCGAAGATCTCGGCCATACGACCGCTAAAGAGCCGCCGGCTCATTTCCATCTGCCAAAGTCTCTCCTGCGCGTGCAGAAATCCTTGGGCGAGAAATAAATCACGTTCGTTAGCGGCAAAAACATGCGGGATAGCGAAGCGATCCCAGCGTGCTTGGACCCGATTCTTGAGACCGGCGATCGCCAGTTCGCCGTGATATTTTGGCAACGAGCCTTTATCGAGCAGATGAATGAATGGGCGAAGGAGCGCCGAAAAGGCGGTCGGTAGAAAACCGCTTTTCGGCAACTCCATAGATTCTCAAGACCGAACGATCGAAGAGAGATGGGTTCGACAGCTTAGAGAATCGCTTTCACCGATGGGCGCGCTTTCATTCTTTCCATGTACTTGCCGAGGCGAGGCAGCGATGGATCCGGTAAGATACCGAATCCTTCTAATCTGGTGAAGCGGGGAATCAAGTCGGCATCGACCAACGAGAAATCGCCCATCAAATACTGTTGATCGCCGATCTCGTTTTCAAAGCGTTGTAGAAGCTTCTTCAAGTCGCTTTTTGCGCTATCGATCACTTGCTGGTTTTGTTCCTTTGGATCCTTCGTAAGCTCCATTCTGAGCTTTTGGTAGGGGCTGTCAAAATGAGCCATGCCGTAATCGACCAAGATCCTTGCCTTGGCTTTGCTGCCCAGGTCCTTGGGCATGAGCGGTGGATTGGGATACTTTTCTTCCAGGTACTCATTGATAACCAAGGATTCATAAAGCACCGTGGTGTCATCGGTCAGCACCGGAACTTTGCCGTACGGATTCAGCTTGAGATATTCCGGCGTCTTTTGCTCCTGTTTACGCAAATCAATGGGCACGATCTCGTAGGGCAAATTCTTCTCTGCCAATACGACCTTGACGCGCTGGCAGTTGGGCGAGGATTTAAAATCATACAATTTTAGCACTGTCATTCTCCTTTCTCTTTCAGCAATTTTCTTGCGCCATTTATACTAAGATTTTGCCGAAAGGAAAAGCCTGAGCACAAAGAAATCCGCCTTGATCTAGCGGCATATTGATGTTAAGCGGATCCATGACACCGGATGCGAGCAGCGATTGAACTCGGCCGAAGCAGCGAAAACGATTGTTGACGGACTAAAGCGCGCGGGAATCAATTTCGTCGCGACGCTGCCTGATATAAACCTTGCAGACTTGTTGCGCGAGGTTGAGGAAGATCGGGATTTCATTCACGTGCCTGTTTGCCGGGAAGAAGAGGGAATCGGGATTTGCGCCGGCGCATACTTGGTGGGAAAGAAGTGCGCGGCAATCATGCAAAACGGCGGTTTCTTCAACAGCACTAATGCGATCGTCAGCACTTCTCTGCAATACCAAATCCCCCTATTGCTCTTGATCTACTACGCCGGCGATATCGGAGATCGGACTTTCAGCACCACGGGCAGCATGACGGAACCGGTGCTGCAGGCTCTCGGTGTTCGATATTACGTCATGCGTGATACCGGCGGTGCGCCGGAGCTAATCAAGCGAGCAGAAATTTTAGCCGACGATTCAAAACGGCCAGTGGCGTTGCTATTGACCAAGGAAGTGCTTGGACGGCGTCCGTCGCTCCAGTTGTCTTAATGCGATGTCGCCAATCCAAGTCCCTTAATCTATCATGGTGTAATATCGATGAAGAGATTCGACTGTTTGAGGGCGCTTGCAGAGGTGGCCAACGAGGCGCTGATTGTGAGCTCCGCCGGCGCAATGACTCTAGAATGGAATTATCTGCGGCCCGGCGACGGTAATTTCCGCGTGCGTACACTTGGACTTTGTTCTTCGATCGCGCTTGGCATGGCGCTTGGCCTACCCGATCGCAAGGTGATAGCACTGGACGGCGATGGATCTTTGCTGATGAATCTTTCGTCGCTCGCGACGATTGCTCGTATGCGGCCGAAAAACCTTATCCATATTGTTTTCGATAACGAGGTCTACGAAGCTTCCGGCAGCAAGAAAACCGCCACTGGCGCCGGCACGGATCTCGTCAGCGTTGCGCTGGCCGCGGGTATCAAGAATGCGCTTTGGGCAAATGCTCTCGACGACTTTGCAAAAGCGGTCGCTGTGGCACTGAACGCTCATGAATTATGTTTCATCGGCGCTAAAGTCTCCACGGAGCGCACTGAAGTACCGCCTTACCCGATCGATGAGGTGGAGAATAAGTACCGTTTCATCCGCCATGTCGAAAAGACCGCAGGGATAGAAATTCTCAAACGCCATTTGCCCGCCAGTTACGATTAAAATTTGCCGGCCAATTTACCGTAAGATATGAAAATCGACATTGAGTTCAACTCGGGAGCCCAACTGCCGATGGACGCGATTCCAGAGCTCGCCCGGCTCGCTGAAGCACACGGGTTCGACTGCGCCTGGGGCGGGGAGGCCAACAATAAAGATCCTACCGTGATGCTGGCCAGTATCGCTGCGGTCACAACTCGCCTAAAGATAGGCTCGGCTGTCTATCATATCCTGGGCCGCACACCTGCGACGCTGGCGCTCCAAGCTGTTGGCTTGGACGAGCTGTCGTCAGGCCGCTTTTTACTTGGAATCGGCTCGTCGAATCCGACCATTGCCAAATGGCACGGGCAGATTCTGGACCATCCGCTTGGCCGCGTTCAGGAATATGTTGACATCGTCTGCGCGGCGATGCGCGGTGAGAAACTCAACTTTGAAGGCAAATACTTTACCGCGCAGAATTTCAAAATGGCTTTCAAACCCTCCGGTCGAAAGGTCCCTGTTTATCTAGCTGCATTTGGTCCGAAGATGACTCGATTGGCAGGCAGGATCGCCGACGGAGTCTTGATTAATATGGCCAATCCGACCGAGATTCGCCGCATCACCGAAGAAGTGAGAGCCGGCGCACTGGACGCAGGTAAAGATCCCGGGAAGATGGAGATCATTTGCAAAATTCGTTGCTCGATTGCGCCAAGCTACGCTGTCGCGCAGGATGCATTGAGTCACGCGCTTACGTACTATGCATTGGCGGATTACTACCGCGACCTGTTGGGACGCATGGGGTTTGCAGCCGAAGTTGAGTCAATGCGGGCAGCTTGGAAATCCGGCGGATTCCATGCAGCGCGCAGGTTAGTTACGGACCGTATGTTTAGTTCATTGCCGCTGGTCGCCGCTACATCGGCTGCGGAAGTGATCGAGCAAATCAAGCCATATGCTGAAGCGGGAGCGACAAGAGTTATCTTGCCTTACGTGTCAGCGTCGGACGACATTGTCGGGGAGATCAAAAGCTTCATCAAATTTTGGAGTCCAGCGATCACCGGAGCGACGGATGAAATAGGAGATAGTCGAAATGCCATTTGAGCTCGTAAACCCCAGGGGATTGGAAGCACCGGTCGGATATTCCCACGTCGCAAAGATTTCCGGTGGAAAATTGGTTCACGTCGCCGGCCAGGCACCCTTCGATGACCAAGGACAAGTCGTCGGTAAGGGAGATTTTGTCGCACAGTTTGCGCAGGTTATGCGGAATTTGAAAACTGCGATAGAGGCTGTCGGGGGGCGTCCGAGCCAGTACGCGGTACTGACGATTTATATAACGAATTTGGCCGCCTATTGGGATAATAAAAAGCCACTGGGCATCGCCTACCGTGAAGTATTCGGAAAGTATTTTCCGGCGATTACGTTGGTGGAAGTAAATCGCCTGTATAATCCTGATTGTATGATCGAAATTTCGGCCATTGGTGTCATTGACTAGGCCGTCTTTTGAAGGAAATTTCCTCCCTCCCCGCCATTTTTGGCGTCTGTCTCGACAAGTTTGCTCAAATTGCTGACATTCCGGCGGCTGGCGAAATAATGAAGCGCAGAAATTTCGGTAGGTTAAGCACGTGGCACCCGCCTTGCTATAGTGATATGTAACAACACGGGAGAGGCGGTTGAGATATGATGCCAATGAACACGAATTCAATCTTAGACAAAGAGTATGATCAGGACCTTTTCGAAAGCGTGACGGAAGAGGAAATCATCTACCTTTGGCGTTCGATCAAGGGACGCGGGATTTCCGAAGATGAAGCGTGGCATGCAGTCGTCACTGGTCTTGCTCTCGACATGGCATTTGCCAAAACCAAGGCGTGCAAACAAACCGAGCACTAAACGCCACTTACTAATACCCCGTTGAATCTCCGGTTTCATCGCAGTCTCTGATCCAATCACTTTGTCCGATTCCGCGGCCGAGCTTGTCCTGCTGCCCCGCTATGCGGCCTTCTGCTCGACGCCGCGACATTGACTCCTCTCGAAAAATCTGATTGAATCTTCGCACACTTACTGAGGAGCCTTTAATGTCACGCATTACCGTCGAAGATTGCCTGCAGAAGGTTGCCAACCGCTTTGAATTGGTTATGCTTGCGTCGAAGCGAGCGAGACAGTTATTCAAAGGGGCCAAGCCTTTGATCGAATCAGATAACCGTGAAGTCGTCGTGGCACTTCGCGAAATAGCTGATGGCAAGGTAAGAAAAGTTTCAAATCAATCTTAACGACTGTTACGTCCGCTCACGCTTGATCCGACATTTCTGATTTTGATCGCGCGCAGTTCCTAGATTCGATCATTTTGAAG
>Ga0075433_10003563_pt1 | contig 12012 bp, 10 predicted proteins | sample RhiMethybrSRZTD2_FD_75299 | JGI IMG/M metagenome (GOLD analysis project Ga0075433, IMG submission 75299) | Populus rhizosphere microbial communities from Tennessee, USA - Rhizosphere MetaG P. TD hybrid SRZTD2 | ecosystem: Host-associated > Plants > Roots > Rhizosphere > Soil | place: USA... | reverse complement strand
AACAACGCGATCATTGCGGCGGTCGGGGCATTCCGGGCTGACGACGCGCTCGAGAAGATCAAGCGCCGGTTCGGACGGATCCCGCGCGGGAAGGTCCCGCCGCCGCTGCTGGCGGTCGAGCCGCTTCAGAACGGCGAGCGGCGCGTGATCGTCAAGAAGCAAGCCGAGCTGCCGATCGTGTATATGGCCTGGCACGTGCCGAACCATCGCTCCGACGACTCGGTGCCCCTCGAAGTGCTCTCGACCATTCTCGCGGGCGGGCGGGCCTCGCGGCTCTATCGCGATCTCGTCTATCAGCGCCAGCTGGCGCTCGAGGCCGGCGGCGACAACTCCTATTTCTCGATCGATCCCAACCTGTTCTGGTTCTGGGCGACCCCGATGCCCGGGCAGACGCCCGAGAAGCTGGAGGCCGAGCTGAGCGCGCACATGGAGCGGCTCAAGACGGAACCGGTCACCGACGAGGAGCTGACGCGCGCGAAGAATCAGATCGAAGCCGCCTTCGTCTACCAGGAAGATTCGATTCATCAGCGCGCCTCGCTGCTGGCTCGGTTCGAGCTGATCGGGGGGTACGCAATGAAAGACTCCTTCCTGGCGAAGGTCCGCGCCGTCACGGCAGCGGACCTGACGCGGGTGGCGCGCGCGTGGTTCGATCCCGACAAGAAGAGCGTGGGCGTGCTCTTGCCGAAACCGTGATGCGGACATTCCGCGAACGGCCGGCGACAGTCCGACGCTTGCGTGGCAGAGCGCTGGTGCTCGCGTGCCTCACGGTCCTGGCATGCTGGCCGGCGCGCGGGCCGGTGGCCGCCGCGCCGCTCGCGCACCGTGAGGTGCTGCCCAATGGGATCGTCTTGCTCGTCGCGGAGCGGCCGGCCGTCCCGATCGTGGCCGTTCGTATCCTGATGCGCGCCGGGGCGGTCTACGATCCGCCGGATCGGGCGGGGCTCGCGAACCTGACCGGGGCGGTATTGACGCGGGGGACCGCGAAACGCACAGGGCCCGAGCTCGACTCGGCCATCGAATTCGTGGGCGGCAGCGTCGAAGCGGGGGCGGGTCGTGACACGCTCTCCGTGTCGACGAGCGCGCAGAAGAAGGACATGGCACTAGGGCTCGATCTGGCGTCCGAGGTCGTGCTGACGCCGACCTTCCCCGAGGCCGAGGTGACTCGCAAGGTCTCCGAGATCCAGGCGGCCATCAAGCGGTCGGAGGAGGATCCGGGCACCGTCGCCTCCCGCGCGCTCGGAAAGCTCGTGTTCCAGGGCCACCCCTATGGCCGTCCGGTGGAGGGGACGCGCGAGACGGTCGGGAAGCTGACGCGCGACGACGTCGTCAAGTTCTACCGGCAGTACGCGCGGCCCGACACGACTATCATCGCCGTCGTCGGGGCGGTCACGGTCGACGAGGCGCGTCGCGAGATCACGGCACGATTCGGATCGTGGGCGCGTCCGAGCGAGCAAGTCCCGACGGTGCCGGAGGCGGCGGCCGGTGCGGGCACGCCGCGCGAAGAGACGGTCAAGCGCGAGCTGACGCAGACGACGATCATGCTAGGCCGCCGGGCGATCACCCAGACCGATCCGGACTATTTCCCGCTGGCCGTCGCCTCGTACGTGCTCGGCGGCGGTTCGGCCTCGCGGCTGTATACCCGAGTGCGGGAAGAATCTGGTCTCGCGTACTCCGTCTACAGCTGGGTCGCGCCCTGGCGCTACGGCGCGTCGTTTGCCGTCTCCGCCCAGACCCGGCAGGCCGAAGCGCCGAAGGTGATCGTCATGATCCGGGAGGAGCTCGCGCGGATGGGTCGTGAGCCCGTCGCCGATCGCGAGCTCGCCCTGGCCAAGCAGTACCTGGTCGGCAGCTTCCCGCTGCGGCTCGATACGTCGGGCAAGGTCGCCGACTTCCTGGTCGCGGTGGAGGACCGCGGCCTCGGGCTCGACTATGCCGATCGCTACAAGGAACGTATCGGCAAGGTCACCGCGGCCGACGTCCAGCGGGTGGCCGCCAAGTATTTCGCGCCCTCCGCCTTCGACCTCGTCGTCGTCGGCGACACGAAGTGATCGCGTTCACGGCATCCGTGCTGGCGTTGCTTCTGGCCGGCCCGTCGGCGGCCGGCGCCGCGTCGTTCACCCTCGAGCCTCAGCAGCGAACCGACGCGCTCAAGGTGGGTGCCGAATCCATCAGCCGCGATTCGTTCGACACGGAGTGGCGCGTGACGAACCAGTCGGGCGAGACCCTCATGGTCATCACGCCGTTCCACCGGCTCGTACTCGCGGCTCGCAACGCGGCGTTCAAAAATGAGCGCATGAAGGACAGCGAGCCCGAGAAGCTCCTGCGCGAGCAGCAGGATCGCCTGGTGATCTGGGCCAATCTCCATGGGCGGCGCGAAGACTTCGCGCGGTTCTACGCCCCGCGGATTCTCCTGAACGATCGAGAGATCGAGCCGACCTTCGTCCAGAACGAGCGCACCGCGCTCCGGACAGAGGGCGGCGGTTATCTGGCGCGCTGCGTCTACGGGTTCCCCGTCAAGGAGCTGGCGCCGAAGGGGCGCCTGGTGCTGGTCGTCCGCGACCCCGACGGTAAAGACGTCACCCGCTTCACGATCGACCTCGCGTCCATGCGTTGAGGGCCGCGCGGCCCTTCCAGAGCGCTCTCGACCCGTCGCAGTTCGCCGTGTAGGTAGGCTGCAGAGATATGCGGACGTATGGATGGGCCGGGCTCGGCGTCATTGGGGTTGCCGAAGCGCTGCTCTTCACTGGCGAGCCGACGGTGGCCGGCTGGTTCACGCCGATCGTGTGGACCGGCTATGTCCTGTTCATCGATGCCTTGACGGCGCGGTTCACCGGACGCTCGTACCTCACGACCGACCGGGTCGAGGGGATTCTCGTCGCGCTCGCCTCGATCGTGTGCTGGTGGCTCTTCGAGCTCTACAACGCGCCGCGCTTCTGGCGGGGCGGAGCCGAGGTGGAGGGGCTCTGGTGGCGCTATCACGGTCTCGAGCCGAATCTCTTCCTGCGGCGGGTGGGTTACGACTGGTCCTTCGCCACGATCTTCCCCGCGATGTTCCTCACGGCGGCCGTTCTGCGAGCCACGGTCTTCCGCCGCGCTCGGCTTCGCCCATGGCGTCCCTCGTCACGAGGCCTCAAGGTCGCGATGGCCGTGGGCGCAGTCAGCGTCGTCTTGCCGCTCGTGGTCGTCTCGACCTGGCTCGTGCCCCTCGTCTGGGCCGGCTGGGTGCTCCTCCTCGAGCCGCTGAACTACCGGCAGGGCCGTCCGTCGTGGCTGGCCGACCTCGCCAGGGGTGACGCGTCACGCCTGCTTGGACTCCTGGCGAGCGGCGCGATCTGCGGCGCGCTGTGGGAGTTCTGGAACTACTGGGCTGCCACGAGGTGGACGTACGCGGTGCCCTACCTCGGCGGCATCAAGGTTTTCGAAATGCCCGTGCTCGGTTATCTCGGGTTTCCTCCGTTTGCCCTCGAGGCGTTCGCGATGTACCACTGGCTCCGCGGGCTGCTCGACCGGAGGCCGCCGGACCCGGTGCTATAATTCCGCCCGCATCGAGCCGACATCCCGTGGAAGGGAGTTTTCATGAAAGCGATTCGAGTCAACGCCCCCGGCGGTCCCGAGGTCCTGCACTACGAAGACGTGGCGGATCCCACGCCGAAGGCCGGCGAGGCCACGGTGAAAGTGGACGCCGCCGGCATCAACTACATCGACGTGTACCAGCGCTCCGGGCAGTACAAGCTCAACCTGCCGCTGACACTCGGCCTCGAAGCCGGAGGTACGGTGACGGCGGTCGGTCCGAACGTGACCGAGGTGAAGGTCGGTGACAAGGTCGCCTACACGGGTGTCGCGGGGGCGTACGCGCAGTACGCGGCGGTCCCGGCCGCACGTCTGGTAACCCTGCCGGCCGGACTCAGCACGCGGCAGGGAGCCGCGGCGATGCTGCAAGGCCTGACCGCACACTATCTCGCCTGCTCGACCTACCCGCTGAAGAGCGGTGACACCTGCCTCGTCCACGCAGCGGCCGGTGGAGTCGGGCTGCTGCTATGCCAGATCGCGAAGATGCGGGGTGCCCGGGTCATCGGCACCGTGTCCACGGAGGAGAAAGCGAAGCTTGCCCGCGAGGCTGGGGCCTCGGACGTGATTCTCTACACGAAGCAGGATTTCGAGGCCGAAGTGAAGCGGCTCACGGACGGTAAGGGGCTCCAGGTCGTCTATGACTCGGTCGGTCAGACGACGTTCGACAAGGGGTTCAACTGCCTGGCTCCCCGCGGCATGATGGCGCTCTACGGGCAGTCCAGCGGACACATCGGTCCCTTCGATCTCGGCGTGCTAAACGCCAAGGGCTCGCTGTTCCTGACGCGACCCAGCCTGAACCACCACATCATCACGCGCGCCGAGCTCCTCGAGCGCTCGAACGAGCTCCTGGGCTGGATCCGCGACGGCAAGCTCAAGCTCCGGACCGAGTTCGAGTTCCCGCTGAAAGACGCGGCCGACGCGCACCGGGCTCTCGAGGGGCGGAAGACGACGGGTAAGGTGCTCCTGATTCCGTGATTGGCGAACGCGACGCGCTAAAATAGCCCTGGAGGTCCACACATGCGACCAAGAGTACTCCTGCTCATATTCGGGATATCGCTCGTTTCGCTTCTGCTGCTCGATCACGCGGCCGGCTGGGCGCGCGCCACGAGCGGAGGAAGCCGCGGTTCACGTTCGTCTTCGTCACCGGCGGCGCCGTCGACCCCGTCGAGCCCGTCGCGCACGACGGCACCTGCGCCCGCCCCGTCCCAGCCGATGCAGCCGGCGCCGCAGCGGCCGGGCATGTTCGGCGGCTTCATGGGAGGTCTTGCCGGGTTCGCCGTCGGCGGGCTCATCGGCTCCATGCTGTTCGGCGGCATGGGTGGCGGGGGGTTCGGCGGAGGCCTGGGACTGCTCGAGCTGTTGCTGATCGGCGGCGCGATCTTTTTCGTCTTCCGCATGCTTCGCAGCCGCAGCCAAACACCGGCGTATGCCGGCGCCAGCGCGTACGGCTCGGACTCACAAGGCTGGTCGAGCGGCGCCGGCGGTACCGTGATGGAGACACCGCCGGGCGAGTCGGATCTCGATCGCGGCATCGGGCATATACGCTCGATGGACGCGAGCTTCGACCCGGCGGCCTTTGCCGAGTGGGCGAAGGGCACGTTCGTCGACGTCCAGGCCGGGATCACCAAGCGTGACCTGAGTGGCGTGCGCGATCGGCTCACGCCGCAAGAGTTCGCGCGGCTTCTGTCCCAATGCGACGAGCTTCGCGCCGCCGGCCGCACGAATCGGATCGAGCGCATCCAGGTCGGACGCGCGGACGTGAGCGAAGCCTGGCAGGAGAGCGGCCAGGACTGGGTCACGTTGTTCTTCACCGTGTCGCTCGTCGACTACACCGTCGACGATGCGACCGGTGCAGTCGTGGAGGGGGCGACCGCGCCGGTGGATATCCAGGAGTACTGGACCTTCACGCGCACGGTCGGCCCGAAGCCCTGGCGGCTGTCGGCCATTCAGACCGCGTAGCCGCAGCAGGGGGTGCGCGTTGAAGCGCGCCCTGAAGTGGCTCGGTATCCTCGTCGCGGCGATCGTCGTACTGACGGTCGTCGCGGCGCTGGTGCTCCCGCGTCTCATCGACACGCCGCGCGTCCAGGCGATGATCGCCAACAGCGCGGCGCAGGCCGTCGGGCGGCCTGTGAAGTTCGAGTCGCTCTCGGTCTCGATATTTCCACTGCCGTCGATCGAGCTCCACAAGCTCGAGGTCGCCGAGGATCCGCAATTCGGCGCGGCGCCGTTCCTGACGCTCGAGACGGGCCGGGTCTATCTCAAGCTACGTCCGCTCCTGACCGGCCGCGTCGAGTTGGGCGACGTCACCCTCGAACGGCCGCGCATCGCACTCATCCAGAACGCCGAGGGGCGTCTGAACGTCGCCAGCCTCGCGCCCCCCAGTGAGTCCAAGACGGCGGCGAAGCCCGCACGCCCAAGCGGCGGCGCCACCGGCGGCGCGGCCGCGGCCGTCGTCTCGCGCCTGAAGATCAACAAGGGCATCATCACGTATGTCGCACACGGGAAGGGACCGGCCGAGACGCCGTACCGCGTCGAGGATCTCGACGTCAGCGTGGTCAGCCAAGGCACACAGCTCGCTTTCAAAGGCGCGCTGGTGGTGAGGCCGGGCGACCTCACCGTCAAGCTCGCCGACGGAATCGTCGCGATGAACGGCGCCAAGACGCTCGTCGAGGCGGCGGTACGCGCCAAGATCGGCATCGAAGGCAAGGACATCGAGAAGCTCGTGGCCGCCGCGGCGGGGCCGCGCCCGACGATCGCCGGTCCAATCAAGGGCGACTTCTCGCTCGGCGGAACGCTCGGCGTGCCACGGATCTCCGGCAACGTCGAGCTCGCGAGCCTCAAGGTGACGCAGGCGAATCAGGCCTGTCCGGAGCCGAAGCAGCGCACGCTCGCGCTGGGTCTCCTGAAGATGAGCGGCGCCTCCTGGGACGGCGCGCGTTTTCAGAGTCGGCCCGTCACCACGTCGATCGGCAACGGCGCGATCAGCATGAATCTGACGTTGACCCTCGAGCACGGCGCCCGTGTGCAGCTGAGCGACCTGGCCATCAAATCGATGCCCTCCGAGAAGGTGCTGGTCGACTTCCTCTGCGAGGGCTACGCCGTCTCCGGGCCGCTCGACCTCACCGGCGCGCTCTCGACGAATACCTCCAATCTCTTGAGCACGCTCGACGGCACCGGCCATCTCCGGATCGGCCCGGGCAAGGTGGTGGGCCCGCAGGCGCTCGCACTCGTCGGCGTGGTCATGCAGGTGGCCGGTGCGGCGTCGGCGGTGCTCGCCACCGATGTTCCGAAGGAGCTGCGGTCGAACCCCGTCGACTTCGAGTCGATCACCGGGAACTACCAGATCACCAACGGCGTGCTGAGCACGAAGGACCTCCTCTATACGACCAAGACCCTCAAGGTCGGGGTCGCGGGAGACTACGGCCTTCCGACGGGCCGCATGAACCTCGATCTGCGAATCGATTACGGACGCGGCGAGATCCGGGCGAAGGTGACGGGGAACGCCGCTTCGCCGTCGGTGCGCATCGATCCGGCGTCAGTCGTCAACGAAGCCGGGCGACAGAAGATCGAGAGCGGGCTTCAGGATCTCCTGAAGCGCTACCGCCGCTGAGCCCTCAGCGAGTCGCCGTGAAGCGCCCGCCGCCGAGCTTGCCGGCTTCGATGAGCTCCGCGAAGAACGTGTGGAGCTGATCGTATTCCAGGTACTGCTGACTGCCCAGGCGCGCCTCCCGCTGCGGGCGCAGCGCCCGGTGTAGCTCGATCCGCCTCCTGACGATCCTGCGCCACTCCGAGGATAGATCCTCTGCCTCGACATTCGTGAAGCCCGCGCGTCCCAGCAGCCCGCGATAGCTGTCGAGGGTCTGCAAGGTCGTGGCCGCCATCCATTCCCAGAGCCGCTGCCGTTCGCGATCGGCCAGGCTGGGAAAGGCGATCCAGTCGGTGAACGCCAGCCGACCGTCGGGGACGAGCACGCGGTGGCACTCGGCGAGCACGGCCGGCTTGGCAGCGATGTGCAGGAGCGCTTCCTGACTCACGCAGGCGTCGAACGCGCCCTGGGCGAAGGGCAAGGTCGTCGCGTCGGCCCGGACGACGGTGACGCGCGTCTGCTTGACCATCCGGTTGAGGCGAGCCGCTCCGGCCGCTCGGCCCGCGTGCAGCTCGAGCGCCACGACGGCGGAGCCTCGTCGGCTGGCCAGGAACCGAGCGGGGCCGCCGAGCCCCGCGCAGAGGTCGAGGACGCGGCTCGACGGGCCGACTCCGGCCCGGCGCGCGAGCGCGTCGACGGCGGCCAGCCCGCCGTAGTGGTCCTGGTCGAACTCGAAAAGATCGTCGGCGGTGACCGGGCCGGTGAGCCCTTGGCCGGCGACCGCCGCGAGCACGCGGGCTTCACTGATCGGATGCTCGTCGTAGTAGTCCCGCACGCGCCCCGGGGTGCCTTGAAGCATGACCGGGGGTATGGTAAAAGCAAACCGGTTTCATCACACCTTTCGGCGAGGGAAGACCAATGGGTACCGGGGGTCGCGGCGGACTCGAAGACATCGTCGTTTCGACGTCGGACATCTGCTTCATCGACGGGCGCGAAGGCCGTCTCGTCTATCGCGGCTACGACGTCAATGACCTCGTCGAGCACTCTTCCTTCGAAGAAGTGATCTTCCTTCTGTGGCACGGCGGGCTCCCGAGCAAGAAGGAGCTGGTCGCGCACAACAAGGCCCTCGGCTCGACCGCGAACCGGAAGCTGCCGCCCGGGATCCTCTCCCTCCTGAAGGCATTGCCGAAGAAGACCACGCCGATGGAAGTGCTGCGGACCGGCGTGTCGGCGCTCTCGGCCTACGACCCCGACGCCGCCGATAACTCCAAGGACGCGACCGCGCGCAAGGCGCTGCGGATCACCGCGCAGATGCCGACCCTGGTCGCGGCGTGGGAGCGGATCCGCAAGGGCAAGGCGCCCGTCGCACCGAATCCGAAGCTGAACCTGGCCGCCAACTTTCTCTACATGCTGACCGGCAAGCGGGCGACCCCGCTCGCGGAGAAGACGTTCGACGTCGCGCTGATCCTGCACGCCGATCACGAGTTCAACGCCTCGACGTTCGCCGCCCGGGTGACCGCGGCGACGATGTCGGACCTGCACTCGTCGATCGTCTCGGCGATCGGAGCGCTCAAGGGCCCGCTCCACGGCGGCGCCAACGAGCAGGTGATGCTGATGGTCCAGAAGATCAAGACGCCGGCGAATGCCGACGCCTGGATCCGCAAGACGCTCGCCGATCACGGGCGGGTCATGGGCTTCGGCCATCGCGTCTACCGCGTCGAGGATCCGCGGGCCAAGCACCTGCACCGGCTGGCGCAGGAGCTCGGCAAACAGGCCGGCGATACCAGCGCCGTGCAGATCCTCGACACGGTCGTCCGGGTCGTCGGGGAGCAGAAGCGGATCTTCCCGAACGTCGATCTGTACTCGGGCGCGGCCTACTCCTCGATGGGCATCGCCACCGACCAGTTCACGCCGATTTTCGCGATGAGCCGGGTCGTCGGCTGGGCGGCGCACGTCATGGAGCAGCACGCCAACAACCGCTTGATCCGGCCGCGCGCGGAGTACACGGGCCCCACGCACGCGACGTACGTCCCGATCGACAAGCGTTAGCCCTGGGCTGTGCGCGCAGCACCGCGCGTCAGCCTCGTGATGGCCGTGTTCAACGGGCTCGCGCACACGCAGGCCTGTCTCGAGAGCTTGCGCGCGACCACCGAGCCGTTTCACGTGGTCGTCGCGGACAACGGCTCGACTGATGGCACGCGGGACTTCCTCGAGCGCTTTCCGTATCCGTATCCGCTGACCGTCATGCGGAGCGAATCCAACGGCAACGTGATCGCGGCACTCAACCGCGCCTGGCGGTTGACCGACACCGAGTTCATCTGCCTGATCCACAACGACACCGAGATGGTCGAGCCCGCATGGCTCTCGCGCCTGCTCGCCGCGCTCGCCGAGCCCGGCGCCGGCCTCGCGGGCCTCTACGGTGCCAAGCGGCTGCGAGCCAGTGGTCGTCTCGTGGGGCGCACCGTCGTGCACAGCCTGCTCCCGAGCCCGACGGTCAGAGCGCCGTGGGAAGACGTGGCCTTCGTCGACGCGGTGTGTCTGTGCATCTCGCGCCGGCTGCTCGACTCGATCGGCGGCCTCGACGAGGGCTACGGGTTCTATCACGGTATCGACCGCGATCTGTCGCTGGCGGTCGCCGATCGCGGCCGGCGATGCCTGATCGTTCACGCCCCGTTCTGGCACCACGGCGGTAAGACGCGCACGCGCGGATTCGACGAAGATCCCGAGCTCGAGCGCGGTGACCGGGCCCGCCGCGACTCCGCCCTGGCGCGCTTCACCGAGAAATTCCGCCATCGGCTGCCCTGTGACGTCCGCGGGCGGCGCGAGCGGGTGCGCGACTGGCTGAGGACGCGGCTGGCGTGAGCGCCTTGCGGATCGGCATCGTCGGCGCGCGGTTCGCCGCCGAGCTGCACGCGACGAACTACCGGCCGCTTCTCGGCCCGCGCGTCGAGCTGGCGGCCGTCTGCTCCCGGACGCGCGGCCAGGCCGAAGACTTCGCGCGGCGTCATGCGATCCCGCGTGTCTTCAGCGACTATCGGGCGCTCGTCGAATCGCCCGACGTGGACGTGGTGGATATCTGCGCGACGACGGACAGCCACCACGAGATCGCGGTCGCCGCGGCACGGGCCGGCAAGCACGTCATCGTGGAGAAGCCGCTCACCGGCGCCTTCTGCGAGGCCACCGAGCCACGGGAAGCGATGCTGGCCACCGCGCTCGCGAACGCCGACCTGGTGCTCGAGGCGGTCGCGAAGGCCGGCGTGATTCTCTGCTATGCGGAAGACTTCGTGTATGCCCCGCCGGTGGCGAAGATGAAACGACTGCTCGAGGCGAGCGGCGGCGCGATCCTGGAGCTGCGAGCCGAGGAGAGCCATTCCGGCTCGCACGCCGCGTACGCGAGCCGCTGGACGAGCGCCGGCGGCGGCGCCCTGTTGCGAATGGGCTCACACCCGATCGGCGCCGTGATCCACCTCAAGCACTGGGAGGGTCTGCAGCGCCGCGGCCGTCCCATCAGGACGCGGGCGGTCTTCGCCGAGGTGGCCAACCTCACACGGCTCCCGTCGGTCGCCGGGCTCAAGCGGTACATGTCGACGCGGGCCGTCGACGTCGAGGACTGGTCGGTCGCCGTGCTCACGTTCGAGGACGGCACGATGGCGACGATTCATTCGAACGACATCACCCTGGGCGGCGTGCGCAACGTGGTGACCGCCTACGTGACGAACGCGGTGATCCAGGCGAACATCAACCCCAACAATACGCTGACCGTCTACGCCCCCGACGCCGCCGTCTGGGGCGACGAGTACCTGACCGAGAAGGTCGAGACCAAGGCGGGCTGGCAGTTTCCGAGCCCGGAAGAGGACTGGATGCGCGGATACCCTCAGGAACTGGAAGACTTCGTCGGCGCGATCAGCGAGCGGCGCGAGCCGCTGTCGGGCGGGCTCCTGGCCCGCGAGGTAGTCGAGGTGATCTACGCGGGGTATGTCTCGGCGGCGACCGGCCGCCGCGTGGAGCTGCCGCGCCCATGATCCCCTTCGCGAAGGGCCACGGCCTCGGTAACGACTACATCGTGATGGAGGAGAAGGATCTCAAGGCTCCGCTTTCCCAGAAGGCGATCGAGCGGATCTGCGATCGGAACTGGGGCGTGGGCTCGGACGGCATCTTGCTGCTCGTCCCCAGCCAGCGCGCCGACTTCGGGCTGCGCATCTTCAACCCGGACGGCAGCGAGGCGGAGAAGTCGGGGAACGGGCTCCGGATCTTCGCGAAGTATCTCTGGGAGCGCGGCCGTCCGAAGAAGCCGACCTTCACGGTCGACACGAAGGGCGGCATCGTCGAGTGCCAGTGCCGGGTCGAGGGCGGGCGCATGGGCTTCGTCACGGTCGAGATGGGGCGAGCGACCTTCCGAGCGCCGGAGATTCCGATGAACGGCCCGGATCGCGACGTCGTCGCGGTCCCGCTTCAGCTCGCCGACGGCACCACCGTGTCCGTCACCGCCGTCTCGGTGGGAAATCCTCACTGCGTCACGTTCGTCGAGCGCCTCGACGAGGCAGAGTGCCGCCGGCTCGGGCCCCTCATGGAGAACCATCCGTCGTTTCCCAACCGGACCAACGTGCAGTTCGCGCGCGTGGTATCGCGCGAAACGGTGGAGATCCTCATCTGGGAGCGGGGGGCCGGCTACACCCTTGCGTCGGGCACATCGTCGTGCGGCGCGGCCTCCGCGGCCGTCAGGAACGGGCTCTGCGCTCACGGACGGGTGCAGGTCCGCATGCCCGGCGGCGAGCTGACGATCGAGGTGCGGCCGGACTGGTCGCTTCGCCTGGATGGTCCCGTCGAGGAGGTGTACCAGGGCGCTCTGTCCGCGG
>Ga0075433_10003562_pt1 | contig 12012 bp, 12 predicted proteins | sample RhiMethybrSRZTD2_FD_75299 | JGI IMG/M metagenome (GOLD analysis project Ga0075433, IMG submission 75299) | Populus rhizosphere microbial communities from Tennessee, USA - Rhizosphere MetaG P. TD hybrid SRZTD2 | ecosystem: Host-associated > Plants > Roots > Rhizosphere > Soil | place: USA... | reverse complement strand
TCGCATCGGCTCCTCGATTGCCCGACGGACGATGCGAAGACCGACCAACTCGTCGCCAGTCAGCGCGAGACCGTCGAGCGCCTGGCCTGCACGCAGGAGCGCCACACCGCCGCCCGCCACGATGCCCTCCTCGACGGCCGCCTTCGTCGCGTGCATGGCGTCTTCGACGCGCGCCTTCTTTTCCTTCATCTCGGTCTCGGTCGCCGCACCGACTTTGATGATCGCAACGCCGCCCACGAGCTTAGCCAGCCGTTCCTGCAGCTTCTCCCGGTCGTAGTCCGAGGTCGTGTCCTCAATCTGTGTGCGGATCTGCTTGACGCGCCCCTCGATCGCGGAGGACATACCGGCGCCTTCGATAATCGTGGTCGTATCCTTGTCGATCGTGATCTTCTTGGCCTTGCCGAGATCCTCGAGCTTGAGGTTCTCGAGCTTGATGCCGAGGTCCTCGGTGATGGCGCGTCCGCCGGTGAGGATCGCGATGTCTTCGAGCATCGCCTTACGGCGGTCGCCGAAGCCTGGCGCCTTCACCGCGGCAGCGTGCAGCGTGCCCCGCAGCTTGTTGACGACGAGCGTGGCGAGCGCCTCACCCTCGATGTCCTCGGCGATGATGAGGAGCGGCTGACCGAGCCGCGCGACCTGCTCGAGCACGGGGAGGAGATCCTTCATAGACGAAATCTTCTTCTCGTTGATGAGGATCAGGGGGTTCTCGAGCACGACCTCCATGCGTTCGGGATCGGTCACGAAGTACGCCGAGAGATACCCGCGGTCGAACTGCATACCCTCGACGAAGTCGAGCGACGTCTCGAGCGTCTTGGCTTCTTCAACGGTGATCACGCCGTCCTTGCCGACCTTTTCCATGGCCTCGCTGATGATCGTGCCGATCGCCTGATCGCCGTTGGCGGAGATCATGCCGACCTGCGCGACCATGTTGCCCGACACGGGCCGCGCCATCTTCTTGACCTCGGCCACCACAACCTCGACGGCCTTGTCGATCCCGCGCTTCAGCTCCATCGGGTTGGCCCCTGCCACCACGTTCTTCGCGCCTTCGCGATAGATCGCCTGCGCCAGCACCGTGGCCGTCGTGGTGCCGTCTCCGGCCGTATCCGACGTCTTACTCGCGACCTCGCGGACCATCTGCGCGCCCATGTTCTCGAGCGAATCCCTGAGGTCGATCTCTTTCGCCACCGTGACACCGTCCTTGGTGATGGTGGGGGAGCCGAACTTCTTGTCGAGGATGACGTTGCGCCCCTTCGGGCCGAGCGTGACCTTGACCGCGTTCGCCAGTTGATTGATCCCGCGCAGGATGGCCCCGCGGGCGTGCGCGCCGTAAATGATCTGTTTTGCCATGTGTGTCAGTCCTACTTGCTGTCGATGATCGCGAGCACTTCGTCCTCACGCAGGATGAGGTACTCCTCGCCGTCGATCTTGATTTCCTGACCCGAGTACTTCCCGAACAGGATGGTGTCGCCATCCTTCACGTCAGGCTGCTGGCGGCTGCCATCGTCCCTGACCTTGCCCCGCCCGACGGCGAACACCTTGCCGCGCTGTGGCTTCTCCCTGGCGGAATCGGGCACGATGATGCCGCCAATGGTCTGTTCGCCTTCCTCGAGACGCTGAATGATGAGACGGTCGTGAAGCGGTGTGACTTTCATGTGACTCCCACGTCTGGTCGTTGAAACGGGGGCGCTGATCGCCAGCGGGGCCGGTATGGACAGGAGTGAACGACGAGACATCACCGAGCGTACACGGCCCGCGGCGCGCGGGCTGTTCAGAACAGGACATCTGCTGGGACGCGGGCCCGCTACGATGCTCTTATCTGAAGAATGACTGGACGTGAGCCTCATGTGGAAGTGGAACCGACTACGAGAGTGGACTGTGCGGTCTGTTGGGACAGCCGACGTGCCCACCGAGGAGCGGCTGATTGGCAACGTGCCTGGAAAGGCCGCCAAGGTCCCCGGCAAGTGCATGCCGCTCCACAAATACCTGGTAAATCGGTTCGCCGACAGCGTCGTTCTCACCTTCGCGCAGCTCGAAGACCTTCTTGGCTTCGCGCTCCCAGATTCCGCGCGTACCCAGCAGGAATGGTGGACCAACACAGACCGTTACAAGTCCTCATATGCAGATGCCTGGATCATGGGCGGCAGGACGGCCAAACCGAATCTCCTGGCCAGGACCGTTACCTTTGAGCGCTCCATAGAGTCCCTTAGAGACTCAAGGTCCTCAGGGTGACCTTCCTCTGGGCCGCCATTGGTGTCGCTGCGCTCATCTCCTCCATTGCATGGTCACGGTATCGACGATGGAAAGACCCTGCTCTCGGTGTCGTGAGCCATCAATGGCTCGCCGAACAGCGTCAGCGATCGGATGAGGTGTCACAGCGGTGAGCTCACGCCGATCAGGCGGGTACTGGCGCTCCAGGCGTTCGTTGGAGACGCGCGTCCCTACGATGACGTGTCGCTGATGGTCCTGCGCCGCGTGAATCACGCCCGAACAGAACCCTGGATGGCAACGGCATCTCCTCTGTGGCGGCGGACCTGGTTCACTCACGCGTTGTCAGAGGTCAGAGTTAGCTGAAAAGGAGCAGGTATGGGAGACAAGGGTGGCAAGAAGGACAAGGAAAAGAACAAGCAACAGCAAATCAAAAAACAGAAAGAGGAGGAACAAAGGAAGCAGGACAAGGCCCGGCCAAAGATTCCTTAGCAGGAACCCGTCACGCATCCATCCCCCTTACCACGACGTCTGAGGCGTCACGGCGCGGTTGCTCTTCACATCGGGGGTCGACCGCACGAATACGCCATCGCCGGCGCGGGACAGAAAGTTCTCCATGACGAGCGCCCTGAACATCGCGGCGCATACCGAGGGTGCCACCCCGAATAAGCGCATGGCTTGCGGCTTCGTCAATTCGAGGCGCGGCATTCTTCCGTATGCTTCGCGGACTTGCTGCAGCAGTGCAGCAAGTGGTGCCGCGTCAGAGGGGCGCGCGATCATGGCAGCCTGCTTTCTAGGGGAAACGAGCCTTGATGAGGGCAGGGCCAAGGCTGGAGAACGCCCAGCGAAATGGTCGGTGTCTCAGGAAAGCGTGAAGATGTACCTACCTTACACCTTTCCCCTCAGCGGCACAAATCGCGCGGTGGCTGGCGAGAACAGAAAACGTGCGACGAACCGCCTCATGAGCTGAACCGATCCCACGAGACATTCATTCATGCTGACAGACATCACGCTCCTCCTGATCCTCATCCTGCTCAATGGCGTCTTCGCGATGTCCGAGATCGCCATCGTCGGGTCCAAGCGCGCACGCCTGCTGCAGATGGCCGAGGCGGGGAGCACGGGCGCCCGGCATGCGCTGACGCTCTCGTCGGAGCCCACGCGCTTTCTCTCCAGCGTGCAGGTCGGGATCACCAGCATCGGTATCCTGAACGGGGCGATCGGCCAGGCGTCAATCGCGAGCCGCCTCCGCATGTCGTTTGAACACGTACCTATGCTGGCGCCTTACGCAGAGACCCTCGCGGTGGGAGTGATGGTCGTGCTGCTTACTTATGCCTCTCTAATCCTTGGCGAACTGGTGCCGAAGCGGTTGGCCCTGACCCACCCGGAGGCGATTGCCAGCATCATCGCGCGTCCGATCAACGTGCTGGCGTCCATTGGGCGCCCCATCGTCACCTTGCTCAGCGTCTCGACGGACACCATTCTTCGTTTATTTGCTGTACGCCAAGTGAAGCAACCTGCCGTGACCTTGGAGGAGATCCGCGTGCTTTTGGAGCAGGGCGCCGACGAAGGCGTTTTCGAGGGCGCCGAGCACGAGATGGTTACGAACGTGCTGAATCTGGACGAACGCCACGTTAGTGCGGTCCTGACGCCGCGTTCGGACGTCGTGTTCCTGGACGTTCGCGATCAGGTGGACGCCCATCGCGAGAAACTTCGGCAGGATCCGCACTCAGTCGTTCCGCTGTGCGATGGAGGGCTGGATCACGTGTTGGGTTTTGTGCGCTCGACAAGACTTCTGGATCAGGTCATGGACGGACGCGCGCTGGATCTCCGCGCCCTTGCGGAGCCCGCCTTGTTCGTGCCGGAAACGATGACGTTGATGAAGCTCCTTGAGCAGTTCCAGCGGACGCATCTACCAGTCGCGCTTGTCGTCGACGAGTTTGGCGACACGCAGGGCTTGGTCAGCCTGACCGATGTGACATCCTCAATTGTCGGAGACCCGCCCGCCGAACCGGGCGCGGAACCCCTGATCGTCCGTCGCGACGACGGCAGTTGGCTCATGGACGGCGGGCTGGACCTCCACACCGTGCTGCGAACGATCGACACAGAGTCGCTGCTCAGTGACGAAGAGGCGCAGCACTGCCACACGCTCGGTGGTCTCGCGATGGCGGCTCTGCGCCGAGTGCCGCGGACCGGCGATGTCTTCGAACGACGCGGCCACCGATTCGAAGTAGTCGATATGGACGGGAATCGCGTCGACCGCGTCTTGGTGAGCCGCGCTTCCACCGCATCCGGATCAGGATCCGTCGGCGACTGACCACGTCAGCAAGACTGAGCCGCCGTCTCGCCTTCGGAGATTCCCCTGGCTCCGCGAGATCGACGATAGCAACTGTCTCGAAAGTCAAGCGTTCTCGGATTGATCGATCCGTCGCCACCTCGTGTTCGTCCGCGTCATCGCGTTGAGGATCCGCGAGGGCTGTCGTTCTTCTCTCATCAGGTCTAACGGTACATGATCTGTCGCGGTCCAGGTTTTCATGCAGGTGCTACAGACGTACGTGATGGTCCGCTGGTAGTTACGCATTGTCACTTCGTTCGCGGCCCCCTGGCCGCGACAGAAGGGGCACGCCGGCCTGTACAACACGTCGGTATGAGAGTTCATGGCAGCACTCCGCAGAGAGAAGTGCTGACAATAAATCAGGGTCAGCTTTGACGCTGTCCCAAATGAGACACTGCAGTTGGGGATCCACTCCCGCTCTTTCTAGCTGAGCTAGCGTCGGCTGTCTCGTACGGGACCAGGGTCACCTCGCGAGCATGCCGACGTCTCAGTCTTCAGCGGCGAGAAGGGACGTGGGCCGGTCGCATGTCGCTCACTGGGTGACTGGCTCCGCCCTCGCCGAGGGTTTGAAGCCGCAACGGGTGAGAAGAGCCTGGAATCGGGGATCGACTCTGTAGGGATCCCACTTAGGGTCAACGGGCAGATAGATGAGGTGGACGTCGCGCGCGTCGTAGGCTTTGGCGAGCCACTCCATCACGGCCTCTCGCTCACCGAGGCCGGCGTGCACGAGCGCCATCGCACCCGGCGGCACGTATCGTTCGCGGGAGTCAGACTCGAGCCGTCTGAGCACTTCTCGCGCTTCGTTGGTCCGGTCGCTCTTCGCGAGAAGGTAGCCCCTGAGCGAGGTCGCCTTGCTGTTGCTGCCCGAGAACCGCGCCGCGTCCGTGAGCGCTGCCAGCGCGAGATCGGTCTGACCCATCTGCTCGTACGCCTGCGCCAGTTGCATGTGCCCAATCCAGAACTCGGAGTCGATGAGAACGGCCCGCCGCGCATGTTCGACGGCGGCGGAGTATTGCCGAGCCTGGAACGCAACTTGTGCAGACAGTGCGTAGGTGAGTGGCTCCAATGGTTCGAGCTCGCGCGTGCGGCGCATGGCTGACTCTGCTTCGGTGTGCTGACCGGTTTGAGAGAGGACGTGGCCTAGCGAGCGATGCGCCGCCGCATTGCTGGGATCGAGGCGAATCGCCAGTCGGACTGCTGTCTCTGCTGCCTTCCAGTCCCAGTCCAGTAGCCAGTTCACATACCCGACGGCCAGCTGCGCCTCTCCGAGATTCGCATTGGCGCGGACTGCGCGCGCGGCGGCGTCTCGCGCGCGCGGCCACACCTCGAGGGGACGTGCATCGCCGTTCAAGGCACTCGACGCGTAGGTGAATGCAAGGCCGGCCCAGGCAAGCGCATAGCTCGAATCGAGAGCGATCGCACGCTCGTACTGTTGGATGGCGCGCGCGTTCGTTGCCGGCGTTCGCCGGCTTTCGAAGTACCGTGCCCTGAGATACGCATCATAGGCGTCCGCGTTCTGAGTCTGCCGCTGTCGAACCCCGCGCAGGTTATCGGGTGACAGCTGAAGGCGAATCTGCTCGGCAATGCTTGTGCTCAGTTCCTGTTGTAACCCCAGAAGACTGGTCTGCTCGCGATCGTAAGACCGCGACCAGACATGTTCCTGATCTCGCGCACGAATGAGCGTGGCGGTCACGCGCAGCCGGCCGCCCTCCGCTCGAATCGTACTCTCCACGAGATAGTCGACGGAGAGCTCCTGGCCGATCTGGCCGGCCGTCTTCGTGGTGCCCCTGTAACCCAACGTGCGACCCTTGACGATGAGGCGCTCGAGATCAATCTGTGCGAGGGACGCGCTGGTCTCCTCTGTAAGGCCTGCAGCCAGGTACTCGCGGTCGGGATCGTTTCCGATGTACTCAAAGGGAAGGACGGCAAGTGTTACGCGTGACGGTCGCGCGTCGCTGCTGAGCCAAGTCCAGGCGACGTAGCCCGTCGTCATCGCGACGGCGACCACGCCAATCACAAGACGTGCTGCCTTCGTCGATCTCAGTTGCGACGTCGGTAAAGTTGGCGCGCTGGCCGCTGCGCGCGTCGACGAGGCTGCGGCCGTGATCAAATCGTGGCCCGGGAGTTCCGCCGACGTGGCGACGTTCGCCTCGTCGTGCCCGGGCGCCTGCGAGAGTCCCGCGACCACCTCGACGTCCGCAACGAAGCGATACCCCTTGCCCGAAACCGTCTCGACGAAGGTCGGCGTGTTGATCGAATCGCCGAGAGCCTGGCGAATCTTCCGGATGGCCGTGTGGACGCCCGTCTCGACATCGACGAACACGTCCTTGCCCCACAACCGCTCGACGATGTCGGCGCGTGACACGAGCTGACGCCGGCGCTCGACAAGGAGGATCAGCACGTCCATGGGCTGCCGCTCGAGATGGACGACGCGGCCCTGTCGGCGCAGCTGGTATCCGGCCACGTCGAGCTCGAAGTCGTTGAACCGGTACGTTTCGCCTGGAGCAGACGTGAGCATGATCGAGCGTCCAGTCTGTACAGTCTCATAACCTCAGTCGCGATGGCTACTTGACGCTCCAGAAAACCTCCAGAGCATTTCCAGCCTCTCTCCATGGTCAATGCCCCGCCCCGCAGTCCAGGATGACGCCCTGAGATGCGTGGACGGCTTATCGGCCCGCGCACTAGACGCGAACAGGAGATACGCAATGCAGGCTGACAATTCGGGGAAGGCGCCGGGAACCACGACACAGGGGACGAGACGCAAGCTTCGCGCGAGGATGGCGTTGACACTGAGCGGGCTACTGATCGCAGGGGGCACGGTCCTGCTTGGTCAGCTCGGCAACGCCCAGACGGATCGCTTCGGGGATGCCAGCTTCTCCTCACAGGCCCGATGTTCGAATCGAACGCTGCACGGCAGCTACGCGTTCAACATCGATGGGACGATCGTGGCCGGCCCCAATCGGCTGTTGCTTCGCGGACTGGCGATGACACAGTTCGACGGCCGTGGAAATCTGAGCCAGGTGGATTTCACGACAATCAACGGTGCGCCGGTCGGGGCAGATTGGAGGTCCGGCGAGGGCACTTATGAGGTCAATTCGGACTGCACCGGAACGATGGAGATCATCCAGAGTGACGGGAGCCCGACACTTCACCTCATGCTCGTTGTTGCCAATCATGGCCGAACGATCCACAACATCGTCGAGGGAAGTTCGACCGGGGCCACTGGGACCAAGGTGGACTAGGCGAGGAGCACTTTCCTAGAACGGGTGACGGGGGGCATGGCACGTGCCATGCCCCAGGGCGTCCTTGGCGATATTCGACCGCTTCGCATAGGGTCCCCACGGCTCAAAGACGGGCGTAACTCAGGGAATGAACGAAGCGATGTTCTCGCGCCGCGTGTTCTCATCCGCATGGCTCTCGTTGTTGGCATTCGGCCGGGCTGTGTCACGCGTTTCCCAGTCGAGCACGTCGGCCGGAGTTTCGTGCGCGCCGGCCGCGCGCGCGAGGGCTTCGAGCGGCGCGAAGGCGACGATCATTCGGAAGGCGCGCTGGTCCTGTACCGCGAGCAATGCCACCCGGTGCTCGCCGTCTGTCCATTGCGCGACCACATTGTCCACAGGCCGCTGTGGGCGCAAGCCCACAGGGCTTGGAGGGTGTGTGCGCTTTGCTGGTGTGCCATAGATTTTGGACACAGCTGCCACGACGTCCGACTCGGTCATCCCTTCGGTACGATCGGGTGCATAGTCGATCACGATTCTGAACAGCTGGTTCTCGAAGAAACTGAAGACCAGGCTTGCCACGGGATCACTCGATGGCGCGACACCGCGACGAACGTACTGCGAGCGCCACCTCAATTCCACTACTGCGCCAAGCCCAGGAGGCATCAATGTGCCGGCGGGCGCTGGTACGCCAAGCTGCCGCGAAATGGTGAGCACGTCGTCGCCCATCTGATACGTCCGGTAGCGAGGGTGTCCCTGTGCACCGAGTTGTGATGCAGACATCGCGCTGCACAGCAACGTGAGGACGACTCGACGAATGGATATCGTCATGAGAGCCTTTCTCCGGGGTAACGCGAGACGCGGATGAAGCCGCGGTTACGGCTTGAAGATCGCCTTGTTGTCGCTACGGGACTTCTCGTCTCGCGCTCGAAGGGCCGCCTCCTCGTTCGCTCGACGGGCGAGGTCCCGCGCCGGCGCTTCGCTCTCTTCCAGGCGCACGCTATCCGCGATGGCCTCCTGCGTCGCCCGGTCGGCGGCGATCGCCGTGACGGTGAGCTTGATGCGGTTGGTAGAGGACTCGCGCCAGAGCAGCACGAGCGTCTCAGTATCGTCCCAGCGTCCGATTATCTCGGGCTCGGCGCGGGAAGTGAGCGCCGTTCGCGTTGGCGTCGGTACGAGTATCGATGTTCCATAGGTGTTGGTGAACGCCTCGTGCAGGTCGGCGTTGGTGAGCCCTCTTGTCCGGTCGAGGTCGTAGATGACGGCGATACTTGTGAGCCGTTCGAGATGGAACGTGAGGACCATCTCACCCAGCGAATCTGGCTCGACGACTGTGCCGCTGATCAACCGCCGGGGTCGCCACGTGATTCGTTGAATCAGCGTCGGACGCTCGTGCACAACCTTGACGTCAGACGAGGTCACGTTGAGTTGGTCGACAACCACCTGCACCGGATCCCCTAAAGTAAGGCCGCGATAACGGGACAGCACTGGTTGAGCGGAGGTGGACGAGACCGCGATCGCGGTGGCACACACGATAGTCAGGGTAAAAACGCGACACATGTTGAACCTCGCCACGAGAGTAGCGGCTTTCACCCACACGGTACTGTTCAACACAGCACACGCTTCGACAACATGGTGTGCGTATCAGGACAGACGGTCACGACATGACTGTCACATCATGCTCCCAGCATCGATGACGCACGAGCACGCTCACACGACTGCGGGGGGCGCATCCGCGTGCCGAGAGCAGTCCATTGAGAAACCCCTATGGCAACCGCACAGACACAGCACGCGAGGCTCGTCAGAACGAAGACGCCGCTGCTCGAGGGAAGGAGGGATGCTGAAGACGACGAAGCCACGCGCGCGCACAGTCCCGACTTCAACGACCGGCCTGGCAGCGGTAAGCACACGACGGATCGGCTGAACGTCTTCTAGCCATCCCGATCGGTCGGGGGCAAGTCGAAGTCGATCAGTATGTAGTGTTCAAAAGCAGACAGCGCGGGTTGCGTCCCGAGGATAGACTTCGCCCTTCGCCGCGGGCGGTCTCCACATGTCCCTCGATAGTGACCGTCCGAATTCGAGGAGAGTGCGCCTGTGACTGGAACCAATGGAGTTGTGCCCCCGACGGCGGACACGATTCGTCTTGCCTCGACTCAAGAATGGCGCAGTGTCTGCACGCGCCACCACTGTATGCTGCTCGAAGGTCCTGAGGATGTCACGGAGACCGTTCTCTTGCACCTCAAGCCGCACCTCCGCACGCCTGTGGTCTGGACGTGCTCACAATTGCCGCGTGATTTCCCGGCAGGTCTGTGCGGCGCACTCGTGTTGCGGGACGTGGCGGCGTTGGGTCGAAAAGAACAAGAGCGATTACTCGGGTGGCTCGACGCCCCGCACGGTCCCACGCAGGTGGTATCGACGACAGCGCGTCCGCTATTTCATTCAGTTGCGCGCGGGCACTTTGACGACGTGTTGTATTACCGTCTGAATGTCATACGCCTGTGCGTCGACTCGAATGCGATCGCCGCGATCCCGAGGACGGCAATCGAGTCCTCGACTGGAACTTCAACCGTCACGCAGGTACGGGCGCCGACGGAGGCGTGACCGCAGGGTGCGCGATGCCGGCAGAGGCGTAGATCTCAGCCTCGTCAAGACTCTCATGCGCGAGGAGCTGGGTAACGATGGCATCGAGCTTGGCGCGGTTCTCTCTGAGCAATCGCCGTGCTTCGGCATAGCACTCGTCGGTAATCCTCCGGACCTCCTCGTCTACGGCGTCGAGTAACCCGTCCGAAATTCCTGCCATCCGAGGGTCGCCTTCCGCCGGCAACACGGACAACGTTCCGATGCGCTCGGACATGCCCCATCGGCCGACCATGGAACGAGCAATGCGCGTCACCGTTTCCAGATCACTCTCCGATCCCGTCGTGACGATATCGAAGACCTCCTGCTCCGAGGCCATGCCTCCCAGCGCACCGATGATGCGGCCACGAAGATAGTTGGCGTCATAGCCGTAGCGATCGGACTCCGGCGTGGACAGCGTCACACCCAATGCACGGCCGCGAGGAATGATCGAGACCTTCCTCACCGGGTCCGCGCCCGGCTGGAGCATCCCGAGGAGCGCGTGACCAGCTTCGTGGTACGCCGTTCGGCGTCTCTGCTCTTCGGGAATCACCACGTTCCGAGCGGTGCCAAGCTGGACCTTCTCGAGCGCGTCAGTCAGATCGCGTTGAGATACCGAGTCCCGGATACGACGGGCGGCCAGCAGAGCGGCCTCGTTCACCAGGTTCGCGAGATCCGCGCCAGTCATGCCGGTCGTCGACGCGGCCACCTGCTCCAAATTCACATCCTTGGCGAGAGGGACCTTCCGGGTGTGGACCTTCAGGATCTCCACGCGGCCTTTGTGGTCGGGCGGATGGATGATGATCTGCCGGTCGAACCGTCCGGGTCGAATCAGAGCCGGGTCGAGGACGTCGGGCCGATTGGTGGCAGCCAGGACGACGACACCCTCGTGACCGGAAAAACCATCCATCTCCGTCAGGATCTGATTGAGAGTCTGTTCGCGCTCGTCGTGGCCTCCGAAAGCTCGCGCGCCGCCCCGCGCGCGGCCGATGGTGTCGATCTCATCGATGAAGATGATCGCCGGCGCGACCTTCCGCGCGTCCGAGAAGAGCTCGCGCACCCGACTGGCTCCCACGCCCACGATCATCTCGATGAACTCCGATGCGCTGGCGCTGAAGAACGGGACCTTGGCCTCGCCCGCCGTGGCGCGCGCCAGTAGGGTCTTCCCGGTACCAGGGGCACCGGCCAGCAGTACGCCCTTGGGTGCACGAGCTCCGAGACGACGATACTTTTCGGGGTCTTTCAGGAAGTCGACGACCTCGTTGATTTCCGCCTCCACTTCGTCGATACCGGCGACATCGTCAAATGTGACGCGGACCGTCTCGGGATCGACGCGTTTCTGCTTGCCGGCGCCCAGCAGCCCGCCTGCCATCGCCCCCTGCTGCCGCTTGAACATCCATATGTAGAAACCAACGAGCAGGAGCAGCGGGGCAAACGAAATGAGCAGGTTGGCGAGGAAGCCCCGCTGCTGGACCAGCGGTGTGGCTCGCACAGTCGCGCCTCCCTCAGTCAACTCGGTCAGCAAGTCGTCACTCGCAAACGTCGGACGCTCGGTGGTGAATTGCTGATAGGTGCGATCCTGCTGGCCGGGAATGGCCACCGCCTTTTTCAGTTGACCTTCGATGGAATCGCCGCGAGCAA
>Ga0075433_10003561_pt1 | contig 12013 bp, 7 predicted proteins | sample RhiMethybrSRZTD2_FD_75299 | JGI IMG/M metagenome (GOLD analysis project Ga0075433, IMG submission 75299) | Populus rhizosphere microbial communities from Tennessee, USA - Rhizosphere MetaG P. TD hybrid SRZTD2 | ecosystem: Host-associated > Plants > Roots > Rhizosphere > Soil | place: USA... | reverse complement strand
GACGGGGGCGACCCGTTTCGAGTAGGCGATCGGCTCGACCGATTGTACGAAGGTCAGGGTCGCGATGCGCTTCGCCGCGGCCGCATCCGCTTCGACGCTCACGGCGTTGAGCCATCGCGAGGAGTGCCGGATCATGGCGCCCGTGGATCTCACCGCGTCGAGATAGCGCGGAGAGACCGGAACGTCGTAATAGTCCGGCGCGAAGCGGCCCTGCATTTCACGAGAGCGGCGCGCTCGAGCCCGGTCGGTCACGCGAGCACCAGCCTCATGCACCGATCGGGCGAACGTGCGCGCGTCGGTTTCGCCCTTGTCCGTGAAAAAGACCCACAGCGCCGCGCGCTCACCCAGCTTCAGGCGCGCCGTGGCCGCCGGAGTGATCACCTCGGCGCCTCGCGGCGCCGGGGGGGCATACCGGGCGTGCGGGTCCTCGGCCGCGCGGGAAGCGTGCGGGCCGCACAGAACGAGCACCGCGATGAGCGGGAGCAGGACGCGCAGGTGTGGGAGCGTGGTGCGGCGCATGGGCACTCCTTGGGGGCGCCGCCTTATGCGGACGCCATGGCTTCTTTCTCGGCGCGTGCCTGACTGACGACCTTTTCCGCGAGCTCGCGTGGGATTTCCTCGTAATGTGAGAACTTGGTCTTGTGTGACGCGCGTCCCTGGGTGAGCGAACGAAGATGCGTGGAATACTTGTACAGCTCCGCCTGCGGCACTTGGGCGCGGATGACGTCGTAGCGCCCGTCGGCCCCCATTCCGAGGATCTTGCCGCGCTTCGAGGACAGGTCTCCCGTGACGGCGCCGACGAAGTCCTTGGGGACGCGCACTTCGATCTCCACGATCGGCTCGAGGAGAACGGGACCGGCATCTCTCGCGCCCTCCTTGAAGGCCAGCGAGCCGGCGATCTTGAACGCCATTTCGGACGAATCGACCGAATGATAGGAGCCGTCGTAGAGGGCGGCCCGCACGTCCACCACCGGATACCCCGCGAGGACCCCTTCGTGCATCGCTTCCACGATTCCCTTCTCGACCGCGGGGATGTAGTTCCTCGGCACCGCGCCCCCGACGATCTCGTCCACGAACTCGAAACCCGAGCCCGACTTCAGCGGCTCCAGACGGACGTGGACGTCGCCGAACTGCCCGCGCCCCCCGGTCTGCTTCTTGTGACGTCCCTGCTTGGTCACCGACTTTCGGATCGTCTCGCGGTAGGGGATGCGCGGCTTCATCAGCTCGACATGGACGCCGAACCGGCGCTGTAGCTTCTCGATGATGACATCGACCTGTAAATCGCCTGTGCCCTGGAGCAGGGTCTGGTGAAGGGAGGAATCCACGTGGACGTGCATGGTCGGATCCTCCTCGCGCAGCTTGTGGAGGCCGGATCCCATCTTCTCCTCATCCGCCTTGTTCCTCACGAAGATCGCCACCTCCAGCTCGTGATGCGGGAAGGGGATCGGCGGGAGAAGAATCGGCGCGCTCTTGTCGCAGAGCGTCTGCCCGGTGTGGCTCTCGCGAAGCTTGACGGCGGCGCCGATGTCGCCGGCGATGATTTGCCCTGCATCCTTCCGCTCTTTGCCGAGCACGAAAAAGAGCTGGCCGGTCTTCTCCGCGCGCTGGGCGCTCGCGTTCCAGACTTCCTTTCCAGGGGAGAGCGTTCCGGCGAACACCCGGATCAACGAGAGGTCCCCCGCGTGCGTTTCGCTGCTCGTCTTGAAGATGAGCGCGGCGAGATGCGAGCCTGGCTCCGGCTTGAATTCCACCTTCTCGTCGGTCCCCGGCTTGGTTCCGACGACGGGTCCGCAATCCAGAGGTGAAGGCATGAGCCAGGCGAAGGTATCGAGCACGTGGTCGATTCCCATCATCGGATAGGCCGCCACGGGAAGCGCCGGCACGAAGCTCTTCTGGAGCAGCCCGCTGCGGATCCCTCGCCGCACCTCCTCGGTGGAAAGCTCTTCCCCCCCGAGGAACTTCTCGAGAAGGGCGTCGTCGGCCTCCGCGGCCGCGTCCACGAGGGCTCCGCGCGCTTTTTGCACCTCAGCGTCGATTTCGGGCGGGATCGGAGCTTCCTTGGCGGATCCATCCTTCTCGAAGAGAAACGCCTTCATCGAGACGAGGTCCACGAGCCCCCGAAACTTGTCTGCTTCTCCGATCGGCCAAGCGGTCGCGACAAACCGCTTCCCCAGCCTCCCTGAGGCGCCCTCGAGCGCCTTGGAGAAGCCGGCATGCTCCCGCTCCATTTGCGTGACCAGACACAGCACCGGGCAACGCCGCTCCTCGACGCGATCCCAGACCGATTCGCTGCCCGCCTCGATCCCGGCCGAGGCCTTGATGCAGAAGGCAGCCGCGTCGGCAACACGCAGGCCCGCGACCATGTCGCCCACGAAGTCGGAGTAACCGGGCGTATCGATGAGATTGATCTTCGTCTCGCGCCATTCGATCGGGGCGATCCCCAGACTGATCGTGATCTTGCGGTGGACCTCCTCCGGTGAGAAATCGAGGGCGGTCGTCCCCTCCTCCACCTTTCCGTGGCGGGTCGTCGCCTTGGTGCGGAAGAGGAACGATTCGGCCAGAGATGTCTTGCCCGTTCCGTGGGGAGAGACCAGAGCGATGTTCCGAATGTTGGAGGGTTGATGGTCCTTCACTGGAGTGCCTCGTCTGAGTGGTCAACCGGGAGTAACATCAAGCATCCACCTAGCTTACGAGAATACCACATCGGTCTGCGGATGGCAACAAGGCGGCGCAGCTTGACGAGGGGTTTTTGAGTGGAACTCGGAGGCCGACGCCGCCACACTGACCTGCCATGGTGAATCCCTCCGGACCCTCCCCCGCATGAGCCAGGGCAGCCAATCCCTTCTGATCCGCGTCCCCGGTCGCGAGCACGAGCTCGTCCGCATTGAGGGGGACGGCCCCTTCCTTCTCGGCCGCGCGGCCGAGAACAAGGTCGTCGTCAACGATTCCACGGTTTCCAAGAAGCACGCGGAGATCGTTCTCCGGGAGGACGGCTATTGGATCCGGGATCTGATGAGCAAGAACGGGACGAAGGTGAACGGGGCTCTGATCCAGGAATCGCGCCTGAAGCCCGGAGATCAGATCGGCCTCGGCGCCTGTCAGATTCAATTCGCTCCCGAAGGAGACCCGGGATCCTCGGCGCGGGTGGCCGACACGAAGGCGCCGGGCACCGTCCAGGCCGTCCCTCTCGCGGATCTGGTGGGCGCCTCCAAGACCGGGACGAACATCAACGCGATCGCCGCGACCGGCGCGTCGCCGCAGCGCATGGTTCAATTCTTCCAGGGCATGGAGCGATTGGGCCCTGCTCTGCTCGCCCACAAGCCGATGGGCGAGCTGTTTCAGTTCATCGTGGATCTGACCTCGGACGTTCTCCGCTCCGATCGGACCGTGCTGGTGTTGCGCGGAGAGGACGGCCAGGAGCTGATCCCGAAAGCGACCAAGCAACGCGGCCGGACCGTGGGGCAGGAGATCGTCGTCAGCCGAAGCATCGCCCGGCGTGCGATCGACGACCGCACCGCGATCTTAACGAGCGATGCCCAGAGCGACGCCCGTTTCAAGGAGCAGCAAAGCGTCATCCGCCAGAGGATCCACTCGGCCATGTGCGTTCCGCTCTGGCACGAGGACGAGGTCCTAGGCGTCCTCTACGTCGACAACGTCGCCGCGCCGATACCGTTCGAGCACACGGACCTCCTCATCCTCACGCACATCGGGCACCTCGCGGCCGTGAAGATTCTCGAGACCAAATCGCTCGAGGAGCTGCAGGGAAAGAAGCAGTTGGAGGAGGAGCTGAAGCGTGCGGCGAACATCCAGCAGTCACTTCTTCCGACGGAGCCGCTCCATCGTCCTCCCTACCGCGTCGCGGGGAAGAACATCCCCTCGTCGGACGTGGGGGGCGACTACTTCGACTTCATCGAAGGGGAAGGGGCGTGGCTCACCGTCTGCCTGGGGGACGTGGCTGGGAAGGGGATGCCCGCGGCGCTCCTGATGACCAGCCTTCACGCGAGCGTACGAGCGCACGTCGAATCGGATGGAAACCTGCCGACCGTGATGGCCAGGCTCAACCGCTCGATCCACCACGCAGTTCGAGGAGAGCGCTTCATTACGCTCGTCCTGATCGCGATGAATTGCTCGACCGGAGAGATCCGCTACGTCAACGCGGGGCACAACCCTCCTTTTCTCGTCCACGCATCCGGGGAGACGGAGAAGCTCTCGGTCGGGGGGCTCTTGCTCGGCATGTTCCCGGAGGCGACCTATGAATCCGCCACCGTGCGGATGGTCCCGGAGGACATCCTCGTGCTCTACAGCGACGGCGTGACGGAAGCGAGAAACGACGCGGATGACGAGTTCGGCGAGGAGCGTCTCGAGGCATTCTTGCTGAAGAATCGAGGGCTCGCCCCGGAACGGCTCGTGGAATCTCTGATCCGCACGGTCCACGAATTCTCGAGCGAGGGGAAGCCCGGCGACGACGTCACGGTCGCCGTCATACGCTGCGACTAACCCGACCGCGGCCTGCCGACGTCTACCGCGTGCTCGGCGTGGCGCTCGACCACCTTCGCCTGGAGGAGCGCCGAGCGATAACTCCCACGCTGGAACGACTGGCGCGCTTTGGCGAGATAGTCACCGGCGAGCCGGACCAGGCGCAGCGCCTCAGCGTTGGGCTTCGGCCCCAGCTCCTTGTTCGCCTGGTCCAGGGCCGCTTGCGCGCCGCCGATGGCCTTCTCCGCCGTCTCGCGCGGGACCGGGAGGTCTTGGAGCTGCCGGAGAAGGGCGAGCACGCCTTCACGAACGGCGAGCGTCTGCTTGTAAGCGGATCCGACGTCCCCGTTCTTGAATGTCTTCCACGCATCCTTTTGCTGATTCCTCAAATCGTCGTGGCTGCGCCATGAGGCGCGGTCGGCCCCGTTCCTAAGCACGTCCTTCGCCCGCTCGAGAGCGTCGTCCGTGCGCCTCAGGATGTGCTCGACGAAGTCGGGATCCTCGCGTGGCGGGCCCACCATGCGCGACGCGCGGTCCGCGAAATCCCGCGCGGCGAGCGTCAGGCGCTCGGCGCGGGCGTACTGCCGCACCTTGTAGGCTTCGCGTGAATCGGCTTGGAAATCGAGCGCGGAGGCAAGCATCTTCACGGCGCGGGTATTCTTGGAGGTCAGAACCAAGCGTTGCGCACGCGCGGCAAAGCGCTCGGTGCGCTCCAGCTCCGAGCCGACCCGATCCGATTCGGAGGGACCGTCGTGTGGGAGAACCGAAGGCGGAGCGGCTCCATTCGGCTGTTGCCTGGTCGTCATAGGCTTCGCGATCGCTCCCGTCTTGGGAGCGCCCTTCGGCGCTCGACCGGAGACAGGGCGCGTGGCTCCCTTGGGTCGCCCCTTCACGTCGGGTCCGGTGGGGATCGCCTTCGGCTGCTTGGTCTCAGGATCGGGAGGGTTCGACACGTTTTCGGGCACGGCCGCGGCTTCAGAGGCCTTTCCCGAGGGAGTCGCGGCAGCATCTTCGGGGCGTTCCGCCGGCGGCGCATCCTTCGCTTTCGCGCCATCACCCGCTGGAGCCGCCGACGTGGAATCCTTTACCGCCTCAGCGACGACGGAGTCTGCTTCGACGCTGGTAGCCGGTGCCGCCGGTGCGGGGGTCGAGTGAATCTCGGCCGGAGAGACTTTCTCGTGGGGCGCGGGGGTGGCTGTTGCCACCTGCGTGGAGTCCTCCGCCACCGCCGTTTGGGCAGTAATCGGACCGGGCACGCCGAACGAAGCCAATCCCATGAGCGCGCAGAGCGCGACAATTCGCGCCCCCGCGCGTGCGGCGGACATAGTTCGGCGGCTCACCGGCTTGAGTCGGTGCGCGGTCGGGGGGACCATAGCCCCCGATAAATCCGCAACCTCTATGCCAGACTTGAGTTTATGGCGTCGGGTGTCGAGCGATTCACAGAAGGCTCGGCGGCTGATGGAGTTACCAAACCGGCGCCAAACGGCTGGCGGGACCCTCGGAGCGCGCGGTCTCCCTGGAATGGCCGCCGCCGTACCCGGCACGTACGGATCGGTATTGTTTGCAGGTCGATGGGAAGCTCCCGACGGGGCCGCCGATTCAGTCCGCAGGCTCCGATTCGGCGCCCCCGATCGGGATGCCGTGGCTTTCCATGCGCGAGTAGAGCGCGCGGCGGGAGATCCCCAGAAGCGACGCCGCTTTGGTCTTATTGCCCTGAGCGCGCTCCAGCGCCTCCTTGATCAGGCGCTTCTCGATTTGATCGAGACTCAAGCCGAGGGAGAGAAGCTCGGCCGGGTCCGCCGTGAGCCGCGTCTTCCCGATCGGAAAATGCGCGCGCTCTATTTTCCCCGTGCCCGCGAGGATGCACGCGCGCTCGATCAGGTTCTGCAGCTCGCGGATGTTACCGGGGAATTCGTACGCGCGGAGATGCTCGAGCGCGTCGGGCGTGACGTCCTCCACCGATCTCTCCTGCTGCTTCAGGAAGAACTCGACCAGCTCGGGGATGTCTTCGCGCCGCTCCCGCAGGGGCATCAATCGGATCGGGAATACATTGAGACGGTAATAGAGATCCTCGCGGAATTTTCCCATATGGATCATCTCTTCGAGATTCCGGTTCGTCGCGGCGATGACGCGCACGTCGGCGCGGCGCATTTCCTCGCCGCCGACCCGCACGTAGGTCCTATCTTGCAGCACGCGGAGCAGCTTCACCTGAATGCTCTGCGGCACCTCGCCGATCTCGTCCAGGAAGACGGTGCCTCCCTCGGCGAACTCGAAGCGCCCCGGCTTCGTTCGGATCGCGCCCGTAAATGCGCCCCGCTCGTGACCGAATAGCTCCGATTCGAGGAGCGTCTCCGGGAGGGCGCCACAATTCACGGGCACGAAGGGGGCCTCGGAGCGCTTGCTCGCCGCATGGATCGCCTGGGCGAAGATCTCCTTCCCCGTGCCGCTCTCCCCCAGCAGCAGGACGTTCGCATCGGTCCGCGCGACCCGTTCCGCCAGACTGAGGGCGTCCCGCATGACGCGGCTCTGTCCCACGATCATGTCGAACTGGTGGAGGCTGATCTGCTCCTTCAGGCTCTCGATCCGTCCCTTGAGAACGGTGGATTCCTGCTTGAGCCGCCTCCGCTCGAGCACCTGCCCCACGCGGGTCACGAGCTCTTCCGGATCGAAGTCCTTGAGGATGTAGTCCGCCGCGCCGTCCCTCATGAGGCGCACCGCCTCCCTCGTGTCGCCGAAGGCGGTCATGAGGATGACGTCCGGCTGATACTCTTGTGCGCGCGCCTCCTGGAACACGACCACGCCGGTGGCGCCCGGCATGCGCATGTCGGAGATCACGAGATCGAAGGGGTGGGCCTTGATCTCGTGGACGGCCGCGTCACCGCCGAGCGCGACCACGACCTCGTACCCGGCCTCGGTCAGCGCGTGCTCGAGAATCCGGCACAGGTTCTTGTTGTCCTCGGCGATCAGAATCCGGTCAGGCATCGTTCAGCTCTCGATTGGAAGAGTGATCTGGAATTGGGCCCCGCCGCTCGGCGAGGAGCCTACGGAAATGGTTCCCCCGTGCTCGAGCACGATCCGCTCTACAAACGCAAGGCCGAGGCCGGTCCCCTCGGCGCGCGTGGTGAAGAACGGCTCGAAGATCCTCGAGCGGATGGTCCGGGGGATGCCCGGGCCGCTATCCTGGAAGTATATCCGGAGTTCGGACTTTCGTGTTTGTACCAGAACGGTGAGCTCTCCCCCGTCGGGCATCGCGTCACGCGCGTTGAGCGCGAGATTCAGGAACAGGTGGTGCATGGCTTGGGACCGCCCGCGGATGCAGACCCCGTCCTCGGCTTCCCAGCGCACGCCCGAGCGGACACCGCACCGCGACAGCTCCACGTTGATGATCTCCATCGAGCGTTCAAGAACCGGGCGCAGGACGAAGATCGTGGGCTCGGTGTCGGGGCGGCGGGACAGGTCGAGAAAGTTCTGGACGACATTCCCCATCCGGTGGACTTCCTCGTTGATCATGCTGAGGAGCTCCTTCCGGTCCTCGACCGTGAGCTGCTCCAGCTTTTGCAATCGCGCCGAGGCGCCGCGGAGCACGGCCAGGGGATTGCGGATCTCGTGAGCCACCCCGGCCGCGACCTGGCCGACCGTGGCGAGAAGGTCGGCGTGGTTCATGCGCTCCTCGACGCGGGCCAGCCGCGCTTGCGTCCGCACGTATCCCAAGCCGACGAGCACGACCAGGATCGACGCGAGGAACGCGGCCCCGAAGAGGGACGCCTTCACCTGCTCCAGCGGGCGAAAGGCGCTCGATCCCCCCTCGACCACGACCGCGCCGACGATTCGTCCGTCGTACTGAATCACCGGAGCGTAGCCGGCCTTGAGGTACGTATCCCCTTCCTCGAAGAGCCGCGAGTGGGCCGCTTCGCCGATCATCGCACGCGTGAAGGCAACCTCATCGAGCGTGGCCAAGCCGGAATCCATCGCCGTCGATTGCCGCAAGGCGAGCACGACCCGATGATCCGGGTCGAGGAGGACGATGTTCGAAGCTCCCGCCCCGCCGGCGAGCCTCCGCCACTGATCGCGGACCGCCTCCGCCGCCTCGGCCGTATCCATCTCCACGTCGAGATCGGCCCTCAAGGAGTCCGCCGCCGCGGGGAAAAGCGCATCGAGCTGATCCGACCGGATGAGAAGGGCGGCCGTGTGGGCGGTCGCCTCGAAGCGCTTTCCAAGTTCCTCGTCCAGGAAATGGTGGGCCGTTTGGATCGCGTAGATCACGGTCCCGTTGACGAGCACGAGGAGGGCCCCGAGGAACAGGAGCGTCCACAGGAGTCGGGATGGTTTGATGGGGGGTAAGTTGACCATGGCGGCGCTTGAGACGCTCGCGCTAGGGTAGCGACCGACGGCGCGCAATGTCAACGCGCGTGGCGAAAGCTGTGGTAGGGTGCGCGGCTCCATGGGGACCAATGCCATGCCGTTTCTCTTCGGGCTTGTGGCCGGGGCACTCGGCGGCCTCATGGGCGTCGGGGGTGGAATCCTGCTCATCCCCATGCTCGTCCACCTGGTCCACGCGGAACAGCATGAGGCTCAGGGGACCTCGCTCGCGTTCGTCACGGCGACCGCGTTGGTCGCCGCGTTCGCTTACTTCCGGGAGGGGAACCTCGACTTCGTCCTCGCGGTCTATCTCACCATAGGCGCCGTCCCGGGCGTGCTGTTCGGCACAGCGCTCGCCCGGAAGATGACCGCACGGAGACTGCGGCAGGCGCTCGGCATCCTGATGGTCGCCACGGCCGTCCGCATCCTGATCGCGGCGCCGATGCACACGGACGTGCCGCGCGTTTGGGACCCTCCCTGGAACATCCTACTTGGGGCCCTGGTCGGAACCCTGGGAGGTCTCCTTGGGGTCGGAGGGGGAACGATCCTGGTCCCGATCCTCGTCCTGGGCGAGCGGGTTCCTCAGCATGTCGCGCAAGGGGTCTCGCTGCTCATGATCCTGCCCACCGGAATCGTCGGTGCCTTGAGCCACGCCCGTCACGGCCACATCCTCCGCTCGCTCCTACCGGGATTGATGGCGGGGGGTGCCGTGGGCGCCCTGCTCGGGGCGCTCCTTGCCCACCGCATCGAGTCCGCAACGCTATCGAGGCTTTTCGCCCTCTTCCTCCTGCTGGTATCCGCCCAGATGATTTTTGGGCGACAGCGTGATAACGTCGCTGACTCATCCGAACGCTCAGGAGGATCGCCACGATGAGGCCCCCGATACCGCGCGTCACGCTGCTCCTGGTCCTGTCTCTGACCGCCCTCGCTCCACCGGAGCCTCCGCGGGCATGGGCGGCGACCCCCGCCTCCACGCGGACCGACGACCCGCTGGCCCCCCACCCCGTCTCGGGCAACGCGTCCGAGAAACGGTTCGCGGCGGTCGTCTCGGAGTACGCACGTGGGTACTATGCGTTCGAGCCATCGTGGGCAACGACGTCGGGCCTGCACCAGTACGACTCGCTCCTCGGGGACCGCTCGCGAGCGGCGATCGACGCGGAGATCGCCCGGACGCGGCGCTCGCTCGCCGAAACGAAGCGGATCGACCCTCGGAGGCTGAGCGACGCCACGCGGATCGACTACGATCTCTTCAGCCGCCAGGTCGAGGGACACCTCTTCGATCTCACCGAGATTCGCAGGTGGGAGAACGACCCGAGCACCTACAACTACGCGGAGGGAATCTTCGCGCTCGTGGCCCGCAGCTTCGCGCCGCCCGAGGACCGGCTTCGCTCGGTGATCGCGCGCTTGAAGCAGGTGCCGCGGCTTCTCGAAAGCGGGAAGCAGAACGTCAAGAATCCACCGGCGATGTTCGCGCAGCTCGCCGCCGAGGATTTCGAAGGGTCGATCGAGTTCCTCGAACACGAGGTGCCGCCGGCGTTCGCCACGGTCAAGGACCCGCTGCTCCTCAAGAGCTACGAGGAGGCGAAATCGACCGCGGAGACGGCGACGCGGGATTACATCAAGTGGGTGCGGGAGGATCTGGTGCCGCACGCCCAGGGCTCGTACGTCCTGGGGCCGGAGCGCTACCGCAAGAAGCTCTACTACGACGAGATGGTCGACATGCCGCTCGATACCCTGCTCGACGTGGGCCAGCACGAGCTCGACCGCCTCGAGGCTCGCTACGCCGCGGCCGCCAAACGAGTGAACCCGAACGCTACCCTCGACGAGCTGACCCAATCGATGCGACAGGACCACCCCTCCGCGGACAGCCTGATCCCCTACGCGACGGGCCTCCTCGAGGACATTCGTACGTTCTGCATGACCTCCAAGTTCATCGACGTCCCCTCGGAGGTTCGCTGCATGGTGCGCCCAACTCCTTCGTTCGCGGCGGAGAGGTCCTTCGCGAGCCTGGACGCGCCGGGCCCGTTCGAGAAGAAGGCGAGCGAGGCGTATTACAACATCACGCTCCCGAACAAGAGCTGGGACTCCACGCGCGTGGAGCAGCACCTCCAGGGTTACAGCCGATGGACGCTTCCGTCGGTCAGCATGCACGAGGCCTACCCCGGCCACTACGTCCATTTCCTCTATTCCAAACGGGCGCCGAGCCTGGTTCGGAAGATGATGGGCTGCGGCAGCTTCGCGGAGGGCTGGGGTCTCTACGTGGAGGAAGGCCTCGTCAACCACGGGTACAAGAGGGAGGATCCGAGGGTCGAGTTCGGAATGTTGCGATGGGCTCTCGTGCGGGCATGCCGCTTCCAGGTGGGGCTCCGCGTCCACACGCGCGGGATGACCATGGACGAGGCGATCGCTCTGTTCATGCAGCACGCGCACATGGAGCGCGCGAATGCGGAGCGCGAGGCCTACCGCGCTGCCTTCGACCCCACGTACATCGTGTATACGCTCGGCGCGCTCCAGATCCGGAAGCTGCGCGACGACGTCTCGCGAGCGGAGGGGCAGGCGTTTGATCTCGCCCGGTTCCACGCGCGCATCCTTTCGCAGGGTGCACTCCCGGTCGCGCTCCTGAGGCGAATCCTGCTCGGCGACAGCGGCCCGACGCTCTAGTCTCGGGCGGGGCCTCGGGCGTGCGACGGCTTCTGCTGGGGCTCTTCGAGGGTTCCGAGGCGTGGACCATTCCGGACGAGGAGGTCGAGCGACTGCGCCTCGACTTCCCCGATCTCGAGATCACGCGCGCCCGCTCGAAGGAAGAGCTGGAGGCGGCGATTCCCGGGGCCGAGATTCTCTTCTCCTGGGCTCCCGGTGAAGCGAATGCGGCCCGTGCGCGAAACCTCCGCTGGCTGCACGCCCCGGCCGCCGGGGTCGGCGCCTACCTCACCCCGAGCGTCACACAGCGTAAGATCGTCCTCACCAACTCGCGCGGGGTCCATGCGATTCCGATCGCGGAGCATACGCTCGGGGTCCTCGTGGCCCTCGCGCGCCAGCTCCGTACGGCCATCGCCGACCAGATCAACGCCGGCCTCGACCGGGAGCGATGGTTCGAGGGTCGGGGGCGTCCGCGGGAACTCTACGGCCGGACGCTCGGGCTCTTCGGCTACGGCGCGATCGGGCGCGAGGTCGCGCG
>Ga0075433_10003560_pt1 | contig 12014 bp, 8 predicted proteins | sample RhiMethybrSRZTD2_FD_75299 | JGI IMG/M metagenome (GOLD analysis project Ga0075433, IMG submission 75299) | Populus rhizosphere microbial communities from Tennessee, USA - Rhizosphere MetaG P. TD hybrid SRZTD2 | ecosystem: Host-associated > Plants > Roots > Rhizosphere > Soil | place: USA... | reverse complement strand
CACCTCCGCGTCCTTCACACCGCCGTCGTGCAGTCTCGACTGTTCGACGACGCTGACGATTGACGCCGAGAGCAATACTCCGCTGGGAACCTATCCGATCACGGTGACCGGAGACGTTGACGTCTATTCGCTCACGACAACGTTCAACCTGACGGTGACAGCGCTGACCGCAGACATCGAACCGCCCGCGGTCTCGATCACGGCTCCCGCGAACGGCGCCACGCTTCGCGGCACGGTAATCGTGACGGCCACCGCCACAGACAACGTCGGCGTCGTCGGCGTGCAGTTCAAGGTGGATGGCGGTAACCTGGGCATCGAAGACTCGTCTGCGCCGTATTCCGCTTCGTGGAACGCTTCGGCTCTCTACGGTCCACACACGTTGACTGCGGTCGCGAGAGACGCGGCCGGGAACGTGAGGATCTCCTCGCCGGTCGTGGTCACGATCGACAACACCCTCGAGCGCCCGGCGTGCCAGTTCCTGACGGCGACACCGCCGGTCGCCATCGCCTTCTGCGACGATCTCTCCCAGGGCGCCTCGGCAGGCGGCCGTGCCGGCGATCTCGACGACGAGCGGTGGAGCGTCGGCCGGATCGTCGGCAATTACAACGGAACCAACCTCCTGGCCTTCCCTCGCACGCCTGTTTCGGCGTGCCGGTCCGGCGTCGGTTCCGTCGACGCCGATGGCGACATCCTCGTCTGCGACAACGCATCCGGCCATCAGCGACAGCTGCTGACAGCCCTCAGCGCCCAGAACTACGCGCTTCTCTCGATGCGGCCCCGGCAGGTGTTCGATTTCACGGGCCGGACCGGGACGATCTCCTTCAACGTCGACGCTGTCACCCGCGGCTCACTCTCGTGGTGGACGTCGCTGTTCGTCACCGACGAACCGATTCCGGGAGCGAACAACACCATCAAGGTCACGGGTGAGATTCCGAAGAACGGCATCGGCGTCAGCTTCGACGGGAACAACTGCTTCGACAGCACCGGCGGCCAGATGAGGATCAACAGCGTCTACACCTTCAGCAACTACGCTGAAACGCAGGTGCCGGTGAACGACGCCGTGTGCATCCTGACCCGGCGCGGGATGCTCAATCACATCGAGGTCAGGCTCAGCCAGTCCGAGATCGAGGTGTGGGCGTCGGACTACTCCGGCGACAACGGCCAGACATTCCCCAACTTCCGGCTCATCGGATCCGCGCCGATCAGTCTGTCGTTCACGAGGGGCTACGTTCACTTTCAGCAGGAAGAGCGGGCGCCCATCAAGTACGCCTTCGATCCGTGGTACTCGAACAACTACTGGAGCAATCTCGGATTCGACGGACCGCTGTCCATCAAGGAGACCGGCTACGGCGTCCAGGACGCGCTGACCAGGAATCCCGGCGTCGGCGGCGGCGATGGCTACTACGTCAACGCGCTCAACATCGGTTACGGGCTCTTGAACGGGCCGAACGGCACTTACACGTGCTGCACGGCGACCGGACAGCCGACGACGATCGCGCCCTTCTCGATCCAGGGAGTCGACCTCAAGGACGTCAGCAGCGCGAGGCTGGTGTTCAGCATCAGCTATACGCCGTTCGGCACGTTCACGTCGTCGACCATCGTGACGAAGTACCGGCTCAATGGTGGTCCGTGGAAAAGTCCAACCCCGACACCGAACTACATCGCCGCCTTGAATGGTGGTCAGTGGGTGACCGGCGACGCGAATTGGGCCGTTGGCATCTCGTTCCCGGTCGCCGTGTCGGACCTGGTGAACGGACTCAATACCCTGGAGATCGCATCGGATGGCACGAGCAACGCCTATCCGGCGATTCTGGCGAACATCGAGCTGCTGACCTATAGATAGCGGCAGGATCCGCCGGCGCTATTTCGCGCCGAACGCATACAACGCGGCTGACGTGCGGACGTAGATGCGGCCGTCGGCGAATGCCGGGGTGGCGTAGGCGTCTTCACCGAGCTGATTGATCGCGAGCGGCGTGAAGTCCCCGCCTGGGGCGACGGCCACGACCGCGCCCGCCTCGGTGGTGAAGAAAATGTGCCCGTCGGCGGCCACCGGCGACGCGAAATGCGGCCCCAGCGCTCCGGTGAGGCGGCCCTGCTTGATGACCGTGCCGGTCTCCGGATTCAGCGTGGTGATGATGCCGTTGTCGTTCACCATGTAGAGGACGCCCTTGTACAGGAGCGGCGACGGCAGCTGCGGCACGCTGCGCTGGTATTTCCACCGCACGGCGCGATCCGTCATGTCGCCGCTGCCGCCGAGGCGGATGGCGAGCATGCCGTTCTCGGAATCGAGCGCGGCGCGGTAATACTCCCACTCGGCGGCCGTCAGCGTGCTGTTGGCGTCGAGGTCGGCGACGTCGAACCAGAACGCCGGCGTGTACTTGGGAAACTCCGCCCGCGACAGCACGCCGTCGGCGTCCGTGTCTGCCGTCTTCCACACCTCGGTTGCCGGCGGCACCGCGATCTTGTTCCCCGGATCGTTCACGGGCGCGCCGTAGCCGTTCACGTAGATCGTGTCGCCGCCGATGACGGGCGTCGACTTCATCTCGAACGAGAGGCCGCGCACCCACCACAATTTGCGGCCCGTAGCCGCGTCGTAGGCGGACAGCAGGAACGAACCGGGCACGATGATCTGATCGCGGCCGTCGGCGCCGCGCCAGAGGATGGGTGTCGAGTGCCCGCTCTTCGCCTCGGGGCGTTCGACCCGCCAGCGGACCCGTCCCGAGCGTTTGTCCACCGCCATGATGAAGGAGCCGACGCTCTGGTCGCAGACCAGCACCACCAGGTCCCCGACGATCACCGGCGAGGCGCCCATCCCGTAGATGTTGGTGAATGGGCCGAGCGGGATGGTCCAGCGCTGACGGCCGCCACCGTCGTACGCGATCAGGCCATAGTCCGGAAAGAACACGAAGACGCCGTCGCGCTCGACCGCGGGACTCGGCGATGCCGGGTTGTTGCGCTTGTCGACCACGCGCGTGGTCACCGGCGGCGCCTCGCGCTCCCAGATCACACGCCCGCTGGCGCGGTCGACGGCCAACGTCACGAGCCGGCCGTCTCGCAGGCCGGTCAGGTAGATCCGATCCTCGAAGAGGATGGGGGAGGAATGTCCCTGCGGCACGGGCAACCGCCACAGCTGGTTGCGCGAGGGACCGAACTCGATGGGGACGCCTGTGGCCGACGACACGCCGGACCCGTTCGGCCCGCGGAACCGCGGCCAGTCAGGCTCGGCGGCGGATCCCGGGGCGGCCGCGCTCAGGATGACCGCGCTCAAAATGAGGAGGGTCGCCCGCTGGCGACAGGACCGGCTGCCGGCCCGAGCGGCTATTTCAGCGTGAACGTCATCTCGACGTTCACCCGCACCGCCACCGGCTTGCCGTCCTTGGTTCCTGGCTTGAACTCCCATTGCTTCATCGCGATCACGGCCTGCTCGTCGAGGCCGTACCCGAGCGACTTGGTCACCGCCACCTCGCCCACGGTCCCGTCGTCGTTCACGACGACGCTCAGCTCGACCCGGCCCTGAATTCTTTCTTTCCTGGCCTCGGGTGTGTAGGAGGGCTTCACATCACGCACCACCCTCGGCATGGTGACGCCTTTGCCCGGCACTTCCTGGGCCCGCGCGACCGTTGCGGAGGCGACCAATGCCAGGACGCAGGCCGCGAGGACTCGAGCAGTCGACTTCATACCCCACGCTCCTTTGACAGCGGCCGTTTAGACGTTCGCCCGCGGCCGGTGGTCTGACGTGACCCGGCCCCGGCGCGTCCACTGTTTATGGCATCGTTCCGTCGGGCGCGCCAGAAGAATCCGTTGCAGCGTCGGGCAATCCGTCAGGGCTCGATCAGTGCGCAGATCTCGCGGGACCGCGTTTCGAGCAGGGGGACGATGCGGCCGAGGACGTTGGTGCGGAACGAATCGGTCGCCGTGTGGGCCTCGAATGCCGCTCGATCGTCGAAGTGTTCGTACATCACGAAGCTTCGCGGGTCGTCGACCGAGCGGTTGGCCATGAAGAGCCGGCAGCCGGGCTCGGCGCGGCTGTTCCTGACCGCCGTCTTGAGGATCTCCGCGACCTCGTCATCCTTGCCCGCCTGCACGTACCACCGCGCCACGACCACGAACATGGCTACTTCTTCACCTTCCACGGCTTGAACGCGTTGTCGTCGTCCAGGCCCTGCATTGCGAAGGCGACCGCCGGGAAATGGCGCGAGATGACCGACTTCATCCCGTTCTCTTCCACCCAGTCGATCCCCTGCTTGGTGTAAATCTCCGGCCGGTAGTCGTGCGACAGGAAGCGGTCGCTCTTCAGCCGGCGTGACGCCATCAGCAGGAAGATGCGGAACGCGGTGTCGCTGAAGCCCATGCCTTCGGGCAGCGGTTCGGCCAGCATGCCGACCATGTTGTCCACCATCTCGATGTCGTTGTTGTAGACCCGCTTCATCTCCTCGGCCCACTGCGGCACGTCGGTCAGCTCCTCGAAGCTCTTCACAGGGGCCTTGTTCAACAGCCGCCGGAACCGGTTGTAGCGGGGCACGCCGCGTTCCCGGTCGCGCAGGATGTCGATGGTGCCGATGTCGAAGCGCTCGCCGTTGTCCTGGACCAGGTTCTGCAGGAACTTCGGATGGTTGTGGAGCCTGACGGCGCCGGGGTTGTGGATGCCGAGCGAGTAGAAGAGATCGGCGAGCTCGAACTTTCCGAGGAACTCCACGCCGCGCCGGCCGAGCAGCTCCGGCAGCTCCGCGTTCGCGAGTCCTTCACCCGTCTTCGCCGACTTGATGGTGAAGTGATCCGGCATCAGCGTGTGCATCCGGTACACCGAGACGAATTCCTCGGTGAGCGTGAAGGGCACGCCGTGATGCTCGGTGGGCGACCCCGGAATGCCGGAGAAGATGTCGTTGTCGGCGAGCTTGGGGAAGACGTTCTGCAGCTTGCTGAAGCGGCCGAACCAGTTCGCCCGCAGCCCGGTCGAGAGGACGTCCTTCGGGAGAATCGCGCACGACCATTCCACGGTGTGAATCTTGGCGAGCAGCGCCGCATTGACCAGGCGCGCCTGCTGGAACAGCCGCTCATCGTCCCACTTCGTGTTGTGCTTCTTGAGATGATCGCAAATCGCGTTGTGCTCGAGCGCGAACAGGCCGTGCAGCAGGCTCAGGCCCACCCAGCCGTTCTCGGTGAACCCGGTGATCTCGCGGCCGGTCACCGGGTCGACGCCGAGACGGCCGCTCGGGCTCACGAGCACCTTGCCATCGCGGCCGGCGCGCAGCGACGCCTGGCTGGCCAGGCTGCTGCCATAGACCGCCGAACCGTCCCACCAGTGCGTGTTCTCGTTGATGTAGGCCGGCGGCCGCTTCGAGCCTTCGACCTTCGGCGCATCCGCGGGCGTCTTCGGCACCCGCATCGGCCGTTCGTGCCAGGTGTCGCCGTCAGCGAGCGGGATGTCGTGGGTGAACGACCACGTCCCCTTCTTGTGCACGAACCAGTCGTGCACCATGAACTGAATCCATGCCGCCGCGATCACGTTGAGGATGGTCGCCGGCTGAAACGTCGTCCGCGTCAGCAGCTCGAGGCTGACGCGGCGCGGGCTCGGGTTCATCAGATTGGCAGTATCCGGGAACGCCTCGCTCAGGGGCACGTTGCGGCCGAACCGCATGCCGGCGCTGCCCATCCGCGGACACTTCAGATCGTTGTAAGTGCCGTCGCTGGTGCGGATGTTGTACGCGTCACCTGCCGGCGGCGTCGCGGTGGTTTCGAGCGGCGGTTCTTCGGTATCGGCGAGGTTCTTTTCCCGCATCTCCTCGCGTATCTGATAGAGCCTGATGCCCTGTTTCGCCCGGGGAAGGTCGAACCAATCCTCTGAACCTTTGGCCATGGCGATCTCCAGCGACTGAACACAGCGTGACGTACGCGTGTCGGGGAGACGCACACGCTAATGCGGTGGCGCGATCGCTGTCAAATCAAGGTTGAGCTGCGTTGTGGTCAGATTTCGAGCGGCGGACCGCGGACCGCGGACTAGCGGGTTTTGTAGTCCTTCCACAGCCACTCCAGCGCCGCAGGCAGGGTCTGTTGCTTCGTCGGCCGGTCGCAGTGACCCGCGTTCCGCGCGAAGACGTACTGATAGTGATAGCCCCTGGCCGCCAGCGCCCTGGCCATGTTCTCGTTGGCGACGACCCAGTCGTGCATGTCGTCGCGCATGACGTTGGGGTTGAAGAGATCGCGATCGCTGACGTGCATCCAGAGCCGGAGTGGCCTGGCCGGGCTCTTCGGGATCAGCGTGCGGTGGAACTCCCAGGCGCCGCCGGGCGTGTCGGGGTTCGACGGCCACTGCTGGTTCACGAACGTCCCCGAGTAGCTCAGGACGCGGTGGTAGAGATCGGGGCGATACCAGGCCATGATGAGCGCCGCCGCGCCGCCGGAGCTGCATCCCATGGTGGCGCGCGCATCCGGATCCCTGGCCAGCTTCACGTTGTACTGCTTCTCGACCAGCGGCAGCACTTCGGTTTCGACGAACTCCGCGTACTTGCCCGACATCGTGTCGTATTCGAGGCCGCGCTGGCTGCCCTGCGCGTCGCCGCTGCCGTTGCCGATCGAGATCGCGACCATCACGGGCACGCGCTTCTGCGCGATGAGGTTGTCGAGCGCGGTGAAGAGCAGCGCATCCGGCCCGTCGGCGCCGACGATGAACGGCGCGACGGTGCCGGGAACGTATTGTTTCGGCACGTAGACGGCGACGCGCCGCGTATAGGGCGCCGGATGGCTCGTCGTCACGATCAGCTTCGCGGGATTCGATGGATCGACCGTCCCGAACGTGCCGGCGTCACGCGCGATGCCCGGGTACATCCTGCTGTCGGCCGAGCTCATCGTGAAGTCGTAGACCGTTCCCTGCGGCACGCCGTCCTGCGCGGTCATCTCCGGCGCCGGCGTGTGCGTCGGCCCGATGACGAAGTTCCCTTCGGCGTCGGCCGGCGGCACCGCGCCGTCCGGGAGCTCCTTCTTGGCCACGAACCCCGGGGTGTTCGGGTCGCGCGTCGGCGGCGCCGGCCGCGGCGGTGTCGCCGCCGGCGGTGGCGGCGGCGGGGGAGTCGCCTGCGGTGTGCCGCCGGCCGTTGTCTGGCCGTTCACCCACGCGGTAGCGGCGAGAGCCGCGATCCCGAGTGCGAAACCGATCCGTGCGCTGTGCATGCCTAAGCCTACCCTCGCGACGGCCTGCCGGTACGGCATAATCCGCGGGCGTCTGGAGGGAAGCGCATGAAGCTGCCACGCGCGTGCTCGATCCTGGTCCTGCTCACCGCCCTGTCCGCGCCGGCGCCCGCGCAGACACCGCCGCAGTCCGACACGGTTCGCAGCGAGTCCGGCGCGATCAACGGCGCGCCGTTTTACATCGAGGTCCCGGCGCGGTGGAACAAAGGGCTGGTGATGTACACGCACGGGTACACCGTCGCGGGCGACAAGCCGCCAGGCCAGGACAACGCGCGGATGAAGGCGTTTCGCGAGGTGTTCCTCTCACGCGGCTTCGCGTTCGCGGCCTCCGCCTACAGCGTGCAGGGCTGGGCCGTCAAGGAAGCCATCGAGGAGACCGAAGCGCTGCGACGCTACTTCGTGACGAAGTACGGCGCGCCCGCGGAAACCTACATCACCGGCCACTCGATGGGCGGCCACATCACGATGGCCATCATCGAGCGCTACCCGGAGTCCTATCGGGGCGCGATGCCGTTGTGCGGTCCGCTCGGCGCGGCCATCGACTTCCTCACCGCCGGGCCCTTCGACATGCTGGTGACTTTCGAAGCGCTGTTTCCCGGCACGATTCCCTCGCCGTACGAGGCGAGCGCCGAGACCGGTCCCAGGGTCAAGGCGGCGCTCGAGGCGAACGCGGATCGCGCGGCACGCTACGCGCGCCATTTCGACCGGACCATCGCGCAGCTGCCGGGCGCGCTGTCACTCTTTCACACGCTGGTGGCCGACCTGAAGCGGCGTGCAGGCGGGGAGCCCTTCGACAATCGCAACCGGATCTACATGGGCTTCGGCGAGGATGCGGCGCTCAACCGCACCGTGAAGCGGTACACCGCGGACCCGTCGGCGCGCGAGTACCTGCGGCTCTACGCCACGCCCACCGGCCGGATCACCGATCCGATGCTGACCATCCACACGACGTCCGACGCGCTGGTGCTGGGAAAGGACGTGACCGCCTACGAAGTCCCCGCGGCGCTCGCCGGCACCTCCGATCGATTCGTCGCGCGGTTCGTCGAGGCCGAGGGCCATTGCAACTTCACGCCGACTCAGATTGCGACGACCTTCGACGCGCTGCTCGCCTGGGCCCGCGACGGCAAACGGCCAGAGCCCGGCGAGCAGAAGTAAGGATCAGAGGGCACCCGCCGCGATGCTCATGGCGATGGCTTCACCGCGGCGAGCCGGACGACGCGGGTTTCGCCCTGGCCGAAGTCGCCGGGGGCGTCCACGTCCTCGTAGCGTGTGACCCGGAGCGGCGCGAACAGCTGCAGCAGCTCGTTGGTGTCGAACACGACCGCGCCGCCGATCGATCGCGTCTTCGTGGCGTCACGATGGAACCCTTCGATCACGACCATGCCGCCGGGCCGCAGCGCCTTCAGCACTCGCGCCGCGTATTCGCGCGCCCCGACGTAGCTCAGGACGATGAGATCCCACTGGCCGTCGCCCCAGTCGAAGTCTTCCGCGCGCGCGATGTGCGTGGTGATCTTCACGCCGAGCTTTCCGGCCTGTTCCTGCGCCGCGGCGACCGCACGGTCGGCCGGGTCGAACCCCACGGAGTCCCAGCCCTGCTGCGCCAGATAGATCGTGTTGCGGCCCTGGCCCATCCCGACGTCGAGCGACCGCCCGGGCTTCAGCCCTTTCGTGACGCTGACCAGGAACGCATTCGGAGCGGTGTTGAACAGCGGCTTGGGCGAGGTGAGGATGCGGTTCCAGCGCTCGATTTCGGCGCGATCGCCCATCGTCCGGAGCGATTTGATCGTGGCGGCGGCCTCGGCGTCCGACATCCCCTGCCGCCGCAGTTCGTCGGCATACCGCTGAAACACCACCTCGTCGGCGCCGCGCTGGATGTCGGGCGGCTGCTTCGTGATCCAGAGCCGAAAGACCTCATAGATGCGGATCTGTTCGGGCGTCGCGGCGGCCGGTGCGGCCGGCGGCTGACGCGCCTCCGCGAGCCCCCCGGTCGCCCACACCGCGATCATCACCGCCGCAACGATCCGTATGCCTGTCGACTGCATGGCCACCACGAACCTCCGCGACGCAAGAAAGACGTCGGACCACGGACCGCGGACCGCGGACCGCGAGTTTATTCGAGCCCGGCGCCGCACGGCTCGGCGACGCGCGCGAGATCGTAGAGCACCGCCGCTTCGCCTTTGGCCGCGATTTCGCTCTCGACCGCGCGCACGAGCAGATCCCGCCGCGCGAGCACCGCGTCGATCTCCGGCCGGCTCAGCCACCGGCCGAGCCGCTGCTGCAGCTGATCCCGGTTCAGCGCGCGCAGGTTGGCGAGCAGCTTCCGGTCGACGACCCGCACCTCGTTGGGATACTGCAGCGCCTTCACGAGCCTGAAAGCGCGCGTGAAGTCGATCATCCAGACCCGCCATCCCGGCGCGATCAGCGTGTTCGTCATGTTGAAGTCGCTGTCGGCGATCAGCTCGTGAAACAGCCGCGCCGCGTGCATCTCCGCGTTCCAGCGCGTGAGGTCGGGCGGCGTCAGGCTCTTCCGCACCCGATCGCGCTCCATCATCGCGTCGTCGATCCACCAGGAGAGCGACGCCGGCCCGCCGCCGATCCGGCGCTCGACGTATGGGGGCACCATGTTGAGCTCCAGCAGCTTCGCCAGCTCGTAGCCGGCCACGTTGAACTTCCAGCTGTCGCGGAAGTTCAGCTCGGTGCCGCGTGGCGTCTGATAGGTCGGCGCGTGAATGTCGACGGTCTGGATGGACGCGTCGTGCCGCAGCGTGCCGTTGTCGAGGGTCGCCCGCGAAGGAACGGTGACGCCGACGGGAATCTCGTGCTGCGTCCCCACCCGCGCGGTCTTGAGGAAGGCTTCGATCTCGGCGCAGCCGAGCCGGACGGTGGCCGGTCGCGGCGCTTGCGTGGCGGCGCCGCCCGGCCAGATGGCGAGGGCGGCGAGAACGCCGAGCCATGGTCCCCACGGGTGATGGACCGTCATGGAAGACTCCCTCTACGTGCTACGTGCTACGTGCTACGTGCTACGTGCTATGTGCTACGTGCTACGTGCTATGTGCGACGTGTCGGTGCGGCACGGCACGTACCACTCAGCACTCAGCACGTAGCACGTAGCACGCAGCACGTGGCTACCGCGGCCCGGCCGCCAGGTGCGTGGTCAAGTACCGCGTCAACAGGTGATACAGGTGCGGCGTCGTCCCGGGGCCCTCGGCGATGGCGTGCGTGCGATCCGGGTAGGTCATGAAATCGAACGGCTTCCCGAGCTCGATCAGCCGGTTCACCAGCAGCTCGGTTCCCTGGTAATGCACGTTGTCGTCGCCCGAACCGTGGACGATCAGCAAATCGCCCTTCAGCCCTTCGGCGAAGTTGATCGCCGACGCCTGCCGGTAGCCGTCAGCGTTGTCGGCCGGCACGCCCATGTATCGTTCCTGATAGATCGTGTCGTACAGCCGCTGGTCGGGCACCGGCGCGACCGCCATTCCGACTTTGTAGAGCTCCGGCGACCGGAACATCAGGTTCAGCGTGTTGGTGCCGCCGCCGCTCCATCCCCAGACCGCCACCCGATCGAGATCGACGTAGGGACGCGCCGCCGCGAACGATCGGAGCGCCGCGGCCTGCTGCGAGGACGAGAGCACGCCCACGCTGCCGTAGATCGCCTTGCGCCAGGCGCGCCCGCGCGGCGCCGGCGTCCCCGAGTTGTCGAAGCTGACCACAAGATACCCGCGGCTGGCCAGAAAGCGATGGTAGAGCGTGGTCGATCCGCCCCAGCGATCCTCGACGGTCTGACCTGCAGGCTCGCCGTAGATGTAGACGAGCACCGGGTACCGGCGTGACGGGTCGAAGTCCGGCGGCTTGAGCGCGTAGCCGTCGACCATCACGCCGCCACCGGCATCGGTCCGGAAGAACTCCACCGGCGGAGCGACGATCGGGGCCACCTTTCGTTTCAGGCCCGCGTTGTCGTCGATGGTCGCAATCGTCTTGTGGTCGGGCAGCGACACCAGCGCGCGAACGCCCGGGTCGTCGAAGCTCGAGAAGCGGTGAAACGCGTAGCGGCCGTTCGGCGAAATCGTGTACGCGTTCGAGCCGCCGAACTGGGGCGGCGTCACCCGCTCGGGATCGGTCTGGCCCGTCAGCGGGGCGCGGTAAAGATATCGCTGCGTGGCATTTTCAGGGGAGGCGACGACATACACCCAGCCGGCCTTCTCGTCGACGCCGGCGATCGCGATCGCATCCACCGCGCCGCGGGTCACCAGTGTCTCCTTGCCGTTCCGGGCGATGCGATACGCATGCATCCACCCGTCCTTCTCGCTGCTGACGAGAAACGCCGCGCCGCCGTCGAGCGGCCGCGCTTCCGGCAGCCCGCCGAATCCCATCGTGATGAACGCGTCGTCTCGATCGCGCCACAGCTCGCGCGCCGTTCCCGACGCCGCGTCCGCGAGCAGATAGCTGTCGGTGTTCTGCAGGCGGTTCAGCTGCTGTACGAGCAGCGTGTCCGCGTCGGCCCATTGCAGACGGCCGATATAGTGCTGCCGCGGGTCGCCGGGCAGATTCAGCCAGGTGACCGGCCCGCCCGCGGCGCTGACGACGCCGGCGCGGACCGCCGAGTTGGTCGTGCCGGCGAGCGGATACGGCACGTTCACGATCAGCGGGTACGGCCCCGTTTTCGGATACGGCACGCCGGTGACGATGTCGCGGTCCTTGCCGAGGTAGTAGGTGAGCGCGAAGTTGCCGACGCCGTGCAGATCGAATTGCCAGAAGGCGATGCGTGTGCCGTCGGGACTCCAGCGGAAGCAGTCGTGGAGATCGAGCTCCTCTTCGTTCACCCAGTCGGA
>Ga0075433_10003559_pt1 | contig 12017 bp, 10 predicted proteins | sample RhiMethybrSRZTD2_FD_75299 | JGI IMG/M metagenome (GOLD analysis project Ga0075433, IMG submission 75299) | Populus rhizosphere microbial communities from Tennessee, USA - Rhizosphere MetaG P. TD hybrid SRZTD2 | ecosystem: Host-associated > Plants > Roots > Rhizosphere > Soil | place: USA... | reverse complement strand
CTTAAAGTCTACTATATCGTGCATCGATATATCGTGTGATGATAGATTGAGGTGCGCAGATGAAAAACCAAGCGAGAAAGGTTGAACCCCTATTGCCGCTGACGCCGGCCATGTTCCATATCCTGCTGGCCCTTGCGGACAGGGAACAGCACGGGTACGGCATCATGCAAGAAGTCGAAGGTCGAGGTGGCATGCGTTTGGGCCCCGGGACTCTCTATGGATCTATTAAGCGAATGCTTGCTGGCGGCTTGATAGCGGAATCAGACGAACGGCCCGATCCCGAAATGGACGACGAGCGCCGCCGCTACTATCGGCTGACTGATTTTGGGCAGCGCGTGGTTTCAGCTGAGGTCGACCGGCTGGCTAAGTTGGTTCGAATTGCGCGAAGCAAGAGCTTGTTGCGAGTTTCGAAGACAGGGGCAAGGTAGTTCTCTCTATGCGAGAGTTTTTCTGGCCTGTCGGGGGAGGGCAAAGCGAAATTCGGAGTTCTCAAGAGCACTCAGCAAAGGCAGGCGGCCTCCAATGATGAGAGCATCCTGGAGGCGGGTCCCTTGAACCGCTGACTTTTTCGAGACCTCTGGATGCCTCAGTGAGGACAGCGTTCGATTTCTATCCCCTTTCAGGGTGGTGCACACACACCCGACTGAGAGGGATATGATTCGGAGTATTGTATGAATACGTCAGAACGAACATTCTCGATATTGGATCGGCTCTACCGTTTCCTGCTGAAAGGCTATCCAGCAGAATTTCGCGAGAAGTACGAGACGCCCATGGCCCAGGTTTTTCGGGACCGTTGCCGGGAAGAGTCCGGGCGAAGAGGAAAACGCGGCCTGATCCGACTCTCACTGCATACCCTTCTGGATGTGATCCGAACCGTCCCCGCAGAGCACTTGGACCAGTTCGGCCAGGATCTGCACTACGGTGGCCGAATGCTGCTCGAAAGCCCAGGCTTTACTGCCATGGCGGTGCTCGCACTAGCCCTGGGAATCGGCGCTAACAGCGCGATCTTCAGCGCCCTGACCGCTGCCCTCAAGCCGTTACCTTACAAAGAACCCGAGCGTCTGGTTGTACTCCAGGAACCCTGGGCTACCCTTTCCAAGGGTCACTTTGACAAGTGGAGAGAGGAAAGCAAGATCTTCGAGAGAGTGGCCGCATTTTGTTGGGACGGAGTCAACCTTACAGGCGGCATGGAGAGACCTGAATATCTTATCCGGGCAAGGGTTTCCAGCCATTACTTTTCTGTGCTGGGTGTAACACCTGCCCTAGGGCGGACGTTTCTTACCGCAGAAGATAAATCAAGGCCCAGTCGCGAGGTCGTGATCAGCTTTGACCTTTGGCAGCGTCGTTATCATTCCGATCCGATGCTTATTGGAAAATCACTCACACTGAACGAAGAAAGCTTTAGTGTGGTCGGGATCATGCCCGCCGGCTTTTATCCTCCGGGGAACGAATCGGTGGAGGCTTGGACCCCGATCGATTGGGAGGCCCTGAAGATGGGTGGGGCTCCCCAACTGGGGTTTCCGGTGATCGCCCGGCTTAGACCAGGGGTCACTCTGGAAATCGCCCGGGCTGACATCGCCAGGATCGACCGGGAATGGGCCCAAAACAATCAGTCAGATCCTTCTCGACGAGGTGGAGTCGACTTGCTAAATCAGCATGACCATTCCCCGTATCTCGGGCCCGCTTTCACCATTATGCAGATCTGTGTGACCTTCATGCTCCTTCTCGCCTGTGCCAATGTTGCGGCCCTGCTACTGGCCCGGGCAGCTAAAAGACAAAAGGAAATGAGCCTCCGTTCCACACTGGGTGCCAGCCGTCCGCGCTTAATTCGACAACTCCTCACCGAAAGCCTCATTTTGGCCCTGCTCGGCGGCGCTCTGGGCCTAGTCTTTGCTTTCGGGATCACTCATTTGATGGCATCCGCTCTGGCTTCTGCCCATGCTGAGTTCCCTTGGTACGCCGGATGGAGAGGAATCGGCATGAATGGCCGAGTCCTCGGTTTCACGTTACTCACCACTCTATTGACAGGCTTGGTTTTTGGTCTAACCCCGGCGATGCGAGGATCTAGAGCCAGCCTTAACGAATCCCTTCAAGGAGACGGATGGAGATGGCGCAGTATTTTTGGCCGCCAACACATCCATAGCTGGCTGGTCGTCTTGGAAGTGGCTGTGGCTTTGGCTCTGCTGACACGGGTGGCTCTGGAAGTCCAAGAATTTTTGGAGACCCCAAACGAATTTCGGGTGGGATTAAACCCATCCCAAGTGCTCACTATGGAAATCTATCTGTCGGAGAAACAGTACCCTGCAAGAAGCCAGATCATTTCCGTTTATCAGCAAGTGCTCCAAAAGGTCAAAGCCCTCCGTAGCGTTGAGTCTGTCGGAGTTATCGGCAAGGCTCCCTGGTTTGACAATTCAGATTCTTTCACGGCTGGAGGATTCAATTGCATCGGGATTGCCCGCGAACCGGGAAGCTCATCAACGCCTCCCAAAGGACTTGCTACGTTCCTGGCGCCTATCGACCCTGCTCTCATGCGGGCCATGCGTATCCCCATGCGGAAGGGCCGCTATTTCACAGAGCAAGATCTGGCTGCCACGGTTCCGCCGGTGATTATCGACGAAGGCTTAGCTGACACTCTATTTGCAGGAGAAGACCCGGTCGGCAAGACAGTCAAACTTGTGGATTTGCCGGATGAGCTAAAGGTTCTGACGGCATCGCCATCGTTACTTGAGAAGAGGAACCAGAGGGTCGTGATACAGCCGGGGACGTTGTACTCCATCGTGGGAGTGAGGGAGAGCCTGGGAAATGAGTTCGTGAATGAACCTCTCTACGTACCTTACACGCGAGCCCCGGTCAGTGCCCTGCAATCGCTGCGTTACATGAATCTGCTCGTGCGGACTCGTCTTAATCCGATGACTTTAGCATCTGACGTCTCCAGCTCGGTGTGGGCGGTCGAGAAGGACCTTCCAATCTCCAGGATCAGGACGCTGGAGCAACGCATGAAAGGATGGTTAGCACCGGAGCGTTTGGTGAATCAGTTACTGGCCTTCTTTACGGCCGCGGCCATGATTCTGGCAGCTGTGGGAATTTTTGGTCTCATGACATATGTTATCTCGCAGCGAACTCGCGAGATCGGCGTTCGGCTCTCTCTCGGCGCTCGGCCCTCCCAGATGCTAAGACTAGTCATGATTCAAGGAATGAATTTGATTCTGCTAGGGGTAGCGTTCGGTCTGATCCTCGCCTTCACGCTTCCGGTTTTTCTCGGAATCCTTTATGAGATCGTCACCCTCAATCCCGAGACATTTTCAGGTGATCTTGCTCCACAGCGTGTCATGATGTTGCTTTTGGGAATTCTCGCGAGTGCCGCATTGATCCTGGCGATATCGGGGATTTACACCCTCCGCCGTGAGTCCTCTTCCGAACCTCGGCGCAGCCTCGCACCTGCAATCTCTGCTCTCAAATGGTTGGTAGGTCGTGCTTCAAAGCTGACCATTACAGGTATTGTGCTGGGCCTGCTTCTGGTCTCCTTTGGGTTTGGGCTGTTTGTCAGTTGGGAGGGAACAAGGATGACCCATCCACCCACGTTCATTGGTGCTTCGCTGTTGCTAGCAGGGGTGGCTCTGTTGGCTTGTTACCTCACCGCGAGAAAGGCACTCGGGATAGATCCAACCGCGGCCTTTCGCACGGAATGAATTGCTTTGTTCGAGCAAGTGGTCCACTGACATGATCCAACCAGCCCGGTCCATAATCATGCTCCCTCCCGACCTTAAGTGCAAACAGGCACACCCCTTCGAAGAACTTCATTTTGCGATCAGGGCATTCGGCCTGGGACGCGGTTCTTGTCCTTTGACAGGGTCTTTTCAGTTCTTTATCGTTCCGAATCTTGCCTGCAGCTCAGCGAAGGTCTTAGCCTGATTGCCGGCCTGCTTGACGAGGTTTCGGGCCAGTAGTGACCCTTCGGTCGCTCCTGCTACGGCTCGTTGAAAGTGCTCGTTGGGCCAGTTTCCTTTCATCAGAGAAGCGGCGAACTCCATGGCTGGGTCATTGCCCCCAGATCGCATCGCTTTTGTGACCCAGCTGTAGCCATTCATCCCCTCGGTCAAATCTTGTTTGGACCCAAACATCCACTTAGCCTGTTTGTACGTCTCAACCAGATAGCCAGTGTCAAACCAGGCGAGCGCTTCCGACTTTCCACTCGCTCCCGCGTTGAGCGCTCGAGACATCAGTTGTAAGAGCAGCTCGCGGGCAACATGCTGGTCCTTCGTGCTATAAATGGCGGCCCGCCGCAGGGTTTCCATCCTCACGATGACGGGTACGTCTGGCGAAAGCAATGCAATCGAGTCCTGAACGAGATTTCGAACCTCATACCCTGCTTTGGGCGAGTTCCAGCCTTGCCCACCAGCCCAAGGCAGCGACTTGGCCTCACCAATGTCAAATAGATGACAGAGAAGTGGAGGGCCTGCCTCTAAATCGGCGATCAAGGTGAAAAACCCAGCCAGGACAAGCATCCAGTACTTTAATGAGTGAAACATCGTGTTGCGCATTTGTACGCCTCCTAACAGTGAATTTCTCGAAAGCCTATCCTTCGAGCTGAAGGTTCTCAAGTACGGCAGAGTAACGTAACGGTATATTACCGTAAGATTCTTGTCAGATCGACGTCGAGCGGCAAATCCCAACCGCTGGATTGGGTATTGTGGGATATCATGAGACATAGAAGTTTTGTTCAAGCTTGAAAGGTCTGAACATTGGGAGGGAGAAATGGATGCCAGGTCATCATCAGAGAAGTCTGTGTCACCCGGTCAAGATAGTGTTCTCCCCCCTGCAGAAGCTGTTCAGGCACAGCTTGCAAAGATCCTTGAAAGCCAGGCCTTCGCAAACTCGGAACGTCTGAGCCGCTTCTTAAGGTTCACAGTCGAGCAAACGCTCCGGGGACGAGGCGATCAGATCAAAGAGTATCTTCTCGGTCTTGAGGTCTTCGATAGAACGCAAGCTTACGACCCTCGCACCGACCCGATTGTGCGCGTCGAGGCGGGACGGCTGCGCTCCAAGCTTAGCCAGTACTACGAGACCGAAGGTCGGAATGACCCTCTGGTAATCGAGTACCGCAAGGGCAGCTATGTTCCAGCCTTTCAGAAACGCGATCCACACGCTCCCGGAAGCGCCGATGCCTCCGTTCGTGGACTGTTGGGAGGGCGGAAGCTGGCCATGCTTCTTGCGATTTTGGCAGTTGCCGGGTCGATAATCTTCTCGTTCGCCTATCGATCCCGGTCCGGTCCGTCCTCTCAGGAACTCGCGGAAAGCAACACGACAGGTCACTCCATTGCAGTGCTGCCGTTTGAAAGCCTTTCCGATGATCGTCAGGAAGAACACTTTGCTGACGGAATAACTGAGGCCTTGATTGCGGAACTGTCCAAGGTGAAGGGACTTCAAGTAGTCTCTCGGATTTCAGTCATGCGCTACAAGGGAATGCACCGACCGCTGACAGAGATCGTGCATGACCTGAACGTGGAGGTGATCATGGCGGGATCAGTGACTTTTTCCGGAAAGAGGGTCCGGGTCATCGCGCATTTGATCAACGCAAAGGCCGATAGGAAGCTCTTGGCTGAAACTTACGAGCGCGACTTGGGTGACTCTCTACGCCTGCAAGGAGAGTTGGCACGAACCATCGCCGATGCGGTCAAAACCAGGATGGCAAGGGCTTGAGCCGACAAATGGGAATGGATGCCTACGATCGATATGGAGTTGAAGGTCGTTGCAATAAGTTTAGGTCTCACCCTAGGGGTTTGTCTGGGGCAAAATGCTTTCGGTCAGCCAGATTCGACCGTTGATCTCAGGATTCCGGTTGACGTAGTTCTTGTTCCCGTCACGGTTGAAGACCCCAATGGGAAGCTGATCCATAGTCTGCAAAAGAATGATTTCGAGGTCTCTGAAGATGGGATAGTGCAGAATCTCACCTATTTTTCAGTCGGGCCATCGCCTCTCTCCGTAGCGGTGTTGCTGGACAGAACCATCGATGCCCACGCCCAGGATAGCTTCAAACAAAATATGCTGGCTTTGGTGGAGGCCTTCAGCGGTTTTGACGAAATGGCATGTTACGAGTTCCTTTCCTTGACGAACAAACTTCAAGATTTCACGTTTGAGAAGGAGAAGCTCCTGAAAACGATGAGCAAGGTCGAATTTGCACCAGTCCTGCTGCCGGGCCTTTCACCCTTGATGCCGGTCGTAAACACCTCCGACCTCGACAACGCCATTCGGACAGCCGCTTACGACTTGCAAAGAAGAGCCAGGAATCGAAGGAAAGTCATCTTTGTCGTTTGTAACGGCGTCGTCTCATTCAGCGATAGGCATGACTACCCTGAAACAAAGAAGTTGCTATTAGAGAACGGCATTGTTGTTTACGGCATCGGTCAAGGGAATTCATTCCTCTTTAGAAAGGTCGATCCGATAAAGAAGTACGCAGGGCCTACGGGAGGAGAGATTTTCTATCCATGGAAAACCAGAGCTTTCGCAGAAACTTATCAGAGAATTTCAGAGGCAGCACGAAATCAATATGTCCTAGGTTACACTCCGCAAACCAGAGTGCAGGAGGAAACTTACCGCAAAATCACCGTTCGCCTGACCAGCGAACATCACCCTGTCGGGCACGTCCGACACCGTGGAGGTTATTATGCCATTCCACAAACCCCTCAGAGTCCAGGTGATCAAGTACCGAACGCTCAATAGCCTGGGAAAGCCGCCCCGCACTGTAAGGAGAGTTTGTATGATGTTTGTGACCGCATCCGCGCAGTTGTCTGTTGATTCTTCCAGCTTTCCTGCTGCTGGAAATCAAGCACAAATGGAACAGCACCGCCAACAACAGTGCTGTTGTCACGGACCAAGTCCTATTCGCGATATCACTGGCTTCTCCTGCTCGTAGTCGTGATCGCGATACTGGTTGCCTTCTTCTTCTGGCCTTTTCGGAAATTGGAAGACTGCTTTAGCGACGTCAGCCGAGCTTGCGGCAACAAAGTGATGATCCGGTTCTGGAGTGATTGTCACGCGTCCACTTTGACGTCACCACTGATTTTGGCCTGGCAGGCAAGGATGTAACCCTCGGCCCTATCCTCTTCGGTAAGCGCATCCTCCACAGCCATCTTGACGCTGCCTGATAGGAGCTTGATGCGGCAGGATGCGCAGGTTCCCGAGCGGCAAGCATTGTCGATGAAGACGCCCGCTTCGTCGGCCACATCGAGGATCGTTGCGTCGACTGGCACTGGCGCGGTGGTGTCAGAAGCCTGAAAGGTAACGTTGCCTGCGATCTCGGTTGAGGCAGTGCCCTTCACCGTGGGATCGCGCTTAACGGTTCCGAACGCCTCCGTTTTGATTTGGGCTTCAGGTACTCCAAGCCCAAGGAGCGCGGCCTTCACTGCATCCATCATGGGTGGCGGGCCGCACATATGCGCGCGCCGGGTCGCAATATTCGGCACCGCCGATGTGAGCAGCGCAGCATCAACACGGCCCACGGTGCCGTGCCATGGCTCACCTGATGGACTGCTCATCGTAGCCGTAACACTGAAATTGGTGTTGCGCGCCTGGAGGCCAGCCAATTCCTCTCGGAAAATGAAGTCGCGCGGCGTCCGAAAACCGAGGATCAGGTCGATCTTCCCCGACCAGCCAATCTCTGTGAGATAACGCGCCACGCTCATCATGGGCGTGATGCCGACGCCTGCGCCGATCAGCACTATGCTGTCTGCTTGTTCTCCGTTGAAAATGAAGGTCCCACTTGGCGCCTCGATCTCGACCTCGTCACCTATTTTCAGCTCGTCATGCAGCCAGCGTGACACCAGGCCGTGCAGCTCGCGTTTGACCGTGATCTCGATTCGATCGCGCCAAGTCGGCGTTGAGGCGATCGTGTAGGAGCGCCTGGTGGGAATGCCTCGGGGCGCAACATGGAGCGTCAGGAACTGCCCTGGCAAGTAGTCGAACGGAATAGCTCCACCATCCGGTGGGCTGAAGCGGAATGTTTTCACATTGTGAGTCACTTCTTCCACTTCCACCAGCTTCAGTTTGCCAAGCCATCTGATCTTTCCCGTGGCAGGGTCGTTCTTCTGATAACGCGAAAGTCCAAGTCGAAGCTTGGAGGATGTGGGCACGATGTCGACACGCTTGCGCCGTGGACCCGCGCTCGGAAAACATTTGCCAAAGCCGAGCAGCAGCTTCGGATTGCCCTTTAACCGGATTTTTCTTCTGATCAATGCCCAGATAAGATTGCGCTCCTTCGCTAAAAAACCGAGCCAGGTTTGGGCGTCCGCCGTGACATGAACGTCTGGCTTGCCGACGAGGCCGTCCCTGATTTCGATCATCCGATTGTGAATCCTGATCGTAACCTCGCGCTCTTCGGGCCCAGTAAAAGTGAACTGGAATGTGGCATTGAGTCCGTGTGATTGGTTGGGCTGGAAGACGTAGGGCATGAGATTGAGTAACCCCGCAACCGAGCGCGGCCTCAGACCATTGCCTACCGGCTTCACTGTCTTGCGTTTGAACTTCCGCCGCGCAATCGCTTCGGCGTCCGAGCCGGGGACTACATACACTGGCTCGGCACGCTCCTGCAACGGTTTCACCACTTCCGTGAGGTGGCGCTGTTTATTCTGCAGGTAAGGACCGATTACATCTTCACCAGCGGGACAAACCGCCATGCAGTAGGCCGACTTATAGTTGGCACCATGACTCAAGCTCTGCCACAACGAGGAACTCTCGACATCACTGATGCGCCGACGATAATCTAAGGCATCCTTCGCATCCGCCACCTGCTCGACCCAATCCGTGAATCCACCCATGAACTCGCGATAATTGTGAGTAAAACAGGAAGAAAAATTGAAGGAGCCCTCCGGCCCGATAGCTCCTACGGGACAAGCGGCCACGCAAAGCTTGCATTCGAGGCATGGGTTGTAATCAATCGGGCTATCATAATCACTTGATTCACAGGCCATCAGCACCGTGCCCAACAGCACGAAATTACCGAATCTTGTGTGAATTAGGTTGCGGTGAATGCCCATGTGACCGAGGCCCGCCTCGACTGCAACAGGTTTATGTGACACCACCCATACGGCCCCGGCGGCCGCCTGATACATTTCCATGGGGAAACCCATTGATGGGTTGACGGCCCGGATCCCCCGCTCCTCGAGTCTAGATACAATCGCTGCGCTCACCTCGTCGACCTCCTCGCCGGCCCGATGGAATTCGAGGTTGGCGACTGAGCGAGGTGCCCCGCGGACGGGCTCGCGCGCCATGCGAACGACGAAGCTCAGCAAAGACTTGGTCCAGGGGTAATTCCTGAGAATCTCGTCCCGTTGTGGCTCGAGCGCAGGACGCGTGATTTCGACTATCCCGGCATCATCCGCTCCACAATCCAGAGCGAGACGACGCAGCCAGGCACCTTCCAGCGTGGTCTCAGTTCGTTGTTTGTCTTCGATTCCTTCATCTTTCTTAGAGAGCCGGCGAACTGTTGGATGATCTTCCAGCTTCATAACTCAGGTCTCCGTGTAACCTTTGTTCCTGGGAACGGTTGAACGATCGGAGTGGTTCCGAGTCTGTACCGTTTCCACCGTATACCCAAGAACCAATGGCTGATTAACCCGACACGACCTTCCCGAGTATCATGCGTTGCATCGGGCGAGGCATCAGTCGGTCAAGGAACACCGTCGCCTTGTTCAAGAACCCCGGCACCACTGTCGCTCTGCGCCCCAGCATCGCCAAAACACCGGCCTTGGCGACTGGGTGAGGTTTCATGAGCATTATCTTTAAAAGGGGCGAGAGTTTCTGACCGGCGACCTCCCCAAAAGAGGTCTCAGAAATTCCCGGGCACAAGGCGGTCACTGCCACGCCGTAAGGCTCCAGTTCCTGGTGCAGCGCTTCTCCGAACAGCAGGACGTAAGCCTTGGTTGCAGCATAGGCAGCGTAACCGGGGACTGCTTGATATCCGAGAAGACTGGCGGTCAGGAGGATATGACCGCTCCGGCGTTTCACCATGTCGCGTGCAAAAACATAGGTGAGTTCAGTCACCGTCATCATGTTCAATTGCAACATATTGGTGATCTTCTCGAGGGGTTGATTGAGAAAGCCGCCATAGAGGCCGTAGCCCGCATTCTTCACCAGAATCTCAACGGGGATGCCACGTGCATCGATGCGAGCTTTAAGCTCAGCTCCGACTCCTGCTCGCTACAGGTCCATGCCTTCTACTACGACCTGCACGGAATGCCTCTGCCGAAGCTCCTCCGCCAGCCTCTCCATGGGCTCGGTGCGGCACGCGACCAACACCACATTCGCCTTTCGCTCTGCGAGGAGTTTCGCGAATTGGATGCCAAATCCACTTGATGCTCCAGTAACCAGTGCCCATTTGTTGTCCAAAACTTCCATGTATCCCCTCCCAGTTTTGAAAATGAAAGCCCGTCCAGCGCAAGAGGTGCTGCCAAGACGCCAATTCGGATCTCAAACAGGCCCCTGATCGTAGTCTAAGAGATGGTTTCGCATTGTTTGTTTCACCTTGATTTGCTCGACGGCGAACGGTAGGAAAATTTCCAGGCATGGCCCCGGCCCCAAAATACGCTGGATCAGAACAGACTAGCGCCTGCCCGAGACAAAGCCAGGACGAGCATTCCAAGCCGCAAAATCCTCACTTCCGCACGACGCCATGTGACAAACCACTTCTAAAAACAAAGTGAAAGTAGCACAGATATTGTTGTCCAAGGCGCTGGTTTTGTTCGCAAATTGTCCAAAACGACGAGGTGGGTCCGTGGAGTCCGTTCAGGCCCTGCACAGCCTTATACCGGACGAGCCGCTGAACGGACCTGGCGGTAATCCCCTGGAGTCGTGCCCATGTGTCGCTTGAAGGACTTCACAAACGCGGCAACCGACTCGTACCCTGTCGCTTTGGCGATTACGCTTAACTTGTCGTCGGTCGAGCGCAAGCGCACAGCAGCGGCGTTGATTCGGAGGCGAGTGAGATAATGGAGGGGCGGTTCGCCGACAAGCTCCCTGAACTTGGCAGCGAAAGCAGAGCGCGAAACCGCCAGATGGTGCGCAAGGGAATCAACGGTCCATGGCTGATGCAGATGGCCATGGAGCAACGCAAGGGCCCGGCCAATCTGCTGATCCCGGACCGCCGCAAGCCATCCAGCTTCAGCTATGTCGGCGTTCTCATCGAAGTACGCGCGTAAGGCTTGAATAAAGAGAATATCGGCCAATCGATTGACGACTTCCGCCGCTCCGGGGCGGCCACCGTCCAGTTCCGACAAAATATGCTCGGTCGTCAATCGCAGCCAAGCAACAGCGCCTTCCTCGATCCCCTTTATGTGGAGGAGAGGCGGGAGAAATGCAAGAAGAGGGTTGGTACCGCTTTCAAATTGCATCCCTCCACACACAAGTCTCGTGATGGCTCCCTTACCTCCAGCGCGGAATACCGCATTCCTGTCGGGCGTACAACTTTTGGCCAAACCGAAGATATCAACAGCGGGTGTCGAGGACGCGTCTCGCAAAATGTGCGCGTCCCCTCGGGTTACAACCACAAAGTCGCCGGCCGACAACGATACGGGTGTCTCCACCCCTTTAAGTTGGAGCAAGCATTTTCCGTAAGAGACGATGTGAAAGGCCGTACCGTGATCGGCGATCCTGATACCCCACGGCGCCCCGAACTCTGGCCGGAAGTACACACTGCTTCGAAGCCGTACCCCTCGGAGAAGATCATCGAACAGAAGTTTGCGCCACGAGTCATCTGCGACGTTCATCGCACGACTCTCCCAGAACAACGTGGTTACTCTGGTCATAGTACCACGCAAGGAGACCAGCGGAGCGTTGCTTGGACGATTTGTCCAACAAAGTCGCTAGTCCCAGGTTAACTGGTCCGCAGCAAAAAACCATCTTCTCAGGGAGACGGCTTTGTAGTGCCAGAGTTCAGTACCCTACATCACATATCGTGAACACATGATTCCAGGAGATGCTCAGATAAATGACACTGTCTGCAAACAGCGGCGGTGGCACACCAG
>Ga0075433_10003557_pt1 | contig 12025 bp, 9 predicted proteins | sample RhiMethybrSRZTD2_FD_75299 | JGI IMG/M metagenome (GOLD analysis project Ga0075433, IMG submission 75299) | Populus rhizosphere microbial communities from Tennessee, USA - Rhizosphere MetaG P. TD hybrid SRZTD2 | ecosystem: Host-associated > Plants > Roots > Rhizosphere > Soil | place: USA... | reverse complement strand
GGAATCAGGCCGATGGAGCGTTCGTCCGCACGCCCTCGGGCGTGCCGCGCGCGCTCTCGAGCGAATTCCGTGCCGGTGATGCGCGCGTCGTGCGAGCGCATCCGGCGCGGCGTTCGTGCACGCGTCGCGCAGCGCGGGCGAGAGGTCGCGCGGCCGTGATCCAAAGGCCCGAACGCCCGCGCATCGCGAAGACTCTCCCCGCCGTTCACGGCCGCCGCTACGTGATCGCCGTGGCCGTGGCGGGAATTGGCGTTACGCTTTCGCTCTTCGCCTGGACGCGGTCGCTCGAGGAACGCCGCTTCGGTCTGAGCAACGTGCTGGGCTCGATCGCAGACGATGCGGCTTCCGCGATCGCGTCGCAGCTCGATCACCAGGTCGCCGAGATCAAGGACCTGGCCGCGTCGTGGCAGTTGCACGGCCCTCCCGACGAGGAGGCGTGGCGCTTCCTCGCGCGCCGGACGATGAAGAGCAATCCGGGCGTTCAGTGGATCGCGTGGGTGCAAACGGATCCGCCGCGCACGCACTTTTTCGCGCGCGATGGGACCGGGCGCCTGGATCCGAGAGTGCAGCGCTGGATCCGCTCTCATCTGCAGCCGCCCACCGCCGACATCCGGGAGCGCTGGTCCGACGTCTACGACATGGACGTGATCGTTCCCGTCGGACCCAGCGCGGCGCGGACCGGCGTGCTGGCCTCTTCGATCCGCATCGACGCGCAGTGGCCGCGGGATGTTGCGCCCGCTTCCCAGAGCCTCGCGATCCACCTGACCTCGGATCAGGGGCGGCAGCTCACGCTGCGCCGCCCGGTGGCGGACCCCGCACCGCCGGCGATGAAGCTGCGGCGGACGTTCACCTCGCCGACCGGGCGCAAGGTGCTGGTCGACGTGGTGCAGCGGCGCGAGTTCGCGCGACAGGTCGAGACGCCATGGCCTCACTATTTCCTGGTGGCCGGAATCCTCCTGTCGCTCGCGGCCGGCGGCCTGCTCTTCCAGTACATGCGGACCCGCGACTATTCCGTGCAGCTGGCGCGCGCCAATCGCGATCTCGACGCGCAGCTCGTGGAGCTCTCGCGCCGGGACCGCGAGCTGCGCGACCTGAACGGGGCGCTCGAGCAGCGGGTCCAGGAGCGCACCGCGGACCTGACCGATGCGCTGGACGAGGCGGAAACCTTCAGCCGCTCGGTGGCACACGATCTCCGTTCCCCGCTGGGCGCGATCCTCAACTACGCCGCCGCCCTCGATGAGGACCGGCGCTCGAGCCTCAAGGAGGAAGACCGCCGCGTGATCCTGCGGATGCGCGACGCGGCGCAGCGCTCGTGCCATCTCCTGAGCCGGCTGCTCGAGTTCGGAAGCAGCGGCGCCAGCGCGCTCCAACCGCAGTGCGTGGACATGCGCGCGCTCGCGGAGGGCGCGTGCGCCGAGGTCGTGGCGGGGGAGCCGGAGCGCGGCACCGTGAAGCTCGAGATCGACGCGCTGCCTTCCGCGTGCGCCGATCCACTCCAGGTGCACCGGATCTTCGTGAACCTCCTCGGGAACGCGCTCAAGTATTCGCGTGGCCGCCCCGAGCGCACGGTTCACGTGGGAGGCGCCGCGAGTCCGACCCACTCCACGTTCTGGGTGAAGGACAACGGCCCCGGGATCGAGCCCTCCCGGTTGCCGGAGATCTTCAAGCCGTTCCGCCGGCTCGGCGGCGCCCCGGTGGAGGGGGCGGGGCTGGGGCTCGCAATCGTGGCAAGGATCGTTCGGAGGCAGGGAGGCCGTGTTTGGGCGGAAAGCGACGGCAAGAACGGCGCCGCGTTCCACTTCACCCTGCCCGGCCCGGAGAGCCGCCAGGACAGCGGGCCCTCGAATGGGGCTCGCAGCTGGCTCGATCTCGACCGTGTTCGCTGGGCGTCCGGAGTCATCGGATGAGCGCTATCGAGGTCGCGGACGAGGCAGCCGAAATCGAGGAGCAGGACAGCGTGAATGGATTCCGGGTATTGGTCGTCGACGACGACGCGGACTTCCGCGACAGCCTGGCATTGCTGGTCGCGCGTGAGGGCTTCACTGTCGGGGAGGCCGCATCGATCGAGGAGGCGCGCGCTCAGCTCAAGGAGCACCCGCCCGACGTAATGTTCGTGGATCTCAAGCTGCCGGACGGCAGCGGTGACGAGCTGCTCGCGACCGAAGACGGGCCGCACCCCGACTTCGTCGTGATCAGCGGCAACGCCACGATCGAAGCCGCGGTCGACGCGCTGCGGCAGGGAGCGCTCGACTTTCTCACCAAGCCGGTGGACCGGGGGCGCCTCTACGCGATCCTGGCCCACGTGGTGCGCACCCGCGAGCTGCGCAGCAAGGTGAACAACCTGCGCAGCGAGCTGCGCCACCTCGGGCGCTTCGGTCCCATGGTCGGCCGGTCGCCGGCAATGCAGCGGATCTACGAGCTGATCTCGAAGGTCGCGCCCACGCGCGCCAGCATCCTGATCACGGGTGAGAGCGGCACCGGGAAGGAGCTGGTGTCGGAGACCGTGCACCAGATGAGCCCGCGGGCCGCGGGGCCCTTCCTCGCCGTGAACTGCGGCGCGGTGGCGCCCAACGTGATCGAGAGCGAGCTGTTCGGCCACGAGCGCGGCAGCTTCACCGGCGCCGATCGCGGCCGCAAGGGCTACTTCGAGGAGGCGGACGGCGGCACGCTGCTGCTCGATGAGATCACCGAGATGAGCGCGGATCTCCAGGTCAAGCTGCTGCGCGTGATCGCCACCGGCAAGCTGATCCGCGTCGGCGCATCCGAGCCGACGGTGGTCGACGTCCGGGTGATCGCGGCGACGAACCGCGATCCCGAGAAGGCGATCCGCCAGGGCCGCCTGCGCGAGGATCTGTACTACCGCCTGAACGTGTTCCAGATCGACGTGCCGCCGCTCCGCGAGCGCGGCGACGACATCCTGATGCTCGCAGAGCACTTCATCGTCGAGTTCAACGCGCGTGAGAACGCGAACAAGCGCTGGTCGGAGCGCGCGCTGCGCCGGCTCCAGAGCTATTCCTGGCCGGGCAACGTGCGGGAGCTGCGCAACGTCGTCGAGCGCGCCGCCCTGCTCTCGGGCGACGTCATCGACGACCCGGGTCTCCCGGTGAACACCCTCGAGCCCGCCGGCGCGCCCGGCAACGGGCACTCGCTCGTGGTGCGCGTCGGGTCGCCGCTCGCCGAGGTGGAGCGCACCATGATCCTCGCCACGCTCCGTCAGGTCCGCGGCGACAAGCGCGAGGCGGCGCGCCGCCTCGGCATCAGCCTGAAGACGCTCTACAACCGTCTCAGCGTCTATCAGGCCGCCGGCCAGATGGAAGTCGCGGACCGGCCGACCGCGTGAAGCGCGCCGTTGGGGCGGCTACGAAACCGTTTCCTGCGCGAATGTACCAACTGCGCGCCGCCGCTCCGCCGTCACGCGGTGAACTCCTTTGCTTTTCATGGTTCGTGCGATGGCATGAGTCATGCTCTCGTCCGGTGATGAACCGAATGCAAGTCATCGGTCATCTGCCGACCCCGGAGGTGTGATCATGAACGACCCCATGATGGACCTGTTCGAGTTCGGCGATGACGTGATGATCGAGTTCGTCGAGTTGCCCGGAGCCGTCGAGCCCGCGGATTCGCCCGCCATGATCGACTTCTCCGAGACCCCCGAAGGCGGAGCCGATGCGTCCGCGATGGACGCAGGGCTCGAAGGTGAGTCGGATGGAGTGGGTGCGCGCAACCCTGCCCCGAAGGGAAATGGCGTCGGCCCCTCCGTCCGACCGTAACCAGGCGGTGACGACCGGCGCACGGGTCTCCCGCGGAATGGGTCGCCGGTCCAGCCGACAGGATGTCGGCTGGGCCGTCGTCGTTTCGAGGTCCGAGGGGCCGGTTCAGTGGCAGGTTCCGCTGCCGGCGTCGCGATAGGACTGCCCCGCGACCGGAATGAACTCCCACGAATAGGCGCCTGGACTCAGTGTCAGCTTGAGCACTCCGTAGGTGTCGATGTTGTACGCCTCGGTGTTCGCGATCGGCGAGCCGAACGAGTAGTGGCCGCTCCCGCCCGTGCCCACGACGAACTCGCGGATGCCGCGCTGCAGGTCCTCGCGGCCGTCGGGCGTCTGCGGCGCGAAGCGCTGGTAGTTGTGATCGTGTCCGACGATCACGATCTCGGCACCCGCGTCGTAGAGGGCCTGCCAGATCGCCTGCGATTTCGTGGAGCTGCCGTGGGAGCCCGAGCTGAAACGCGGATGGTGCCAGTACGCGAGCGTGCAATCCTGGGTGGTCGCCGCGAGGTCGGCGCGCAGCCACTGCTCCTGGGCCGAGCCCGCGCTCATGTCGATGTTGCTGTTGAGCGAGACGATGTGCCAATCGCCCAGATCATAGCTGTAGTAGCCGCGGCCGGAGGGCCCGGCGTTGTCTCCGAAGTACTGGTAGTACGCGGTCGCGCCGGACGTGTTGTATTCGTGGTTGCCCGGCGCAGGCCGCGTGCGCGCCCGGTGACGTCCCCAGGTGGGAGCGTAGAGCCTCGCGTAGTCGGAGGCGGAGCCGTCGGGATATGCGTTGTCGCCGGCGGTGAAGACCGTGCCCGGAATCGCGTCGAGCAGTGCCGCCGTCGCTTCCGATCCGCCGCCGTCTCGCGCGATGTCGCCGGCGCCCACTAGGATCACGCTGCCGCCGGGCGGCGGCGGAGCTATGGGCGGCACCGGAGGCGGCGGCGATGGAGGCTGCGGTCCCGTGACGGTACCGGCCGACCCACCCACGCCGTGGCCGCCCGATCCACCGCATGAGCCGAGGGCCGCGAGGGCCAAGAGAGCAAGCGAGGTCAGGGCGAGGTCGAGAAACCATCGCCGTTCAGCGTGTCGGCCAGACCGCGGCCGCGGGACTCGGGGGACGCCCATATCTCCCATCGTCACTCCGCTCGGCCGATCTCGAATCGAAGCAAGCCCGGAGCCAACGCGTTTCACAGCCCTGGCCGGCGTGCGGCGGAGCGGCCAACCTCGTGCGGATGGCTGCGGAACGCGACGGAAAGGCCAAGGTGACGCGACTGCGGTTCGAGCCTGCGGATGTTCCCGGAGCCATGGCCGGTGCGTCAATGGCAGGATTTACAATCCTCGAGGTCTGAGGACGGGAAACACAAACGCCGCGGGGCCTCGAATGGCACCCGCGGCGTCCGCCGGTCGACCGATGAGGATCAGGCCCTGGGCTTCCGGATCACGCTGACGCCGAAGGTGAACGAGGTGCTGAACTCGCGCTCCTCGGTTCTGCCGATGCTGTGTCCGAACGAGGCGAAGACCGGCGCCTCGAAGTTCGAATGCTCGAATGCCTTCGGGAATGGCAGGAAGGCGACGCCCACCCGGACGTCGGTCTCGCGATTGTCGAAGCTCTCGTCGCGCTCGGAGAAGACCTCGGCCATGACCCGCCCGTCCCATCCGATCGCCCGGCCCAGGCCCAGGGCGAGGTCGTGGTCGTTGCCGCGGCCATCGAGGTTCCGCCGGTACCCGTAGTTCGCCGCCAGCGAGTAGTACTCGCCGATCGATTCGGAGATCAGCAGCGGAAAGTAGGCGGCGCGCCCTCCGGACTCCTCGGGATTGCCTTCCTCGTCCTTCAGGGTGAAACCGTCGTCGAATTGATACTGGGGGTAGAACGCGATCGCCAGCCCGTGGCGGTCCATGAACCGCCACTTGACGCCGATCTCCGTCGCCCCGAGTCCCTGCTGCATGTCGGTCCCGTCTGCCTGCTCGGTCAGGTAGGGCCGCTCGTACTTGAGCTGGAGCCGGTCGCCGATCCCGTAGTTGGCGTCGAAGAGGCTCTCGGAGCTGCGGGCCGATCCGAGCTTGAGCAGGGTGCCCACGAAATTCACCTCGATCCCGCGCGACCCCGGAGTTCCCGGGTCGTCCATCTCCATCGGCGGGGAGCTGACGACGCTCTCGCGCTCCTCGGGCTCTGCCGCTGCCGCCGGCGCTTCCGCCGCCTGCGCTTGAGGGTAGTAGGCGATCAGCGCCACCGCCGCCACTGCCGCCGCGAGGGAATACCGTCTCGACACGACCCACCTCCGAAGCTGGAATCCAGTCGCCATGGCAATGTGAATTAGTGGTCACTTGCCATACAATTGATATAGCTGCGACAATTGTGATACATGTTCGGGACGAGCGCCAGAGGATTCTTGCGGATTGCAAGCCCGGGAGGGAGCGGCGGGCGGTGCGGGGGATCGGGGAATCCCCCGATGGCGTTCAGGGTTTTCTCATCACCATGCAGAAGAACATCGCCGTGTACTTGAGCGGCCACCGGCGGGCGAGCCCGAACTGGGCGCGGCTCACGGCCGCGAGCAGCGGCGTTCCGCTGAGGAGCCGGATCAGGCGCCCGTCCAGCCACAGGTTGGCCCCGGCGGTCCGCACCGGCTCGAGCCCATGCGACTCGAAGAGCTCGAGCGCCCGCCAGAACGGGTACTTGAGGTGGTCCTCGAACACCGGATCACGGGGTTTCTGTCGCAGGCGGTAGGTGGCACGTGCGATGGCGTAGGGCAGCGAGAACGCGTTGGGCATCGTGACCACGGCCATGCCGCCCGGGAGCAGGGCGGCCGCGAGGTTCTGCACCACGCGCTCCGGCCGCGCCGTGTGCTCGATCACCTCGGTGCACAGGATGAAGTCGTACCGCGGCGTCGGGTCGAGCTCCTCGGCGTCGGCCACGCGGAACTCGATCGTCCGGTCCTCGGACGCGACCGCGAAAGCGGCCTCGGCCTTCGCGACCTGGCCCGCGTCGATGTCGATCCCCTCGACCTTCCGGAATCGGAAGTCGGAGAGGATCTTCGAGTAGGCGCCGGCGTTGCACCCGATGTCGAGCGCCGCGCCGAAGCGGGTCACCACCCGGTCCGCGATCAGCTCCTCCATCAGGCGGTAGAACAGGTTGAGCCGCGCGCGGTGGAGCACGCGGGTCTCGGGATCGCGGGCGTAGTCGTAGAGATCGTCGAGCAGGTGCTGGAGCGGGTCACGATCGTCGCAACGGAAATCCACACGGTAGAACACGCCTAGCCCTCCGCGGTGCGGCGCGCCGGGGGGTGGGCCGCGGCCTTCAGGCTCAGTGCCGCCCCCGCCGTCGCTCCTTCGCGGGCAAGTTCTCGAGGCAGGTGGTCCACCAGCCGGTGCGGATCGTCTCGATGAACTCGGGCGGCAGCGCTTCGCGCGCCATGTCGCGCGCCAGCGTCTCGACGTCGTATTCCACCCGGCGGAACTCGACGCGCACGTCGGCCCCGACCTCGAGCTCTCCGTACCACACCTCGGTGCATCCGTCGTTCGCGGGCCGGCCGATCGCGCCGACGTTCACCACGTGGCGGCCCGAGGGCAGCGCGCGGTGCCAGGGAATGCCGCTGTGCGCGCACGCGATCACGTCGGCTTGGTGCCGCTCGCACAGCCACTCCAGGAACGCGTCCGAGCACGCCGACTCCCACAGGAACTCGTTCGTCTGGCGCGGTGATCCGTGGCACAGCAGCAGGCTGCGCCCTGCGATCTCGAGGCGTTGCTGCTCGGGCAGGCCCTTCATCCACTCGCGGTGCACGGCGTGGGTGTTCGCCAGGGTGTAGTCGTAGGAGAGCTGCGCGAAGCGGTTGTCGCGGGGATCGGAGTATCCGCACCCGCAGTCTCCGCGGCCCAGGCCGACGGATTCGTCGTAGTTGCCGCGCAGCATCGGGACCAGGGAGCCGCGCAGGATGTCGGCGGCGCGGTCGGGATGGGGGCCGAAGCCGCCGAGGTCTCCCAGGCACCATGCAACGTCGGCGCCGCGCCGCCGCATGTGGCGCAGCGCGGCGGTCAGCGCCAGGTAGTTGCTGTAGATCCCGCCGAACAGCGCGACGCGGGTCACGTCAGCCATTCCCGCACGTCATGCCGGTCGCGTAGCAGGTGGCGCACGCGCCGTGGCGCAGCTCGAAGGGCCCGAGCGCCTGCTCGAGGCGGTCGCCCATGCGGGCGCTGGCTTCATCGACCAGCAGCGGGCACACGAACACGCCGTGGCTCGTGACGGCGCGGCACGCGCGGCACTGGAGTCGCGCGGGATCGAACGCATCGGCGGGAAGGTCGAGCAGCGTCTCGGCCGCGGTGTAGCCGCGGGTGCGCTCCGCCTCGCGCCCCAGCCGGAACATCGGCAGCAGCTTGATGCGTGGGCGCGGGAGCCCGGCGGCCCGCAGCATCGTGGCGTAGCTCTCGAAGAGCGCGGCCGGGTCCTCGAGCGGGCTTTCCGTGGCCGAGACGATCGGCAGCAGCTCGTACTCCGCGAGGCGGGCGAGACCGCTCACGGTGCGGGCGAAGCTCCCGGGACCGCGCAAGCGGTCGTGGTCCTCGGCCCGATGGCCGTCGAGGCTCACGCGGATCTCGAGCGCGTAGCGGGCCGAGTCGCTCAACCGGCGCAGGGCTTCGAGCCGCTCGCGCGTGAAGAGGGTGCCGTTCGTGAGCACGGTGCAGGGCCCATGCTCGAGGGTGTCGGCGAGGATCTCGAGCATCTGCGGGTGGAGAAACGGCTCGCCGCCCGTGAAGTAGAACTCCTTCACCCCGAGCCGCACCCCGTCCGCCACGTGAGCGCGCACCTCCTCGCGCGACATCATGGCGTGGTGATCGTCCCCGGGGCCGCACGAGACGAAACAGTGGGTGCAGCGCAGGTTGCACAGCGTGCCTGCCACCTGGATCCAGAGCGTGTCCAGGTGGAGCAACGGCTGGAGCGGAAACCGCCCGCCGGCCGCCGGCGCAGTGTCCGGAAGCGGCGCATCCACGGCCGCGGCGGTCGCGGGCTCCGGGGCTGTCGCCGCAACCGCAGGCGCCGCATGGGCCAACCCGACCGGGTTCCCGCCCCCATGAGGCGCTTCAGGCGAAGGCCGAGGCTCCCGATCCATCATCTAAAAGGTGGTCCCTTTGCCGCCCGAGTCCCAAGCCGGGGCATGATCCCGCGAAGAGGCGCACGGCAGTGGCGCGCGGGCCGCCCATCGGGTGCCAAGGGTTTGACTCAGCGAGGCGCGGTTCATAGGGTAAGGGGTTCTCGGGTGCCCTTTCGGGTGCCGATCCGGCCCCGCGGGCGCCCCGATCATAGCCACAAGGCCCGGCCCAAGTCACATTCCGGCTACGCCGGGGCTGTGTTTCCCGCACCGCCGCGGATAGAATGATGTGCTCAAACGATCCGGCTCTGGCCCCCGGGCCTTAGAGTCCGAGTCCAAGCGAAAGCGAGTTCTCGAACCATGTCCAAGCTCGACAGCGCGAGCGTCCTCGAGGCGCTGCGGACGGTGATGGATCCCGATCTCCACCGGGACCTCGTCAGCCTCAACATGATCGAGGACCTGTCGGTGAACGGGGATCACGTGGGGTTCACGCTCGTGCTCACCACCGCCGCCTGCCCGCTGAAGGAGAAGATCGAGGGCGACGCGCGCGCAGCGGTGGCGAAGCTCCCGGGGGTGCGCGAGGTCGCGATCAAGACCATCTCCCGCATGCGGAAGCCCAAGGATCCGACCGCCGACCGCAAGGCGCTCCCCGGGGTGGCGAGCGTGATCGCAATCGGGAGCGGCAAGGGTGGAGTCGGCAAGTCCACGGTGGCCGCGAACCTCGCGGTGGCGCTGGCCGCGACCGGCGCGAAGGTCGGGCTCCTGGACGGCGACATCTACGGGCCCAATCTGCCGCGCATGATGGGCGTGCGGCGCCAGCCGTCGGGGCGCGACGGCAAGATCCTCCCGGTCGAGGCCTGGGGGCTCAAGTTCATGTCGATGGGACTGCTGGTGGACGCGGGTGAGGCGGTGGTGTGGCGCGGGCCGATGCTCCACGGCGCGATCAAGAGCTTCCTCCACGACGTCGACTGGGGCGAGCTCGATTACCTGCTCGTGGACCTGCCGCCCGGGACCGGCGACGTGCAGCTCTCGCTGATCCAGCAGACCTTCGTGGCGGGCGCGGTGGTGGTGACGACGCCCTCGACGGTCGCGATCGAGGACGCGGTGAAGGCGATCGCGATGTTCGCCAAGCTCAACGTGCCGGTGCTGGGCGTGATCGAGAACATGAGCTGGTTCGAGTGCGGCTCGTGCGGCGCGCGCCACGAGATCTTCAACTCGGCGAGCGCAGAGGAGCGCGCGCTGGCGATGGGGCTGCCGTTCCTGGGCGCGATCCCGATCCACCCGGACGTGCGCGAGGGCGGCGACACCGGCAAGCCGGTGGTGATGGCGAAGCCCGACAGCGGCTACGCCCGCTCGCTCGCCGAGATCGCGGGGCACCTGGCGCGACGCATCTCGATCCTCTTGCACTCGGCCACGGTGCCGAGCGCGGTGTGAGGCCCTCCGTGCCCACGGTCTACGCCGATCACGCCGCCACCACGGCCGTAGCACCCGAGGTGGTCGAGGCAATGTTGCCGTTTCTCCGTGAGGGCTTCGGCAACGCCTCTTCGGTGCACCGGCGGGGCGAGGCGGCGCGCGAGGCGATCGAGGCCGCGCGCGCGCGTGTGGCGGCGCTGATCGGCGCATCGCCCGAGGAGATCGTCTTCACCGCATCGGGCTCCGAGGCCAACAACCTGGCGCTCAAGGGTGCGCTGGCGGCTGCTGCCGACGTCGCGGGCGCCGCCGCGGCGCGCCGGCGGCTCGTGATCTCGGCCATCGAGCACCCCTCGGTGCTCGAGACCGCTCGCCACCTCGAAGCGCGCGGCTTCCCGCTGACGGTGGTGCCGGTCGGGCGCGACGGCGTCGTCGATCCCGCGCGGCTCGAGGGAGCGCTCGGCCCGGACGTCGCGCTGGTCTCTGTGATGTGGGCGAACAACGAGATCGGAACGGTGCAGCCGGTCGCGCGCATCGCGGAGCTCGCGCATCGCGCCGGGGCCCGGTTCCACTGCGACGCGGTGCAGGCGGTGGGCAAGCAGAAGGTGGCGGTCGAGGAGGCGGGCGTGGACCTGCTCTCGCTCGCCGGGCACAAATTCCACGGTCCGCTGGGGGCGGCCGCGCTCTTCGTGCGGCGCCGCACCCGGCTCGTGCCGCTGGTGCACGGCGGCCACCAGGAGCGCTCGCGCCGCGCCGGCACCGAGAACCTCGCAGCCATCGCGGGGCTCGGGGCGGCGGCCGAACGCGCGGCGCTAAGGCTCGAGTCCGATGAGCCAAGGCGGCTCGGGGCGCTGGGCGAGCGGCTGCGGCGCGGGCTGGTTGAGCGCGTTCCGCTCACCGCGCTCAACGGCGACGAGGTGCGGCGGCTGCCGACGATCGTGAACCTGCGCTTCGAGGGCGTGGACGGCGAGGCGGTGCTGCACGAGCTGGATCGGATCGGCATCACGGTCTCGACCGGCTCTGCGTGCAGCGCGGCCACTCCCGGCCCCTCGCACGTGCTGATGGCGCTGGGGCTGCGCGCGGAGGATGCGCACGCCAGCGTGCGGTTCTCGCTGGGGGAGGGCAATTCCGATGCGGACGTCGAATACATTCTCGAGAACGTTCCCAAAGTCGTGGAGCGGTTGCGGGCGCTGGCGGGCGATACCGGCGCCTCCGCGGCGCTGAGGGCAAGGACGTGAAGCCGGACGAAGCCAAGAGAGGAGAAGCGACCGTGAATCAGCCGGATCAGTTCCGCCTCAAGGTGGGCCTGGCGGAGATGCTGAAGGGCGGGGTGATCATGGACGTCATGACCGCGGACCAGGCGCGCATCGCCGAGGAGGCCGGAGCGGCGGCGGTGATGGCGCTCGAGCGCATCCCGGCGCGCATCCGCCGCGAGGGCGGAGTGGCGCGCATGTCCGACCCGCGGCTCATCAAGGAGATCGAGGCCGCGGTCTCGATCCCGGTGATGGCGAAGTGCCGCATCGGGCACATCGTCGAGGCCCAGATCCTCGAGTCTCTGGGCGTCGACTTCGTCGACGAGAGCGAGGTGCTCACCCCGGCCGACGAGGAGAACCACATCTGGAAGCACGACTTCAAGGTGCCGTTCGTCTGCGGATGCCGGGACTTGGGCGAGGCCCTGCGCCGGATCGGCGAGGGGGCGGCCATGATCCGCACCAAGGGCGAGGCGGGGACCGGAAACGTGGTCGAGGCGGTGCGGCACATGCGCGCCGTGCAGAAGGG
>Ga0075433_10003555_pt1 | contig 12028 bp, 9 predicted proteins | sample RhiMethybrSRZTD2_FD_75299 | JGI IMG/M metagenome (GOLD analysis project Ga0075433, IMG submission 75299) | Populus rhizosphere microbial communities from Tennessee, USA - Rhizosphere MetaG P. TD hybrid SRZTD2 | ecosystem: Host-associated > Plants > Roots > Rhizosphere > Soil | place: USA... | reverse complement strand
TTCGTTCGGGCACTGCGGCGGCTCCACCCGCGCGCGCCGCTGCACACCGTCGTCGGACACTGGCCGCACTCGGCGGCGATGCACCCGTACTCGATGCTGATCCCGGCGCTGAAGCAGTTCGGCCTCTTCCCGACGCGCGGCACGAGCAGCGTCCACGGCCGGCCGCTGCATCGGCTGCTCCCGTGGCACCGTGCGATGCGCGACGCGAGCGGCCGGCTGCTGCCGTGGTACCGGCCGAACGCGAACCTCGGCTACGACCATGTGCTGCGGCTGGGCTGGAACTTCCTGGAGCGGCGCGCGCGCGGCGTCTATCTACGCTATGCCGTCTTCGACGGCCAATCGCTTCGCGGCGTCTACTGGCAGCACAATCCGGCGTTCCTGAACGCCGCGTTCGTCGACTCCGTCGTGGCTTGGTACCCGTATTCCGGAGACCGCCGGGCGATCACGACCGTGCGGCGCATGCTCGACTACCAGCTCGCGCACGGAACGACGCCCGCCCGCTGGTCGTGGGGCGGCGTCCCGTTCGCGACGAGCTGCGCGGGCGACCGCAGGTACGGGCGCTGCCTCGCGGGGCTGCCGCGCTGGTTCTACGGCGGCACCGAGCCGGACAAGGTCGGGCTGCTCGGGCACGGCTATCTGAAGTTCTACGAGCTCACGGGCGAGCGGCGCTACCTCCGTGCAGCCCTCGCCGCCGCCGACGCGCTCGCGCGGCACGTGCGGGCTGGAGACGCGAAGCACACGCCCTGGCCGTTCCGCGTCGATGCGCGCACCGGCCGGGTGCTCGACCGCGCGGAGTTCGGCGGCGCGGTCGTCGGGCCGATTCAGCTGCTCGACGACCTGATCGCGCTCGGAGCCGGCGACACCGCCGCGTATCGCCGCGCACAGGGACTGGCGTGGTCGTGGCTCGTCGAGCACCAGCTCGAGACCGACCGTTGGAGCGGGTTCTACGAGGACGTGCCGTACAACCCCCTCAGCCGCAACCAGGCGGTGCCGACGCTGACGGCGCTGTACCTGTTACACGACCGGTCGAAGGATCCGCTCTGGCAACGCCATGCCGCCGCGTTGCTGGAGTACGTGCGCACACGCTTCGGTCGCGGGCCGTTCGCCGGCGCCTGGGCGATCGACGAGCAGCGCGCCCCGGGAAAGCCGGGCTGCTGCTCGCCCGTCGGCCTGGGCAGCACGACGTCACGCTGGGCGGTCGCGAACGCGGAGCTCTACCGGCAGACAGGCGACACGCGGGCGCGCGAGCGCGCGGTGCGCGCCTTGAACTACGCGACGTACTTCGCCGCGGCCGACGGACGCATCTCATGCTGCGGGAAGCGGCCGCAGAACACGTACTGGTTCAGCGACGGCTACGCGGACTACCTGCGCAGCTTCAACTGGGGCATGGGGTCGCTGCCCGAGCTTGCGCCGAAGCGGCAGAACCACCTGCTCGGCTCGACCTCCGTCGTGCGATCGGTGTCATACGGCCGAAGCCGCGTCTCGTACGAGACGTTCGCGGAGTCCGGGGACGAGGTGCTCAGACTGCGCTACCGGCCGACGAACATCGCCGGAGGCGAATACACGGTCGAGCCGGCCGGCGGCGGCGACTACGTCGTGCGCGTTCGCCGCGAGCACGGGCGGCGCGTCACCGTCGCCGGTCCGGGTTAGCTCTTCCGCGCGGCGGCGCGGCCGCCCTTGCGGCCCGCGGCCTTCTTCTGCGCCGTCGTGCCGCCCTGGCCGGAGGAGGAGCGTGAGGAGCTCGAGTGCGACTTCTTGCCGCCGCGGCTCGACGCGCCCGGGGAGTTCGCGATCCGCGCGGCGCGCTGCTTCGACATCCCCTTCTCCTTCAGCTTCTCGTATTGCTTCTCGTTCTTGACGTTTGCACTCTTGCCTGGCATGTCCGCCGGTTTTCCCCTGCTCGGAGCGGTCAAACGTCACGCTCTCCGCGCTACGCTCTACGCATGGACGAGCCGCGCGAGGACTCGTGGGAGTCGCTCGACTGGGAGGCCGCATGGGCCCAGCAGGACGATCTCGACCGCGACCAGGTGCTGCAACTCGCCCGGCGCCTGGCGGCGCAGCGCGAGCGGCAACGCACCGAGGATCTCGTCCAGCTGGAGGACATGAAGCGAGCGCTCCGCGAGCGCGCAGCCGACGTCGCGCGCCGCGAGCTCGAGGTCGAGCGACGCACCCGCGAGCTCGAGGAACCGGGGGCGCCGCGCCGCACGCTGCGGTTCCGGCGTTCGGAGAAGCCGGCCGTGGACGGGGACCGCGCGTACGCGGAGGAGCTGCTCGCGCGCCGCGAGGCGGACCTGGACGAGCGTGCGCACGCAGTGGAAGCGCGCGAGCGCGAGCTCGCGGAGCGCGAAGCGGCGCTCCTCGCACGCCAGCTCGAGCTCGAGGAGTCCGAGCCAGCGGTCGCTGCGCGCCTGCAGCGGGTCGAAGAGCTGGAGCCGAAGCTCGAAGGGCTCGACGCGAAAGAGCAGGACCTCGCCGAGCGCGGGCGGGCGGTCGAAGAGGCCGAGCGCGAGCTCGCCGCGGCCCGCGAGGCGCTCGCCGCGCAGAGGCTCGAGCTCGACGGCCGCGCACAGGCGCTCGCCCACCGCGAGCAGGACATGGAAGCACGTGCGCAGAGCGCTGCCGCGACGGAGGAGCACAGCAGCGAGGTCGAGCGGCGCGTCGCGGAGCGCGAGGCGGAGCTGACCACGCGGGAGCAGGAGCTGCGCGGACGCGAGGCAGAAGTGCTACGCCTCCAGGCCGGCCTCGCCGCGCAACAGGAAGGCATCCGCCGCCGCGAACGTTCCGTCGAGGACGCCGAGCGCGCCCTCGCACGCGAGACGGTCGCGCCGGCGACCGCGCACGTCAGCTTCAGCGAGGGCTTGGAATCGCTGACGGGCTGGCGCCCGCGCCGCGACTAGCGAGCACCCGCGCGCAGACGTCGACGACGCGCGGATCGAACTGTGTCCCGGCCGCGTCGTGCAGCCGGCGAAGTGCCTCGACGGCAGTCAACCGCTTGCGATACGGCCGGTCGGTCGTCATCGCGTGGTAGGCGTCGCAGACGAGGATGATCCGCGACTCGATCGGGATCTCGTCGGCGGCGAGCCGGTCTGGATAGCCCGCGCCGTCGTAGCGCTCGTGGCAGTGCCGCACGATCGGCCGCACTTCTTCGAGCCGGTCGATCGGCGCGATGATCTTCTCTCCGAGCTCCGGATGGGTCTCGACGATCTCGCGCTCCTCGGGCGTGAGCGGCCCCGGCTTCGAGAGGATCGTCTCGGGGATGCCGATCTTGCCGATGTCGTGGAAGAGCGCGCCGAGCTCGAGCCGCTTCAGCGACACGCCTTCGAGGCCGAGCTCCTGTCCCACTTTGAGCGCGAGGTCGGTGATCCAGCGCGCGTGCGAGGACGTGTACTCGTCGTTCGCCTCGAGCGCGTTGGCAAGCGCCTCGACCGTTTCGAGGAACGTCCGCTCGAGCGTGTCGAAGCTGCCGGCGTTCGTGAGCGCGAGCTTCGACTGATGTGCGATGCCGGCGAGCAGGCGTAGTTGCCGCTCGCCGAAGTCCGCGCCTTCCGGCAGCGCGACGGCGATGGCACCCAGGCGGCCGCCGTCGAGGGTCAGCGGCGCTATGGCCGCGTCGCCGACGACGAACGGCTCGTCCGCGAGCGCGTGTGCAAAGCGCTCACGGGAGAGGCGCTCCTGCTCGAGCTCCGAATAGCCGTAGCTGGCACGCAGGCGAATCTCTCCCTCGGCCGCATCCTGGTACCACACAGAGGCGCGGTGCGATCCGAGCGTGCGAGCGGACAGCTCGACGATCCGGTCGACGACCGCGTCCATGCCTTCTGCGCTCGACAGCTGGCGGCTGAACTCGAGCAGCGCGGTCGCGCGCTCGGCCTCACGGCGCGCAGCCTCGTAGAGACTTGCGTTCTCGAGCGCGACCGCCGCGTGGCCCGCCAGGACCTCCAGCAGCCGCACGTCGTCCTCGTCGAACTGGTTCAAGCCGAGCTTCGAGATGACGATCACGCCGACGACGCGCGTCCCGAAGGTCAACGGCACGACGACCTGCGACTCGTCGATCGAGTCGGTGCCGGGCAGGATGCGCGCGAACTCGCAATTCGCAGCGTCGCCGATCAGCAGCGACTCCCCTGTCTGCGCGACGCGGCCGGTGATGCCCTCCCCGACCCTGCACGCGAGAATCTCCATCGGCTCCCGGGTCTCGCTCGTGAACTGCCCGACGAACGCGATCGGCCGCACGTCGTCGCCTTCGACGAGCGACACGCGGCAGTTGTGGTAGTCGATCAGCGCGCGCAGCTCGGTCGCGATCACGGTGCCGATCTGCTTCACGTTGTTGAGCCGGTTGAGCTTCCCGCCGAGGCTCTGCAGCATCTTCATGTGCGCGACCGAGCGGACGTCGCGCGCGGACGGCACCGGCTCGCCCGCCGGGCGCTCCATCGCGCTCTCCTCGTAGAGGACGATCTGGTTCTTCCCGCGCGCCTTCGCACTCATCATCGCCGCCTCCGCGCACGCGATCAGCTCGCGCGGGTTCATCGCATGCTCGGGCCCGCGCGCGAGCCCGACGGAGATCGTGATGCGCCCGGCCGGGTCGAAGTCGGTCGACTCGACACGGTCGACGACGCGGTGGGCGAGCTGCTCGGCGTTCTGGGCCGAGCGCGACGCGATCACGATCGCGAACTCTTCCCCGCCGAGGCGGTAGACCGCATCGGACGAGCGGACGGAGTCCTTCAGCGTCTCCGCGAGCCCGCGCAGGATCTCGTCGCCGGCCCCGTGTCCGTAGATGTCGTTGACGCGCTTGAAGTCGTCGATGTCGAGCATCAGCACCGAGACGGCCTCGTGCGCGCGACTCGCGTGCGCGAGCGCCGTGCGCAGGCGCTCGTGGAACGCACGATGGTTGCAGAGGCCGGTCAGCGAATCGGTCATCGCCTGGTGCTCCAGGCGCACGCGGATCTGCGCGTTGTCGAGCGCCAGCGCAGCGGCGTCGCCGAAGCGCTTGGCGAGCTCGAACTCGTCGTCGTCGAATGCCGCGTCCTCGCCGAGCCGGTAGATGTTGAGCGCGCCCTTGACGGAGTCGCGCGCGACCAGGGGGATCGTGACCATCGCCTCGGGCTCGTTCTCGGGCGTGCCCGGAACCGTCGCGACACGCGGGTCTAGGTGCGCCTGATTCACACGCGCTGCCTCACGATGCTCGACGCCCCAGCCGGTGAGACCGACGCCGAACGGGCACTTGTCCGCGAGGATCTTGTCTGCCCACTTGTCGCGCGCCCACACGGGAATGAGGAGCCGCCGCGGCTCGTCGGCCTCGTAGATCGTCAGCGAGTCGTGGGGGATCAGGTCGGCGAGCGCGTCGGCGATGCGGTCGAGCAGCGCGTCGAGGCTCTGCTCGCCGAGCACGTAGTGGAAGACGTCCGCGAGACGGCGGTACGACTCGACGAGCGCCTCGTGCGAACGCGTCTCTTCGGGCCCGGGAAGGAGCCGGAGTGGCAGCGCGTGGTCGCTCATCGAACGAGCTGGATTGGGTGATGCAGCCGCAGCATGGCCCCCTTTTACGAACCGAGACATAGGAAAGCGCCCCGGCGCCGCCCTGGAATCCCCCGGTTGAGGGGTTCCGGGCTCGGGGATACGAAGCTCGTGAGCGCCGCGGACTTCCTGCCCGAGCGGCTTACCCTTCCCGCCCTACGCGAGGCGGCGGCAGGCTGCCGCGGCTGCCACCTCTGGCAGGTGGGCACACAGACGGTCTTCGGCGAGGGCGCCGCCGGCGCAAGCGCCGTCTTCGTGGGCGAGCAGCCGGGCGATCAGGAGGACCGCGCCGGCAAGCCGTTCGTCGGCCCGGCAGGCCGGGTCTTCGACGAGGCGCTCGAGGCGGCGGGGATCGACCGCACGAGCGTGTACGTGACGAATGCGGTGAAGCACTTCAAGTGGCAGGCGCGCGGGAAGCGCCGGATCCATCAGAAGCCGAACTGGACGGAGATGACGGCGTGCCGCCCGTGGCTCGAGGCCGAGCTCGCAGTCGTGAAGCCGCGCGTCCTCGTCCTGCTCGGCGCGACGGCCGCCCAGTCACTGCTCGGCCGGCAGTTCCGCGTCACGCAGCACCGCGGGGAGCTGCTCGAGTCGGACCTCGCCGAAGCGGTGACGGCGACCGTGCACCCCTCGTCGATCCTGCGGGGAGAGCCCTCCGAGCGCGAGGCGAGCCTCGCGGCGTTCGTCAGCGACCTGACGGTGGTCGCGAACCTCCTCTAGCCGGCCGGCGTCTCCGATTCTTCTGCTTCCGCAGCCTGAGCGCCTTCGGCCTCGCGGGCGCGCTGCGCGAGATCGCCGCTCATGTCCTCGGGGTCGTTGTCCGTCTCCTCCCACGACGGATGGGGCTGCGGGGCGGCGAACCAGTCCCGCAACGCGTACGCGACCGCAGCGGCGAGCGCGAATCCCAGCAGTAATCGTCTCATCGGTCCTCCTCGTTCGGGAGGACCTAGCCTACGCCCCTAGTCGCCCCAGTCGAAATCGCGGCTCTTGCCCCAGAGGCTCTCCTCGTTGGTATGAGCAACGACGTCGGTGGCGGTCTCCTCGCCCGGCCAGGCGAGCACGACAGAGGAGTCGACGACGGCCGGCTCCTCGCCGTCCATCGTCTCCTCGAGGCGGGCCTGCTCCTCGGTCTTGAACAGGGGGTGGTTGTCGAACGGATCGGAGTTCTTGTAGTGCGTGAGCGGCATCGAGTCATCGAGCCGTGAGTTCCGTTCCTTCAGCTCCAGGTGGTCCTGGATGACTTTCGCGAACAGCGACGGGGTCTCGACCGGCATAGGTTCTCCTGAGCTTGGGGGCGGGGGCGAACTGCTGCGGCGGGATTGTAGCCCTCCACGGGCTTTTTCCACAAAGGAAGGGTAGAGACCCCTACGGATGCGCGACGGCCTCGGGGGCGGTCTCGACCCGGTTCTTGCCGTTCCGCTTCGCCTCGTACAGGGCGGCGTCGGCGGCGGAGAAGAGCTCGGCGGCGGTCGACGCCGGAGGGGTCGCGGCGACGCCGAAGCTGGCCGTGACCGGGATCGGCGACCCGTCGGCCGACAGGACGATGCGGCCCGCCAGGGCCAGGCGGACGCGCTCGGCGACCTGGGCGCCGCCGGCCAGGTCGGTGCCCGGGAGGATGAGCAGGAACTCCTCGCCGCCCCAGCGGCCGGCCAGGTCGACGTCGCGGACGAGGTCCCGCAAGAGCTGCGCGAACTCGCGCAGCACGGCATCGCCCGAGGGGTGGCCGTAGCGGTCGTTGACGTCCTTGAACCAGTCCAGGTCGGCGACGACGACCGCGAGCGGGCCGCCGAAGCGCTCGAGGCGCGCGAGCTCCGAGGCGAGCGTGTCCTCGCACTGCCGCCGGTTCGCGAGCCCCGTGAGGCCGTCGACGAGTGCCTGCCGCTCGACGATTCGATGCAGACGAGCGTTCTCGAGCGCGACCACCGCGTGCGAGGCGAGGGAGACGGCGGTCATCCGGTCCTCGTCCTCGAACCCGTCGCCGAAGAGCAGGAGCGAGCCGAACGTCACCTCGCCCGCGGAGAGCGGCACCTCGATCTTGTCCGCCCCCTGCCCGGGCGTCCCGGCCTGGACGAGCTCACCGGTCGACGAGATGATCACGCCGCCCTTTGCGCTCGTCGCCTCGACCGCGGCCTCGACGATCAGGCGCATCAGCTGGTCGGCGTCGTGCGTGGCTCCGAGCGCCTCCCCGAAGCGGGCGATGACGTCACGGAGGCGACCGCGCTGGCGCTCGAGCTCGTCGAGGCGCGTCTGCAGCTGCGCCGCCATCTCGTTGAACGTTCGGCCGAGCAGCGCGAACTCGTCGCGGCCCTGGACCGGCACGCGCTGCTCGAGGTCGCCGCGCGAGATCGCTCGCGTCGCGTCGACCAGACGGCGCAGGGTGCGCACGATCGCCCGCCCTTCGATGTACGCGACGGAAGCGACGAGCAGGAGGCAGGCGAAGAGCCCTGCCAGCAGGCGCTGCATCGCGGCGTGGTTCGCGGCGTCGATGCGCGTCTGCGGGCTGATCACGCCGATCGTCGCAGAGGGAAGGTCGTTCAGGGTGTCGGCCACGAGCGTGCGGTACCGCGTGCCCGAGAACGTCAGCGTGTGCGTCTTGCCCGGCTGCGCGTCGAAACGGCTGCCGATCGTGTCGACGGGGCCGGCGACCACGCGCCTGTCCTCGATCAGGATGACGTGCTCGTCGCCCTCGAGACCGGATCGCCCCTCCAGCCGGCCGACGAGCCGCCGGTCGAGTGGCACCGAGGCGATGACGGCCCCGCGCGTCCCGCGCTCGCCCACGACCGTGACCTGACGGGTCGCGGCCGTCGGATCCACTCGGCCGACGTGGAGGCCGTTGCCCGCCTCGACGCTGAGATTCGGGTGCCCTCTGAGCAGCCGCTCGATCGCGGCGCGGTCGCGACGGACCAGTGCCCGCTGGAACGCGAGGTTGCGAGCGAGCTGCGCCGCGTCGTCGTCGGCGGCGACGAGCTCGTCCTGGTAGGTGGCCAGGCCCGCCCTGAGGCCGGCTTGCAGGCGCGCGTCGACGCGTCTCGTCTCGCTGCGGGCGGCGACGGTCGAGAAGCCCCAGAACGCAGCCGCCAGAGGCAGCAGCGACAGCAGCAGAAAATACGCGACGAGCTTGACCTTGAAACTAGCCACAACTTCCCCTCAAGTCCGACTCCCGGATGCCGATGGAAATCCCTAGATCGAGGTATCGACAGTTGGGGGGAAGAACATGAGGGAGACTTGCGCGCGGGCTCTGGCCGCCGCGCTGATGACGGGAGCGATCGCGACGGTCGTGGGGATGGCCGCTCTGGTCAGGACGCCGAATGAGGCCGCGGCGCCGATGTCGGCTCCTCCGTCGGCCATGCAGCGCTCCGTGCGGCTTGCGGCCCAACCCGCGCCGAGACAGCACCGTAGCGTCGCACGGCTCGTGACAACGAGCACGATCCAGGTGCCGGCCCGTGCCGCGCCCGCCCGGCCGACCCTCGCCGTCGTCCGCCGGCGCCCCGCCCGGCAACCGGTCCGGCGGCGACAGCTCGCTTCGACGACACCGGTGACGACCGCGACGGCTGCGCCGGCATCGGTCTCAGAGCCGGCCGGGGCTCCGGACGAGCCCGTGGCGGCTCCCCCGGCCGTCCCGTCGGCGGAGACCGATCAGCCCGAGGGGCACGACGAGGGTGAGGGCCATGGTCACGGCCACGGTCGGGGTCATGCCTACGGCCACGACGAGCAGGACGACTAGGATGCGCGCGTGCCGCGCCTCACGCCCAGAGTCGGCCCGCTCGGTCTCGCGCTCGCCGCATGGGACATCTGGCGCCGCCTGCCGCCGAGGCAGCGGAAGCAGATCCTGAACATCGCGCGCAAGCACGGCCCGCGCGTGGCCGCGCGCGTTCTGCGAGCGGCACAGAGCGCGCGCGCGGCGCGCTCTGCCTCCCGGCGCCGCTAGCTAGCCGACCCCGAGCGCGGTGCGGACGATGCGGTCCTGCTCGCGCAGGTGCGCCGTCGGGTAGCCCTCGCTCGGGCTCGCCCGCCAGGGCCGGCCGACGTACGAGAGCGGCACACCCGGCGCCTCGAGGCGATGGCGGATCGTTCGCCACGCGCCCATGTTCTGCGGCTCCTCCTGGGCCCAGATCACCTCGCGGAGGTTCGGATAGGACGCGACGACCGCGGCGTACTCGTCGACCGGGAACGGATAGAGCTGCTCGAGCCGGGCGACCGCGACCTGGCCGGCGGACGCGCGCTGCTCGTGGCCGACGATGTCGTAGTAGAGCTTGCCGGAACAGAACACGAGCCGCGTCACGCGGTCGTGGTCGGCCTGCGGATCGTCGATGACCGGGCGGAACGATCCCTCGGCGAGCTCGTCGAGCGTCGAGGATGCCTGCTTCAGCCGCAGCAGCCCCTTCGGGGTCATGACGACGAGCGGCCGTCCCGCCGCGTCGAGCGCCTGCCGGCGGACGAGGTGGAAGTACTGTCCCGACGTGCTGCAGTTCGCGACGCGGATGTTCTCCTGGGCGGCCAGCTGCAGGAAGCGCTCGAGGCGCGCGCTCGAGTGCTCCGGGCCGTTCCCCTCGTAGCCGTGGGGCAGCAGCAACGTCAGCCGCGTCGTCTCACGCCACTTCGACAGGCCGGCGACGATGAACTGGTCGATCACGATCTGGGCGCCGTTGACGAAGTCGCCGAACTGCGCCTCCCACAGCACGAGCGCCTCCGGAGCGGCGACGGAGTAGCCGTACTCGAAGCCGAGGCACGCGTACTCCGAGAGCGGCGAGTTGTAGATCTCGAGCGAGGCCGTCTGGGCGTCGAGGTTCTGCAACGGGGTGTAGGTCTCGCCGGTGTTGACGTCGTGGAGGACGGCGTGGCGGTGCGAGAACGTGCCGCGCTGGCTGTCCTGGCCGGTCAGGCGAACCGGGATCCCCTCCACGAGCAGTGACCCGAACGCGAGCGCCTCGGCCTGGCCCCAGTCGATGCCTCCTTCCTCGATCGCCTGCAATCGGCGCTCGAGCTGCCCCTTCAGCTTCGGATGCACCGTGAAGTGCTCGGGAACGCGCAGCAGCTCCTCGTTCAGCGAGCGAAGCCGGTCGGCGGCGACCGCGGTCACGACGGCGTCGCCCGTGGAGTACGGGATCTTCCCGTCCGCGGGCGGCGGCGCGCCGAACGTCGCCTTCAGGGCCTCGTGCGCCTGCTTCAGCTCGCTCGTGACGGCGTCGGCGAAGCTTGCCGCTTCCTCCTGAGTCACGACCCCTTCCTCGACGAGCTTGCGCGCGAACTGATCGCGGACCGTGGGATGACCTGCGATCTGCTGCGCCATCAGCGGCTGCGTGTATGCCGCCTCGTCCTGCTCGTTGTGACCGTGGCGACGGTAGCCGACGAGGTCGACGACGACGTCGCTCTCGAAGCGGCGCCGGAACGCGAGCGCGAGCCTGACGGCGGACATCGCCGCTTCCGGGTCGTCGGCGTTCACGTGGATGATCGGAATGTCGAAGCCCTTCGCGAGATCGCTCGAGTAACGCGTCGAGCGCCCTTCGCTCGGATCGGTCGTGAATCCGATCTGGTTGTTCGCGATCAGGTGCAGTGTCCCGCCCGTCGAGTAGCCGTCGAGCGCGGAGAGGTTGAGGGTCTCGGCGACCTCGCCCTGCCCGGGGAAGCTCGCGTCGCCGTGGATGAGGATCGGCAGCGCGACGCTCGGATCGTGCAGGCCGTAGCGAGTCGAGCGGTCGGTCTGCTCGGCGCGCGCCCGACCCTCGACGACCGGGTCGACGGCCTCGAGGTGGCTCGGGTTCGCCGCGAGCGTGATCGTGATCTCCCCCGCCGGCGTCGAGCGAGTCCCTTCCGCCCCCAGGTGGTACTTCACATCGCCCGTGCCTCCTTCGTCCGTCGCGACGAGCGCGTCGATCGTGCGCTCGCCCTCGAACTCCCGGATGATCGAGTCGTAGCCGAGCCCGAGCGTGTGCGCGAGGACGTTGAGGCGCCCACGGTGCGCCATGCCGATCACGACTTCGTGCGCGCCGTTCTCGGCGGCGAGCTCGATCGCCTCGTCGAGCATCGGCACCATCACATCGAGGCCCTCGATCGAGAACTGCTTCTGCCCGAGGAACGCCCGGCGCAGGTACTGCTCAAACGCCTCCACGCGCGAGAGCGACGCCAGCAGCTCCTTGCGCTCGCCGGCCGAGAGCGGCCGACGGTACTTGCCCGACTCGATTGCCTGCCGAAGCCACACGCGCTTCTCGTGGTCGGCGATGTGCTCGATCTCGTACGCGATCGTCCCGCAGTAGGTCTCGCGCAGGCGCGGCAGCGTATCCGCGAGCGTCTCGCCCGGCACATAGAGGCGGAGCACCGATGCCGGGACGCGCGCCTGCAGCTCCGCCGTCAGCTTCGGGATCAGGCGCTCCGGCTCGAGCGCCGGGTCGCCGGGCGGCTCGGAGCCGAGCGGATCGAGCCGCGCGGCGAGATGGCCGTGCATCCGATGTGCCTTCACGAGCGCCATCGCCGCCGCAACCGCGCCCAGCAGCTCGTCGGTGACCGGCGGCTCGGGCGGCGC
>Ga0075433_10003553_pt1 | contig 12033 bp, 10 predicted proteins | sample RhiMethybrSRZTD2_FD_75299 | JGI IMG/M metagenome (GOLD analysis project Ga0075433, IMG submission 75299) | Populus rhizosphere microbial communities from Tennessee, USA - Rhizosphere MetaG P. TD hybrid SRZTD2 | ecosystem: Host-associated > Plants > Roots > Rhizosphere > Soil | place: USA... | reverse complement strand
CCAGATCGGAGTGCAGTCGGTCGGCTCGCGGCGGCACGCCTTGAGAAAGCGCTGGCTCCTGTTGGAATCCGATCGGCCCGATGACACCGGCGCTCCTTAGGGAAGAGCGAACGTTCAGATCCACACGATTCTCGGCCACTTTCCTATGAAAAGGACCGAGAGCCACGCGGGCGGCGGTCATGCATCGCGAAGCCGTCCGGCCTGACGCCGGGCGCCCTCGCAGCCAAGGCAAGGCTGCATCAAGGCGCCAGCAGCTCCACGCTGCGATGCGCCACGTACAGGCCGAAGCCCACCAGCATGACCACGCTCACATAGGCAATGGCGCTGGCGGTGTGGCGAAAGCGCGCCCCCATCCACCCGAAGGCATAGGTAATGACGAAGGAGTACAGCACCAGTGACGAGAACATTCCCGCGATGCCGCCCCAGCCCAGCGTGGCCAGAAGAAGCGCGCCGTTGGCCATCCACCAGGCGAAGGAGAACGGGCTGGTGAGGACGGTGAGCAGGCCCAGTCGATAAGAGCCGCGCAGCTTCGACTCGCCCAGTCCGGCACGGGCGGAGCGGTAGGCGCCGTACGCCATCCAGAGCAGCAGGCACGCCCCGCCAATCCCCAGCCCCCCCACCGCACGGGGGTGATTCCCCAGGAAAGCGATGAATCCCAGCGTGACCAGCGAAAGCCAGACCGCATCGGCGCTGATGGCGCCCAAGGCCGTGAGGATCGACTCCCGGCTCCGCCCGCGGGAAGCGGCCGTGGCCATCACGGCCATCACGGGGCCGGGGGGCGCCGCCAGGCTGAGCCCGAGCGCCGCCCCTGCGAGAATCTCCTTCAACGCTCCTTCCCTCCGTCCGGCCGCTCGTACACGGCCCGCTGGTGGGCTTCCACCGGATCGACCCCGGCCCCGATCCAGCGCTTGATCTGCTCCTCTCTCTCGAAACAGCGCCGGGCGCTTTCCATCACCTCCGCGGTCCGTTCGGCGGGAAACACCACCACGCCGTTCTCGTCGGCGGCAACGTAATCGCCCCGGCGCACCAGCACTCCTCCGAGACGGATTTCGCCCGCGAAGCCGCCGAAGGCGCAGCGTCCCCGGATCGACTGCTGGATGGCGCCCTTGCCGTAGGCTGGGAAGATCATCTCGCGCATGTCTTCCAGGTCGCGGGTGACTCCATCGATGATCACTCCCGCCAGCCCGCGCCGCTGCGAGGTGAAGGCGGCGATTCCCCCGAAGGAGTTGACGTCCATCCTTCCACCGTTGTCGATCACCAGGACATCGCCGGGATCGGCAGCCATGATGGCGCGCAGCGTCCCCTCCACGGCGGAGTCGGCCCCTTCGGGGATGAGGCGGATGGTCATGGCCCGCCCAGCCGCCTTGCCACAGCCGGACCAGAGCGGGTGAAAGCCTTGCGGGGTGCCGGCCAATCCAAGCTCATCCAGCGCATCCGACAGATTGCACGTGGAGAATTCCATCAGCCAGCGGACCATCTCGTTTTCGGTCAACTTTCGGCTCCTTATGGAAAAGCTACTTCCCGCCGAGCTGTGCGTGGCGAAAACAGCCCACCAGGTGATCGTTCACCATCCCCACGGCCTGCATGAATGCGTAACAGATGGTGGGGCCGACGAAACGGAATCCGCGCTGCCGCAGCTCACGGCTCATGGTATCCGATTGGGAGGTCGTGGCCGGGACCTGCGACGACGACCGCCACCGGTTCACCCTCGGATGATAATCCACGAACCGCCAGAGATACTTGTCGAGCGTTCCGAATTCGTCCTGCAGGCGCAGCGCGGCACGCGCGTTGGCGACTGCCGACTCGATTTTCAGGCGGTTGCGGATGATTCCCGGATCGGCCAGCAGCGCGCGAATCTTCTTCCCGTCATAGCGGGCCACCACCCCGGGATCGAAACGGTCCATTGCCCGGCGATAGTTCTCCCGCTTCTTCAAGATGGTTTCCCAGCTGAGCCCCGCCTGGGCCCCCTCCAGGATCAGGAATTCGAACAGCGCCCGGTCATCGTGCAGCGGCCGGCCCCACTCCTGATCGTGGTAGGCCAGGCTCAGATCCGACTTGGCCCAGTGGCAGCGCACCAGCTCCCGCTGCGCTCTCATCGCTCCCCCGCCGAGGTGGCGCCCAGCGGCTCCCGGTGTCGATCGAACCAGGCCGCCCAGAGCAGGAACAGGCCCAGTCCCAGGGCGACCCAGGCCAGCGCCGTGACGCTGGGAGGCGGAGGCCCCACGAGGTTGGCCACGTAAATCGCCACGAGCAGCGCGACGAACGAAACGTATCCCCATTTCCCTATCGCATCCCGCGCACGGGTGCCGCGCTGATAGAGGGCCAGGGCGATGAGGAGCATCGATGCTTCAACCACCAGCGTCGCGGGGATCGAATTCCACAGGCCCAATCCGACGCGCCCGCCGCCCCAAGGCAGCCAGGGCATGTCGGGGCGGTGCGAGACGGCATCCAGCACCCAGTGGCTCACGACGCCCAGGGCGAGCAGCGCGGCGCCGCGACCATAGCCGGTGACGGCCCGGTAGGCGGCGCCCACCAGCAATGCCCAGACACCGACCATCAGCAGGCTGTGCGAGATCGGATACGCGACGAAATCCAGCGGCGTGAAGGCGGTGTTGCCCGGATCGATGCGCACCTTTTCCACGCCGGCCAGCAACAGCACGGGCCAGAGGAGATCCGGAAAGCAGGCCGCCGCCAGGAGCGATCCCAGCGAGGTCCTGGGCGCCAGCCGCTTGGAGGCGAATCCCACGGCAAAATGGCCCAGGAACATCAGCCCCTTTCTGAAAACAGCGCACGATTGCCGCCTGCGGTGCCCGGATAATCCTTACCGCTCCTCCACGAACTCTTCGGGCAGATTCCATCGGGTGATGACCGATCGCCGGCGCGTGGGTCATCCCGGCAGGCGGATGGAGCAGGCGATCACCGCCCCCGCCGGCAAGGAGTTGGGCGCCTCACGACTCCGACGAGGAATCCGTGGAATCCTCTTCCAGGGAGTGCAAGGGGGATCGGTTGAAACGCAGGCTCAGGACATCCGGGCGGGCAAAGTGTCCCGTCACGTCCAGCAGCTGGCGCTCCTGGGGGATGCGATCCAGATCCAGATCGGCGATGAGGATGCCTTCCTTGTTCCACAGCGGCCCCGCCAGGAACTCCCCGTCGGGCCCAATGATGGCGCTTCCCCCGGTGCCCAGCTCATCCGGAAGCGGCGCCAGATCCGCCTGCAGCTCGAAGTCGGACGGATAGCGGCTCTTGCGCAGATAAGTGTTGACGCACACCACGAACACCCGACCCTCCGCGGCGGTGTTCCGGGCATTCACCAGAAAGATCTCCCGATCGTCCGCCGAGGGGGCAAGGTGAATCTGCTCCCCCTGAGCGTAGAGCGCGTAACGCGCCAGCGGCATCCAGTTCTCCCAGCAGATCAGCCCACCCACTCTTCCCACGGGGGTCTCGAAGACTCCCAGGGTGCTGCCGTCCCCCATGCCCCAGATCAGCCGCTCGTGGTTCGTCGGCACCAGCTTGCGGTGCTTCCCCAGGAGCGTCCCATCAGGCCCCAGGAAGACCAGGGTGTTGAACAGCGTGTCGCGATGCGTCTCCCGCTCGCTCACCCCGATCACCACCAGTGCCTGCGCCTCCCGTGCGGCGCGTCCAATCCGCTCGGTCACCGGGCCCGGGACCACCACCGAGCTGCGGTGCATCCTGGCGAAGGCCAGCTTCGCCTCCGGCGCCCCGAACCGCGATAGACCGCGGCCCCACAGGCTGCCGTTGGGATAGACGGGGATGAAGCTCTCCGGAAAAACGATCAGCCGGGCGCCCAGTCCCGCCGCCTCTGCGATGAGACGGCAGGCCTTCTCCACCCCGGCCTCCACATCCAGCACTGCCGATTCAGCTTGAACCGCCGCTGTCCGCACCACAGACGATGGAGATTCTCGAGTCATGATTTCCGCCTTCGTTCCTCTTCTCGGTCGCGCTGGATCGCGGCGCCTGCGATCCGTCTTCGGATCGCGCACTCGTGACGACATGCATGGTTGTTTCCAGAGACTTATAGCTCAGGGAGCCATCCGCCGCAAGCCGCTCGCCCTCGGGAAATGCTTGGGGGAGGGGCGCGATCATGCTAGGATTCACGCGCTTTCGAAGGTTGGGACCAAGGCAGGCCGCCCATCCGGCCAGGAGTTGGAGCATGAAGCGCTGGCTGGTTCTGGCGGGTCTGATCGCCCTCATGTCGGCGGGGCCGGTCCAGGCCTTGGACGTGAAGCAGGACTTCAACCCGGCGACCGATTTTTCCCAGTACAAGACCTTCCGGCTGAAGACCGGAACGCCGGCCCCCAGCCCGCTCACGCAAACCAAGATCGACAAGGCCATCACTTCCCAGCTGACCGACAAGGGATTGACCGTGGCCGGAGAAAATGCACAGCTCATCGTCTATACCCACGTCAAGATCGGCGTCGAGAAGGCCCTGGATGTCTCGTCGTTCGGTTACGGCGGCTATTTCGGCTGGGGAGGCTGGGGAGGCGATTTTGAAGGCACCAGCGTGAACGTGGTGGACGTTCCGACGGGCACGCTCATGGTGGACATGGTTGACAATACCTCGCAGCAGATGGTCTGGCGCGGCATCGCTTCAGGGACCCTGCACTCCAACTCCACTGCGGAGAAATCGGAGCAGCGAATCAACAAGGCGGTGGCCAAGCTGTTGAAGAATTTTCCGCCCCCCGCCAAGAAGAAGTAGAGACTGGTTGCCTTCAAACCCTTGAGCCCCGAGACCCCCTTCGATCGAGATACCCCAGCCTCCCCGGGAGATGTCCGCACCGGATTGAGCGCCGAGTTCCTGACGCGGGCGCTGCTCGACAACCTCCGCTTCACCCAGGGCAAGCTCCCCGACAGCGCCACGCGCAACGACTGGTACATGGCGCTCGCCATCACCATCCGGGATCGGCTCCTGGATCCCTGGATCCGGACGCGACAGACCATTCGCCGGGAAGGCGTGAGGGTCGTGGGCTATCTTTCCGCGGAGTTCCTCCCAGGACCGCAGCTGGCCAACAGCCTGATCCACCTGGGAATCCTGGGCGAGGCGCGGTTGGCGGTGTCCCGGGCCGGCCAGGATCTCGATACCCTGCTGGAGCACGAAGAGGAGCCGGGACTGGGTAACGGGGGGCTGGGCCGGCTGGCGGCCTGTTTTCTCGACTCCCTCGCGAGGCTGGAAGTTCCCGCCATCGGCTACGGCATTCGCTACGAATTCGGCATCTTCTCCCAGCAGATCGTCGATGGCTGGCAGGTGGAGTCCCCCGACAACTGGCTGCGCTCGGGGAACCCCTGGGAGATCCAGCGACCCGAGATCACCGCGTCGGTAGGAATGGGCGGCCACACGGAAAACTACCTCGATGAGACCGGCCGCTACCGGGTCCGCTGGATCCCCGGACGAATCGTCATGGGCATGGCCCACGACACGCCGGTGCCGGGGTACCGGGTGCGCACCACGAACTTCATGCGGCTGTGGAAGGCCGAGGCCAGCGAGTCGTTCGACTTCCGCGCCTTCAACCTGGGGGATTACATCGGCGCCGTGCACGCCAAGGTCCTGTCGGAGAACATCACCAAAGTTCTCTACCCCAACGACAGCTCGCTGCAAGGCAAGCAGCTGAGGCTTGAGCAGCAGTACTTCTTCGTCGCCTGCTCACTGAAGGACATGCTCCGGATTCACCTCTCTTCCGGTCGAACGGTGGAATCCTTCAACGAGAAATTCACCGTGCAGCTGAACGACACCCATCCCGCCATCGCGGTGGCCGAGCTGATGCGCCTGCTGGTGGACGAGCACCATCTGGAGTGGGGGCCTGCCTGGGATGTCACCCGGCGCACCTTCGCCTACACCAACCACACCCTCCTCCCCGAGGCGCTGGAGACCTGGCCGGTGCCGCTGCTGGCGCGCCTGCTGCCGCGCCACCTGGAGATCATCTACGAGATCAACCGCCGCTTCCTGGAGGAAGTGCGGCTGAAGTTTCCGGGGCAGGAGGAGCTGGCAGGGAGAATCTCCCTGGTGGAGGAGAACGGCGAGCGGCGCATTCGCATGGCGAACCTCGCCGCGGCGGGAAGCCACGCCATCAACGGCGTTGCGGAGCTGCACACCCGGCTGCTGAAGCGGGACGTGTTACCCGATTTCGCCCTCCTGGCGCCGGAGAGATTCCACAGCATCACCAACGGCGTCTCCCCGCGCCGGTTTCTCCTGGTCAGCAACCCCCTCCTCTCGGAGCTGCTCACGGCGCGCCTGGGCGAATCATGGTCCCTGCGGCTGGAAGAAGAGCTGCCGCGGCTGGAGAGCCTGACGGAAGATTCCCGGTTTCGCGAGGCATGGCGCGCCGTCAAGCTTTCCAACAAGAGGGTCCTGGCGGATTTCGTCCGGAATCGAACGGGCGTGCAGGTCGATCCCGACTCGCTGTGGGATATTCAGGTGAAGCGCCTGCACGAGTACAAGCGGCAGCATCTCAACCTGCTGCACATCATCGCGCTCTACCACCGGCTGAAGCGGGGCGAGGGCGCCACTGAGCCGCCCCGCACTTTCCTGTTCGGCGGCAAGGCGGCGCCGGGCTACTTCCTGGCCAAGCTCATCATCCGTCTGATCCATGGCGTGGCGGAAAAGGTCAATCTGGACCCCGAAATCCAGGATCGCCTGAAGGTGGTTTTTCTTCCCGACTTCAACGTCAAGGTCGGCCAGCGTATCTATCCGGCCGCCGATCTCTCCGAGCAGATTTCAACCGCCGGAACGGAAGCCTCGGGCACGGGCAACATGAAATTCGCCCTCAACGGCGCGTTGACCATGGGTACGCTGGACGGCGCCAACCTGGAAATCCGCGAGGCCGTCGGGGAGGAGAACTTCTTTTCCTTCGGCCTCACCGCGGAAGAGGCGACCCGGTTGAGAGAGCGGGGCTACCGCCCGCGGGAATACTACGACTCCGATCCCCGGCTGCGGGAGGCGGTGGAGAGCATTGCCTCGGGGCTGTTCTCCAGGGGAGACCGCGATCTGTTCCGGCCGCTGGTGGAAGCGCTGCTGAATCACGATGAGTTCCTGCTGATGGCCGACTTCGGAGCGTATCTGGAATGCCAGGGGCGCGCGGGCCGCGCCTACCAGGACCGGGAGCAGTGGACCCGGATGTCGATCCGCAACGTGGCGCGCGCCGGGCGCTTTTCCTCGGATCGGGCGGTGAGGGAGTACTGCGACAAGATCTGGAAGGTTCGCCCCGTCCCGGCGCTCACCGGAAGCTGAGTCCCGAGCTCGACGTCTTCGCGAAGGGGTGTCGGGAGTCGGGGAGTCCGGTGGTACCGCCCGATATCGGCACCCGAAGCACGCCAGAATCCACTCCACCGCCGCTGACGGAGAGCTGCAGCGCCCGGACCTGCGAGAATCGCTCGACAAAAACAGATTTCCCCATCCCGCCTCCCGATCCGACAAAGCCGCTTTCCGCCCAAACGGTGTCATAGATTTCCAGGCGCGACCCGTCCGAATAATCGACCCGGACGGTAAGTCGAAGATTGCCATCCGGCCGACCCCCGACGTTCACCCGAACCCCGAGCGAAGCGAGATCAAGCTGCGGAAAATCGATCCTCCAGTCGACCTCGACCACCGTATTAGCCGCCGACGGTGTCCGAGTCGATCCACCAGCCAGGATCGCATCCAGGTCGCGTGATTCGAGGCTCGTGGCCGGACGATCCTCCGCGGGCGGGAAATCGGTGGTCGCGGGGGGACCGGCTGGAGCACGCATCAGCCGCATCGTCTTGAGGCGGATCATCCGCTGTTCCCTTTCAGACCATAGGAGCACCCAATTGTCCGCCGGCGCTTGCAGATCGACGATCTCCCCAGCGCCCAGTTCGGATGGCAAGCTGAAGATCACCGACAAGTCGGTGAGGGAGCTGCCGGAGAGATGATTGTCGGGAGCAATCCACTCGAGCAGTCTCTGAAAGGCAAAATCATTGACGAGGCTGGGCGCCACGGTGCGGGGCTCCGGCAGGTAGAGCAAGGTGACGCGGGATTGCGCGGGTATTTCGGCCTGCGCGCCCTGAAGCTGACGAACGAGCCGCTTCTCGATGGACCAGTAGCGGGAAAAGTCATTTTGATCGATCAGGTCGATGGCCAGGCAAGCGCTCCCGCCGGCCAGCAATCCAATCGCCAGGAGAGCCTTCTGCCAGTTTCTGGAAAAGAGGTTGAAGAGCAGCTCCACCCCTGCCCCTGCCGTCAGGGCCATGCCGAGAAACGGGAGGTAATAAGCCCTGGGTGTCAGACCGTACCTGACCGCCAGAAACGGGGACAGCGTCCCCATCACGATGAGCGCTCCCAGTGCCATCGTCAGAATCGAGCGCCGGGGCGAGTCCTCGCAACCATCCTGCTTGCGGCTCCACTGCCGCCACGCGACCACCCCCAGCAGGATGAATCCCAGGAGAAACGGCGCGCTCGTCACCGACTCGAGCAGCACACCCCGATGGGTGCTGTCGAAAAAGGTCCGGTGACGAAATTCGATGAAACCGGCCACCGACTCGGAGAGCATCTCGAGAAGCCGGTCGGGAAGCGATGCGAGTCCGACCGGCCCGAAGCGACCCACCCGCCTCGCCGTGGCCCCGAAGATCACCGAGCAGGCAAAAATCGCCGAGAGGGAAACAAATCCGACGAGGTTCCAGAGCACCGACTTCGCCGTCGGCCGAAACAGAGCCATCCGGACGGCCAGCACGATGGCGAAGAGCGGCAGGAATTGCTCGACCGACAGGACCGCGTAGAGGATCAGACAGAAGGGCAGTACCAAGCTGAAGGCCGAATCCCGACCGCGCTTCGCGCTGTTCAGATAGAGCCAGGTTCCCAACAGGAAAACCGCGAGCGGGATGACGTAGACCGTCATGGCCGCCGGCCACAGCAGGGCTTCGGTCTTGATCGGGTGCACGGCAAAGATCAGCGTGGTGATGGTGCGCGTCCGCCAGGGCACCTGCGCGGCGGCGAGGTTTCGATCCAGGAGTAAGACCGACAGAGCCAACGCCAGCAGCCCCAGCCCATGCAGCGCCGTCCAATTGAAGTCCGATGGGCTCGCGCCACTCAGGCTCTTGTACAGGAGCGGGACGGTGAAGCCCTGCGAGATCCTGGAATTGATTTCCTGCGTCCAGTGGCGAACGGCCGCGGAGTAGGATTGCGAAGTGCTGTAGGAAAGCAGGTAGAAGTCATCGGAGTATCCGCCCCGCGTCCAGATCCGTCCGTAGGCAACGACCACCAGGGCCAGCAGAACCGCGAGCCCCCACCGCTGCCGATTTCGCGGGGGCGGGGAGACGGGCATTGCGCGCCCAGCGCCGAGTCGTCTGCTGTCCATGGCAAATGTCGCATCCTGGGGGATTCTGAATCGGAGGGCGCATCATCCCACGAAACGACCGGTCTGTGAAGTCCCGGACCCTCACCCCTCCCGCCAATCCTGGCTTCACGCGCGCTTCTTTCTGTGGGATGATCGTCTGGGCGCGGCAGCGCAGCGATGGGCGGCCCGCCGGTGGCGCCCGGGATCCCATGGAGCCTCACGAATGAAAGAGGTCGAAAGACTGGAATTGCGGCGCCAGGGCGACACGGTGGCCATCGCCGGCGATTACCAGTACAAGGCCCTGCGCAGCAGCAATCCCGTGCAACGCTCCTGGCACCGATCGAAGCCGATCAGCATCTCCGAGCTGATGCCTCCGAGCCCCGGCGATTTCGTCCTCGACGTGGGCTGCGGCTCCGGCGCCGTATCCGACTACCTCGAGTCGCTGGGCGCGCGCGTGCTGGGAGTGGACGCGAACGAGCAGGCGGTCCGGTTCGCGAGCGAGACCTTCGTGCGCCCCGGGAGAAACCTGCGCTTCGAGTGCCGCCTCGTGGAAGACGTCAGCCTGGATAACGAGTCGGTCGACAAAATCTATTGTCTCGAGCTGATCGAGCACATCTATCTCAAGCAGATCGAAGCGCTGCTGGCGTGCTTCCACCGGCTGCTCAAGCCGGGAGGCATGGTCTTCCTGACCACGCCGAACTACCGCAGCCACTGGCCGCTGGTCGAGTGGACCATGGATCGGCTGCACCTGGCGCCGCCGATGGAAGAGCACCAGCACGTGACGCGGCTAGACCGGAGGCTGGTGAGACAGCTCCTGGAAAACAGCGGGTTCAGAGTCGAAAAGCTCCGAACCAAGTGCTTCCTGGCCCCCTGGACCGCCCTGCTGAGCCAGGACCTGTCTGTCTGGATGCACCGGAAGGAGATGGCCCGGGAGCACCCCTTCGGCTGCGTGGTCGTCGCCGTCGGCCGGAAAGCGCCCTCCACTGGATCGGCTGCCCGATGATCAGCATCGTGGTGAGCGTCTACAACGAGGAGCTGCTCCTGCCGCGCTTCTGGAAAGCGCTGGAGGAGGTCCTGGGCGGCTTGGATTCTCAATTCGAGGTCTTGTTCGTGAACGATGGGAGCCGGGACGGCACGCGCGACCTCCTGCGCGCGCTGCGGCCCGCGGCGGCCAACGTGCAGATCAGGCACCTGGAATTCACGCGCAATTTCGGGCACGAAGCGGCCATGTGCGCCGGAATCGACCACGCCGAAGGGGAAGCGGTGATCTGCCTGGATGCCGATCTGCAGCATCCGCCGCAGATGATCCCGGCGATGCTCACGGCCTACCGCTCCGGGGCGGAGGTCGTGCTCATGAAGCGGGAGAACGCGGCGCAGGACGACTGGATCGCCAGCCTGGCCTCGCGGGCTTTCTACTGGCTCATCAACCGGGTTTCAGAAGTGAGGCTTGAGCCCGCCGCCTCCGATTTCTTCCTGATTTCCCGCCCGGTGGTCCAGATTCTCACGCGACACTACCGCACCACTTCCCGCTTCGTCCGGGGCGTCATCCAGGGACTGGGATTTCGGACGATCCTGATCCCCTTCCAAGCCGGCAGGCGGGAGGGCGGCTCCAGCCGATACAGCAAGCGCAAGCTGGTTTCGCTGTCGCTCGACGCGGTGGTCTCGTTTTCCAAGTGGCCGCTGCGCATCGCGACCATCATGGGGCTGGTCATCATCTTCTTTTCACTCCTGCTCCTGGCCTTCTCCGTGGCGATGAAGATGGTCGGATACGTGATCCCGGGATACACCACCATCGTTTGCCTGATTCTGATGTTCTTCGCCCTGCAATTCTTTTTCATGGGCCTGGTGGGGGAATATGTCGGGGCCCTGTTCGAAGAGGCGCTGGGCAGACCGCTCTATGTCCTGAAGAGCGCCGATCGCGACGCAGCCCCCGACGGGATGGCAACGGCAGGTGCAGGCAAGTCTGCGTCCGATTCCCCCTAGCTCCGAATCAGCCGGGGCCCTCGCCGCGTCAGCCGCCGTCCAGGCTCGCTCGCGCTCCGCGCCCCGCCCAGGCAAAGGTTGCCAGGGCCACGAGGTAGGCGCCCACCCCCGTCCAGTAGGCGGCGGAGATCCCGAACGACAGCGCGATGGCGGCCGCGAGCACGGAAGCGAACACCGAAGTGCCGCCGTTGACACCCCACAGCCACGGCGTGAGCGCGGCGGCGCGCGCGCCGGCGAGCTTCATGCCGAGCGGAAACGCCGTCCCCATCAGCAGCCCGATCGGGAACAGCATCCCGGTCGCCACGATGATCCTGGCCGCGGTGGTCAGACCCTGCGCTGCGTGGATCACTCCGGTCGTGGTGAGCCCGAAGAGAACCAGAACCCCCGTCAGCCCGATCAGGCAGGCCATCGACGCGCGGCTCCATCCGCCGCCCTCCACCCTGCCGGTCAGGTAGGCGCCCAGGCTGCTCGAAACCAGCAGCGAGAACAGCACCACCGAGAGCCCGAAGGTGGGATGGCCGAGAAACACGATCAGGCGCTGCATCTGCGAGACCTCGATCAGCATGAAGCCGCACCCGATGCTGCAGAAATAGAGCAGCAGCGGGCCGGCGCCGGATAGCGACACTCGCTTCATGCTGAGCAGCAGCGGCACGACGATGCCCATCACCGTGAGCACGGTCACGATCGTGAGCAGCATCCCGAGCACGAGCACCGCCCGCAGGTTGAAGGAGGCGCCTCCCTGCTCGTC
>Ga0075433_10003548_pt1 | contig 12037 bp, 9 predicted proteins | sample RhiMethybrSRZTD2_FD_75299 | JGI IMG/M metagenome (GOLD analysis project Ga0075433, IMG submission 75299) | Populus rhizosphere microbial communities from Tennessee, USA - Rhizosphere MetaG P. TD hybrid SRZTD2 | ecosystem: Host-associated > Plants > Roots > Rhizosphere > Soil | place: USA... | reverse complement strand
GAAGCCTATCGCCTCGCGGATCTCAATCCGCGGGTTTTTTCCTTTTGACGTGTTGGCCCGAGGGATCGGCTCACCGTGCTCGGGCGTGCACTTGACCTGCAAAGGCAAGCTCGCCGCACCGTGAGATCCCCGCATGCGCGCCCCTGACACCGGCCTTGCGCACACGGCGGTGCCGGGCCGGTTGAGCGTCAATCTTTGTTCCGGGCCACTTGTTGGCTTTCTGGGTCAGGCCCAAGCAACTATCATCCAACAGGGTAAAGCCGTCCTGATGGGAGGGGCCAATGCAGAGATGGGGTGGGATCGCCGCCGCCGGCCTTTGGCTGGCGATGTTTGTTGGCGCACTGCCGGCACAGGCGCGCATAACGCGCATTGAAATCACCAGGGTTGAACCAGCCTTTGCCGGGCGGCGGTTCGGCGAGGTCGGGAGCTATGAGCGTCTGGTCGGTCGCGCCTACGGCGAGGTCGATGCCGCGCATCCAGCCAACGCCATCATTCAGGACATCGGGCTTGCCTCCAAGAACGCCAGAGGTCGCGTCGAATACGTGACCGATATCGATGTGCTCAGGCCCGCCGATCCAACTAAGGGCAACGGCATCTTGTTTTTCAACGTCGTCAACCGCGGCAACAAGGGCGGTGTTGCCTCGTTCAATGCCGATATTCCCAGCGGATTGCCCCAGAATGTCAGCGATAACAACGCCCTCAAGGTGGCGGGCGATGGTTTCATGATGGCGCAAGGCTACACGATCGTTTGGTTCGGCTGGCAAGGTGATGTTCTCGCGGGAAATGATCGGCTGACGTTTTCTGTTCCCGTCGCCAGCAACCCCGATGGCACCCCTATCACCGGCCTGGTTCGGGGCGAACTTATCGTGCGGGCGCCAGCCAAAACCTTGAACCTGTCCAGCGGCTGGTTCACGTTGATGAACCACGCCAGCTATCCAACGGCCAGCCTCGACAATCGAACCGCATTTGCCGATGGCTTTCTGCCAACCCTGACCGTCAGGTCGAGGGAGCAAGACCCCCGCGTCTCGATCCCGAACAGCGAATGGAGCTTTGGCGCCTGCGCGCAGGACGGCACGGCGAGCGCAGGCGACCGGCAGATTTGCTTTCCCGCAGGCTTTCAGCCAGGGCGCATCTACGAACTGATTTACCGCGCCAAGGAGCCGCGTGTTCTCGGTCTCGGCTTCGCTGCGATGCGTGACCTGGCGGCTTTTCTCAAGCACGAGGAGAAGGACGACGGCGGCATAGCCAATCCCGTCTATCGTCGTGGCAACAAGGCACTGGTGATGGGGACCTCGCAGAGCGGACGTTTCATTCGCTCCTTCCTTCACCTTGGCTTCAACGCGGACGAGCAGGGGCGCATGGCCTTCGAGGCGGCCTTTCCCCACATTGGCGGCGGTTTGATTTCACTCAATGTTCGCTTCGCCCAGCCCGGTCACGCCTGGGGAGATCAGGTGAACCACCTCTATCCCGGCTATGATTTTCCGTTTAGCTACGCGCGCCAGACCGATCCGTTGAGCAATCGCACGCAAGGCGTGCTCGATCGCTGCACGGCATCGGGCACCTGTCCCAGGATTGTTCATGTCGCGACCGCGCTTGAGATCTGGGAGGGCCGACAGTCCCTGGGTCTAACCGATCCCTTGGGCAAACGTGACGTTGCCGATCCCCCCAACGTGCGCACCTTCATCATGGCGGGCACGCAGCATGTTCCGGCATCCTTACCGCTTCCCTCCCAAGAACCCTTCGGCGTTTGCCAGCAACAGCCGAACCCCAATCCCCAGGTGTGGACCATGCGGGCCCTGCTGTCCGCTTTGGTGGAATGGATACGCGACGACAAGGAGCCGCCTGCGAGCGCCGTGCCACGGATCGCGGAGGGGACCCTCGTGGCCCCATCCGAGGTTAAATTTCCAGCCATTCCCGCCAATGCCTACGAGAATGTGCAGCGTCCCGCCGTCCGGTTCCTGGCGATCCACAACCCGCTGCATGTGCTCGATTTCGGCACGCAATACGTTGCCGCCGACACAAGTGGCATTATCACCGTCGAACCGCCTCGCAGTGGTGACACGCCCTACGGCGTTCTCGTTCACCAGGTGAATGAAGACGGCAATGATCTCGGCGGCGTTCGAGGCGTGCACCTCCAAGTTCCCATTGGCACCTATACCGGGTGGAACCTCGGCCGCCGCGAGCGCTTCGAGGATGGCTTCTGCTCGCTGACGGGGAGCTTCATTCCGTTCGCGCGCACCAAGCAGGAGCGTCTGGCCGCGGGCGATCCGCGCCTCGCGCTCGAGGAGCGTTACCCCAACAAAGAAAGCTACCTCGCGGCAGTGCGCAAAGCGTCGGAAGCACTGCTGGCGGCCCGTCTTCTTTTACCCCCGGACGCCCAGCGCTTGCTTGCCGAGGCCGAAAGCGACGGGTTGCGTGCCGGCCCCTAGGCTGAGCCATCCCAAGCCTAGCGGTGCGCGGCGCCCAGCGTATCGGGGCACCGCAGGCGCAGGCTGAGAATGCGGCTGCACGGGTGGCGCCTTGCGCACATGCGACGCGCGCGAGAAAGGCGCTTCCGAGGGGGGCGGAAGCGCCTGCATGGCGCATCCTACGATGCTTGGCGGCCGTAGGATGCTTACGGACTTGCTAGGCAGAGGGGAGTGCCTAGTTGAGAAAAAAACCCGTTTTTCGGGCAATTGTTCCTTGCCGGCGGCGATATTATCCGCCCGTCGTCTTGCATACGATCGGCAAGCAAGCAGGCGCGAGGTCCGGCGCGTTGCCACCGACCTTGTCACGATCCCGTGCAGCAGAGCCGAGTGCAGGTGGAACTGCACGAAGTGGGCCCCCAGCGGCAGGGTAGGGTGGCACACCGCGGGCGGCTTTCGCGCCGACCCTAGCGAGCCGGCGCGACGTGCCAAAGGACAGCCGGACCAGCACGCCGCGCGGGCAAGCAGCGCCCGCAAATTGTCCGATGACGAATCGTCTAGCGTTTGTTGCCCGCAGGACACTGCCGGGTACTGCAGATCTTGCAGGCAGGCTTTGATGAAGGGGTTGAAAGGGCTGGCGAATTTCTGGGACCGCGGAGGTGGCGACGGCCGAAGCCACGCGTGCTGATATTTCGCAACGCGCAGTGGCGACGACCATTCCGAGATGGCTATGCTAGCGCTTACGCTGAACCTGTGCGGGCGTGCGGACGGTGCTCGAAACAATCATTCTGGCTGTTTGCCTCCTTACGTCCCCCTCCATCTGCAAAGAAGTTGAGCTCAGCGTGACGCCCGAGCAGGGAGCGTCCTTGCAGCTGCCGCTTTACTGCGCGCGGCACGGACAGATCGAAGCGCAGAAATGGATCGCGGAGCATCCGACCTGGCGCATCGAGAAATGGTCGTGCCATCCGCATGGCAAAGTCCGCTTGAAAGTTTGAGACGCGCATCTGCTGGGCGTGGAAGGCTTGACAGTTGGCCGACGCCAGCCCGCCTGGCTTCTCGCGCCGTCTCCGCCTGGGGTCGATGTAAGGGATTAAGAGCGAGAGTGGGCGCCAACCAACCCTCGCTCTGATCTGCAGCCCGCAACTACTGCAGAGGGCGGCATGGCCGCCGGCGCCGCGGGGGATTGCGGCGCTGTTGTCTTTCTAGCTGAAGCGACAACAGCACGCAGTCTCGAAGGTGACAGGCAAAGGTCGCCTGCTTCACTTGCCTTTAACGCAACAGGGCTATGCTCAGGATGACTTGCCACTGTTGTTTCGCGTATGGCAAGCCGACCTCCTATGGTTCGGCCCCCAGCCGGGTGACGGCTGGGGGCACGCTCGTTTCAGGAACGCGACCGCGCCATGGCGGGACCGACGTCGACCATCAGTCCTTGTCGGCGCGATTTGGCCGTCGCAAGATTTCCGCCACGCACCAAACGAAGGTTCGATAGTTGCCAAAGCCGCTGATCTCGTCAGCCTGGTAATGGATCTGCCTTGGGATACCGCCGGAAGGGGTGGGGTGCAGAAAGCTGCTGACGATGCGAATGACCTGTTCGGGATCGTTCCTGTGCGCCGACGGATCCGTTGCCGCCGAGATCCGATAAGTATGCGGGCAACCTGTAGGGGTCTGCCACCATGATCTTGATGCGGTCGCCGAGACGCTGGCCGAACCTCTTTGCGCCAAGGGCCAATTTCAGTTCGAACGCATGTTAAAAGCGGGGAAGCTCGTTTGATCCGGCTCTACGCGAGAGAGAGCGTGAATGGAGCGGGGACTTTCCCGGATCAACTGCACGAGCTTGTCCAGGCGGATATCGCCGCTGTCATCGTCTTCGAGTGCGCAACGCACGCGATAACCGCACGCCGAGACCGTGAAAACTAGCGCCTCAAAGAGAGGTTCATAGGCATCATCGAACGGAACATTAACGAAAACATTGGGCTCTGCAGCCTGGGAATCATTTGTCCAGGGAGCCCGATGTCGGAGGGCGCAAGTCGACCTGGCGGCGTGCCGGTGAACCGAGGCGGTCGACGCTCGGATTTTACATCCGTCCGCCTCGGTCATTCGGCCCGGGCCAGCAGTACGCGCTGCGGAGGACCTCGACATAGGCTCGTGAGCGAAAGCACCGTGCCTCCTCGGCCATTGCGCCGCCGGCCGAGGCCGCCGCAATCGGCCTTGCGCGGCATTGCGGGTTAACGATCCTGCCACCGCAGTAACCATACCGGCGCGCCCCTAGGACCAAGGTCCATAGCATTCGAACAATCCATCAGTACGTTGACCATCCGTCTACATTCTAATTTTGGAAGTGCCTGCAATGATCGCTGCAAGCCTCGCACAGTCCCGCGATGCAGCCGTTCGGCATCGGCTTGATCGCAGCCGCGCGCTACGCGCCGACCTCGAACAAATCTGGGCGCAAGAGCGCGCTGAGTTGGATGACCTGGCGCAACGTTACGCAAGACAACCTTGGAAGGGAACGTTCCGCCGCGCAGAGGTGATCATCCGGCACTGGTCGCAAGAGCGGCAAATTCACGACGAGCTGACGCGCCTGTGCGGGCTTGTCCGTCTCGGAGGCTAGCCAGCGCGATTGTTGCGTCACGGACCAGACGCAAGCACGCCCCCGATTGACCGTTACGCCTCAGCTTTGAATTGACGCATGCTCTTCCCGCAAGAAGCGCGCGCGCTATATTCCGGGTTGTTCCCCCCGATATTCCAACAGCGCGCAATGGCCGTCTTAAGGTCAACAAGCGCTGCGCTTCGGCTGGCACCCACCCCGCTACGGCCGAAGCGAACTGGGGGCGAGGGACGTCAACACACCCGGCGTCCCTCGCCTTCCTCGTTTGCCAAGGCACCGCCCGCATACGCGGTCGCCTTTTGTGCGCTGGAAACGTTAATGTTCGTCCCGACCCTCGCGCTGTTTTTGTTCCCACCATGCACGGCTTCCGAACGGTAGAGCATTGGAGTCGTGCTCATAGTATTCGCCACGCTCATAGGCTCTTTGGTTGCGCAACTGGCGCTCCGTGGCCGTGGTGGTGGGGGCACTATAGTAATAGGCATTCGGGCGCGGCTGTTTGGCTCGACCATTGGCAGCCCCGCCGGTCCCAACAGAGGCCGTCAGCAATCCGCCCGACAACAGCAGGCAAATGGTCCGCCGCATCGTCTGCCCTTTTTGAGGCTGTGGCATCGTCGCCTAGCTGACCCCGACAACTCGCGCCTGCGGCATCGGGAATTCACCCGATATTCCAAGACCGCGGGTACCGACGCGTGCCCGCACCTTCTTGGTCCCGTTCTCGGTTAAGTCCGCATCAGGCTGGACCGCCGCCTATGCGGGCATGCCAGGCGTGAAAAAACAGCGACCGATTTGCAAAATTGCGCCAGGGATTCGCGATGGCCATGGAAACGAGCGCCGCTCAATCCGGAAACTTGTTGGGGTCCATCATGGTGGTGATCGGTCCCGAGCAAGGCACCACGGGTAGTTTCGAACTGTCTTTGAAGGAGACCGTTCGTCCGTTCCACTCCATGTGCGGTCTATCCTTCATACCGAACGGGAAATGAATGCCGAGCTGTGGGTTTTTTTTGGCGAAATCCTGCATGCATTCATACTCAGCCTTCGTACCAGCACCTGCGCGCACGTCGATCGCCCAGCCGAAGGAGTGGCGCGAGGGTTTGGATCGGGAACAGGGTCCTTTCTCTCCCGCGCACACGCAGGTCTGCTCCTCTCTTGTGCGATGCGCGGAAGTGACCGTCACCGATCCGTGGGTCTCAACAAAGGCCCGCAGGAATACGGCGGTTGCCTCGAGCAGGGGACGCTTGAGGCGGTCGATATTTTTTTCCTCGTAGGTCCTGCAGTCATATTTCAAGGTCGGCGCCTGTTGCTCCAGCGCCTTGAGGAAAGCCATGGCCGTCGCGGGCCTTGGGAGTGCGCCATCGGCCAGCGCAGCCTCCACGGCAAAGCCCGCGAGAACAAGCAAAGCAAGAAGTGAGCGCACGGATTTCCCCCGAGGATCGGCGTCGCCTCAGCACAAGATACGGTGTGCCAAGTCCCTCTTGTGCCGAAGTTTGGCCGATCGCGTTGACAATATCAATCTTCGCAAAAATGACGCGAGCACCGCCCAACCCAGCGCGTTGTGGCACATTCGGGTAGCCGGCCCTGACCTGGAGGACGTTCAGCGGCTTCAGAGAGCCGACGGCAAGGTTGAACATGGGGCGCGCCCCGAGCGGCTGGCCTCGATTAGAAGCTGCCCGCCATGTCTCAATTGTGCATTGGCCGTTAGGCTCGCCGCGGCTGGTCTAGGTGGACTATGGGTGCACCGGTCAGGAGGCCTGCTGCTGAAACGCTCGCTGGCTCGAGGACGTCCTGAGCCGCGCCTGCTCTAAGGCCCAGCTTACAATTGCGCGCAGATGGTGCCCGCAGGTTACCCCGATCAGCCAAGCGGTCAGCGCCAACGTGAACGGAAGGATGATTCGAAGCTGTGCGTAAATGAATGCATCGATGGCAACCAAAGCCAGGGTTGCAATGCTTCGCCCCGTCAAATCCAGTCGTTGTTCCCAGAAAATCCATCCCAGCAGCAAACCGAAGACGGCGAGACCACCGATCAGAACAGGCGCCCACCTGTCGTCGAGTTCTGCATAGCTGCGACCATCCAACAGTTGCGCCGTGATGTGGGCGTGGACCATCACGCCCAGCATTTCATCGCCAGACTTTGCCGAAAAGGGTGTGCGGTGCCGATCGATATAAGGTCGGTCATTGCCGATCAATACGGCCTTGCCTTTGAGCTGAGCTCGAGCCGCTGCGACTTTGGCGTCACCGGCTGCAGGGAGCAAGTCATGTGCGAACACCACAGGAAAGGACTCGGGGCTGTAATTCTCCCGCAGCAGCCAAGCAATTCGCGTCGAGTCGGGGGCCTTTGGTTCGGCGATTGAACCGAGCGTCGCCCTGGCGACGAGAAAGGCAAAGCTCTTTGGAAATTCCGTGCCCGGAGGCGGTGGCGATGTGTAGCGCACCACATCATCCTGTTCACGGCGCAAATTGAGAAAACCCACCGGTGCGCCGGTTTTAGCCAAAAACTGCCGCTGAAACCGTCGCTCGCTCTCACCGAACTGCCCTGCGGTCTCGTTCACCGCAGCAAGAACGACCTTATCAGCGCGCCCCTCGCGTGCTCGCGCCTCGGTAATGGCGCGCACGAAGGCCTCGTCGTTTTCCGGCTCTGTCGGGCGCATGAAATAAATATCAAGACCGATCGCGGCAGGCTCAGCCGCGTCTACCGCCTTCACAACGGAGGCCAAAAGATTGCGCGGCGTGGGAGAGTGGTAAGGATAACCTGCCAAAGTCTCTTGGTTGATAAGCACGACCGCCAAACCGGTATGCCCCCCGGTCGTCCTGTCGGACAAGAGCATGGTGCGCCAGTCCGCCGTCCAGGGTTCTATTTTTAGAAACTCGGCGCGGAGCGGCGCATAGAGCAAGGCGCAGGCGGCAAAAACGCTCCCGAGGCACATGAGCAGCGCCAGCTTAGGAAATGCCCCCTGGCTGCGCGCCGCCCGCCTCATGTTTGTGCCTCGACCGGGACCGCGCGCACGAGCAGGATCAAAAACGCACGGCGCCGGGATCCAGCGACCAACCGTCGGCGGCGTTTTGCATCCCTGAGGAAGAACCGCAAATCACTTGCAGTCGGTGCCGCCCGGAGGATCTTTGCAAGCCGCAATGGGAGACGATGGTACGAAGACTGCACCAAGCAGGCCCAAAACTAAGGCCGTGAGCAAAGCCATAAGAGTGACACGAGCGTTCATCGCAGGCCCCTTCGTTCCCACTACGACGAGTGAGATCAATAGCATACCGCGATCGCCTCGGCCCACTCACGCGGATGAAAATCTAGTTGCGATGATGCGGAATTGTCACGCGGTAATTCCCGCCCCTGGTCGCATCGCGCCCAGGCAACGAGAGCGCCGCACAATTGGCGTGGGAAAGTCGAAACCTATCGATCGAAGGCGTGAGCGGCTACAGGCATCGGCTGGCTGACGTTGGCATGCCGAGAAAGCCTCGATGAGAGCGCCATGGTCATTCGCTCTGTTGGGCTTCCAACAGCTTTACGGCGTGACGCATGGGATTCGGCGAAACACGGATCATACGTCCGAAGCCCTGCTCCAACTCGAGAAACATTGTAACGGCACCGGCAACGGCGAGTGCCGATAGCGTCAGGATAACCGCAGATGTCAGGTTATGCGGCGCGAACAGACCGAAACTAGCGAACAGCAGGGCAAGCCAGAAAACCAGGAGCGCAATGAACGCTTTTGGAGTTCCCTGACCGACCTGTTGGGCGATCAGCCAGCGTGTGTCGCCGATCTTGCCTGCAAGGGTCAAGGCCTGGCCCAACCACCATTGGTCGCGAGGATTTGTTGGTTTCAACGCCAGCAGCATGTCCTCGAGCCGTTGCAGGAGTTCGTACGTCGACGGATTGCCAACGTGCACCTGCGCTGGATCGTCTGGAAACAGATCGGCCGCCTTTTGCTCGGTGTACTGGCGCAGAGTTTCGCGGGCTGTCTGCACCTCCGAACCGTATCGACTTAGCATTTGATCCAGTCGCAAAATCTGCGCCGATAACGAGGTCACTTCGCCCCCGAGCCGAATGAAGGACGAGTTGGCGTTCGAGATGAGGAGCCCGAGGACCAGGGCCGAAACTGTTGCAACCACGGCCGTCGAGACGGAGATGAGGTTTTTTGTCTCCTCCGTTAAGTGCTCCGCTGGCAGCAGGTCTCGGAGCTTCCAGCCAGCGAACGCCGCCGCCAAGACGATCGCGAAAACGACAAGGCCGATGATCAGTGGATTGTGCATATTAAGTTCCGCCGACACAGGTATTGCGTCGGCTATCGCTCCATTCCTCATGCCTTACATATCCCGCAAACAGCCCAGGAGTTCCAACCCAAGGTCTTGCAGGCCAAGGCAGGGTGAGCGGTCGGCTTGGCGGACATAAGGCAGCAAAAGCAAAGCCTTCGCTGGAGCGACGCCTCGGCTTGAGCCTAGCCGGTGACCTCGGCTGCAGCTCCGTTTCTTGAGTGCTGCTGCGCGACAGCGGGGCTGACAACCGGCGAGACCGCCGGGTCACCGTCGTGGGGTGGTGGCCTACCGGAAAATCGCCAACGGCGACTGCCGCCGGGGACGCCTCGAGCAACGCGCGCACGCAGATCGCGCTGCGGGACCTCAGTGTTCCGCGCTCGCCGCTGGGTTGAGCCGAGCCGCCTTCTCAGGATTTTTCTGGCGCCAGGCCGCGTCAGCCTCTTTGAGTAAAGCGGCATAGCTTTCCGCGATCTTCAGTGCATCGGCGCCGATGACTTGGCAAAACTGTTCAATCGACTGCCTTAGCAAAGCATCGATCTCTGAGCGGGCGCCCACCTTTTCTGCAACGTCAAGCCAATGCGTCATCGCCCGCGACGTCTCATCAAACATCCTCGCCCTGAGCTTCTCGATTTGCTGGGAGAACAATTCCACTTCGATCTTGGCGAGAAGGAGAGGTGGCGAATCATTGCTCTCTAATGCGTTTTGCAGGCGTCCCCTAAAGATACTCAAGTAGTCGAAATGAACGGGACCAAACCGTGCCTGCTGGTACTCCTGGAGCGCACGCCCTATGTGGTCGCCCGTCTGCTCGCCCGCCTGGTCGACGTTCGCTCCGCTTTGCGGATTGTTGCTGAACCCATCGGCCACGTGGGCCTCCCAAGACACAGGAAGTTCGCCATTAGCACCCCCGCAAACTCATGCTGCCAGACTATTGTGGCAGGGCAAGCACATTGGCTGGTTTTCTGGTGACCCCCTGACGATGCCCCCCAGACGCAGGGCGGACACACTTGATCGCCCGAGCGACAGGTCGGGAACGAGCGATCGTCACGCAAAAGGCTCACGGACGCTCGACCAGCCGCAGCACCTTGCCCGTCGTGCCGTAGGGCCCAAGCGTCTCGTTGGTCAGGACAAAAATCTCCCCCGCACGATCCTCGGCGAGCCCAATGATGCGTGTATCGACTTGCAGGGCGCGACGGTAGGGCCACAACTGCCCGCTCTGCGGACTGGGCTCGGCAATGAAGATCTGTCCTGACGGTTGCTTGAAGGTGGCACTCCAGTCGGCAACGATCAGCTTCCCCGCGAGTGCCGGAATCGCGCGACCGCGGTACATCCTGGCGCCGGTAATGGCGGTGCCGACGCCGGCCACACCAAGCTTTGTCTCCGGGTGCGATGCCTGCATGTTGGGATATTCGAGGATCGGCAGCACGATGCGGTTGCCCATCTCGTCGCTTGGCGGGCAGGTGGGGGGAGGTTGGCGCGGCTTTAGCCTGTCCACGCAGTGCGTCCCCTCCATCAGCGGCCATCCGAAATTGCCGGGACCGTGCACGCGATAGGCGGCCTCCCAAAGTGTCTCAGCAACCGCCGTGACGAAGAAGCTGCCGTCATTGCGATCGAAGGCAATCCGGAACGGATTGCGAAATCCCCAAGCCCAGATTTCCTTTTTCCCGGGCCCCGCGGCAAAAGGGTTGTCGCGCGGAACCGCGTAACCGGGAAATCCGCGATCGATATCGATACGTAGGATCTTGCCGAACAACGTATCGCTGTCTTGCGCAAGACCGTCCCAAGTCAGCGCCTGCGCAGGAACTTCGAAGGCCTCCCAGAGAACCTTTTTGCCTATTCCATGGGAAATGCCGCCGTCACCAAGACCGATATAGAGAAACCCATCCGTGCCAAAGGCGAGGGCGCCGCCGTTGTGCTTGCGGCTCGGCCAGTCGATCTCCAGCAAAACCCGCTCTGAGCCGGCGTCGATTTTGGCCAAATTGCCCGGGTCAGCGGTGAACTCGGAGACCCGACGCGTATAATTCCAGCGCTCGGGCGCCCCCGGCCGCAAGGGCGCCGTGTAGGTCGCGAACACGCGGCCGTTGCGAGCGAACTGGGGATGCAGGGCAAAACCCAGGAGACCGCGCTCCTCGAAGTTCTGCTCGAGTGGCAGCATTCGTGGCCGCAAATCAAGGAAAGGCTCGGGCCCCAGTCGTGCGTCAGCGCCAAGCACCAGCACGACGCCGTCCTGCTGGACGATGAATTTTCGACCGCTGCCGTCGGCGGGCTCCTCGAGATGCAGCGGCGCGGTCAGCCCTTCCAGAAGGGGCTCGAGAGCCAGATTTTGCGCCCGAGCGGCTGCGGCACCAACGAGGAGCGCGAGCAACGCCAAAATTGGTATTGCTGCATCGATCCCAGCCCTAGCAAGCCCGTGCTCGCGCGCAGCCGCCTGCGCACTTCGCGCAAACATCAAGTTGCCCCTCCTTCTCTCACATGCAGGCCCGACGATCACGCCAGCCCAGCCCAGCCTACCACATCAAGGCCAAGAGGATGCGCAGGCGCCGCCGTCGCGGGCGTTTGGCATTCACATCGACACCGTGTTCCAGCAGCCATCGGATAGCCCCGAGGTGCCGCTTATTGGCGGCGCGGTGCAGGGCAATGGTATCGCGCCCGTGCGGACCAATGCGCGCGGGATCCTCCCGCACCATCACCTCGGCCTCGGCGTGCCGGCTCGTATTGAGTGCGGTCAGGAAGTCGAGCTTGGCCCCCGCCGCAAGAAGCGCGGCAACAACAG
>Ga0075433_10003547_pt1 | contig 12039 bp, 10 predicted proteins | sample RhiMethybrSRZTD2_FD_75299 | JGI IMG/M metagenome (GOLD analysis project Ga0075433, IMG submission 75299) | Populus rhizosphere microbial communities from Tennessee, USA - Rhizosphere MetaG P. TD hybrid SRZTD2 | ecosystem: Host-associated > Plants > Roots > Rhizosphere > Soil | place: USA... | reverse complement strand
CACTTCGGCCGTGACAACGCGCTGCCGGTCTCGGTGCGCGGCGGCGGGCACAACGCGGCCGGTTCGGCCGTCGCTGACGATGCGCTCGTCATCGATCTGTCGCCGATGCGCTACGTCCATGTTGATCCACAGAAGAAGACGATTCGCGCCGGCGGCGGCGCGTTGTGGGGCGACGTCGATCACGCCGGCCATCCGTTCGGCCTGGCCGTGCCTGCCGGCTTCATCTCGACGACCGGCGTCGGCGGCCTCACCCTGGGCGGCGGCATCGGCCACCTCACGCGCAACTACGGCCTCACCATTGACAACATCCTCTCGGTCGACATGGTGCTGGCCAACGGCAAGTTCGTGATCGCCAGCCCGAAAGAGAACAGCGATCTGTTCTGGGCGATCCGCGGCGGCGGTGGCAACTTCGGCGTCGTCACTTCCTTCCTCTTCAAAGCGCATCCGGTGCACACGCAGTACGCCGGGCCGATGCTGTACGAGCTGAGCGAGACGGTCGACGTGATGAAGTGGTACCGCAAGTTCATCACCAAAGCGCCGAGAGAGCTGAACGGCTTCTTCGCGTTTCTCATCGTCCCGCCCGGCCCGCCGTTCCCGGAGCATCTACACAACAAGAAGATGTGCGGCATCGTGTGGGCCTACAGCGGGCCGGTGAAGAAGGGGCCCAGCGTCTTCAAGCCCATTCGCAAGTTCAAGGCGCCGGCACTCGATCTCGTGGGCCCGCTTCCCAATCCGGTGCTGAACAGCATGTTCGATCCGCTGTATCCCGCCGGGCTGCAGTGGTACTGGAAAGCCGACTTCGTGCGCGAGCTGAGCGACGACGCGATCGCGCTGCACGCCGAGCACGGCGCGAAGCTGCCGACGCTGCTGTCGACGATGCACATGTATCCGATCGACGGAGCGGCGGGCAAGGTGAAGAACGACGCAACCGCGTGGGCGTATCGCGACGCGAAGTGGTCGTCCGTGATCGTCGGCGTCGATCCCGATCCGGCGAAGAAGGAGCAGATCACCACGTGGGCTCGCGATTACTGGACCGCCCTCCATCCGCATTCAGCGGGCGGTGCATACGTGAACTTCATGATGGACGAGGGCGAGGAGCGGGTGAAGGCGACCTACGGCAAGAACTTCGCGAAGCTGCAGAAGGTCAAGAAGAAGTACGACCCGCAAAACCTGTTCAGATCGAATCAGAACATCAAGCCCGCGAAGTGACGCAATCGATGTCGGGGGCCGCCTTTCCGCCTTCGCCGAAGGCTACGGCGGACCAGCCGTAGCTTTCGCGGAGGCTGGCAGGCAGCCCCTACGCTACGTTCCCTTCTTGCTCTCGACGTGCTGATCGATCCACTTGAGGATCAGATCCGCCAGCTGCAGATTGTTCTTGTCCTGCATCAGCATGTGGCTGTTGCCCTTGATGCCCATCTTCGGCAGGTACATCATCTCGGCATCGCCCTTCGCGGCCTTGATGCGGCCCACGTACTTCTCGCAGCTGTCGTAGGACATCGCCCAGTTGGCCGGCCCGCCCTGCACGTCGCCGAGGTGATCGCCGAACATCACGAGCGTCGGGATTTTCGCCAGCGTCGCGATCTGCGCGTCGGAGAGATCGGCCGGGCATGGCATCTCGATCGAGATCATGCCGCGGATGCCGCTGGGATCGATCAGCGCGGCCTGTTCCGGGAAGAAGCCCGACTCTGAATGACCCATCAGGATGGCGCCCTTCAGGCGCACGGCAAGTGCGGCCATGTTCTTCCACGTCGGGTTGGGGTTGGGCAGCAACGCGTTGAGGTCGGGGATCATTTGTTTGTACAGCTCGTCGACCGACTCGATCGGAAACTGACCGTCCGGGAACGTCTTGCCGTACTCCGGCCCGAAGCGGAACACCGTCCACGCGATCTGATGCGTGGCGAAGATGATGTTCGGCAGCTGACTCGTGGGCGCCGCGCCCGCCTTCACCGCGCTGATCACCGTGGCGTCGAATCCCGATCGCGCGCGTGACGACTGATCGGCGAGATACACCGGCCGATCGCGTCGCACGAAGTACTCGTCCCATCCCATGCGTCCGTCCGGCGTCGTCTCCCACGTCTTGCTGCTCAGACAACAGCCGTGCACCATCACCACCGGCAGATGCCGATCGCCGTTCGGCGGAATCTGATACTGCACGTACATCTGATTGACGGTCACGTCGCCGCCTGGCCCACCACCGCGTCCCTGCGCCGCAGGCGTCGCGGGAGTGGCCTTCGACTCGCCGCCGACGAAGAAGCTGCCCTGACTGGCGATGACGAGCGGCTTGTCAGTCGCTTTGCCGCGCTGTGCGTTCAGAGAGGCTGACGTCGTCACCGCCAGGCCGAGCGCACACGCAACTGTCACAGTACGTCGCAGCATGAGTGCCTCCGGCCGAGATGCTATCACCTGGTGGGACATTCGTAGAGGCGGTCGCGCCGGAGCCTTGAGCGAAGGCGGAAGACCCGCCGGGGCTATGATCACTGCCATGCGTTTCCTATCGATCGTGTTTGTGCTCGCGCTCAGTACGTCTCTCGACGCGCATCACGCGATCTCGGCCATCTACGACAACAGCAAGCCGATCACCGTCCAGGGCACGGTCGTCGAGTTTCACTTCGTCAACCCGCATCCGTACCTGACGATCGATGTCGTCGACGAGCGCGGCAAGAGTCAGACGTGGCAGCTCGAGATGGACAATCGCTACGAGCTGGTCGATGTGGGCATGACCGGGGACACGTTCAAGGCCGGCGATCGCGTGGTGGCGAGAGGTGGTCCAGCGCGCGGCCGCTCGAATGCGGTGTACGCGCTACGCATCGATCGACCGTCCGACGGATTCCGCTACGAGCAGATCGGCGCGAGCCCGCGGATCACGCGGGCTCGCTGAAGTGGTCCTTGGCCTTCGCACTTTGTCCGTGGTCCGTCCGTGGTCCTTGATCCGTCCATAGGTGACCAAGTACCTAGGACCGACCTCGGACCTGGGACGGACCAAGAACCAAGGCCCAAGAACGAAGGACCTATCGATCGCGGCGATCGTGCCGAAGGTCGCGACGATCCTGACGCAGGTCGCGTCGATCGCCACGCCGTTCGCGCTCGTCGCGTTTCAACTCGCGCCTGTCGTGCCTCGCTTCGCGCCGATCGCCTGCACGCAGATCTGCGCGGACGGCGCGGCGATCGGAGTGAATTTCCCGCGTGTCGTGCCGGATCTCACGGCGGTCCTGACGAACCTCACGACGATCCTGCGTGACGTCGTTGCCGGCGAAGGCCGGAGCGGTCAGCCCGAGCAACAGCAGGCCCGAAATGGTTGCAAGCTTCTTCATCGATGCCTCCACATCCCTTGTGCGCTGGCTCGCGCGTCACTGCACGAGACTGCCTGTTTCAGGCGCTTTGCAGCGACTCGCACGCTGGACTCTTTGACGGAGGCGCTGTCGCTAGGCGTTGCTCGTCGTCAGCCGGTGTCACCCGTGACAAAACGATGGCAGCGCAAGGCTGGGCACTACGCCCACTCGGAGATGGCGGGTACTCGCATTCGCTCAATCTCAGGAAGATCGAACCCGAAGTCTGCCGCCAGAATCGATCGCAGTGCTGCGCGGTCGGTGAGCACGGTCTTCTCGACCGAGATGCCGTCGCGCACGGTCAGATCGCGGTTCATCATCGACACGCGACCGCGCCGCGAGAACGCGCGCAGCATCAGGCTGGTGACGAACGGCGACACGGGATACGTCGACACGAAGTGATTCGCCATCACAAAGTCGATCGGCTCGGCGCGCTGCAGTGACGTCGTCCACAGCGGCGCGTACGCGCCATCGACCCACGCCTCGAGCACCCATTCGCCATCGCGCCGCACCATGCGATGACGATCGCCGCCGTCGCGTACGTCCTGCCCCTCATCGAGCGGCACGGGCACCAGCGGGGCGTGTCCGCCGAACCCCGGATCGAGCACGAACGTGCGCCCGCCGATGTCGACGGTGAGCACCATATGCGTCTGCGGTGCCTCTTCACGCCGCCGCAGCATGATGACGCGCGCCGCATGCGCGATCGGTGCGAACCCCAGCTGCGTGAGCGCGGCCTGACACAGCGTGCCGTGCTCGAAGCAGTAGCCGCCTCGACGCGCGTCGACGATCTTCGCGGCGACGCTATCGAGATCGATGCGAATGCCCCGGCCGAGCAGCACATCGATGTTCTCGAACGGGATCGCCGTCATATGCGCGCGCAGCACGCCCGCCAGTGTGTCGAACGTCGCTGCGCGCGATCCGCTCCACCCGATGCGAGTCAGATACCGATCGAGGTCGAAGGTTGCCACCGATGCAGCATAACTCCCAATCGCACTGCGCCAGCGAGCGCCCCGCACCTGCGCGAGGCGAAGCCGAGCGCCTCGCACCTGGCGAGCGCAAGCGAGCCCCCGTCCCTGCCGAGCGCAGCGAGGCCGGCACCTGCGAGGCGAAGCCGAGCCTTTTAGTGTTTGGGCGGGTAGTTCTTGAACATCTTCTCGACCGCCTTGGTGATGTTCTTGTCCTTCTTCTCCGCATTGGCGCCCGGATCGAGATCCTGGCTCGCCGTGCCCCGCCACACGATGCGATTCACAGACGCATCGGTCACGTCGACGACGAGCGATCCGACAGTGACGCGATCGGCGCGCGCCGATCCCATACGGCTGCCGCCGAGACCGTACGGTCCCCACCCACCGCTGCCGAAGGCATTGATCTGCACGCTCTGGTCGAACGCCGCGTGATAGGCGACGAGGACGTCTGGGTTCTGCCCGGTGCCGGCTCTCATGAGACCGTGCATCGCAAGCTGCGCATCGATCGCCCCCATGATGCGCTGATGATTGAGGTCGTCCTTCACCGGGGTGCCTCGAACCCACGAATAGGTGCGGAACTTCGAGAAGTTCACCGTACGGTCGTAGTCGTAAGTCACGGTGCTCGCCAGAACGGTGGTTCCCAGCCAGGCCACCGCAGCGGCGGTCAGCAAAGTCGCGATACGCATCGTCATCTCATCTCCTCGAGGCGTCATGCCGCGGGAAGCTGCCCGCTGCATGCCCTCGCCGACACGACAAGGCAAGGATCGGGCCCGGTCCCCGAGCACGCTGCCCCCCGTCAAAAGCGCCATGAATACCGCCAAGGGCGCCCCGATCCGGACACCTTGTCCTGGCGAGTTGTCCTGACGGAATCAACCGAGCCCGTCTCGAGCGGCATTCGCGGCCTTTTCAGGTGCACGACGCGTTTCACGCTGCGTCGAATCACGGCACGCAACTCGCAATACCGGCCGCACGGAGGTGCACGAATGCGTCGTGTGCTGATAGCACTAGCGGTGATGACGTGGATAACAACGAGCCTTGCGGCTCAATCGATCTTCTCGCTGGACGGCGCGAACCTACGGCTCGAGACCGCGCCGCCGAAGAACGCGCGCGAGGACGGACGCACCGAGAAGAAGCCTGATTCGCTCAAGGGGCTCTTCAAGGATTTCAAGGCGGGCTCGTGTCGAGCGCAGGCATCGCCGATGGTGCCGAGCTCGTCGTGGCCGGCGCGCGGCGATGCCGCCATCACGGTCTGCCGGCCGTAACCGGCAGTAGAGGACATCATGCTCTTCTTCGAACTGCTTCCAGCCATGTTCACCGTGATCGCGTTCATCGTCGCGATCTGCCTGTTCGTCGTCAATCAACAGGCTCAGGCCAAGCCGGACGAGAACTGAGGCCGGTGATGCCCGAGGCCGTGGCCAGCATCGTGGATGCGCATCGGCACCTGGCGCCGGGCGCGCCGCTGGTGCGCACGACGAGCGGCACGTCCACACTGCCCGAGGATCTCCTTCGCGAACAGTGCGCACGCATTCAGATGCTGCACGCCGTCGGCATCCTGTTGTGGGCGATCAACTTCGTGATGGACATCTCGCTGGCGCCGCACGGCGATCGCGGTCCGTATCGGCTGGTGATCGAAGCCGCGGGCGCAGTGATGGCAGCCGCGGCGACGGGTTACACGCGGTTCTGCCGAACGGGCGCGCGCACCAAGATCGACGTCGGCATGGCGCTGATCGTCCCACACGCGTTGGCGCTTGCACTCCTCAACAGCTGGACGGCACAGCCGACCACGATGCGACCGCTGTCCGGCGTGACGGTACTGGTTCTGTTCTTCGGCATGCTCGCTCCGGCACGTCCGACGACGACGCTGATCACTGCGCTCATCGCCGCATCGATGGATCCGCTGTGCGTGTGGATCGCGCATCTCCGCGGGCTGCCGGTGCCGTCGGTGGCGCGCACGATGCTCATGTTCTACCCGAACTACGTGTGCGCGGTGCTGGCCGTCGCACCCGCGCGTCTGCTCTATCGTCTTGGCCGTCAGATCCGCGAGGCACGTGCGTTGGGGAGTTACGAGCTGGTCGAACTGCTCGGCCGGGGCGGGATGGGTGAAGTCTGGCTCGGCCGCCATCGCCTCCTCGCCCGTCACGCGGCCATCAAGCTGGTGCCGCCCGAGCTCGTCGGCGACGGCAATCAGGCGGTGACGACACTTCGCCGTTTCGAGCGCGAAGCGCATGCGACGGCGGCGCTGACCTCGCCGCACACGATCCGCTTGTTCGACTACGGCGCGACGAGCGACGGCACGTTCTACTACGTGATGGAGCTGCTCGAGGGTCTCGACCTCGAAACGCTCGTGCGCGAGTTCGGGCCGCTGCCGCCGGCGCGCGCGATGTTCATCATCGAGCAGGTGTGTCGCTCGCTCGCCGAAGCGCACGCGATTGGCGTCATCCATCGCGACATCAAGCCAGCCAACGTGTACGTGTGCCGCATGGGCCTCGAGTACGACTTCGTCAAAGTCCTCGACTTCGGTCTGGTGAAGATGAACGATCGCGCGCGCAGCCAGGCGCTGCTGCTCACGGCCGAGCCGGTGATCATGGGCACGCCGGCGTACATGGCCCCCGAGGCCATCCTTGCCGATCCCGCTGCCGATCACCGCGTCGATCTCTACGCCGTCGGCTGCCTCGCATATTTCCTGCTGACCGGCGTCCGCGTCTTCGCCGGCGACAGCCCGATGAAACTGCTGATGCAGCACGTGCAGGAGGAACCTGTACCGCCGTCGTGCCGCACTGAGCTTGCGATCCCGCGCGGCGTCGACGATCTCGTGATGGCGTGTCTTCAGAAGGACCCGGCGGCGCGGCCGCGCGACGCAGAGGATCTTCTGCAGCGCGCGGCGGCAGCACGCCGCAGCATCGAGCGATGGGACCGGCAGACCGCGAAGGCCTGGTGGAAAGCCCATCTGCCGCAGCGGACGCAGCCTGGATCGATCACGTGGCCCTCGCACGATCACTCATCAGGTGGCGCGTACGCACACGCACGTCCGGCGCATAACGATTGACTTCACGATCGACGCGATGAGGCTGTAGCGATCGACATCACCACTGATGCGCGTCACTGCGGCGCGCGCAAACGATCGCGGGTACACACACAGACTTTCGCGCGACGCACGTACACACGTCGAGGGTACGTGCTTTGCAAATCGGTGCGTGGGGGTTCATACACTATGGCGAAGTATGGGAGAGGCGCGCAGAAGACGGTTCAGTCGGCGATGCGTCGGCGCAAGAAGGGCACGCTGAAGAGCGGACGCTCCGGACGTACGGTGAAGAGCCGCAAGCAGGCGATTGCCATCGGGCTCAGCGAGGCGCGCGAGAAGGGCCAGAAGGTGCCCTCGCGCAAACGTTCTCGATCGTCGCGATCGAGTTCGTCGCGCTCGCGCTCCACCCGTTCGCGATCGTCGCGATCGTCGAGCCGGGCCAGCTGACGTGCCGAGCTGGTGGACCCGCCGCGAGCGTTCGCGCTCGCGGCGCCACGGTCGCGCGAACAGACGCGCGAACGACGGCCACGGCGGCATTGGCAGCCGGAAGCGACACGGCATGGTCCGCTACGGCGTCGTCGGCCTCGGCCATATCGCACAAGTGGCCGTCCTTCCTGCCTTCGCGCACGCGCATCGAAACTCACGCCTGGTCGCACTCGTCAGCGACGATCCAACGAAACTGAAGTCGCTGTCGAAGAAGTACGGCGTCGAGCACAGCTATCGCTACAAGGACTTTGACCAGTGCCTTCGCCAGGTCGATGCGGTCTACATCGCCCTGCCCAACTCGCTTCACGCCGAATACACCATTCGCGCCGCCAATGCCGGCGTGCACGTGCTGTGCGAGAAGCCGATGGCCGTGACGGTGGACGAATGCGAGGGGATGATCGAGGCGTGCCGCAAGAATCGCGTGAAGCTGATGATCGCCTACCGCTTGCATTTCGAGGATATCAATCTCAAGGCGATCGATCTGGTCCGGAAGGGACGCATCGGCATACCCAAGTTCTTCAACTCGTCGTTCGCGATGACCGTCAAACCCGACAACATCCGCACGAAGGAGAAACTCGGCGGCGGCACGCTCTACGACATCGGCATCTACTGCATCAACGCCGCGCGGGCGCTGTTTCGCGGTGAGCCCACCGAGGTCGCCGCGATTTCCGTCAATGGCGGTGATCCGAAGCTGCGCGAGATCGACGAGTCGACCGGCGCCATCATGCGCTTCGACGGCGAGCGCGTTGCGACCTTCGTCACCAGCTTCAACGCGTCGGATGTGGGGTCGTACCGGATCGTCGGCACCAAGGGCCAGCTGCACGTGGACCCTGCGTACGAGTACGCCGAGGGTTTGTCGTACGAGCTCACGGTGAATGGGAAGACGACCAAGGGGCGCGGCGGGAAGCACGATCAATTCGCGCCGGAATTGATCTACTTCTCCGACTGCATCCTGAACGATCGCGAGCCCGAGCCCTCGGGCGAAGAGGGACTGCAGGACGTGCGCATCATCCAGGCGCTCTACGAGTCGGCCGAACGCGGCAAAGTGATCGCGCTGCCACGCGCCGATGCGGGTCGTCATCCCAGCGGACGCCAGCGCATCGTCAAGCCGCCGGTCAAGAAGCCGGCGCTGGTCAAAGCGAAGAGCGCATCACAGGACTAAACGTTCGAAGTTCGACGTTCGGGAAGTTCGAGGTTCGACGTTCCGGATCCGAACATCGAACCTCGAACCTGCGAACCTGGAACGTCTCTTGACAAGTCACTTTAAGTCATATATGTATGACTCCGATATATGTCGACCGTCGCCGACGAACACGCTCTCAAGAAAGGCACCGCCGAGCTCCTCGTGCTGGCGCAGCTCGAGGACGCTCCGCGCCATGGGTACGACATCGCCACTCGCATCGACCAGCGATCGAACGGCGCGGTGTCGTTCAACGTCGCCTCGCTCTACCCCGTGCTGTACCGTCTCGAAGCGCACGGATCGATTGCGGGCTGGTGGGTGGAGCGCGCCGGTGAACGGCGGCGGCGGTTTTACAAACTGACGCCGGCCGGACGCAAGCGTCTGCTGCAACAACGGCAGACGTTTAGCACGTTCATGTCGGCGGTGCAGCGGGCCGCGGGGCTCGAGTATGCGTGATTTCGCCGCTCACGTCCGCCGACACCTCCCGCGCGCGAGCGTGCCAGACGATCGCTACGAGAAGATCGTCGACGAAGTCGCCGACGAGCTCGAATCTCTCTACCAGGCATCGATCCAGCGGGGCGCGACTGACGCAGAGGCGTGGGAGGCAGTCCTCGCTCAGGTGCCCTCGTGGCCGGCGCTGGTTGATGCACTCACCGCAGCAACGCCAGCACCGCGCGACGCGCGACAGCGTTTGCCCCGGCTGCAGCGCTGGAGCACGGATCGCTGGCGGCAGGACATCAAGCTCGGCCTCCGCACGTTCCGCAAGGACTGGGGCTACACCACGACAGCCGTCCTCACGCTCGCCATTTGTCTGGCGGGAAACGCGGCCATCCTACCGTCGGTGAACGTCATGCTCTTGCACCCACTGCAGGTGCCCGAGCCCGAGCGCGTGGTGCTCATGGCCAATCAGTACCCGCGCGTCGAATCGCGCGTCGGAATTGTGAGCGCGCCCCCCGACTACGAAGATCGCCTGCGATACGTGACTGCCCTCGACGAGCAGGCGCTCTACAACTACGCCGGGGAAACGATCGAGAGCGGCGGTCTGCCCACGCACATGCTCGGACTCATCGCCACGCCGTCGCTGCTTCGCGTGCTGCAGGTGACTCCGGCATGGGGGCGTGCGTTCGTCGACGACGAAGGCATACCTGGCAACGATCGGCGCGTGATCCTGAGCGACGGTCTGTGGCGCGAGCTGTACGGCGACGACCCCGCCGTCGTCGGAAAGACACTTCGGCTCACGGGCCGCGACTTCACCATCGTCGGTGTCTTCGCCGCCGGGTTTTCTTTCGGCGGCCCCGAGGTGCGGTTTTGGGTTCCCCTCGCATTGGATGCGCGGCAGCGCTCGGACGAGCGCCGGCACGCCAACGGATGGTTCAGCGTGGGACGCCTCAAACCGCTGGCGTCGATCGCGCAGGTTCAGGAGCAATTGAAGGCGCTCGACGCGGCCAATCGCGCGCGCTTTCCGCAGATGGCGCCTCTGCTCGCCAGCACGGGACATTACACGAGCGTCGCCCCGCTCGGAGACGTGCTGACACGAGGCGTGAAAACGCCGCTCATGCTGGTGTGGGGCGCGGCGCTCTCCGTGCTGTTCGTCGGCGTGATCAATCTGGGGCATCTTGCGCTGGCGCGATCGCGCGTCCGCCTGCACGAGATGGGCACGCGTCTGGCGATCGGGGCGCGCCCATCGGACATCGTGCGACAACTGCTCGTCGAGGGCTGGATCATCGCCGGCGCCGGTACGCTTCTCGCTCTGATCGCAAGCCGTTGGCTCGCGCGACTCGTGTCGGCGGCGCGACCAGCGGGACTCCCCGTTCCAACTGCCGCCACGTTCGACGCCGACGCGTCCCTCGTCATCGTTGTGCTCGGCGTTCTCGTTGGCGCGCTGATTGCCGTCATCTCGGCGCTGCCGCTCTATACGACGCGCCTCGGGGCGATGCTGAAGGAAACGAGTCGTTCCGAACTGCGAGGACGGGCATCCCGTACCGCGCGACGCACACTCATCGTCGCGCAAATGGCCTGCTCGTTCGTGCTCCTCGTCGGGGCGGCCGTGCTCTGGATGAGCGTGCGTACGCTGCTCGCGTCCGAGTTGGGAGTCAAGATCGACAACGTCATCACCGGCTCGATCAGCCTACCGCGCCAGCGCTACTCGTCCGATGACGATGCGCGCGCGTTCGTGAATCGATCGCTCGAGGCGATTCGACGACTGCCAGGCGTCTCTGCCGCCGGTGCATCGACAATCATGCCGATGTCGACCTTCTATTCGTCCGGACCGATCAACGCAGAGGGGTACGTACCGAAGCGCGGCGAGCCGCCGGTGGGCGCCCTCCGCGCAAGCGTGACACCCGGCTACTTCGAGGCGGCCGGCACCAGGCTCCTACGCGGCAGGTTTTTCGACGAACGAGACATCGACGCCAACACACGGACGATCGTGATCGACGAGCGACTGGCGCGCCGATTCTGGGGAAACAGCGATCCGATCGGCCGGCGGGTGTATCGCCCCGAGAGTCCTTCCGATCTCGCTCCGGGCCCGGCCACCCGGTGGTTGACCGTGGTCGGTGTCGCGGCTCACGCACGGCTGCGCGGACCCGAAGCCGAGGACGATGTGCCTCCGTCTTACGTGCCGTACGCCATCACCGCGCCGCGTGAATTCGGGTTCCTCGTTCGCACCTCGATCGATCCAGCGGCGATTGCCGGGCAGATGCGATCGGCTGTTGCCTCGGTCGATCGCGAGATCCCGCTCTCGGACATCCGCACGCTCACCGAACGAACCGACCTCGCGATCGCGGCACGACGCACCACGATGCAGTTGGCGACGGTCTTCGCGCTCGTCGCGGTGCTGTTGTCGGCAGTCGGTCTCTACGGCGTGCTCACGTATCTCGTCACGCGCCGCACGCACGAGATCGGCGTACGGCTGGCCATTGGCAGTAGTCCGCGCGCGATTGTCGGTCTCGTGCTCCGCGAGGGTCTCGGACTTGCGGCAGGCGGGATGGCGGTGGGCGCGATCGGAGTCCTGTCGCTGCGCCGGCTGCTCGCAACATATGTGAATGGCGTGTCGGGGGC
>Ga0075433_10003545_pt1 | contig 12047 bp, 9 predicted proteins | sample RhiMethybrSRZTD2_FD_75299 | JGI IMG/M metagenome (GOLD analysis project Ga0075433, IMG submission 75299) | Populus rhizosphere microbial communities from Tennessee, USA - Rhizosphere MetaG P. TD hybrid SRZTD2 | ecosystem: Host-associated > Plants > Roots > Rhizosphere > Soil | place: USA... | reverse complement strand
GCAACGGCCAAGAACCAACGGTACCCCGTCATCAGGAGCACTGGCCGCTGTTGCAGTCGACCCCAGGCCCACCATAGCGTCCCCAACAGTCCGGCGGATGCGGACACGAATAGTACGGCAATACTGGATGTAATCAGATCTGCACGAAACCCCGTGACGAACGTCTTCACAAACACGTCCACCGAAGGCATTTCAACAGCCATGACCTCGGGAAGCAGGAAGACCCGTTCCACTTGCTGGATAACCAAAAACAGCAGCCACCAAAATACTACCCCTTGCTTGAATGACCACTCGGACATATGTTTCCCATTCAACATCTCTCGCCCGTCACAAGCCGGTGCAGGCGGCCTGAGTCATCCGTGCGATTGGAGCTATGCGGTTGCCACGCATCGCCGTGCCTATTGCAAGCCATGACATGCGTATACGTTGTGTCTGTCGCGGCTGACGTTCGTATGGACGACAACCGGCGTCTTATGACGCCCGGTGATCGTGAGCGAGGGTCCGGTAGACTGCTTCCATTCGATCCAACATCTTGTCGATCGAGTAGGAACGCTTCACCAATGTCCGTCCGTTGGTTCCCATGCGAGCCCTGAGCCCCGCGTCCTCACATAGCTGAAGAATGCGTTCGGCAAGAGCCATCCCGTCACGAGGAGCTACCACGAATCCCGTTTCTCCCTCAATGACCACGTCGGGGATTGACCCGACTGTCGTCGACACCACCGGTACCCCCATGGCCAGTGCCTGCATCAGCACTTGTGGAATGGTATCCCCTTCCACCGACGGAATGGCAAAGACATCCAGCGAGCGGAACACGTTCAACAGATCGTCACGAAAGCCCATCATTCGGATCCTTGATTTCAAGCCGAGCTGCTCAATGAGCGCCCGGATCGTCTGCTCCTCCGGACCTTCACCGACAATGATGAACGTGACATCGTCGCGTTTTTCCGCAATACGTCTGGCGGCCTCGATAAAATACTCATGCCCCTTGTACGTTCGCAGATAGGAAATGATCCCCACCAGTAATTGACTGTTCGGCAGACCCAACTCAAGCCGGAGGTTGGGATCGGCAGGAGCGGGCCGAAAATATTCGACGTCGAGTCCGATCGGAAAGGCTGCCACTCGATCGGCAGCTAAACCATCCCGCTGGATGAGTCCTTGCCTGGTCCGCTCCCCTCCCGTGACCACCACCATATCAAGCAAGCGGCGATAGAGCAGCTGCGTGGTCATATTACGATTCAGCGGGTTCGAGATGTGTCTGATCCTGATAATTTTCGGCCTGGGATTGACCAACCGGCACGCAATGGCGCCGATCCAGCTGTCGCGGGAACTGTTGACCTGGAGAATCGCAGGTCGATAACGGCGCATCAAGCTGCAGAACTCTGTAATCGCTTGAGGATATCGAGAACGGTGCATCGACAGCAGCGTGACGGCCAGCTTCTTCTCCTCCGCCATCTTGGCGATCGGGCTCCCCGGTTCCAGGATCAAGCGCAGATCGTACCCGCGTTTGACCAAACCTTCGGCGTGGAGCAGCACTGCCAGCTCCTGCCCACCGACTGCCGTACTGGATTCCGAAATGAAGATGTTCACGAAGGTTTGGCCACCGGTCGGCGCGCACGGCTCCTGACAGCGGATAATACCTGATCTGGAGTAATAATAGTCAGGCAGGCCAGATGCGAGGTGTGTTGGCATGTTCGGCTGAAACAGGGGCTGCAGGGTACCTTTCCCGTCAAAACATCATGGCCTGCCCCATAGGGACCGGTCCGAACCGCACTCGTCGGCCCAAACAAGGCCACGACCGGCGTACCAACCGCCGCCGCGATATGCATCGGACCTGAATCGTTCGTCACTAGCAGCGACGCCTTGCTCAGAAGTGCCGGCAGCAACCCCACCGTCGTGGCTCCGGCCAGATCGACGGCAGGGGTCTTCATCATCGCGCTCACCGCAGCGACGTCCGCTCGTTCCTCCGGACCGCCGATCATCACCACCGCGCCGAATCTTTCTTGCTGCAGCCGATCTGCGATTTCGGCAAACGACGCAGCCGGCCACCGCTTGGTCGGCCACCGGGCCGAGACATTCATCGCCACCCAACTCGTTCCAGGCATCACACCGGATCGGCTCAGCAGACGATCGATTTCATCATGATCGCTGTTCGGAATGCGAAAACGGAACTCCGGCGTACCGGATTCCCTTGCCCCCACCGCTTCGGCCACCAACAGATAGCGATCGACCGCATGCATCTCAGACTGTGGAACCGGCACGCGCCTCGAATAGAACCAGGGACTCCCCTCCCGCCCATTGGCAAATCCCACAAGCAGAGGAGACTTGCTGAACCAGCCGATGGCGGCACTCCGAAATAGACCTTGAAGGTCGACGACAAGGTCAAAGCCTTCTGTCCGAAGCAGCGGCACCTGAGACAGCCACCCGGTGAGAGTCGACTCCACCGGCCACACCCGATCGACTCCGTCGATGCGCTCTACCAGACCAGCCCACTCACGCTTGACCAGCCAGGTCAGTCGAGCCTTGGGATAGGCCCGGCGAATGGCCGCACAGGTCGGCATCGCATGCACGATGTCGCCGAGTGAACTCGGCTTGATTAATAAAATATGACGATAGTCGGACATAGGGTTAGGTGTTCAGGCTGAAGACTATGAATTATTTCGCAAAGCACGCCCGTTGTATTTGAGAAGTCAATCCAAACATCTCTTCCTTTGAGAACCCTGCGGTCGTTCGATACACCAACATGACTACTTCATCAGCCAGCTCAAATGCCCGAAGCTGTGTGTGATCCCGCATGCTTAACCCCTAAACGCCTTCAGCCTTTCTACCTGAAATGTGTCTTTGGCGTCCTCCAAAATCCAGTCGGCGGCTTCAGCCATAGACTTGGCCACGGCATCCGGCAGAGCCTGTTCAGCCTTCAGCCGATCCATGGCCTGCGCGTCCACCGATGCTGGTGTGAGGAGAATCGCCTTGGCGCCCACCCTCTTCGCCAGTTGGATGTCGCGCGCGTGATCGCCGATCAAATAGGAACGCCGGAGGTCCAGTTGCAACTCCGACACGGCCCGTTCCACCATGCCGACGTTCGGTTTGCGGCAGCGGCAACCATCGTTCGGATGGTGCGGGCAGAAATAGATCGCATCCAATGCTGCACCCTCCTGTTCCAACAGTCCTTGCAATCTGGCATGGATCGTTTCCAAATCCTTGAGTGTCACAATCCCACGGCCGACACCGGATTGGTTAGTCACGACCACCAATCTCGCCCCGGCCCGTTTTAATCGCGCCAGCGCTGGTCCTACCCCCGCCAGCAACTTCAGATCGGCGGCAACTTTCAGATAGCCCGGATCGTAGTTCAACGTTCCATCCCGATCCAGGAACACGGTGACACCGTCGAGAATGTTTCTCTGGTCTATCTGGTGGGGGAAGTCTGTCTTGTCTGTCTGGTTCGGACGAGTCCGATCTTTCTGGCCAGATAGACCTTTCTGACCAGATAGACTAGATAGACTTGCTTCATAGACCTGCTCGACAGAAACCCTTGTCATGCATCGATGGTCGATGGGACATTCCCGCAACAGGCAGGGGGCGCAATCGACCGGCTCTCGCACAATCGCGTGAATGTCCCCAAAAGGCGATGTGGTTCGCCAATCGGTCGGCCCGAAGATGGCCACGACCGGTACCCTGAACGCGGAGGCGATATGCATGGGACCGGTATCGTTTGTGAGGAGCATGGCGCATCTTTTGAGCGCCGCCAGGAGTTCCCGGATCGTCGTGGCCCCCGACAGCACCAGAGATCGGGACGTCAGGCGCGCGGCTATTTCACGGCCCAAACGCTCCTCCCCCTTGGCCCCCAAAATGACCACGCTGACTTGTTGCTCACGCGATTCACGCATCGTGCGGCACAGTCGTTCCGTAACCTCGGCAAACCGTTCCGGGAACCAGCGTTTCGCTTCGCCATAGGTCGAGCCGGGATTGATCCCAATGACGACGTCCGATGCGGTCACTCCTGCCTGGGCCAATCGCCCTGCCATCGTCTGTTCCTCTTCCGGAAATACGACGAGTTCCGGGGCAGGGGGATCACCCGTGAGACCCAAGGGTTTCAGCAGATCCCAATAATAACGGACTTGATGGACGAGCGCGCGGCGATCCGGCGGAGCGACCGGATGAGACAACAGCAAACTTCGCCCGTCTGTCGCATACCCGTAGCGCCGAGGCACACCAGCCAGGAACGTGAGGAACGCCGCCTCGAACGCATTCTGAAACAAGACCGAGAGATCGAAACCCTGCTGCCGCAATTGGCCGGCCAAGGCCCACTTACCTGGGAGCCCCGCATGCGTTCCGTTGCTGTCGTAGGTCAGCACACGTGTCAATGCCGGATGGCCCACGAACAAATCGGCCACAGCCGGTTTGACCAATAATGCGATCTGCGCTTCGGGGAACAGTCGCTGCAATCCGCGGAGTGCCGGCTCGCACATCACCGCATCGCCAAGCCAGTTCGGTCCACGCACAAGAATTCGTTTGATGGCTGCTCTATCCACAGGCCTCCACCGGAATGCGGTTCGGTCGACTCAACACGAGTTGCTTGAGGCGTTCTTCCCCCGCGCTCACATACGTGGTCAGTCTGACTGCCCACCAGCTATCGGTACGTTGGAGCAGCGAAGCCAATTTGCAGGCATCTTTCTCCGTTGTCACGATCAGTTCAGCCCGGAGTTCAGCCGCCCTGGCTCTCAGCCGGTCGACATCATGGCTCGTATAGTCATGATGATCGGCATAGGCCACTTCATCAAGAATCCTGATCCCCATTCGTTCGACAAGGGAGCGAAATGATCCGGCATGTCCCACGCCGCTACAGAGCAGTGCGGTTTTTCCTTTGGACCAGGAGAGTGCTTGCGACGTTCCCGTCACCACCGACACGAGACTCTCCGGACGAAAGACCACCTGGATCGGATCAGGCGTCGTTCCGAGCGTCGCCTGCAGTCTGCGACAGACCTCTGTCACTTGCGCCGGCACGTCCGCTCTCGTCACCACAATCGCCGTGGCGCGCGCCGCCGCCTGGAGCGGTTCCCGGAGCCGGCCGGACGGAACCAGAGCCGCAAGCCCCTCCGGATCCGTGGCATCAACCAGCAGGAGATTCACGTCACGATAGAGCCCCAGATGCTGAAACCCGTCGTCGAGTACCAGACAATCGACCGGAAATCGATTCAAGACCCAGTCACCAAGCTCATACCGATCGGCACCAACCGCGACGATCGCCTTAGGGCAACGCTGCGCCATCAAGAATGGCTCATCGCCGGCCTCTTTTGGGCTGACCAGCAGACGCTCGCCATCCGACACCAAGAGATAGGGATCCGTGCTTGTCCGCCGATAACCCCGACTGAGGATCGCCACCCGTTTCCCCTGTGCCAGAAGCCAATCGACAAGCACGATTACAACGGGCGTTTTCCCCGTCCCACCCAACGTGAGATTTCCAACACTCAGCACAGGGACCGGCAATTTCCGCTGAGCAAACCAGCCCCAGTCGTACAGCAATGCGCGCAGCCGCGCAACCACCCCGTAAGGGATTGCGGCCCACATCAGCCACCACCTGACTTTTTTCCCAGGACTGAGCATTCTTCGTATTACACCAGGGGTTCAGGCTGAAGGCTAAAAGCCTTCGGTCTTCAGTCTATCGACCTGAGTTCTAGCCTTCAGTCTATCTACCTGAGTAGGTACCGCTTTTCTCTGCCATAAGAGGAAGCGACCGGTCTGCATAAGGAGACCCGCTGCTGCCTTGCTGTGTCGTCAGCAGTCTGTCGATGGCCTCCAGCGTCTGTTGCAAGGCTCCCTGATTCTGTTCGACCACCTGACGAGCCGACCGGCCCATCCGCTCCCGTTCCTTGTTATCAGAAAACAGCGCCACCACCTGTCGAGTGAGGTCCTCCGCCTGGAGAACCCGATGGCCGCCTCCGGCTTGAATCAAGAGATCTGCAATCTCCGCACAATGGTCGGTATAGGGACCGAACAACACAGGCTTTGCCCACTGAGCCGGCTCCAGTAAGTTGTGTCCACCAATTGGAACGAGTGTGCCTCCGACGAACGCCACCACCGCTTCCCGGTAGATCGCGGCCAATTCGCCCCGGGAATCGAGTACCACAACGCGAGGACCGGTAGGCCGCTGTCCAGCGCCCTGACCGATGGTACTGCGTCGCTGCACGGCGATCCCGCGCGCCCGAATCATCGCCTCGACCGATTCCACTCGTTCAATGTGCCGGGGAGCCAGCAATAAGACTGCGGAGGGACACTGTGCCACGAGGACCCGATAGCATTCCACGAGCATCTCCTCTTCACCAGGATGGGTACTGCCTGCCACAAACAGCTGCTCCATCTCCTGAAGCCCAAGATACGCCCTTGCCGCTCCCCCCCCAGTCACGGCTGGTATCGGCTGATCGAACTTAATATTCCCTGTTCGCCTGACTCGCGAGGCATCTGCTCCCAGCGCGATGATACGATCGACATCCCGGTCCGACTGCATCAGGCAGAGGCTGAGTGTCTGCAACATCGTCCGATAGAATGATCGCACGGGCGCCCACTGCTGCCGCGCAAAGGACCTGGTCGAGAGCCGGCCGTTCACCAGAGCCGTCGGTACTCCACGCCGGCGCAGATGCCATAAGAGATTGGGCCAGAGTTCCGTCTCGACGAACAGATAGAGGCGGGGCTGCAGTTGTTCGATAAAGCGGGACACGACACAGGGGAAATCGAGCGGCGCATAACAGTGATCTGCCACGCCGGCCAACCGTTGTTCGACTGCTTCCCGTCCTGTCTCGGTCACCGTCGAGACCACCAGGCGGCACTCGGGATGACGGCGATGCAGCTCGATCACGAGCGGTGTCACCGCGACCACTTCACCGAGAGACACGGCGTGAATCCAGATCACTGGTGGGGCTGGTCTGTCTGGTTCGTTTGGTCTATCTGGTTGGTCCGGTCGACAAGATGGACCAGAAAGACCTGATAGACCAGATAGACTATTCTTGAGTCCCAGCCGGTGCAGCAATCCGCGGCGGCATCGTTGCTTGGCCAATAGAACCGCCACGATGACCGGCGAAACGGCCAGCAAGAGAATATTATAGAAGAGACGCCACATATGAGCTGTCAGTGGTCAGCCATCAACCATGGATCATCAGAGCGCGTGAAGAGCGAGACAAGCGAGAAGGGCGTGACTCGTAGTTCGAAGTTCTGGGATCGAAGTTCCGAAAACCTCGAACTTCGGACTTCGAACTATCCCTCGTCTCGCTTGGCTACGGCCTCTTCCGCCTGATCCGTCAGTCGATTCAGGACCGTCTCAAGCTCCAGGCATGCCTTCTCCAATGCCTGTTCATCGGAATCTCGCGGGATCCAGATGGGGGCGCCCCACAAATAGAGGCCTCGGGACCATGGGTATGGGACCATGAATCGATCCCAGCTCGCGAAGAGTTTTTTTTTGAGCAGCTAAACGCCAGCGGCACAATCGGGAGCCCGGTCGCTTTCGCCAGTTGGATCACGCCGAGTTTCGCAACCTGGCGAGGGCCCTTGGGTCCATCGGGGGTCACCACAAGATCAGCACCGGAGCGTCCACGGCGGATCAATTCACGCAGGGCGAACGCTCCCCCCCTCGTGCTCGATCCACGGACTGCCCAATGCCCGAATCGGGAGATGATGCGCGCGATAATCTCACCATCTTGATGCTGGCTGATCAACACGTTGGCCCCTGTTCCGCGATAGCCTGTGGGGATCATGAGCTGCTGCGCATGCCAAAACGCGAGGATAATGTGCCGGCCCTGGCGATACAACGCATCCACCGGCTCGTGGCCCTGCGAATCCATCCGCATCGACCACCCCAACCCTCGTATCACCGCAGCCCCGATCGGCGGGAGCACAGAAAGCTTCACCCATGTCTCGACCCGCTTCAGGGCGGGGTTACGCATCTGGCACATCCTGAAACTGCATCGCATGAAGCCGTTGGTACTGTCCCCCGCGTCGAAGCAGCTCGTCATGTGTCCCCACTTCAACAATCGAGCCTCGGGCCAACACCATGATCCGATCGGCCTGTTGAATGGTGGACAACCGATGGGCAATGACGACGGTCGTGCGATTCTTCATCAAATTGGCGAGCGCCAACTGGACGACCCGTTCCGACTCGGTGTCCAATGCCGACGTCGCTTCATCGAGGATGAGCAAGGGAGGGTCGCGCAAGATCGCCCGGGCGATGGCCAAGCGCTGCCGCTCCCCTCCGGAGAGTTTGACGCCTTTCTCACCCACTACCGTCTGGTATCCCTGCGGAAAACGCTCGACAAAGTCATGGGCATAAGCCAATCGGGCCGCCCGGATGATCTCTTCGTCGGTGGCATGTTCACGTCCAAAGGCGATGTTGTTGCGAATGCTGTCGTCAAACAAGACGACATCTTGCGACACCATCCCGATCTGCGACCGGAGCGAGCGGAGCGTGTATGACTGAATGTCGACCCCGTCGATCAGTATGCGGCCGGCTGTCGGTCCGTAGAAGCGCGGGATTAAATTGACCAGTGTTGTCTTTCCACTGCCGCTGCTGCCGACAAGGGCCACCATTTCTCCGGCGCGAATCGTCAGGTTGATGTCGTTGAGAGCCGGCACTGCCTGGCTCTCATAGTGAAACGTCACATCGTCAAAGGTCACCGACTGTGTCACCCGCGACAACTCCAACTGGCCCCGTTCCGCTTCCTGTTCGGTCTTGAGATCCAGGACGCCGAAGACCCGCTCCGCCGCAGCCAATGCTTGTTGAATCTGATTATTGGAACCGGATAGTTTCCGAATCGGCGCATAGGCCATGAACATCGCAGTCAGAAATGAGAAAAATGCCCCCGGCGTCATCGAACCGTTGATCACGAGGAACCCGCCATACCAAATAATCGCCGCAACCCCCACGACACCGATCACTTCCATATGCGACGACCCAAGGGAGGACACCTGAATCGCCTTCATCGTCGTACTGAGAAACGAGCGGTTGCTCTGGTGAAATCGTTCCGCTTCCGACTCTTCGCGTCCATAGGCCTTCACCATGCGAATGCCGGATAGCGTCTCCTGAAGGGTGGAGGCCATATCTCCCATCCGCTCCTGGCCGCTTGCCGCCAACGCCCGCAACCGCTTCCCCATCCGGACCATCGTGAACACCGCCAAGGGAATGACGATTACGGAGAGCGCTCCCAGCCGCGCATTCTGATAGAAGATCACGCCCATCATGGCCAGAAACGTGAGGCCCTGCTGAAAGATGTCTTTGAGTACCCCCGCCACCGCGTTGGCCATCAATGTGACGTCGTTCACGACACGGGACACCAACCGCCCCGACGTATTCACATCGTGATAGGGAACGGGCAGCCGGATGAGTTTCCCAAACAACTCCTGCCGAATGTCGGTGATCACCCGATTCCCGACATAGCTCATGAGGTAGTTTTGCCCGTAGTTGAAGACGCTCTTGAGCACCGCCACGACGAAGAGCGCGATCGGAAGCACCAACAAGAGGCTTTCGTTTTTGTTGATAAAAATCTCGTCGAGAACCGGCTTGACGAGCCAAGCATAGGCGCCGGAGAAGGCCGCCACCAATCCCGAGCACACAAACGCCGCGCCCAATCGAACCCGATAGGGCTTCAGGTAGCGGAGCAACCGGAACAAGCGATCTAGAGTCGACATTCGGACAATACCACCTGTGCCGCTCGGCTGGAGGCGCCGGGCTCTCCCAATAATTGTCGAACCTGTCTCAGCCCTTCTTTCATCTCATTATATGCCGAAGGATCGCGCAGGAGGTGTAAGACTTCCCGGCACAACCGCTCATCCGTCGCATCCTCCTGAACCAGCTCCGGTACGATCAGTCGGCCTCCCACCAAATTGACGAGCCCGATCCATTTCACCGTGATCAGCCAACGAGCCAGCCGATAGGTCAACGGCGACGTCTTGTATAGTAACACCATGGGCGTCCCCACCACCGCCGCCTGCAAGGTTGCAGTCCCCGACGCAATCAACAGCACGTCGGAGAGCGCCATCACCTCACTGGCTCGATCGTGCACCACTTGGACCGGCACGGGGCTGTCCCGGAGCAGGGTCTGGATCAGATTATCGTCAATTGAGGAGGCCTGCGCCAGGATAAACTGCGTTCCCGGTTCGGCCAGGACCAGTTGAGCCGCCGTCTTGAGGAGAACCGGCAGGAGCATCTCGACTTCGCTCACGCGGCTCCCCGGCAACAATCCGACAACGCGGGCGGACTCGCTCAGGCCGAATTCTCTGCGAAGCTTGGCGCGATCATAATGTGCCGCCACCATATCAAGCAATGGATGGCCGACGAACGTGCATCGAACTCCGGCCCGGTGATAGAGCTCCGGCTCGAATGGGAGAATGACCACGACATGATCGACCCGGCGCTGAATCCACTTCATGCGGCCCGGCCGCCAGGCCCATAGTTGTGGAGCAATGTAATAGAGCACCCGTCGGCCGGCGGCTTTGGCAACCCTGGCGAAATGAAAATTCAACCCTGGATTGTCTATCAGCACGACAAGATCCCAGGCCTCTGCTTTCAGCACCCGCCGAATCGCGCGTACGCGTTGGAGCATGGCTCGGACAGCAGACAGCCCGATCAATCCCATCACGTCCAGCTGCGGGACGCCCGGCACAAGATTCACACCGGCCGCCCGCATCGAAGGCCCACCAATACCGATCAGCTCGGTCGTCGGGTCGAGCGCCATGATCGCTTTGGCTAAATGGGCCCCATGGAGATCACCCGAGGCTTCGCCTGTGACGATCAGAATCCTCATTGTTTGTAAGAAGGGGGTATGGGTGTAGAGGGGGTAAGGGGGCACGGGGTAGAGGGATATCGAGGTAAGAGTCTATACCTTCTATCCCGACTGTCTCGGTACCCCATTTTTATCGCGCACCCCATTACCCCTTATGCCCCGACTACCCCTTTATCCCCTACTACCCCCTTCTTCATGGCGTGCGGTAAATGCCCCGATGGCCTGCAAGACCTGATGTGCCACGGCTACTGCCGCTGCGCCATCCTCACCCGATACCACCGGCCTCATGCCCGTGCAGGCTGCGTGAATAAACGATTCAAGTTGAAGCTTGAGCGGCTCTTCGTCTCCACCCTGAAACTGCTCAACCTCGACGGTCGGCCGCTCACCGGCCTTCGCCATGCGTCGGCAAATCATCCCCCGTCGAGTCTGGAAATCGATTGACAGATAGTTCTCTCGTTGGAAGAGGCGCAGGCGGCGCATCTTATTGGTCGACACACGACTGGAGGTCAGGTTGGCCACGCAGCCGCTTCGGAACTGAATGCGGGCATTGGCGATATCGATTGAGGAGGATAATACCGCCACCCCTGCGGCGCGCACCTCTTCAACGGGACCGGGATTCAAGGACAGGACAAGGTCCAGATCATGCACCATCAAGTCTAACACCACATCCACGTCGGTCCCCCGTTCACTGAAACTGCTGAGACGGTGGCATTCGATAAAGATAGGCCGTCCGATATGGGGACGCATCAGGACCATCACCGGATTGAACCGTTCACTATGACCCACTTGCAAGCAACACCCCCGCTGCGTCGCCAATTGCACCAACTCGTGCGCGTCTTCCGGCTTTACGGCAATCGGCTTTTCAACCAGGACATGTTTGCCCGCCTGAAGACAGGCCTTTGCGACGGCATAGTGGCCTGAGGTAGGGATGGCAACACTGACCGCATCGACGTGCGGCAGCAATTCATCGACCGTGCGAAAGACTCTGGCCCCGTGCCGGGCTGCGATCATCTGCGCCCGCTCGACCGACTGATCGGCCACGCCGACGAGCTGAGCTCCCTGCAAGGACGCATAGAGACGCGCATGGTGCTGCCCGAGATGTCCGACACCGATGACGCCTACCCTACACGGTGTCATACGTTGGGCCTTACTTTCCACCACTCGGCTCGACTTTTGCGATGCCGACGATGGCAATTCTGGCGGACCGGGCCTTGTCCAACATGATCTCGCGGTCCAAGAGGATTGTTCGACCGGCTTCCACAGCCAAGACCGAAGCCTTGACGG
>Ga0075433_10003543_pt1 | contig 12051 bp, 15 predicted proteins | sample RhiMethybrSRZTD2_FD_75299 | JGI IMG/M metagenome (GOLD analysis project Ga0075433, IMG submission 75299) | Populus rhizosphere microbial communities from Tennessee, USA - Rhizosphere MetaG P. TD hybrid SRZTD2 | ecosystem: Host-associated > Plants > Roots > Rhizosphere > Soil | place: USA... | reverse complement strand
CTGGCTCGTCCAGATGGGCAGCGGGCGGGGCGGGGCCTACACCTACGACTGGATCGAGAACCTGTTCGGCCTCGGCATGCACAGCGCTGACGAGATCCTCCCGCAGTTCCAGGACCTCAAGATGGGCGATGAGATCCCGCTAGGGCCCGGGCGCCCCAGCATGCGGGTCGAGGTCTTCGAGCCGGAGCGCGCGCTGACGCTCCGCTTCGAGGACCAGAGCTGGGTATGGACGTTCGCGCTGTTCCCCGAGGGCGCGGCGACCAGGCTGGTGAGCCGCAACCGGATCGCAACGCCGCACGCGTCCGTGGTCACGCGGCTCGTCGGCCTGCTCGTCATGGAACCGGGGAGCCTGGTGATGGAGGAGAAGATGCTCCGCGGGATCAGGGAACGGGCGCAGCGGGTGGCGCGCCAGGGCAGGGCCGCTGCGCCGACCTCAACCACACCGGCAGCCAGCTGACGCGCTGCGTGACCCTGCCGCTGAGGCGCCGATCCGACATACGCCTTTGACCAGCGCGAGTGGCCCGATCCTGGCGTTAGGCGCCCACTTTGCCACCGAACCGCTGGCGGGCGGCCTGCCTGGACACGCCCAAGGCGGCGGCTATCCGGTTCCAGCTTCGCCCGTGCGCCCGGGCCTGCGCAACGCGCTCGGTGAGCAACGCCTCATCCCGCCGGGCACGTTCGGCGGCCTCGGCGATGGCGCGCAAGTCGGCGAGGTCTTCCACGTTCGCCGTTTCCGGATCGAGTTCATTGGCGAGTGTCTCGAACCGCCGGGCGGCCTCCTCGATCTCGGCGTCTGTGTGCTTCATGTGATCACCTCCTCATCCCAGGAACCGGTAAAACTTGGCCCGCAGCGGTAAGGCATGGAGGATCACCGGATCGTCGCTGTCGAGCCCAAGCACTCCGATCTCCAGCGGTGCCCCGTCACGGGGCCGGCCCGATCAGCATCGTCAGGTCTTCGTCCATGTCGATCTTGTGGGTCGCATTGCGGACGCCATGCCAGATGTCGGCGTCAGGAACTCCGTGTTTCCGTGCTGGTTCGCCGATCCGCATGTAGACAATCTACCTTGTCTGAACGAAGCCTGAGGATTCAGCGGCGCGGCCCGGCCCAGGCCCGCGCCCAGGCCAGCTCAGTGGCATACCTGCCTTGCCTGCTGCCCAGCCCGGCCGCTCAGAGATACTCGTGCCGCTCCAGGTAGTTGAAGGCACCCCAGCCCACGGGGACCGGGAGCCAGAACGTGAGGGTCCGGAACAGCAGCACTGCGCTGACCGCGGTCGAGCCGGGAAGCCCGGCCGCCGTGAGTCCAGCCGACAGCGCGGCTTCCACCGCGCCGAGACCGCCGGGGGTGGGCACGGCCGACCCCAGAGCGCTGCCGGTGAGGTAGACCAGGGCGATGCTCGCCAGCGAGGCGGAGCCACCAAGCGCCTGGATGCACGCGGCGAGGCAGAGGATGTAGGCCCCGTCGAGCAGCAGCGCGCCACCGATTCCCTTGGCCAGCTTGCGGGGCTGCTGCACCACCGCCAGCAGCCGTGGCAGGACCTGGCCCAGCACCGGTGCGAGCCGGGCCCGTATCAGCCTTCGCCCCGCTGGAATGGCAACGACCGCGAGCACGATGACGATGAGACCGGCGATGACGAAATAGACCCAGTTCGGCGGCTGGAGCGAATGGCCCTGGCTGCCGGTGATCGCCGCGAACACGACGATCAGCAGGATGTGCAGCACGAACGCGACGACCTGGGAGAGGCCGACGCTGGCGGCCGCGACCGCCGCGGGCACCCTCCTGCGCTGGAGGTAGCGGATGTTCAGGGCGGCACCGCCGACGGCGGCCGGCGTGACCAGCGTCACGAACGACCCGGCCAGCTGGGCGAGGACCAGCGGCCGGAACCGGAGCCGGTCGGGAACGTAGCCGGACAGCGCCAGCGCCGCACCGAGATAGGTCACCCCGGACAGCGCCAGCGCCAGCAGGGTCCAGTGCCAGTCGGCGGACCGCAACGTGCTGATGAGGTTCACCCGCCCGAGCTGGCCGAGCAGAAAGTATCCGGCGATCAGGCTGGCGATCAAGGTCACTATCGTCCTGGGGCGGACCCGCTCCAGCCGGACCGGCGCGGCATCCTCACCCGGAGCTGCGGCGAGAAGCTGCGTGCGCAACGCGGGCAGGACATCCTTGCGGCGGCGCAGGGCCGACCGGGTGGTGCGGTGCAGCACGATCGGCTGGAGCAGCGGAACCACCGCGACCAGCTGGTCGGCACCGACCGCCTTGGTGGCCAGACGGGCCGCGCGGTCCGGCCCGACCAGCAGAGCCAGCTCGGCCAGGAGCTGTGTCAGGTCGAGCCGGATCTGGAGGTCGCTTGCCGCCACGTCACCGCCACCGGGATCGAGCAGGACGACGTCGCCATCGTCGGCGAACAAGATGCGGTCGGCGGTCAGTGTCCGGTGTGTGACGCGGTGAGCGTGCAGCCGGAGAACGGCTTCCCATACCCGCAGCAGCTGATCGTCGGTCGGCCGGGAATCGGTGGCCCTGGCCCTGTGCTCGCCGGCCGGCCGGGAACCGGCGGTCGCGCCCCGTTGGTCGTCAGCCGACTGGGAACCGGCGATAGCGGCCGGCCGGGCCGCGGCCGGGTTGGAGCGCGGCGTCCCGGCATCATCGGGCTCGGCTGACCCGGTATCGGGCGGGACGGCGGCGAGCTCGGCGAGCGTGGTGCCGCGGTGATGCTCGTAAGCGAGTGCATTCGCGTCGCCGCCGACGCTGACCAGCGCGACGAGGCGGGGCGTCCGTACGCCCGCCTCGTCCGCGGCGTACGCCAGCAGCGCCCGGCGCTCCACCGCGCGCTCCTGCGATAGCGGCACGCCGCGGCGCACCGGCCCTTGCAGCCGCAGTCGGCGGTAGAGCCGGTACAGCGCCCCGGCCGCCTCCTGGTCACGGTCGTACACCCGGACGTCGAGCTGGCCGCCGCCGCGTGCCGTCGCGGCGTAGTGGCGGGATTCGATACCGTTCTGCCGAACGCGCCGCATCGCGACAACCGGATGGCCGGCCGAGTTCAGCGCGGACGCGATCTCCTCGGCGGTCGGCCGTTGCGACCACTCGCCGGCGGCGTAGCGCACCCCGAGGCCGATGGCACGGCCGAGAAGCAGCGTGATCAGGAACGAGGGCACGGTCACGCTCGCCGTCGCGAGGTTCGCAAGCCCGTATATCCCGACGGTCAGCCACAGGGTGGTCCGCCAGCGCGAGGGGCCGGTCAGGCCGATGATCGTGGCGTAGGCCGCGAGGCCGGCCAGGTAGCCATCGAGCGGGCCGGAGATACCGGGGCCCGAGGGTGGCATGGCGACCGCGTCATACAGCGGCCCGGCGACTCCCCGCAGCGCCACATTGGCCAGCGCGATCAAGGCGATCGCCCCGGCCCCGGTCAGCACCGCCTCGACGAGCCGCCGGGCCTGGTGACGGCTGACCTGGCGGATGGCGAGCGCGGCGGGCCACAGCAGCAGCGCGAAGTCCGCTGCGATACCTAGCAGCGCCAGCACCGGGTGCGGCAGCCGCAGGCTGGCGTCCACCGCGTCGCTCTCGATACCGCCCGCCGTTGCGCGGGCGAGGAGCCCAATCCCGGCGACCACGAATACCCCCAGGATGGCCACCAGGCACCGCAGCAGATCGATCGGCCTGCGGATCCGGCGCGCCCGGTGATCCTGCACGACCAGCCCTGGAGCCCGGGCGACGTCAACCTGGTCGGTTGTGCCCGCGTGGTCGCCCGGGTGCGGCCCCGGCCGGGGTGACGTCATCTCGCGATCGTTTCACCTGGCACGGGCCATGGCGAGCCTCCGGCCCGGTCCAGCGTGCAGCTGTGCCCGGTCGTCACTGGCCCCATCAGGAGTGAATGATGTCGGTGTGGTGACAGAAGTGCACCCGCGCCGGGCTCATCGAGTGGATCCGCCCCAGTGACCGCCGCCAGGCCGCCACGTCGCTCGCCTGCCCGGATGGCAGCTTGCTGTCGGGCGGGCCCGCGTACTGGCGCGGCGTGTATGCCGCGTCCCCGATCAGCAGATCGGGCCCGCCTGCCGCGGACTGCACCACGACACACTGATGGCCCGCGGTGTGCCCGGGAGTCGCGATCACGGACAGACCGGGCAGCACCTCGGTGTCCCCGTCGATCAGCTCAAAATTCGCGTTCATGAAGCCGAACCAGTCATAAAGTTCCGGCGACTCGCGCTGCGCTCGGTTCAGCTCCGCACGCTGGACGTAACAGGCGGCGTGCGCGAAGACCGCATTCTGGCCGCAATGGTCGAAATGCAGGTGCGTGTTGATCACCAGGTCGATGTCGCCCGGGGTCATGTCCAGCTCGGCGAGCGCGTCCGCGGCGGAGCGGTTGACCACCCGCCAGTCGTTCAGCCATTCCTGCGGCCCCCCAACGCCGGTGTCCACCAGCACCGCGCCGTCGGAGTGGGTGACCACGAACCCGTGGACGGGCCACTCCAGGCCGTCGACCCCGCGCAGGCTTGCCAGATGCAAGCGCTTGACCTCCAGCGGCATCGTCACTTCCTCCAAACCCAACGGCCATTAGGGCGTCAATTCCCAACGTCGCGGCAGTAGCGCTCACGGGGTATTGACGCGCCTTTATGGCGGTGCCATCTTGTTGTCAGCAGTCAGCCGCCAATGGCGGCCGCGCCGTGCGCTCGGTCGCCGTGGCGGCAGTTGCCTGCTCTTCCCGCTCATGTGACCTGGTGCCGGTGCAGTGGTCCCATGCAGGTTCGTGGGACGGAGGAGGGCGTCATGGCAACACCGCCGATAGTGCCTGCAGGCTGGTACACCGATCCGGTTGGCCGGCATGAGTACCGCTACTGGGACGGGACGGACTGGAAACCAGAAGTATCCGATGGCGGAGTCACGGCTGTCGACCCCCTCGGGCCCGCGCCCCCGCCGCTGCCGCAGCGCACGGCTGAGCCGGCGGTCAGCGATCCGGCTGTGCCAGCGCCGGTTTCCGATCCGGCCGCCCCGGCTCTGGTCACCGATTCGGTGGCGCCCGCACCGGTCACGGATTCGGTGGCACTCGCACCGGTCACGGATTCGGCGGCCGGTCCACGTTGAGGATCCGGATACGGGTCAAGACGGCGCAGGTGGCCGGCCGGGCATGGTCGGCCGGCTCGTGGTCCGGCACCATGGGGATAGCTGCCCCGTATACCTCGTCCGGCGCGTTCTACTGCCCGGCGTCGCACCAGGCGGTATCCCTGGCCGCGAGTTCCTGACCAGGGAGAATGGCCGGGGAGTGGGGGCCGTTCAGCGGCTGGCCGGGCGGCACTCCTGCAACTGGTGCTCATGCCAGTCGCGCTGCCATTTCACCGTGCAGCGGGGATCGTCGAAGGGCTCGCCCGCCGACAGCAGATCCAGATAGTGAGCATCGGCGTCCAGGCGGCGGCGGAACTCCCCGGCGTCGGCGATGTGCCCGTGCCCAGGGATCACCCAGCGCACACCGGGCACGGCGGCGAGCCGCCGCAGGCCCGCTCGGTAGTCTCCGAGCGGATCTTCCGCGAGCGTGTCCAGGATTGGTATCTCGATGTCGGAGAGCATGTCGCCGGCCACGAGGACCCCAGCGTCCGGGATGAACACCGCGCCGTGGCCCGGCGCGTGCCCGTCATGGACGATCACTTGCGCGGCCGGGCCGTCCCACGGGATGTGTTCCGCACCGCCGGGCAGCGGTACCAGGCGGCCGACCAGGTCCAGGTCGTGGCCGGGTGCGGTGCCCTGGGCCTCGCTGACCATCGCCTCGCGTTCGGCCTCAGCGGCCGCCACGGCACGAGGTGCCGCGTACCTGGGGACATCACCGAGGTCGCGGCTCCAGAGGACATGATCCCAGTGCGGATGGGTCGCGAAGCCGGCCCGCGGCCGCAGGCCCGCGCCGTCCAGGTCGGCGGCTAGCGCGGCGAGGTCGGCAACTGACACTGCCGGGTCGATGACCAGGCACCCGCCGCCGTCGGCAAGAACCGCGGTGCTGGTGCACGTCAGCAGCTGTGAGGTGGCGACCAGGACGCCTGGGGTGATCTCGCGAAAGCGCTGCACCCCGCCTTCCTACAGCACCACGGCACGCTCAGCCAGCTCCTCAGCCCAGAGATGATCATGGACCGGCAGTGGCTGGCCCCCGCCCAGCACCGCGACCACGAAGGCGACGAACGCCGCCCACGCCCAGGCAGCTATGCTCATCGAGCCTGTTCCCGGCGTGGTGACCGTGCCGCCAGCCGATCACCATAAACCGCCGGGGCCCGCTGGGCGGGTGCCTCAGCGCGCGGCTCCTGGGCACACCGGGCGCAGTAGCGGGTCTCAGGAGTGATTACCAGCCGCTGCGCTGAGATGGCGCCCGCACAGCTTTCGCACCAGCCGTAGTTCCCCGCCGACAGGCGGGCGAGTGCCTCTTCGGTGTCGGCCAGCGCCCGGCGGGAGGCGACCGTCTGCCGCAGCAGCGTCCGCAACCGCAGCCGCGCCTCATGGCCGCTGCCGGTGCCTCGGCCCACTGCGGTCGCCGCCGCGTCGTGGTAGGCAAGGGCCAGTTCGGTGACCTCCTGCAGCCGGGTCCGCCAGCGGGCCTCTAGCAGTGCCCGCCACCGCGGCCCCCCGGTCGGCCGGGGTCTTCCTCCGACTGGTCCGGCCCTGCTTCTGACCGGTCCGGCAAGCGGGTTGTCGCTCGTTTCCGTCTGCATTCGCATTCCTGGGCGTGTGGCTGGTATCCGGGCCGAGTGGGCGCGAGTCCTGAGCGTGGCACCCTCGGCTCGCCGCATCATCCGCCGGGCAGCTCGCCCAACCGGACTCCAATCCTGAGCGTCTGGTCATCGCGAGCGTTGGTGACGATGTTGCCCTGGCCGTCAAGGACAGCTCCGGAGCCGAGCCCGTTCGGGGTGCGGATGAGCACCACCGACGGCAACACCTGGCGGACCACATCCGCGTAGCTGGCCAAGGCCGGGGCGCTGGCCGGGGGCGCAGCACTGGTTGCGGCCGCCGCAGGCGCGGGTCCGGTCGCGGATGACCCGAAGGCGGCGGCGCCAATGGCGACCCCGCCGCCCCCGATCACTACGGCCATCGCCGTGGCGATCCACGCCCGCCGTCCCCGTTCGGTCAATCCCATCTCCTTGGCTCCTTCGTCGTCGGCCAGATGCACCCAGCCCTGCCGGGCGCGGCCCCGTCCGAGACTCAGGCAACCCGGCGGCTATGCAGTCGCCGTGCCGCCTCCGTGGTGGCCATATGGAGGGCCTGAGCCGCCGGTCGGCTCGGCCTGGCGGCTGCGATCCAGGGGCTGGAGGTCGCGGTCCGAAGACTGGAGGTCGCGGTCCGAAGACTGGAGGTCGCGGTCTGAAGACGGGTGGGCGGGGTCGGAGGACGCGGGGGAGTGATCCGTCGGCAAGCGGGGGCGATCCGACTGGTGTGCCGCCAGGAAGAGCAGAAACACCATCACCGCCAGCGAAACGCAGATGACGGCGACCATGATGAAATGCTCTGCCGCTGACATGGCCTCCGGCACCAAACCACCTCCCACGCTGGTGGTCACGCGCTGGCCAGAACCCAGGCCAGCCGGCAGCTGTGCAAGAGCGATGCCGTCGTGGTGGCGATGATGTGGAGGAGCCCGGAACCAGCGGAGGCGGGCGGCACGGGCGGCACGCGAGCCAGGCGGGCGGCGCGCGAGCCAGGCGGGCGGCACGAGACGGACGCGGGCGGCGCGCAATGGACGCGGGTGGCGAGAGGGAGACGGCGGCCGATCAGGCGCGGGGGAGGGTGAGCGTCATCTCGGTGCCGTGTCCCGGCTGGCTGCTCGCGGTCAGCTGCCCGCCGTGCGCGCGGGCGAGTTCGGCGGCCACGGACAGGCCGATGCCGCTGCCGGAGACCCGCGCCGCCCCCCGGCCGCGCCAGAACCGGTCGAAGATGTGCGGCAGCTCGTCGGCGGGGATCCCGACACCGGTGTCGGTGACCTGAAGCACGGCGTCGCCGTCGTCCAGCCCGGTACGCAACGTGACCTGCCCGCCGGGCGGGGTGAACTTCAGGGCGTTGGTGAGCAGATTGGTGATGACCTGATGCAGCCTGCCCGGGTCGGCGAGGATCTTGGCCGGGTCGAGCCGCCGCTCCAGGCTGACCCCGATGGCCTCGAACCGGCCGGACAGGCTGTCGGCGGCGGTGGCCGCGATGTCCGCCAGGTCGGCCGGGCGCAGGGCCAGCTGGAGGGCGGCCGCCTCGGCAGCTGCGAGCGTCTGCAGGTCGCCGACCATGCGGGCCAGCCGCAGCACCTCGTCACGGAGCGAGGCCAGCTGGCTCGGTGTGGGCTCCGCCACCCCGTCGAGCAGTGCCTCATGGCCCGCCTGCAGGACCGCGATCGGGGTACGCAACTCGTGGGCAACGTCGGCAACCAGCGCCCGGCGCAGCTGCTCCTGCCGGTCAAGCGTGTTGGCCATCTGGTTAAAGGCGGTCGCCAGCTCGCGCAGCTCGCCGGGCGCCGGGATCCGCCCGACCCGGGCGGTGCGGTCGCCTCTGCCCATGGCCCGGGTCACCGCGATCAGCTCTCCCACCGGCCGGGTGATCCGCCTGGCGACCGCCAGCCCGGTCAGCAGCGCAAGCACCGCCGCCAGCCCTGCGGCCCCGGCGATCGCCCGCAGGAGCGCTGTCTGCAGTGTGTGGTTCGCAGCGGCGAGGCCGGAGCCGGTGAACCGGACCACGGCAACGCCTACCCGCTGACGGTGTACCACGACGGGGTGCATGAGCTGCAGGCTGGAAGCACGCACGGCGAAGTGGGGGGAGGTGGCGACGGGCCGCCCGGCCTGGTCGCGTATCTGCGCGTCCGCGCCCACTCCGGCCGCCAGATCCAGCACCGGGACGACGCTCGCCTGTGACCAGCTGTGGTTGCGGTCCCACGCCGTCCCGGCCGCGGCCGCGATCGCCCTGGTCAGCTCGGAGCGCTGGCGGCTGGCCAGGCTGGAGACGTCCGCGGCCGCGAACGCGGCCGTCAGCCCGGCCAGCAAGGCGATCGCTGCCAGTGCTACCGCGGCGAACGCCAGCGCCAGCCGCAGCCCGATCGCATCACCCCGGGTCCCGGCGTCGGGCGGCGCGGGGCCACCCTCAGCCATCGCCCGTCAGGCCGAGCCGGTAGCCGCCGCCCAGCACGGTCTGGATGATCTGAGGGTTGCCGGGCTCGACCTCGATCTTGCGGCGCAGGTTCTTCACGTGCGAGTCGACCGTCCGCTCATAACCCTCGAACTCATATCCCCGCACCCGGTTGATCAGCTCGAACCGTGAGTACACCCGGCCCGGCACCGCGGCCAGCGCGACCAGGATGCCCCACTCGGTGGGGGTGAGCCCGACCTCCGCGCCGCGCACCGTTACCTGCCGCCGCGCCTGGTCGATGACCAGGGCCCCCCCGCCGTAGCTCACCACACCCTGCTCAGCCGCAACGCCGCCCCGCCGCAGGATCGCCTGGACCCGCAGCACGAGCTCCCGGGGGCTGAACGGCTTGGTGACATAGTCATCGGCGCCCAGCTCCAGGCCGCGGATCCGGTCTTCCTCGGCGCTCTTGGCGGTCAGCATCACGATCGGCGTGGGCGCGACGGCCCTCAGCTCGGTTGCGACCGTCTCACCGGGCACGTCCGGCAGTCCCAGATCGAGGACAACCAGGTCCGGCGAGGCCGAGGACGCCAGCGTGATCGCCTCCGCGCCGGATCCGGTCGACAGCACGGCGAACCCGGCCCGCTCCAGATAGGAGCGGACCAGATCCCGCAGCTTGCGCTCGTCCTCAACCAGCAGCACCGTCGCCGCCATCAACCCACCGCCTCTTCGCCGGCTCGCGCTCCGCTCCGCCCCAGTTCCGCCCCGTGTTCCATCATCCCGCAAGGCGTTGGGCATGTGCGCCCCTGCCGGCCGGTCACAGCTGGCCAGCCTGGGATCTTCACAAGGTCACCATGACAGCTTCACCTGCCCAGCATGGCGGCGCGGTGCACTGATTGCATGGACACCGGCAGCCGAGGCCCGCTGGCATGACCGGCGGCGACCTGATCGTGCTGGCGCCGTGGGTCGTCTTCGGCGCCTGCCTGATCGCGATCTCCATCCGGCTGTTCACCCGGCGCCACGCGTCCCGGCGGCATTCGGCGTCCGGCCGCGAACATGACCAGCGCTGAGCACCCCGCATCCGCCCGGCGACGGACTTAGAGGCCCCGGCCGCAGCGATTGACGCAACGGATGGACATCCCGTCGGGCAGTGGCGGCTCAGCGGGGGACCCGCGGCATGACCTCGCCCGCGATCAGCTCAACCTGCCGTCGCTCGTCGCCCACCGGCCAGAAGTGGACTCGCTGACAGCCCGCGCGGGCATAGCGGGACAGCAGTTCCGAGCACTCCTGCGCCGGGCCAACGCAGATCCGCCCGCGGAGCTCAGCCGGGTCGCGCCCGACCAGCGGACCGACGACCCGCTCCAGGACCCGTTCCGCATCTGACCGGCTTTCGGTGATCCAGGTCCACATCGTGACCAGCGCGTGCGGGAACCCGCGCGACGGCCGCCGCTGTCTCTCGAGCTCGTCGCCGAGGAGGGTCATGGCCGCGGCAAAGGCCTCCGGGGTGGTGTTGTAGGCGGAGGCGAGCCAGCCATCGCCGAGCCGGGCGACGCGGCGCAGGCCTGCCCGCGAACCCCAGCTTCCGAGCCAGAGCGGGACGCCGCCGGGCTGCCGCGGCGGAGGGGAGAGCCCGGCCGAGGGCGCGGAGTAGTAGGCACCGCCCGCCGCGGCCGCCCCCGGCTGGAGGAGGCCTTTGAGCAGCCGAACCGCCTCGTCGAAGCGCGGCCACCGTTCTCCGAACGGCGCTCCCACCGCCGCGTAGTCGGCCTCGGACGAACCCGGGCCAAGGCCGGCGATCATCCGGCCGTCGGAGAGGATGTCCAGTGCCGCGAACATCTTCGCCAGGGGCACCGGCCCGCGCAGCGTCGCGAGCGCGAGGCTGGTCACAAGCTTCATCCCGCCCGAACGCTCCGCCACCGCGGCCAGGGCCGTGGGGCCGTCGAGCCAGGGCGCGGGGAACAGAAAGTGATCGTTGGCCGAGATCGCCGCGAACCCGCACTCCCGCGCGGCGTCCACGGTCTCGGTGAGCCGGCGGTGGGAGAACCCCTCACCGCCGAAGTCAATCAGTGGCAGATGTATACCCGCGTCCATGACCGGGCCATTCTCCCATCCGGGCCCTCAGTCGCCAGCCAGCTCGTCGGTCGCGGCCTGCCCGGCGGCGGCGGTGCGGCGGAGGAAGCCTGCGAGCAGTTCGAGTTCGGCGCCGGTGTACCCCGCGCAGATCTCGTCCATCGAGGCATTCATCCCGGCGTAGAGGCCGATCAGCTCGGCGTTGCGGCCGCGGAGGGCACGGATGGCTACCGCGCGGCGGTCGGACGGGTCGCGGTCGCGCGTCACCCAGCCACCACGTTCGAGCCGGTCGAGGATGCCGGTGATGGTGGCCGGGTGCAGGCCGGCGAGCCGGGCGAGAGCGCTCGGGCTGAGCGGGCCATGGCGGTTGATCAGGTCGAGGCAGTCGAGGTCGACGTCGTTGAGCGCCAGGTGCGCGCTGACGTGGTGGTTCAGGAGGGACAGCTGGATGGCCAGCTCGCGCAGCGACTCCTTGATCGCCGTGGTCAGCCGTCTCCGGCGCACGGCGGCGGTACCTTGGTCGGCCTCAGTTGTTACGTTTTCCATATGATATGATCTCCATATCGTATGACCTACGAATTACAAGGTATCAGGAGCGAGAGATGAAGCTCACTATCTTCGCGGCGACCGGCGGTGTCGGCCGGCAACTCCTCCGGCAGGCGGTCGCCGCCGGCCACGACGTCACGGTGGTCGTGCGGAACCCGGCGAAGCTGGCCGGGGAGCCGGTGCGCGTCGTCACCGCCGACCTGGCGGACGCCGACCCGGCGACGCTGGAGCTCGCCGTTCGCGGCGCCGACGCGGTCTTGTCCGGCCTTGGCCCGCACTCCAATGCCGACGCCGGCATCGCCGCACCCGGCACGGCGGCCATCGTGGCCGCGATGCAGGCCACACAGGTACGGCGCATCGTGGTGGTCAGCGCCGC
>Ga0075433_10003542_pt1 | contig 12053 bp, 15 predicted proteins | sample RhiMethybrSRZTD2_FD_75299 | JGI IMG/M metagenome (GOLD analysis project Ga0075433, IMG submission 75299) | Populus rhizosphere microbial communities from Tennessee, USA - Rhizosphere MetaG P. TD hybrid SRZTD2 | ecosystem: Host-associated > Plants > Roots > Rhizosphere > Soil | place: USA... | reverse complement strand
TGCTCATGACTGTTGCGCAAATGAAGGAGGCCGCGTCGCTCGGCGCGATGATCGAATTCGTCGGCGGCTCGCTCGCGACCGCGGACGCCGATGAGAGGGTCACGCGATTCGCGGATGCGATTAGGCAGATCGGCCCGGAATTCTGCGTACTCTCCTCGGACCTGGGCCAGCAGGGAAATGCGCTCCCACCGGACGGGTTCGGCGCGTTCCTCGCGGCGCTGCGAGCAAAGGGCTTATCGGACGAGGACATCGGCGTGATGGCGCGTCGCAATCCTGCGCGCCTGCTCGGCTTGCCGGACAAATAGAATCGAGATCGCGCCGACGATGACGGCGGGTCTACCGAACCAGACTCGCCCCACGAGCGTTCGCCATGACGTGAGCCGATTCACACGCAAGTTGCACCTTACGTGAACAAGGAGGTGCGACATGCGCTTGATGCGTTCACGATCCCTGATGGTGGCGGCCTCGTTAGCCACTTTCCTGTCCTGTCCCGCGTTTGCGCAGTCGGGCGGGTCGATTTCGGTATCGGCGTCTCGTGTAGCCACCCAATCGACGCTCTCGCCACCAACAGTGTTGCAACACTACCGACCGGCCTGCGGCAACAAGATTCTCAGGGGATTGATGATCGGGGCCGGGGCAGGAGCCGCGTGGGGACTGGTGCTCAGCGCGAACCTTGGTGAGCCTGGAATCGTGCCCAGCTTCGCCGCGCTGTTTGGGACGGTTGGCGCGGCTGGCGCGTACCAACTGTGTCGGTGATCGCGGGCGCTGTCCATCGAGCGAACGATGCCGCCGGTTCTAGAGAGCAAGACCCGCCCAACGAACGTCCGCTCAATGACGACGTGGTGGGCTCGGGGGAGACGTTCGTGCGCGCGTGAACTGTCGTAGGCAGGGGTCTTGCTTTGTAGACCCGGCGCGATGATGATTCGAGTCATGACGATGTCTCGTTCGATCGCACTGTCATTCGCGATGGTGTTCGCGCTCCACGCGAATCTCGATGGAGCGCCTCAAACCCGTCCGGCACCCCCGGCGTCCCTCAGGCTTTACGTCGTCGACGGCGGAGTACTCGAATCGGATCCCGGGCGCTACAAGCTCACGAAAGAAGACGTGGGGACGACGCAGTTGTCGGTGGCTGCGTATCTCATCGTGCACCCGAAGGGGGTGTTGATGTGGGATACCGGCGCCATCACCGATGCAGACTGGAAACCCACGGGGAAGGCCTCCGTGCAGAAGCTGACGCTGCCCGATGGTCAGGGCCGGCAAGTCACGATTGCCAACGGCCTGCTCCCGCAGTTGAAGTCCGCTGGCTACACGCCGGCCGACGTCACGTATCTCGCGCTCTCGCACTATCACTGGGATCACACCGCGAATGCGAACGCGTTTGCATCGGCCACCTGGCTCGCGCGTCCGGCCGATCGTGAGGCGATGTTCGGCGACAAGCCGGTCGGCACATCGCGGCCGACAACGTATTCGTCGCTGAAGAACAGCCACGCCACGATGCTCACGACCGACGAGCACGACGTGTTCGGTGACGGGACCGTGATCCTCAAGGCCGCTCCCGGGCATACGCCGGGTCATCAAGTGCTGTACGTGAAGCTGGCGAAGACGGGTGGCGTGCTGCTATCCGGCGATCTCTACCACTATCAGGCTGAGCGCCGGCTCGATCGCTATCCAACGTTCGAGTTCAACGTGGACCAGACGCGCGCATCGCGGCAACGCGTAGACGCGTTCCTGAAGAAGACGGGTGCGCAGATGTGGATCCAGCACGATCTGCGGGCGCACGAGAAGTTGAAGAAGGCGCCGGCCTACTACGACTAGAGGCGCCGATGCTCGCCGGTGATTTTCGTCGCATCGTCCTTGGGATGGAGGGCGCGTTCGAAGCCTCGCACATGGGCCATCCCGATTTCCGCGCCCACGGACGCATCTTCGCCACGCTCAACGCCGAGGAGACGCGCGGCGTGGTGATGCTCACGCCCGAGCAGCAGCAGAACCTCCTCGCCGATCATCCAGCAATGTTCACGCCGGCAGCGGGTGCATGGGGCCGCTCGGGATCGACGATGGTGAACCTCGACGCGGCGGACGAAGACACCATCGGCGAAGCGGTGACGCTGGCCTGGCAGAATGCCGCGGCCAAAGCAGCGGCCAAGACGAAGCCGGTGGCGCGAACACACAAGAAGAGGCCTGCGACTCCGCGAAAGAAACGCGCCGCGATAGTCCGCAAGAAGACCAAGACTCCAACACGACGCAAGAAACCACGACGATGACGCCACGCGATCGGGCGCGCACATTCTGCGATGCGTATGGCCTGAAGGTTCCCATTCTGCTCGCGCCGATGGCTGGCGCTTGCCCAGTCAGTCTCTCGATCGCCGTCGCACATGCGGGCGCGATGGGATCGATGGGCGCGCTGTTGTCATCGTCTGCCGGGATCGCCGACTGGGTGCGTGAGTTTCGCGCCGCAAGTAGCGGCGTGCTGCAACTCAATACGTGGATACCGGATCCAGAGCCGCACCGTGATCCGCAAGCCGAAGCGCGCATGCGCGCGTTCATGGCGCAGTGGGGACCCGCGGTGCCCGTCGACGCTGGCAACGTTACGCGCCCAAGTGTCGAATCGCAGTGTGAAGCCTTCATCGACGCAAAGCCACGTGTGGTGTCGTCGATCATGGGACTCTTTGCGCCAGAGTTCGTACGTCGCTTCAAAGAGCACGGCATCGCCTGGTTTGCCACCGCGACGACCGTGGACGAAGCGCGGCGTGCGGAAGATGCCGGAGCGGACGCGATTGTCGCGCAGGGCTTCGAAGCGGGCGGCCACCGCGGATCCTTCGATCAGGCCGCGGCCGAACGGCAGTCGGTCGGTCTCGTGGCGCTCGTGCCACGCCTCGCCGATCGAGTGAGCCTGCCGATCATCGCCGCCGGCGGTATCGGCGATGGTCGCGGCGTTGCTGCGGCATTGATCCTCGGCGCGAGCGCGGTCTCGATTGGGACCGCATTCTTGCGGTGTCCCGAGGCCAAGACACATCGTGCGTGGGCCGATGCGCTCGACAACCTCGAGCCCGAGGAAACGATGCCCACGCGCGCGTTCACCGGACGCCTTGGGCGCGGCATCGCCACCGACTTCGTCAGAGCGGCAGCGACACCCGATGCTCCGCGGCCCGCGCCCTATCCGGTGCAGCGAGGTCTCACGGCGGCGATGAAAGAAGCCGGTGCGGCCGCCAACGACCATCACCGCATGCAGGTATGGGCGGGCCAATCGGCGGCGATGGCCAAGCCGATTCCCGCCGGCGATCTCGTTCGCGAAATCTGGGCCACCGCGGACGCACTGCTGTAGCGTTTGCTACTTCTTCTCCGACTCACGCTCGTTCCGATTCTCGTTGCTGCGGTCACGCTGGTCGTGCGGCGATGGGGACCGCGCGCGGCGGCGTTCGTGGCCGCGCTTCCTGCAGTCGCGGGTCCGACGCTTGGCTTCTATGCCGTGCAACAGGGACATGCCTTCGCCGCGCATGCAGCCGAGGGCGCGCTCCTGGGTCTGGTTGGCGTGGCCGCGTTCTGCTGTGCGTACGGATATGCGGCGCTGCGATTCGCGTGGCCCGTGTGTCTGCTAATCGGCTGGTTGAGCGTTGGGCTCACGACGTTTGTCACGCTGCACGTGGACGTGAGCGCGCTGGTTGGCCTCGCCATCGCAGTGGGATCGTTGCTGCTCGTGCGCTGGGTGCTTCCACCACCTGGGCCCGCGCAGATGGCTCCCGCCCCGCCGGTCTGGGATCTGCCGGTGCGCATGCTCTCGGCATTGACGCTCGTCTTCGTGCTGACATCGGCGGCCGCGCGCCTCGGTCCCGCGTTGAGCGGTCTGCTGACGCCGTTTCCGGTCGTCACCGCAATCGTCGCCGGCTTCATGCACGCGCAGCAAGGCAGCGGTGCGGTGCTGCGATTCCTACGCGGCTACATGCCTGGTCTCTGCAGCTTTGCCGTCTTCTGCTTCGTGTTTGCATTGACCTTGCCGACGCGAAGTCTCGCGAGCGCGGTCGCCTGGGCGCTCACCGCGCAGTTATTCGTGCAAGGGATCCTGTTGCGTGTGTTGAGCGCAGTCGGCGAGTGAACGTGTCCGGCGCGGTTCAGCGAGGCAGCATGTCGTCCACGCCGGACAGTCGTTTGAGGACGACGATGGTCGCGTTGGTCGCGTCTTGTCCCTGTTGATTACGTCCTGGCTGAAGCCGCACGGTGAGCTCGTCACCTTCGATGTCGGCGAAGCGGCGAAGAATCGAGCCCTGCGCCGGACTGACGCCCGCAAGGATGTTGTGAAAGACTTCGCCTGGATAGACGCCGAGCGCGCCGTAGTAGCCGATATAGCCCTGAAGCGCGGCACGCGCTTCTTCGGGCGTTGGCGTGTCCGCGGCGAACGGTTTGCGATTGAGGGGCGGGAAGTGGACGCCGACGAAACCGGCCGGCGTGTACACGATCACGCTCGGTGATCGGCGCGTCTCCGACACGACGGCTTTGGTGGCGACGTTGATTCGTTTTTCGACGATGTGCTGCCAGAAGCCGACGACGCGGCGATAGAGCGGCGAGAGATTGTCGACGGGAGGCACGCGCTCCCATGTCCACCGCGTGCCGCCGGCCGCATGCGGCTCGTCGATCGAGGCGAGCGTGAGACGGTCGGCCGAGTACTCCACCGTCCGCGAGAACTCGCGCGCGCTCGTCAACAGCGTGCTGATCCCGGCTTCGGGCTTGAACACGATCTTCTTCTGCGCCGCATCGAGTCGATAGCTGCCCCAGAATCCGCCATAACCGGCAAACGTCGCTGGTGCATCGGCGAGCGGCGCTTGTGCACCGAGCGGTGCACGCTGCGCGGCGCTGCTCGTCACGAACTCGAAGACATGACCGGCAGCGTCGATGATGAGCAAACCGCGGGGATTGGCGACGCGCGTCGGCGTGCCGCTCGTTCCCTGCTCGAACACGTTCAACGTCCACGTGCCGGCGAGGTCTCGTGTGGTCAGTCCTGCAGTCGGCGTAGGTGTCTGGGCCGACAGGCGGGGAGCCAACGCGAGCGGCAGATGAAGGAGACACAGCAGCAGGAGACAGAACGGGACGATCGGCACACGCATCATGGGATTCAATCTCGCGCCGCGCGATCGAGGATTTCGCGAACGCGCTGCGCCAGCACTCGAGGAGAAAAGGGCTTCTCGATGAAGTCGACATGTCCAACGCGCAGGCCGTGATCGGTCAGCGCATCGTCCATGTACCCGGACATGAACAGCGTGCTCACGCGCGGCCGCGACAGCGCCAGCTGCCGCGAGATCTCCGGTCCGTTCATGTCGGGGATGATCACGTCGGTGATGAGCAGATCAATGCTGCCCGGATGGTTCTCGGAAATCTTCAGGGCATCGGCGCCCGACTCGGCGGCGAGCACCGTATACCCATGGCGCTCGAGCGCTATCTGCACCAGGGTGCGGATGGCCGACTCGTTTTCCACGACGAGCACGGTCTCAGTCGCCGGCGGGGGATCTGCCGAAGTCTGCGACACGGTTTCGGGTAAGAACACTATCCGATTTGCCGCTAATCATCCAATTCGACGCTACTGGCAAGCAGCGCGCCGTTTGGCGCCAGCGCCCCCTTTGCTTCGACCCGTACGTTGTTCTTGATCTTGTCGCAGCCATTCTCGAACTTGGTGTTGGCACCCGTCGTCACCGTTCGGTCGCGCACCATGAACGTGATCGTCGGACACTGGCCGGTGAGGCCAGCGACGAGCCCGCTCACTTCGGTGAGGCCGTCGCGATCGTCATCGTCGTCATCGTCTTCGATCGACACATCGGTCGCGGTCAGCGTGGTGCCGTTCATCATGGTCTCGACTTCGACGTCGACACCGACCGTGAGATTCGCGAAGGTCATCGTTGTGCCGCCGCGATGAATGCGAGCAGTGGTCGGTACAGCGATGACGGAGCCGCCCACGGTGATGGTGCGTGCTGATGTGTCGACGGCGGTGATGTGGCCTTCGATCTCGCGGCCGCCGTTCTTGTGACGATTCTCCGAATCGAGTCGCGCGCTGGTCCCGTTCAGAGTGACGTCGATGGTGATCTGCTCACCGGCCGTGACGCCGCTCAATGTAATGCTTGCGCTCACACCCGGACCGCTGAACTGCAGCGTCACCGTTCCGGGAGGGACACCCGTCAGCCTGAATTGGCCCGAGCCGTCGACCGTCGACGAGATGTTGGTGCCGCTGATCGTGACATGCAGCATGGAGACGGCGAGTGGTGCAAACGAGTCGGCGGTGATCGCGGTGCTCACACCTCTCACGTGTCCCGTGATCACGGCGCCGTTCGTCGACGAGCCCGAAGGTCCCGTGGGAGAGAGCGAGCCCGAGGCGTTGCCGCACGCGACTGATGTGGCGAGCGCGCCGATCCCGATTGCGAAGAGGAGCCAACGAGACTTCGTTTTCGTCATCACTACCCCCATACCCCGCTCATCCCCGCTGTGGCCGGACACTGGCAAGCGCCGTTTCCAAATGGCAGCCGTAGGAATCGCGCAGATAGATCGCGATGTGGCTGTGACGCGCCACATCGCGATCTGCTGATAGACGACGAAGACGTGTAGAAGTTACCTGAACTGCAGCGGTTGGATCAGGTGGAAGCTCTGCACTAGAACTTCAGGACGACCGCGCCAGCCACGCGCCCGTAGTCGAGCTTCGTGTCGGCGATGTTGAGACCGAGCACGCTCAGATTCTGGAACGAGTGGAAGTAGCGCAGATCGCCGCGAATGCCGAAGTGCGGCGTGAAGAAGCCGATGACGCCGCCGCCGATGTCCCAGGCGAGGTTGTTGTTGTTCGTCGAGACCAGGCTGGTTGGCGTGAACTCGACGTGCGTCTTCATCAGGCCGAGACCGGTGAGCACGTACGGTTGGATCGCTCCCACTTTCGGCGCGAACATCACGTTGCCCATCATCGTGAACAGGTTCGACGACACGCCGGTGGTCTGACCGAAGAACTGATCGATGAAATTGAATTCGAATTCGCCGCCGACCACCGAGCCGAGCGAGCCGACCGCGACGCCGATGTTGCGTGTCTTCTTATCGCAGTTCGCAACCTCGGGGCATCCCGAATCGCCGCCGAAGTTGTAGCCGATGAAGGGACTGATGAATCCATCCGCATGTGCCCGGGTTGCCGTCCCAAGTACGAACATCGCCGCACAGGCCATGAGAACGGCGCCCCTCACTGGAATCCTCATGTCGCAAACCTCCGCGCGCGGAGAATGCAAGAACAGGCCCGTCCGTAGACAGCTGATCTACAATCCGTTTCGACCAAGCCCTTCGATCGCCCGTGGCGATCGGGGCGAGTCGGTGCGACAGAGAGGACACATGGCAGACGCCACTCGCGCGCGGCAGGACAGGATTCTCGCCAACCAGGCGCGCATCGTCGGCAACCAGCGGACGATCATCAACAACCAGGCGCAGTTGAAGCAGGTGCTCGCCAATCAGAAAGCGATACTGCGTGGCATGAAGACGGTCTTGACCAATCAAGGCAAGATCCTCGCGAACCAGCGAAAGATTCTCGCGAAGCAGGCGCGATGACACGCTGCCGGCGCCGCATCGCTGTATTGCTATCGGTCGGTGTCGCCCTGACGGGGTTCTCACCTGTGTTCGCCCAGCCGCAGTCGCCGATCGATCGCGTGGCGTGGTTGCATGGGTGCTGGCAGACGAGCGGTTCTTCTGTTGTCGAAGAACAGTGGATGGCGCCGCGCGGTGGAACCATGATCGGCATGGGACGCACCGTGCGTGACGGACGCACCACCGAATACGAGCTCGTCGTCCTCAAAGAGCAGGACGGCCGTCTCGCGTACGAGGCGCATCCGTCGGGACAGCCCTCGGCGGTGTTCCTCTCGCGAGAGATCAGCGACACCTCGGTGGTGTTCGAGAACGCCGAACACGATTTCCCGCAGCGCGTCGGATATCGGCGGTCCGAGTCGGGACTGACCGCCTGGATCGAGGGCACACTGAAAGGTCAGATGCGGCGTGTCGACTTCAGCTACGCACGCGTCTCATGTGGCGGCCACTGAGGTTCGATCGATGATCGGCATCGAGTCGCTCCATCACGTTGCCGTCTGCGTGACCGATCTGGAGCGCGCGAAGCAGTTTTACGGCGAGGTTCTGGGACTGACCGAGATCGCGCGTCCGCCGTTCGACTTCGGCGGCGCATGGTACGAGCTGGGTCCAGGGCAGTTGCATCTCATCGTGCATCCGCCGACGCTGACGATGAGACGAACGCCAGAGATCGATGCCAAGGACGGCCACCTGGCCATACGAGTGGCCAGCTATCACCAAGCGCTCGAACACTTGCATCGGCACGGCATCGAGTGTCTCGCACGTCCAGAGAACCTCACCCCGTGGCCGCAGATCTACGTCACCGATCCTGATGGGAACGTGATTGAGTTGAATGCTGAATCGCTCTGAGTGAACGGGGGAGACCGAGGGAACGGAGAGAATCACACGGGGAAACGGGGGAAACGGGATCCTTGATCAACGGAAAACGCCGTTACCCCCGTGTGATCTATTCTCCGTTGCCCCCGTCCTCCCCGTTACCTCCACTAAGGAGATCGCCATGCGAAGAATCGCGACATCTGGTTCCCTGGTCGTGTTGTTCGTCGTTGCTCTCATGTGGCCGCTCGCGGCCGCAGCGCCCACGGCAAAGCCTGAAGAGGTCGGGTTCTCCGCCGAACGCCTGCAGCGCATCAACGACTTGGTGCAGCGTCACATCACGGCCGGCGATTTCTCCGGAGCGGTGACCCTCGTCGCCCGCAACGGGCGGATCGCACGGCTCGAGGCGCAAGGGCTGATGGACATCGAGTCGCGCAAGCCGATGCAGAAGGACGCGATCTTCCAGATCATGTCGATGACCAAGCCAGTCGTCGGCACGTCGATCATGATGATGGTCGAGGAGGGGAAGGTGCGGCTCACCGATCCGGTCTCGAAGTTCATTCCCGAGTTCAAGGATCTGAAAGTGGCCGTGCTGATGGCGGGTGGTCCTGGTGCGGCGGCGGGCGGACGCGGCGCTGCTGCCGAGGCGCGCTACTACACGGTGCCCGCCGAACGCGAGATCACAATCCGCGACCTTTTGACGCACACGTCTGGACTCGTGAGTGGTGGCCTGAGCAACACAGAGGCGCGCAAGGTCGGGGTCAAGGGCAAGGAGTCGCTGGGCGAGGTGATTCCCCGACTCGGGAGCGTGCCGCTCGACTTCCAGCCCGGATCGCGTTGGGCCTACAGCGCGCAGGCCGGCTTCGACACGCTGGCGCGCATCGTCGAGATCACGTCGGGCATGAAGTTCGATCAGTTCGCGAAGACGCGCATCTTCGATCCGCTCGGCATGAAGGACACGTTCTTCTATCCGCTCGAGGGCAACGCGCGGCTGGTCACGCGCTACACGAAGAATCAGAGCGGCAAGCTCGAACGGGCAATGGGCTTCGCGAATTTCCAGAACGGCGTGTACTTCTCGGGCGGTGGTGGACTGGCGAGCACGGCCGAGGACTACTTCCAGTTCGCGCAAATGCTCCTCAACGGTGGACAACTGAACGGCAAGCGCCTTCTCGCTCCGCGCACCGTGGAGATGATGGGGTCGGTGCACGCGCCGGACACACTGCAGGGCCGGCCCAAAGGCGAGGGGTACGGACTGAGCATGCGTGTGGTCAACAACCCGGTCGACCGCAATACGTTCCTCTCGCAGGGCAGCTTCGGCTGGAGCGGCGCGTTCGGCACGCACTTCTGGATCGACCCGAAAGAAAAGGTCATCGGCATCCTGATGATCCAGACGCCAAACAATGAGATGCGCTCCGATTTCGAAAACTACGTCATGTATGCGCTCGTCGGTGGGGGAGTAAACGGAACCGGCACCAACTAGCGTAGGATCCTGAGTACGTAGGGCCGGCATGAGGCGGCCCTGCAAAGGAGTCCGCATGAGGATTCGGGTTGTAAGCCTGGCTGCGCTGGCCCTGGCTGTGACGGCGGGGATGACGGGCTTCGCGCAATCGCCGGCGGCCAATGCGAAATCGAACGCGACCAGTCCGCCAAAGGTGCCGCGGACTCCCTGGGGCGATCCCGATCTGCAGGGCACGTGGGACTACAGAACGATCACGCCCCTCGAGCGCAACCGCGAGCTCGGCACACGGGAGTTCTACACCGAAGCGGAAAAGAAGGCCCTCGAGGATCGCGCCGGAAAGCGTATGGACACCGCGCCCGAGAAGATCACGCCGGGGCTCAATCACGCCCAGTGGTGGACCGATCCCGGGCGCTTCGTCTCGGACGGGTATCGCACGTCGCTCGTCGTGGACCCACCCGATGGTCGGATTCCGCCTCTGACCGCGGAGGGCAGGGCTCGGCAGGGGCGCGCACCGAATCGGAATAACGCCGTCAACGCGTCGTGGCTCGATCGAGGCGATCAAGAGCGTTGCATCACCTACGGATTACCAAGTGCCAGTTTGCCGACGCTCTATAACAACAACATCCAGATCGTGCAGGCGCCAGGGACGGCTGTCATCGTCCACGAGATGATTCATGAGGCGCGGGTCGTCCCGCTCGACGGCCGTCCGCGGCTGAACGACAACGTTCGCGCCTGGATCGGCGACACGCGCGGCCACTGGGAAGGCGACACGCTCGTCGTCGAGACCACGAATTTCAACGGCAAGCACAGCTACCGTGGGTCGACGACGGGTCTACACCTGATCGAACGCTACACGCGCGTTGCGGCGAACCGACTCGAGCTCCGGCTCACGGTCAGCGACCCGACGACGTGGGAGAAGCCGTGGACAGTACTGCTGCCGATGCGGCCGACCGAGGGCGAGTTGCTCGAGTACGCATGTCACGAGGATAACCGGAGCATGTTCGACATCCTCGAGGTGGCCCGCGACGCTGAGAAGGCGGGCGCCAAGCCTCAGGCGCCGAGCAGCTCGGGACCGGTCGATGACAGGCAAGAGCGCTGAGCCGGGCTCGCACGAATAGGAACCAACGACCCATGGAAAAACTACGAGTCGTATTCATCACCGTCATCGTCGCCACCATCAGTGCATCATCGTCCCTTCGCGCGCATCACTCGTTCGCCGCCGAATTCGACGCCAACCAGCCAGTGACGCTCAAGGGCACCATCGTCAAGATGGACTGGGTCAATCCGCATACGTGGATTCACCTCGACGTCAAGAACCCCGATGGCACTGTCACGCGATGGATGATCGAGGGTGGCACGCCGAACACCTTGGTGAGGCGTGGCTTCACCAAGAAATCCGTGGAGGCGGGCACTGAGATTACCATCGAAGGGTACCGCGCGAAGAACGGCGCCAATCGCGCCAACGGCGCAGACATGATCCTGGCCAACGGCAAGCGGCTGTTCCTGGGATCATCGGGAACCGGCGCGCCGAAAGACGCGCCCGACGGCCAGAAATAGCGCGACAGTCGTAGTGTCCGCCTTCAGGCGGACCGTCTAGTACGTTGGGGCCACCTTTAGGTGGCCCTGTCTACGTCGTGGTGTCCGGCTTTAGCCGGACCGGTGTGATCGCGGCGCGGGAGCGTAAGTCGCTCCGCAAAACCGACTTGATTCACACGTCCTCAGCGTTGCTGGATCAACGAGGTTCGAAAAAAGCAGTGAACGGTTTTGCTCCGGACCTACGCTCCCGCGCCGCTCGGTGTCAGACGTAGTGTCCGGCTTGCCTGGCCACCGCAGCGCAACGCGCGAAGGTGGCAGCCGGACCCGCTTGATAAAATGCGCCGCTAATGGCTCCAAACTCCCGCAGGCATTTTCTTCGACTGCTCACGTCCAGTCCGCTACTCGCGCAGATCGATCTCGCGACGCTGTTCGCCCAGGGAAACGCCGCCGCGTCGTCGGATGTGATCGCGAGTGTCAGCGAAGCGCTCAACGTCCTCGACTTCGAAGCCGCCGCGCGCGCGAAGCTACCGGCGTGGCACTGGGCGTGGATGTCGAACGGCGGCGAGGACGGCGGCACGATTCGCGCGAATCGCGAGGGGTTCGAGCACTACGCGATACGCCCGCGTCGGCTCGTCGACGTGAGCAAGGTCGACACGTCGGT
>Ga0075433_10003541_pt1 | contig 12056 bp, 12 predicted proteins | sample RhiMethybrSRZTD2_FD_75299 | JGI IMG/M metagenome (GOLD analysis project Ga0075433, IMG submission 75299) | Populus rhizosphere microbial communities from Tennessee, USA - Rhizosphere MetaG P. TD hybrid SRZTD2 | ecosystem: Host-associated > Plants > Roots > Rhizosphere > Soil | place: USA... | reverse complement strand
CGCACCGGCACCGGGATCTCCGCGATGCGGAAGCCGGTGGACACCACCTGGGCCACGATCTCCTGGTCGAACACGAAGCCGTCGGAGTTCATGCGGAAGTTCACGTCCTCGAGCACGCGCCGGCTGAACGCACGGTAGCCGGTGTGGTACTCGGACAGGCGCAGGCCGAAGGCGAGGTTCTCCACGCCGGTGAGGAAGCGGTTGGCGAGGAACTTCCACCACGGCATCCCCTGCTGGACCGCCGAGCCGCCCGCGAGCCGCGAGCCCAGCACGAGGTCGGCGTCGGCCTTCACGATGGGGGCGATGATCTGCGGCACGAGGGTGGGATCGTACTGGTAGTCGGGGTGCACCATCACCACGATGTCCGCTCCCGCCTTCAGCGCTTCGGTGTAGCAGGTCTTCTGGTTCGCCCCGTACCCGTAGTTGCGGTCGTGCACGAAGATCTCGAGCCCGAGGTCGCGCGCCACCTCGAGGGTGGTGTCGGTCGAGCCGTCGTCCACCAGGATCACCAGGCTGACCGCGTCCTTCGGCAATTCCTCGTAGGTCATGCGAAGGGTCCGCCCCGCGTTGTAGGCGGGCATGACCACCACCACCTTGGGGGCGACCTTCGGGCGCTCGATCTGGGGCGGTCGCTCCATCAGGCCGCGCCCGTGAGGTGGCACACCGCCACGAATTGGTAGGCGAGGCCGCCCGGCCAGATGCGGGCGGCGCGGGCGCTCAGGCGGTGGAGCCCGCGCAGGCCGGCGCCGTGCCAGCGCGCGGGCACGACGAGCGGCAGCGGCACCGGGGTGACGTGCAGCTCGTCGAGCGTCAGCCCGGCCGAGCGGAGGAAGGCCACGAACGTGCGGCGCGTGAAGAAGCGGAGGTGCGTGCGGTCCAGGATGCCACGGTCCGCGTAGTCGAAGCGGCCGGCCAGGAGCGAGAGCCGGATCCAGAGGTGCGCCACGTTGGGCACCGAGACCACGACGACCCCGCCCGGGGCCAGGGTGCGGTCGAGGGCCACGAGCGCGGCGCGCGGGTCGCCGAGGTGCTCCAGCACGTCGCCGTAGACGATGGCGTCGAACGGACCGGGGAGCAGCGGCGGGGCCGCCTCGAGGTCGGCGACCACGACCTCCTTGCACCGCCCCTGCGCCCGCGCGGCCAGGACCGGATCGCGCTCGAGCGCGGTGACGTTCCAGCCCTGGCCGGTGAGGCGCTCGGCGAGGAAGCCGTCCGCCGCGCCGACGTCGAGAGCCTTCCGGCCGCGCCCCTCACCGAGCCGGCCGAGGATCACCGAGTGGCTCGAGTGGGGATCGTCCTTGAGCCGGTAGATTGGGAGCCGGTAGATCGGGTCGCTCATGCGCGTCGAGGCGCGATGTCGCCTGCCATGTCCCTCCGCCTGGCGGTCAGGATATCACCCGGGCCCCCCGGGCCGGTTCGAATAGAGCCGCCGCCCGCCGCCCTCGACGAGCAGGTACACCTGGCCCGGCGGCAGGTCGCGCACCACGCTCCGGGCCGGGGTCAGCGCGGTGAGCAGGAACACCCGCCGCTCGCCTCCCCAGGCCCGGGCCAGCGCCTCCCCGTCCCAGAAGACGCCGCGGGCCTCGGGGAAGGTGGAGCCGAAGGCGAGGTTCGACTGCAGCCCGTTGACGATCTGCACGCGCCGGTCGAGGCGCATCAGCGCGGACGCGCTGTTCTCGAGGGCTCCCTCGTGGGCGAGGATGTCGCCCGGAGCCGCCCGCAGCAGCGTCGCGTCGGTCATGACCCGCACCGAGCGCGCCCGGGCAAACAGGGTGAGCCCCTCCACCGAGAGCGGGAGGAAGGCGAGCATGCCGGCGAGCATCGCGCCCACCCCGAGCCGCGGCAGCCGGCGCCAGGTGGCCATCGCGAGGGCGGCCGCCACCAGCCCGAAGATCGCGCTGATGCTGCCGAAGAGCGGGCGGAACTGGCCGGTGAAGTCGGTGGGGACCGGCTGGCCCTGGGCCGCCATGTTGCGGGCGGCAACGTCGGCGAGCGAGACCGCGCCGGTCGAGACCCCGAGCACCCCGCGCCAGACCAGGAGCGCGGCCACCGCGAGGCCGGCCACCGTCAGCAGGGACGGGACGAGCAGGGTGAAGGAGCGCGGGGCGCCCGCGGGCCGCTCGATCGCCTCGTCCCAGAGGCGGGCCACCAGCAGGGCCATGGCTGGGAACGCGGGCAGGCCGTAGTGCGGCAGCTTGAACGGCGAGAGCGCGAAGACGCCCAGGATCGAGACCACCCAGATCGCGAGCAGCGCCCAGAGCCGCGCCTGGGGTGTGCGCCACGGCCGCGCGAGGGCGCGCCACGCCGCCAGCGGGAGCGCGAGCACCCACGGGAAGAAGCCGGCCGTGGTGATCGCGAGGAACTCGATCGTCGAGAGTGACACGTCCTCGTCCGGGAACACGCGCTGCCGCGTGACGTTGAGGAGGTGGTTGTCGACGATGGTGTACCAGAGGAAGCCGCGGTGCTGGAGCTCCATCGCCACGTACCACGGCACCGCCACCGCGAGCAGGAGCAGCAGCGCGCGCGGCGGGATCCACAGCCGCCACGCCCGCCCCTCGCCGGTGAGCCCGAGGAAGAGCGCCACGATCGCGATCGGCCCGAGCGCGCCCAGCAGGTCCTTGGCGAGCACCGCGAGGCCGAGGCTTCCGTAGGCGAGCAGGAGCGGCCACCTCCCCTTCCCCAGGTACGCGAGGATGAAGCCGTAGAGGCCGAGCAGGATGCAAGCGACGAAGAGCAGGTCCGGCTTGACCATGCGGCCGAAGAGGAACATCTCGAGGTTGGCCGCGACCATCAGCCCGGCCATGAGGCCGACGCGCGCGGAGGCGAGCCGAGTTCCGATGAGGACGGTGAGCACCGCCACCGCCACCGCGGAGAGCCCGGAGACGAGACGGGCCGCGCTCTCGGTGGGACCGAGCCACGCGAAGGCGGCCGCCATCAGCCAGTAGAGCAGCGGCGGCTTGTCGAAGTACGGGACCCCGTCGAGATGCGGGGTGATCCAGCCGGCCCCACGCAGCATCTCCCACGCGATCTGGGCGTGGATGCCCTCGGGCGGGTCGAGGAAGGGGGCGGCCCCGAGACGCCCGAGGAAGAGGGCGGCCGCGACGATCGCGACGGCCAGCGGAGGGGTCAGCAGAGCCGCCCGCCGCGGCGGCGGCTCACCGCTCGACCCGGACGATCGCCTCCTTGGGGAGACGGTCCAGGAAGCGGCCGACCGCGGCGTCGAGATAGCCGCGGTCCTTCGACTCGAGCGTGACCTTCACCTTGTACTCCGGGTTCGAGAACTCCGGGTACGAGCCGAGCAGCAGGTCCGGATGGCCGGCCAGCAGCTCGTTCAGGTGATCGGCGAGCGTGCCCTCCCCCATGCTCACGTAGACGCAGCAGAGATAAAAGGGCGCGTCGCGGAACCGCTCCTTGAGCGAGTCGAACTTCTGCCGGAAGATCTCGGGCACGCCGGGCAGGATGTAGATGTTCCGCACCACCACCGCCGGGAATACGAGCTCGCCGTCGGCGGTCAGCTCGGCGCCCTGCGGCACCTCCGCCATCTTGAGGCGCGCCTCGTTGAGGCGACCCTTGAAGTAGCCCTCCAGGAGGCTGACCAGCCGCGGCTCGCGGATCACCGGCACGTCGAGGGCGCGCGCGACGCCCTCGATGGTGACGTCGTCGTGGGTGGGGCCGACCCCGCCGGAGGTGAAGACCACGTCGTAGGCCGAGCTGAACGCGCGGACCTCCGTGGCGATCAGGTCGACCTCGTCGGGGATGACCGTGATGCGCCGCACCTCGACGCCCAGGGCGCGCAGCTCGCGGCAGAGGTAGGCGGCGTTGGAGTCGGTGATCTTACCCGAGAGAATCTCGTTGCCGATCAGGAGAATACCGGCCGTCTTCGCCATAGGCGGTCCACATCGTAGCACGGACTTCCGCCGGGCCTCGGCGGTCGCCGGCGCCCTTCACTTCTTGCGGATGGACTCGGCGCGGGCGTCGGGCTGGTAGTTGACCTCGTAGCCGCGCTGCTTGAGGCACGCCCACGCCTCCGCTCGCCGCGCTTCGGTCATGCCGGCTTCGACCGCCCCCAGCAGGACCACTCCGGCCGGGTCGTACAGCCCGCGCTTGAGCCCGCAGGCCTGCAGGTCCGCCACCACGGCCGCGAGGTCCGGGGCGGGGCTCGCGGGCGGGCTGATCCGATGGTCCCAGGGCTTGACGCTGTAGCCGCGGCTCAGGGCGCAGGCGCTGTACCGGAGCTCGGCGGCCGGCAATGGCTCGTTCGGCCCCTTCGTGCTCCTCGTCCAGGATTCACAGGCCGCGTCGTCCTGCTTGAGCAGCTCGACCGATTGCCCCCGGAGCGGATGCACGTCGACCTCGTGGCCGAGCGAGCTCAGCTGCACCGTGGGGCTCGTGGCGCAGCCGGCCAGCGCCGCCATCACGAGCACGAGCAGAAAGGGAATCAGGAACCGTCGCATGGTCGGGTCCTCCGTGTGACGAAGCCAGTAGATCCATCATGTCCCGAGAAGGTTTAATTCGGAGCCGGTAAATGCCCAGGCCGGCTGCTTTTTCGGGCACCCGGGACCTTCCATGAGGACGTCCTCAGGCAGAGAGGGAGGGCCTGCGGTATCCTGCCGGCTGCCCGTGAGCGAGAACGCCCTCTTCTACACGTTCAGCACGATCCCCCAGACGCTGGCGGGAGGGGCCGCCATCCTGGTGGCGGTGGTGCTCTATCGGTTGGCGGACGTCGATCGGACCATCGACCAGGCGAGCCAGTACCTGGAGACGGTCTGGCGCGGGCGGCCGTTCCGACAAGCGTGGCGAGCATTGGAACGGGGCGGCTGGAGGGCGGTGGACGCAGTGGTCGGGCAGTGGGAGGGCTTCTCCCTCACCGTGGACGACCAGAGCGCGTGCCGACGCGCCTATCGGGCGATCCGGATCCGGCAGCAGATCATCTTTCTCCTCTACTCGTCACTCGCCCTCACGGTCGTCGACATCCTGGTCTGCCTGGCCTCGATCCCCATGACCCCCCGCCTCATGCGGCTCGAGGGGAACGCGAACCAGGTCGTCGTCGGGATCCTCACCCTCACGTGCCTGTGTCTCGGGTTCTACGCCCGCCTGATCTGGGCGATGGTCCAGCCCATCACCAAGCGGTAGGGCCAATTCGCGAGCGGACGTCCAAGCCAAGGAGCGCACTATGACGGGCCAAGCCCAACCCTATCAGCCACTAACGTCGGACAATGCCGCTGTCGTTCTCGTCGACCACCAGGTCGGACTCATGACCGGCGTCCGCGATTACTCGACGGGCGAGCTGAAGCACAATGTCGTCGCGCTGGCGAAGGCGGCGAAGGCGCTGAAGCTGCCGATCGTCGTCACCACCACCGCCCGAGACAGCATGTGGGGGCCGACCTTCCCCGAGCTGGTGGAGGCCCTGCCCGGCATTCCGATCATCGACCGATCGACGGTCAATGCCTGGGACGATGCCAAGGTGGCCGCCGCGATCGAGGCGACCGGCCGCAAGAAGCTGATCATCGCGGGCATCTCTCTCGAGGTCTGTGCCGCTTTCCCGGCCATCACCGCGATCGGCAAGGGGTATGACGCCTATGTCGCCGTCGATGCGTCGGGAACATTCAGCGACACAAAGCGCGAGGCCGGGCTGCTGCGAATGCAACAGGCGGGTGTGATCGTGTCGGACTACGCCACCTTGATGGTCGAGATCCTGAAGGACAACGCGCGGCCGGAAGCAGCCGCGGTCTACGGCGCGCTCGATATGCCTTGGGCGACCCTCGTCGGCCAGATCTCCAAGGCCTACGGCAAGTAAAGGTCCTTCTGCTAGAATGGGCCGGGCTCGAGCCAGTGAAACAGTGAAACCTCTCACGCGAGGAGTGGGATGAGCACGGACGCCTCTCCGATCACGCTGCGCGGCTGGGCCCTCGTCCTGGGCGCGTCGTCCGGCTTCGGCGCGGCCACCAGCCTGGCCCTCGCCCGCGCGGGGATGAACGTGTTCGGGGTGCACCTCGACCGCAAGGCAACCCTGCCCAACGTGGAGCGCCTCGCGGGCGAGATCACCGCGCTCGGGCGCCAGGCGCGCTTCTTCAACGTCAACGCGGCCGACGAGGAGAAGCGGGCCGAGGTGGCGAGCGAGATGGAGCGGGTGCTGCGCGAGCGCGACGAGGTCGGCCAGGTGCGGGTGCTGCTGCACTCGCTCGCCTTCGGGACCCTGAAGCTCTTCGTCGCCGATCCGATCAAGGAGGCGGTGACCAAGGCCCAGATGGACATGACCCTCGACGTGATGGCCCACAGCCTCGTGTACTGGACCCAGGAGCTGGTGAGCCGCGGCCTCATGGGGCGCGGCGGCCGCATCTACGCGATGACCTCCTCCGGCGGCGCGCGGGTGCTCCCATTCTACGGGCCGGTGTCGGCGGCCAAGGCCGCGCTCGAGTCTAACATCCGCCAGCTCGCGGCCGAGCTGGCGCCCCACGGCATCACCGCCAACTCGATCCGGGCCGGGGTGACCGCGACGCCGGCGGCCCAGAAGATCCCCAACTACGAGGAGTTCTCCCAGCAGGCGGCCCGGCGCAACCCGCATCGGCGGCTGACCACCACCGAGGACGTGGCCCGGGCCATCGTGGTGCTGAGCCATCCCGACACGCACTGGATCACCGGCAACGTGATCGGCGTGGACGGCGGCGAAGAGATCGTGGGCTGACCGACCGATGCCCGAGTGGCTGGCCGTCTTCCTGCTGGGGGTGATCGAGGGGGTCACCGAGTTCCTGCCGATCTCCTCCACCGGGCACCTGCTCCTGGTGGAGAACGCGCACCTGCTGCCGGGTCAGTCGGACCTCTTCAACATCACGATCCAGTCCGGCGCGGCCCTCGCGGTGCTCGCGGTCTTCGGCGGCCGTCTCCGCGACCTGCTCGCCCACATCCGCGAGCCGGAGGCGGGCGGGTACCTGGCCAAGCTCCTGCTCGCCTTCGTGATCACCGGCGCGGGCGGGCTCGCCATCAAGCGCCTGGGCTTCGTGCTGCCGAAGGAGGTCGCGCCGATCGCGTGGGCGACCCTGATCGGCGGCCTGGTGATCCTGCTGGTCGAGTGGGGGCTGCGGGGCCGCGCCGGGCGGAGCGAGGTCACGTGGGCGGTCGCGGTCGCGGTGGGCCTGGCGCAGCTGCTCGCCGCGGTGTTCCCGGGCACCTCGCGCGCGGCCTCCACCATCATGATCGCGATGCTGCTGGGGCTCGTGCGGCCCGCCGCCACCGAGTTCTCGTTCCTGGTGGGCGTGCCGACCCTGCTCGCGGCGGGCGGGTACGAGACCCTGCACGCGCTTCGCCACCCGGCGGGGCCGCCCACCAAGTGGGGCATGCTGGCGCTGGGGACGGTGGTGTCGGCGGTGACCGCCTTCGTGGTGGTGCGCTGGCTGTTGCGCTGGATCCAAACCCACAGCTTCGTGCCGTTCGGCTGGTACCGCATCGCCCTCGGCCTCTTGATGCTCGCCCGCTTCGTGTAGGGGTCAGGTCTTACATTCCGACATTTTCCCGCGTGAGGCGAGAGCTCGCTCTCTCACGAAAATGTCGGAATGTAAGACCTGACCCCTATTTGTACTGGCGGAGGATCTCGAGGAAGGTCTCCACTACCTTGGGGTCCCAGTAGCCGGCGTCGGTCTCGCGAATCAGGAGAGACACCGCGTCGGAGCGCGAGAGGGCCGCCTTGTAGGGCCGCTCGGTGTGGAGCGCGTCGAAGACGTCGACCACCGAGATGATGCGCGCGCCGAGGGGGATGGCCTCGCCCTTGAGCCCGTCCGGGTAGCCCGAGCCGTCCCACTTCTCGTGGTGGTGCCGCATGATCGGGCGCACCAGCTCCATGCTGCGCAGCCCCAGCACCAGGTCCGAGCCCGCGCCCGGGTGCGCGCGGATGCGCTCCTGCTCGATCGGATCGAGCGGCCCGGGCTTGAGCAGGATCCCGTCGGGCACCGAGATCTTCCCGAGGTCGTGGAGGTAGCCGCCGAGCCGGAGCGCCCGCACCATGTCCTGGTCGAGGCCGAGGGCCTCCCCGAGCGCCACCGCGTAGCGTGACAGGCGATCGCAGTGGCCGAGGGTGTAGGGATCGCGCGCCTCGATGGTCAGCGCCAGCGTGGTGATGACCGCCTCCGCCCGCTCGAGCTGGCCCAGCAGCAGCTTCACCCGCAGCAGCGCGGCGAGGCGGGTGCGCAGCTCGACGAACTCCACCGGCTTGGTGAAGAAGTCGTCCGCCCCCGCCGCGAGCCCGGCCACCCGCGCCTCCAGGTCGCCCACCGCGGTGAGGATCACCACCGGCATCAGCTCGTAGCGCGGGTCGGCCTTCAGGCGCGCGCACAGCTCGATGCCGCTCATCGCGCCCAGGTGCACGTCGGTCAGCACCAGGTCCGGGCTCACCACGTTGAGCGCGTCGAGGGCCTGCTCGGCGGAGGCCGCCATCAGCAGCCGGTAGCCGAGGGCGCCCAGCAGCCCCGAGAGGACCTCGCGGATGCGGGGCTCGTCCTCGACCACCAGGATGGTGGGCCGCTCCGAGATCGCGCCCAGCGAGAAATCGAGCCTATCGGTCATCGATCGCCCGCGCCATCCACGCCAGCACGTCCTTGAACGGCTGCTCCCAGCTGTCCTCCAGCATCAGCATGTGCCCGTGGCCGGCCGCCTCCTGGTACTCCGAGCCGTAGCGGCGCGCGATGCGACGCTGGAGCGCGGCCGGAGTGATGCGATCGTCCTCCGCGCCCACCACCAGGGTCGGGCAGCGCACCGCCGCCGCGTCCACCGCGATCCCGCCGAGGGCCAGCTCGCGGGTGGCCCGGCCGGACTCCGGCCCGAAGCGCGGAAAGGCCCACTCGCGCTGCTCGGGACTCAGGCGGTTGAGACAGAGGGCGTCGGCGTGCGCGCGGCTCACCGTGAAGGCGCGCCCGGTCAGGATCGCGGGCACGTAGCGGATCGCGCGCGCGATCACCGGCCAGTCGACGCTCACGATCCCGCGCGGCGGCGCGCTGGTCATGAACACCGCGGCCGCGACCCCGCCGCCCTCGGCCACCTTCTGGGCGATCAGGCCGCCCATCGAGTGGCCGACCAGCACCACGTCCCCGAGCTCCCCGAGGCAGCGGCGGACGTCGTCGACGTAGTCGAGGAAGGACACGCCCTCGAGCCCTCCCGGGGCCGGGCTCTCCCCGTGGCCGCGCAGGTTGACCGCCCACGCGTCCCAGCCGGACTGGGCCGCCGCGTAGAGATAGTTGCGCAGGTACCAGCTCCCGCCCCACATGCCGTGGACGAAGAGGACGGAGCGAGAGTGGGCCCGTCCCGCGGGGGCGGCGTGCTCGAGGACCAGGTCGCCGATGCGCTCGCTCACGGTGAGGACGGTATCTTACGCCAACCGGGAATCCCGCGGGGGGTGGTCACGGGCGGGGCGGCCGGATCAGGCCGCGGCGTTGAGGCGGACGGTCTCCACCACCAGGCCGGCGGTGAGCACCAGGTCGCGCACATCGACCCACTCGTTGACGGTGTGGATCTCCCGCATGCCGCAGGCGAGGTTGGCGACCTCGAGCCCGCGCTCCGCGAAGACGTTGGCGTCCGAGCCGCCGCCGGTGGAGCGGGTCGGGCAGGTGCGGCCGGTGGCGACCGCGGCCCCCTGCACCAGGCGCACGATGGAGGCGTCCTCCCGGATGTCGAGCCGCGAGTATTGACGGTCGACCTGCGCCTCGACCCGCGCCTGGTAGCTCCGCTCGCCCACCCGCACCGAGTGCCGGCGCACCGCCTCGTCGAAGCAGCGTCGCATGTGCTCGGTCTGGGCCTCGAGCTTCTCCACGCTCAGGCTCCGCGTCTCGCCGCGCACCGTCACCATCGCGGGCACGATGTTGGTGGCGAGGCCACCCTGGATGAGCCCCAGGTTCGCGGTGGTCTCCGCGTCGAGGCGCCCGAGCTTCATCGCCGCGATGGCCTCCGCCGCGATCCGGATCGCGCTCATCCCCTGCTCCGGGCAGATGCCCGCGTGGGCGGGCAGCCCGTGCACCGTGAAGGCCATGCGGTTGGCCGCGGGCGCGCGGGTGATCAGCTCGCAGACCCCGTCCACGTCGAGGACCAGCCCGCGCCGCGCCCGCAGCCGGCCGGTGTCGAAGTGCTTGGCCCCGAGCAGGCCGTACTCCTCGCAGATGGTCAGCACCACCTCGATGTCGCCGTGCGGGATCGACTTTTCGCGCAGGACCCGGATCGCCTCCAGGATCGCCACCACCCCCGCCTTGTCGTCGCCGCCCAGCACACTGGTGCCGTCGGTGCGGATCACGTCGCCCTCCACCACCGGGCGGATCTTCTCGGCCGGGCCCACCGTGTCCATGTGGCCGGAGAGCAGGAAGGGCGGCGCGCCCGCGGTGTTGCCCGGGAAGCGAGCCAGCAGGTTGCCGGTGTTGCCCTCGATCTTCTCCCCCGCGCCGTCGACCTCCACGCTGGCGCCCATCCCTTTCAGGATCGCCTCCAGGCGCCGCGCGATGGTGCCCTCGCGCTTGGACGGGCTCGAGATCGACGCGAGCTCGAGGAACTCCTCCTTCAGGCGGGCCGCGTTGATCATGGAGCCGTCCTCTGGGACGCGAGATGGTGGAGCATGAAGCGCCGACTCTGCTCGAGGGCCTCGCGCCGGTGGTCCGGATCGGAGAGGCGGTGATCCGCACCCGGGATGACGTGGAGCGCGCGCGGCTCCGCGGCGCGCTCGAAGAGCCGCCGCCCGTGGACGGGCGGGACCACCTCGTCGCGGTCGGCCTGGATGACCAGCACCCGGGCCACGCCCGCGGGCGCCTCGGCCCGGTCGCCGCGGAGGACCTCGGCGACGAGGGCCCGTCCCGCCTGCTCGGGGTCCGCGCCGGGCAGCTCGCTCAGCGACACCGGCGCGTTCCAGGTGACCACCGGGAGCGGCGCGCCGCCGGCGCGGGCCGCCGCGGCCCAGAGCGCCACGTACCCGCCCAGGCTCGAGCCGAGCAGTCCGAAGCGGCCGTTCAGCTCGGGCCGCTTGGCGAGGTGGTCGAGCACGCCCTCGAGGTCGGCCACGCGCGTCTCGATGGTCGCGTCCTCGTGGCGCCCGCCGGACTCGCCGCTGCCCCGGAAGTCGATGCGCGCGAGGGCCAGGCCCGCCGCGGGCAGCTCCCGGCCAAGGAGGAGGTACTTGTCGCTGTCCTTGGAGGCGCCCATGCCGTGGCAGGCCACCACGCAGGGCCAGGGGCCGGGTCCGTCCGGGAGATGGAGCACCCCCGCGACCTCGGCGGCGCCGACGGTGACGCGGAAGCGCGACTCGCTCACGCCCAGACGAGATCGAAGAGGCGGCAGGTATTGACGGTGAGCTGGTACGTCGCCTCGTCCGCCGGCAGCCGCTTGATCTTGGCCACCTCTTCCGCGACCCGCGCCACCAGCCACGGGCCCGAGGTGACGTTCTCGAACTCGCCCTGGTAGGGCCAGGGCGCGTCGCTCTCCACCAGCAAGGACTCGATCGGCACCGCCTCCACCATCTCGCGGTCGCGCGCCCGGTAGACCACGTCCGGGGTGACCGAGATCAGGTAGCCCGCGTCGACGATCTCGCGGGTGACCTCGGCGCTCGCCTTGTGCCAGTGGAACACCGCGCGCTCGACGCTCCGGCGCTTGAGCGCGGCCAGCGCGTCCGCCGCCGCGTCGTGGGGCGCGTGGAGGATGACCGGGAGGTCGTAGCGGAGCGCGAGGTCGATCAGGCGGTCGAGGCGCTCGCGGCCGAGCCGGCGGACCGCGTCGGGATCGGCGGCGCCGCCGAGGCCGTACCAGGGCAGCCCGATCTCGCCCACCGCGACCAGGCGCGAGTGGTGGGCGTGGATCTGCGTCTCGACCGCTTCCAGGTCCGCGGGGGTCAGCGTCCACTCCGGATGGAAGCCGAGCGCGGGCCAGACGCCCTTGCCATTGTCGAGCGCGGCCTGCAGGGTGCGCTCGTTCGTCGCCGCGTCGCAGCCGACCGCCACCACGCCCCACACGTCGTGCTCGGTGGCGCGGATGACCGTGCCCCGGACGTCCGCGAAGGCCGGGTCGTGCAGGTGGCAGTGGCTGTCGATGATCATGCC
>Ga0075433_10003540_pt1 | contig 12057 bp, 17 predicted proteins | sample RhiMethybrSRZTD2_FD_75299 | JGI IMG/M metagenome (GOLD analysis project Ga0075433, IMG submission 75299) | Populus rhizosphere microbial communities from Tennessee, USA - Rhizosphere MetaG P. TD hybrid SRZTD2 | ecosystem: Host-associated > Plants > Roots > Rhizosphere > Soil | place: USA... | reverse complement strand
CTTGGTCCCGTTGGCATAAAACGTCGGCGTGCCGTCCACCAGACGTTGCTCGCCCTCTTGCCGGCTGTACTCGATGCGCCCCGCGAAGCGGCCGGACTCCATGCAGGCGTCGTACGCCTTGAGATCGACCCCCGAGGCCTGCGCCAGGTCGCGGAACAGGCTCGACGGATCCTTACCCGTTTGCGCCCACTGGTGGTGGCTGAACAACTGATCCTGCATCTGGAAGTAGCGGCCCTGGGCGCCGGCACATTGCGCGGCGTGCGCGGCGAAGCGGGAATACTTGTGGATCGGCAGCGGATAATCGCGGAACCGCCAGCGCGCCTTGCCGGTGTTGATCAGCTGTTCCGTGATCGTCGGCATCTGGATCGTGGCGAACGTCGCGCACACGGGACATTCGAAGTCCAGGTACTCGACGACCTCGACGGGGGCGTTCTCCTGGCCGAGCGTGTAGCCCCGAAAGCTGTCGTCTACGACCGTGGGTGGCGCGCCCGCGGCGGCCGCAGGCGCACTCGCGCCGCCGGTCTTGAGCATGGCAAACACGCCGACACCCAGCACCACCGCCAGTACACCCACCGTCATGTAGAATCGATTCATGCCAGCGAATCTCCGCGCCAAGGCTCGTCGTCATCCGGATCGTCGAGCGACAGGTCGCCACCCCCCAGAGCCTCTTCCACGATGCGGCGGCTCTCGGCGACGTCCGGCGTGTCGTAGGTGCTGCGAACTTCGTAGTGGAACAGCTCGCTGCGCGTATTGCCCAGCAGCTTCTGTAGCTCCGGTGCAGCGTCGAGCAGCCGGCCCGTCCGGTCCAGCTCCTGTATCCGCTCGGCCAAAGCACGCAGCAGTGCGACCAGGCGCTGCGCACGCTCAGGTCCGTAAACTTCTTCGCTCATTGCTTCCTCCCGGAACGCGGGAACCCGCGCCCTTGCTGTGGCATTATACCACACAACCAATTATCTTGCGGCGCCGAAAATCACGAGGTCCCTCAGCCGAAAGGAAACCCCCTGGATGGCTAAAAAGCGTGGTGAGCCACGGAAGTACTCGATTCCCACGAGCTTCGAACAGGCGCGCGATGAGTTGTTTTCCCACATCCTCCGCTGCGGAGTGCTGGAAGCGAGCCTGGAGCATCAGAAGGAATGGTTCGACGATACGTTGCTGTACCTTGCGGACCGCTTCACCGACCTGACCGAGACCGAGTTGAACGAGCTGCGGTTGCTGGGCGAGCGCTATTGCCGCCCCGTCGTAGCCCGGACCACTCCCGTCGGCGCGAACGCCTGACGGCAGCCGTCTCCGGCAGGAGGGCGCCCGTTCATCGGGCGCCCTTTTGTTTTACGACCACCATGGCGGGAACGAGCGGAAGCGCCAGCCCGCGGCGACACGCACGCCGCCCGCGAAGCCCAGCTCCACGTACGCGCCGCGCCGCCGTCCCGGTGCGACTTCGCATCCGAGGAGAACGGCGAGGAATCCGTGCGATGGAGCGTGGCGTCGCGCCGTGACCGCGCCCCCCACCCCGGCGTAAAAGCCGGGTCCTCTGCGGGCGGCGGAATTCATGAGCAGCTGCAATGTCAGCTGCGCTCGTGCGGCCGGCCGTCCGTCGAGCGTTCCGCCGGCGAGTGCCAGCGCCACCCGGCTATCGCCGTTGGGCCGGCGGGCGAGACCCAGCTCCCCGCCGGCGAATGTTTGGTGGGCAATGACGGCCGCGGGACCGACACTCAGCTCCGTCGCGGTGAGCTGCTGTGACTGCGAAGCCAGCACCGACACCAGGAACACCAGGCTAGGCAATGGCGACGTCGTAACTGATCGCGATGTCGGGGGCGAGCGACGCGACGACGGAGCAATACTTCTCGAGCGACAAGTCGACGGCGCGCCGCACCTTCAGGTCGTCGGCCCCCTCCCCGCGGACGGCGAAATGAAATGCAATCGCGGTGTAGCGCCGCGGCTCGGTCTCGCGGCGGGTGCCGCGCATCGTGATCTCGAGCGACTCGAGCTTGACGCGTTGCTTCTGGAGAATGATCACGACGTCCGACGCGGTGCATGTCGCGGCAGCGACGAGCAGCAGCTCGACCGGCGACGTCGCCGTGGTGGAGTCACCGTCCACGAGAATGGGCGGCCGTCCGGTGCCGCTTCCCTCGAACTGCAGCTTCCCGAGCCAGCGCGTCGTCACCTCGGCCGTCCGCGCCATGCTAGTTGCCTCGTCGCGTCGTGAGTCCGATGAACAGGCGGTGCCGCCGCATCCGGTCCATGCCGTGATACTCGAGGAGCCAGTTGAAGGTCGAGCGGTAGTGCAGCTCAAAGCCGAATACCGTATTGACCCAGAGATCGGGGCACTGCGGGTCGGTGCCGCATCCGTCGCGGCCCGCCACGCCCACGCCCCCCCCGATGTACGGGGTCGCCACTTCTTCATCGTCGGTGAACCGCCACAGCACTTCGAAATTCCCGACGTAGGTATTGGCTCCGTTGAACACACCGACCTCGGCGGACGGGCGAAGCCGCAGTCGATTCGAGAACAGATCGCCGAGATCGAGCGTCGTGCCCAGGACGAGCTGGCCGGAGCGGCGGAAATCCACGCCTCCGCGCACCCCGAAGCCGAACAGTCCGATGCGCGTGCCGCCATGCTTGCCGTTCTTCGGCGGCTGAAACTGCTGCGCCCGCGCGTCTACGGCGGCGGCGGCGAACAGGCTGAACAGCAGAAGCACCTTTAGGACGATTCGCATTCCGGCTCCGTCTCCGTCACTCGGTCCGTTCCGCAATGGCGCGGGCCGCCCGTGCTGACCGGCGCGCCGCCGTACGCCCGTAGTCCCAGATTGCGTACACTGCAATGGCCGCGGTGGCCCACGCGAGGTGTCGAGTGTAGGTCCAATCTGCGATCGCCGCCACCAGGGTGAGCAGTTGCATTATGGTCACCGCCTTGCCGCCGGCACGGGCCGGCAGCGCCACGGGCCTGTGCAACAGCCACGTCGCCAGGAACGCGAGCACCGCCAGGATGTCGCGCAACAACACCCCCAGCAGCTCGTACCAGCTGAGGAGCCCGCGTCCCGCGATCGTCACGAACGCGACGGCCATAAAGACCTTGTCGGCGACCGGATCCAGTATGGCCCCCGCGCGGGACGCGCCGACGCGCCGCGCCAGGAAGCCGTCCGCCATGTCGCTCGCGGCGACGGTGGCCACGATGGCGAGCTGCCAGGCGGGCGAGCGGACCAGCGGAAACAGGATCGCGAGCGGAAATCGTAGCGCCGTCACGACGTCCGCGGTGGTCACCCACCGTTTCACTTGCCCGACATTATCACGCGTCGTACCTTCACCCCCGTGAACGTCAAGCTGCTCAAGCAAGCGGCCATCTTCCAGGATCTCGACGAGGGCGAGCTGGCCCGGGTCACGGAAGTGTGCCGCGAACAGAAGTTCACCGTCGGCCAGTACGTCTTCAAGGAAGGCGAGCCGGGCAACCGGCTCTTTCTGATCTCGGAAGGCGAAGTCCGGATCTCGCGGACGATTCCCGGCTCGGGCGAAGAGGCGCTCGCGGTGCTGAAGCCGGGGGCGTGCTTCGGGGAGATGTCGATCTTCGATCGCTCCGAGCGATCGACCGACGCGATCGCCAATACCACCTGCACCCTGATTACGATCTCCCGTTCCGACTTCGAACTGCTCCTCGACTTCAACAGAGACGTCGCCTACAAGATCCTGTGGTCGGTCGTGCGGCTGCTGTCCGCCCGCCTGCGCGTGACGAACGACAATCTGCGGTCGTTCCTCGCGATGTCCATGTTCTAGGGAGACCTCGTGAACGCATTGGCGCCGTACGCCGCGTTTTTCATGCGGCTGGCAGTGGGTGGGGTGTTCCTGAGCCGCGGCCTGGATCGGGTCCAGGGCGGTATCCCCTACTTCTCGATGGCAACCCTCCTGATCCTGATCGTCATCGCGATCGAAACGGTCGGGGCGGTGTGTGTCCTGCTCGGCATGTGGACCCGCTTCTGGGCCACCGCGATGGCCGTGTACATGGCGGTAACGATCATCGCGACCAAACTCCCGCATCACGCCAACTTCGAAGTCGAGGCCCTGCTCCTCGCCGGCGCGGTGACACTGATGGCGCTGGGCGACGGGCCGTTGTCGATCGGTATCCGATTCAAAAAGACCACCTAATGCAGGATTCTTAAAACCCCTGCATCCGCGCTGGCCCGGAGAAAACTCTCCGGGTCGGTCGCGGGGATCGCCGCGCCCGTCTGCTTGCGCCACCGCTTGGCGCTCGCCTCCATGTACTCTTCCAGCGACCCAGCGACCCATTCGGCGGCATCGTCTTTCATCTGCCGCACGATCTCTTCCCACGTCCCCACGTAGGTCGCGCCCGACACCGTGCTCACGCGGTGCACTTCGAAACCCTTGTTCTTCATGCCCTGTAGCTCGGTGAGCAGCGTGCCGAACAGCTCCAACTGGCGCGGATCGCGGATCTGGCCGTCCGGCGTCATCGCTTCGATCTCCGAGAGCAGGAGGTCTTCGGGGGCGGCGTCGCCCGCCAGCTCGGTGAGGCGCTCGTTCCAGGGGACGAGCTCGGGATCTTCTTCCAGGAGGCGATACACGGTCTTCTTCAGCTCGACGAGCCGCCAGATCGCCAGCGCGTCGTAGTGCTCTTCGGGGCCGGTGCGCTCGAGGTGAAACAGCGCGGCTTCATACTCCCCACGGTCGTACAGCAGGTTCGCGAGATAGATACGGGCCTCGGCGAGGCTCGGATCGAGCTCGAGCGCGCGACGCAGCCAATGCAGCGCGCCGCCTTCGTCCGCGAGCCGGTGCGCCGCATACCCGACACACGCGGCGGCGTCCGCGGAGTCGGCATGGGCCCGCAGTGCGCCTTCGAAGAAGCGCCGTGCCTGATCGAGCACCCCTTCGCGAAACAGCGCGCGCCCGATCTGCAACATCAGGTCGTGATCGTCCTGGAAGCCGAGCGCGAGCACGTGCTCGAAGCACGCGAGCGCGGCGCCGCGCTCGCCGAACTTGAGCAGGACCTCGCCCAACCCGGCGAGTGTATCCTCGTGATCGGGATCGAGACCGCGCGCCTCTTCGAACGCGCGCCGCGCCCACGCGTACTCTTCGCGCGCGAGACGGGCGTAGCCCATACCGACAAGCAGCTCGACGGCGTGGGGGTACAACCCCAGGCCCTCGCGCAGCGTATCTATGGCCTCGTCGTATTGACCTTCGTTGTAGAGCTGATGTGCACGTTCGTCATACTCGTCGGAACTGAGGAACTTGTCCGACATCGGAACGGGTCCCCCCGGGAAGGTTGTGCTATGATAAGAAACGGAGCACTGTTACACAAGCGACTATGTCCTCCGCAATTTCGACGATAGAAGCAGGTTCCGCGACATCGCCGGGCGGCTTCACGGCCGCCGCCGCTCACGCCGGACTCAAAGCGGACGGCGCGCTCGACGTCGCGTTGCTCGTCAGCGCGACGAGCTGCGCGACCGCCGGCGTTTTCACCAAGAACGCGCTGCGCGCCGCGCCCGTCATCTACGACGCCGAAATGCTGGCGGATCGCCCCGGACGGACCCGCGCGGTCGCGATGAATGCGCGCGTGGCGAACGCGTGCACCGGTGCCGCTGGGCTCGAGGCGGCCCGCGCCATGGCGCGTGCCGCCGAAGAGGCAGCCGGGCTGCCACCGCATACCGCGTTGGTGCTCTCCACCGGCGTCATCGGCGTGCCGCTGCCTGTCGAGAAAGTGACACGCGGCCTGCACGAGGCGGCCGCAAAGCTGTCTCCCACGGGCGGTGCCGACGCCGCACGCGCCATCATGACCACGGACACGCGCCCCAAGCACTGCGCGGTTCGCCTCGAAACGCCCGGCGGCGTCATTACGATCGGCGGCATGGCCAAGGGCGCCGGCATGATCCATCCCGACATGGCCACATTGCTCGCCGTGATCACCACGGACGCCGTGTCGGAGCCCGGCACGCTGCGACCGTTCTGGAAGCGCGTCGTGGACCGCACGCTCAACGCAATCTCCGTGGACGGCGACACGAGCACCAACGACACCGCGCTGTTTCTCGCGAATGGCAACGCGGGGATCGATCCGTCGCGCGACGGCGCGACGTGGAAACTGTTCGAGGAAGCGGTGACCGAGGTGGCGCGCACGCTGGCGCTCGCGATCGTCGAGGACGGCGAAGGTGCGACCAAGCGGCTCGAGATCCAGATCGTCGGGGCCAACACCGAGGCGCACGCCCGTGAGGTCGGTCGCGCAATCGCGCGCTCCACGCTGGTAAAGACGGCGATCTACGGTGGCGACCCCAATTGGGGGCGGGTGCTCGCGGCAGCCGGCGTTGCCGGCGTCTCCCTCGTCGCCGAGCGGATTTCCCTGCAGGCGGGCACGTCGAACGGCTGGCTGACCCTGGCGAGCGGCGGCGCGACCGCGCTCGCCGATCCGGCGAAGGCCCGCGCCATTTTCGAGCAGAAAGCCATCCGCCTCCGGCTCGACCTTGGTCTCGGTCGAGCGGAGGCGGTGGTATGGACCTGCGATCTTTCTCCGGACTATGTCCGGATCAACTCCGACTACACGTCCTAGTTAGGGCTTCGACTTGGTCGTGTCCTTCGGGGCCGCGGCCGACTTTGCCTTGGCTTTGCGACGCGCATGCTTCGGCTTTGCCTTTGACGTGTCAGCCTGCTGCGACGCGTTGGCTTGGGGCTTGGCCGGTGCAGCCGCTGGCTGCTGAGTCGGCTGTTGCACAGCCAGGGTGAGGAGGAGAAGTGCAGACGAAAGCATTAAAGCCTCGGGTTAGGGTCGCTTCTACGACCCCCCCGTTCCACCTCGCGTCACGGGCGCCGGGCCGGAGTAGGGACGTTGGGCAGCATGGCACGGACGTGAGCCAGCGCCTCTGAGGGGGTGCGACCTCCAGGACGCTGCAGCTCGTGGTCGGCGGCGACCGCCACATCGAGTAACCTCACGCCCCGCAAGCCTTTGTTGTGCGCCTCCACCAGCAAATTCGTCGCGGAGTCGGGGTCGAAGCGGTGCGCCACCAGATCGGCAGCCGCATGTAACGCCGGTCCGGGAGGCTCGTCCGGCGCCACCGTGATCAGGCGCTCGACGATGGGGCCAGACAGCCCACGGGCGAGGGCTGCCGCCACCGCCGCCACATGACCTTCGGGTGGTGTCTGCCCCGGCACGGCGTGGCTCAGGATGGCGCGCGCCTGGCGCAGCTGCAGCAAGCCCCGCCGCACGCCATTCACCAGCCGGTCGGCCGGAATGTTCTTGGCGCTGCCTTCGAGTGCTTTCTGAACGAGCGGTTCGGTCGGCAGGCTCTCCGCGGCAGCCGCGGCGATGAGCGAATCGATCGCCGGGAGCGCGGCAGCCGGTACACGGCCCGGAAGTCGGGTCGTGCCGTTGGCGGAGGCCGGGGGTGCGGGGGGAGGATCCTGTGCGCCGAGCTGAGCTGGCCGCGCGATGAGCGCCAGCGCGAGGACCAGCTTCCAACTCATGGTTGAGCGCTCGCCGGGCGCACGATGAGCAACGAGTTCTGCTGGCCCGCGCCGAATCCGTCATCGACGTAGCGACCCGCCAGGGGATCGGGCACCCAGCGCTCGCCGTCCACGACGAACATGTATTCGTGCTGGCCGGCGGGGAGAACCGCGTCGGCGTGCCAGATGCCATCGCCATCGTCGTCATTCAGCGCCAGAGCACCGCGGCTCCAATCGTTGAACGAGCCAACGACTTCGACCGACCGGGCTCCGGGGAAGTGACCCACGAACTTCGCGATACCCTGCGCGACGCCGGGCGTCAGGTTGCCGCTGGACCACGGAACCAACAGGACCGTCGCCAGACCGGCCGCCAGCGCCAACGTCCAGACCGGACGCAGTCGCACGGTGACTGCGCGAGGCCGCCCTAACCACCAATGGAGCAGGCGGTGCGCCAGGCCCTCGTTGAGCACCGGCGGCGGGCCCTGGCGGATCTCCGTCATCACGCGAGACGCAACGCTCACCGGCGGCGTCGCCTTGAGGATCTGGGTCGCGACGGACAACCGGGTGTACGCCTCCCGCAGATCCAGCGGCAGATCGCCTGGATCACGCTCGCCATCGAGCGCTTCCTGCAACCGAGGATCGAGTGGGCTCATCGTACTACCTCCTCCAGTGCCGCCAACAGTGCCTCTCGGGCGCGATGCACGCGCATCTTGAGCGTCGGAATCCGCGCGCCGGTCACCTGTGCCATCTCTTCGTAACTCATTCCCTCTACGTGCTTCAAGACGAATGCCTCTCGCTTCTCGGCCGGCAGCGCTGCCAACGCGCGCTCGACCAGTGCCACTTGTTCGCCTCGCTCGAGCACCGCCCACGCATCCGAGCCGTCGGACAACGGCGGTGCGTCACTCAGCGAGATGTCGTTCGTGTGCCGCCGCGCCAGATGGCTGCGGCACCGGTTCCCGGTAATGCGATACAGCCAGCTGCGCAGCCGACCGGGATCGCGGCATTGGGCCAAATGCCGGTAGGCGCGCACGAGACTCTCGGCTACTGCGTCCGCCGCGGCATCGGGATTCCCGAGCATCCGCGTCGCAAAACGCAGCAGACCCGGCTCATATCGCCGGATGAGAATCCCAAACGCCTCCCCATCGCCGCCCAAGATCCGGGCGACCACTTCTACATCGGGGGCCCCGTCGTTCACCATCCCACTGACCCCCCCCGGGGGGGCTTCGTCACGGTTTTCCAAGGGTTTCCCGTGCGGCAACCAGGAACGTGGCAGCCCGGATGCCGCTGCCGTTCATGGCGCCCGCGAATGTCTCCAGCGTCACCTGAGCGCGACGCCGGTAGGCCGGATCGCTCGTCACCTGAGTCAACCGCGCCAGAAAGAGGGCCGTCGCGGCGTTGGCACCGGGCAGCACGTCGTCGAACACATGCTTCGTGCGATCACCGAGTAACGCCTGCGTAGCGGCGGCAGGGGGAGGGGGAGATGGAGGGGGAGGGGGAGGGGGAGGTGGAGTCTCGCTGGGAGCCGCGGCGACATCGAAGTACGCGCCCACAGGATCAGCATAGCTGCGCTCGACGATCGCGGCGAGATCAAGGGCCACGGCGAGATAGCGCGGGTTATTGCTCAGGTGATGCGCAGCCAGAGACGCCGCTGCCACCTGGACCTGATCCTGGAGCAGGCCCTGCGGCGTGGTGGCGCCCGCCGCCGGCATTCCCGTGATCGCGTGGCGCACACCCCAGCCCTTGGCGTAGGTCCGCTGCAACAGGACATCGAGGCCTTTGCGCGCGCGATTCTCGATGGCGGGCTCGGCGACGGTTGCGGCAGCCACCAGCATGTTCTCTATGACGAACGCCTCCTGATCGACAAACACCGAGCCCTCGGGCGGCAGCTCGGCGACCAGGCCGCGCAACAGGCTGCGGCTCGCGTCACGATAGCGCTGCTCGCCCGTCACTGTCCACGCCGTCGCCAAGCTCGCGGCGAGGGCCGCGCGGACGAGGCGTGGCGGATCCTCGGCGAGATTGTCCACGGTGGTATCGAGCATGAGATCGAGCGCCCGCAACGCGGTGGTCAGGAGCGTCGTGTCGTGCCCGCGCGCCGCTTCGGTGAGCAGCAGCGACACCGCCGTTGCGTGCATCACGCTGCCGGCGGCGGTCTGAGCATGAACGGCCTCATCCAGCTCGCGCGCGACTGCCGCGATTCCCCGCTCTATCAGTGCCTCCCGCAGCTCGCCGCGCGACTCGCCGGTGCTCCCGCCCAGCTGCCGCACGGCTGCCGCCTGCTCCATGATGAAGGGGCGCTGATCGTGATAGCGCTTCGCGACCTCAGGCAACAATTGCTTCAGCCCGCGGCCCGTGATGGGATCGTCCGCCGGGAAGTACGTGCCGCCGAAGAAGGGCGCGCCGTCCGCGGTCAGGAATACCGTCAGCGGCCACCCCCGCAGCCCCGCCATCCGCTCCACTGCCGTCTGATAGCGCTGGGCGACGTCGGGCCGCTCGTCGCGGTCCACGCGAATCGGGACAAAGAGCGCGTTGATCAGCGCGCCGATCTCAGGATCGGTGTAGATCGCGCGGTCGGTCTCGGCGCACCAGCGGCACGTATCGCTGCCGATGTACAGGAGGACGGGGCGGTCCAGCTTTGCGGCGAGCGCGAAGGCGTCGCGTCCCCAGGGCTGCCAGCGGACCGGTTGGCGCGCCGCACGCGCGAGGTAGCTCGTGCTCGTATGGGCCATGCGATTGATGAACGGCCCGCGCTCGCCGATACACGCCGTGGCGGTGGCGCCGGCGGCCACGCAAACGATGAGGGAAACAGGGGTGTGCATCAGGCTCCGCACCCAGGAAGTACCCCACCCCCCTCCCCCCGGTGCGGGTATATTGGCCCAATGACCACTGTAACCATCACTCCGAAGGCGAACGGCCCCCTCATCATTGAGGGGCCGGTGCGGATCGTAACGCCCGGCGGGCAGGAATTGGCGCCCCCACCCCGGAAAGACGGCAAATCGTCGGAAGTCGTTGTGCTGTGCAGATGTGGGGGCTCGGCGACAAAACCGTTTTGTGACGGAACGCACAAACGTAATGGGTTTCAGGACGGCCAGGGTACCCCTAGCTGAGCACGACCTTATTATGTTGTCTGGCGCTTGCAGCTTCCCGTTCCCCCTGTACCCCGTGCCCCTGAACTGGAGGAGCGACCGACAATGGCAAAGGCAAAGAGCACGATGGCCGCAGATGAGGGCTACTGCGTGAAGTGTAAGGCGAAGCGGAAGATCTCGAACGCCCAGCAGGTGAAGATGGCCAACGGCCGCCCCGCGCTCAAAGGTGTCTGTCCGGTATGCGGGACGGGAATGTTCAAGATCCTGCCGCCCAACGCCGCCAAGTAAACGCCTGGTCCATCCAATTCATCCGCACGCCCCCGGCGCTTCAAACCCGGGGGCGTGCTTTTTTGTAGCGAACCGTATAGCACGCCGATCCGACCTCGCGGCAGTAATAGGCCAGAATCTCGAAGGTCGCGAACTCGCCGCCGGCGGTACGCACGGCGTAGACGTGGCGGTTCGAGGTCAGCAGGTGGGACCACATGCTGTACGAGTACCATTTGCCGATGGCGGGATTAGTTGTGTCTGCCCCGAAGGTGGTTGGGACGTACCCCTCCTTGGGCACGTCCGTGGGCGAATCGAAGCTCGCTACGCCCATGTCGACAGCCGCTGCACCAGGAGCCGTGATCACGTGATTGCGCCTGAAGCCCAGTCCGCGCCACCACACCCACTGGTCGCCGCGCGAGGCGTCGAGCGTATAGGTGCTGTCGGCATGCGCGCCGAGTGCATAGGGCGGAAACTCCGGCTTCGTGAACGCCCCAATCAACAATGACGCCACCAGCAGCAGAAACGCGACTGCCAGCGCCCACACGAGCAGAGGAGCCTTCAAGCCTCCGCCATGAACGGATACCACGGATCACGCGGCGGCACGAAGTTCTCCTTGATCGACCGCGCGCTGGTCCAGCGGATCAGGTTTAGCAGGCTGCCCGCCTTGTCGTTGGTGCCGCTCGCGCGCCCGCCCCCGAACGGCTGCTGCCCCACGACCGCCCCCGTCGGTTTGTCGTTCTTATAGAAGTTGCCCGCGGCATAGCGGAGCGCGGCATCGGCCTCCGCCAGCGCGGCACGGTCCTGGGAGAACACGCCGCCGGTAAGCGCGTAGGGCGATGTGCGGTCAATGAGCGCCAGCGTTTCCTTCCATTGTTTATCGGGATAGACGTACAGAGAGAGCACCGGCCCGAAGATCTCCTCGCACATCGTGCGGTACATCGGATCCTCGACCTGGATCACGGTCGGATGTACGAAGTAGCCGTCTGAATCGTCGCACTCGCCGCCGAACAGGATTTTGACTTTCGGATCGCGCTTCGCCTGCTCGATGTACTGCTTGATCTTGTCGAAGGCTTTCCGGTCGATCACGGCACCCATGAAGTTCCGGAAGTCCGCGGGGTCGCCGACCTTGACGTCTTCCAGCAGGCTGGTGAGACGCTCGCGCAGCTGGGGCCACAGGGATTCTGGGACATAGGCGCGCGACGCGGCGCTGCATTTCTGTCCCTGATACTCGAAGGCGCCGCGCACGATTCCCGTCGCCAGCGCTTCGACGTCGGCGCTC
>Ga0075433_10003532_pt1 | contig 12068 bp, 7 predicted proteins | sample RhiMethybrSRZTD2_FD_75299 | JGI IMG/M metagenome (GOLD analysis project Ga0075433, IMG submission 75299) | Populus rhizosphere microbial communities from Tennessee, USA - Rhizosphere MetaG P. TD hybrid SRZTD2 | ecosystem: Host-associated > Plants > Roots > Rhizosphere > Soil | place: USA... | reverse complement strand
AGCTGTGCGACGGGCAGTTCTCGACGCACACGCCGCACCCCGTGCAGTCCTCGACGTAGATCTGCAGGGTGTAGCGCGAGTCGGGATAGCCACGCGCATTGATCGGGGCTGCCTTGAACTCCGCCGGTACCTCGGCGTGACGGTCCGCGTCGTAATACTTTGCGCGGATGACGCTATGGGGGCAGACGACCGCGCATTGACCGCACTGGATGCAGAGGTCCGGGTTCCAAACCGGCACCTCTTCGGCGATGTTGCGCTTTTCGTACTGCGTTGTGGCCGTCGGATAGGTGCCGTCCACCGGGAAAGCGCTCACTGGGAGGTCGTCTCCCTTCTGGGCGAGCATGACCGAGGTCACGTCGCGGACGAATTCGGGCGCCGTGTCGGGCACCAGCTTGTAGAGCTCCAGTCCTCCGTCCCCCGCAGCGCCAATCCTGGCCTCGAACAAGTTGGCCAGCGCGGCATCGATCGCTTCGAAGTTCTTCTTGACCACCTCCTTGCCCTTGCGAGCGTATGTCTTTTCCGTGGCCTTCTTGATTGCCGCAATTGCCTGGTCGCGCGGCATCACGCCGGACAGGGCAAAAAAGCAGGTCTGCAGGATCGTGTTCGTGCGCGATCCAAGTCCAAGCGAGAGCGCGACTTTCGACGCATCGATGACGTGCAATTTCAGTTCTTTAGTGATGATCTGCGTCTGCACTTCCCGGGGCAGCTTGCTCCAAACGCCATCCGGCCCATAAGGGCTGTTGAGAAGCAACGTGGCGCCTTTCGCGGCGGCGGCGAGGATGTCGACCTTGAACAGGAAATCAAATTTATGCACGCCAATGAAGTTGGCCGAAGATAGCAGATACGGCGCGTGTATCGGTTTCGGGCCGAAGCGCAGGTGGGAAATCGTATACGAGCCTGACTTCTTGGAGTCATAGACAAAATAGCCCTGCGCATAGCGACCGGGTTCCGACGCCAGGATCTTCGTCGAGTTCTTGTTTGCTCCGACCGTTCCGTCGGCGCCGAGCCCGTAAAACAGTGCGCGCACCGTCTCGCGAGCTTCGATATTGAAGCTGCGGTCGACCGGCAGGCTGGTATTGGAGACGTCGTCGGTGATGCCGACCGTGAAGCCGTGCTTCGGCTCCTTCTTCTTGAGCTCGTCGAACACCGCCTTGGCCATCGGGGGATCGAAATCTTTCGACGAGAGGCCGTAGCGGCCACCGATCACGGTCGGCATCGTCGAGATTTTTCCCGCCGAAAAGGCGTGGGCATAGGTCGAGATCACGTCCATATAAAGTGGCTCGCCCTGCGCACCGACCTCCTTGGTGCGCTCGATCACGGCGATCACCTTGGCGGTCCTAGGTATGGCGGCAAGAAATGCGTCCCCATCCCAGGGCCGATACAGCCTAACTTGAAGTACGCCGACCTTCTCGCCAGCATTGGCCGAGAGCCAGGCGGCCGTTTCATCGAGGACCTCGACCGAGGAGCCGATGGCCACGACAACGCGCTCGGCCTCCGGGTGGCCGGCGTAGCGGAACAGCTGATATTGGCGGCCGGTCAGCGCGCCAAGTCGGTCCATCGCCTTTTGCACGATGCCGGGTACTTTCGCGTAGAACGGATTGACGGCCTCGCGCGCCTGAAAGAAGGTGTCGGGATTGTGTGCCGTCCCGCGCAGCACGGGTCGCTCGGGCGACAGCGCGCGGGCGCGGTGGGCGCGCACCAGGTCGTCGTCGATCATTGCCCGAATCTGCTCGTCCGGGATGATGGTCATCGTATTTTCCTCATGCGACGTGCGAAAGCCATCGAAGAAGAAAATGACCGGCACGCGCGCCTCCAGCGTCGCCGCCTGGGCCACGAGGGCAAGATCGTGCGCTTCCTGCACGGACCCGGCCGAGAGCATCGCGAATCCCGTCATGCGCGCGCTCATCACGTCCGAATGGTCGCCGAAGATCGACAGGCCGTGCGTCGCGAGCGCTCGCGCGGCGACGTGGAAAACGCACGAGGTCAACTCGCCTGCGATCTTGTACATGTTGGGCAGCATCAGCAGGAAACCCTGCGACGCGGTAAAAGTCGTCGTCAGTGCGCCGCTCTGCAGGGAGCCATGGACGGCCCCCGCCGCGCCGCCCTCGGCCTGCATCTGTTGGACGACTGGAACATCGCCCCAGATGTTCTTCAACCCCTGCGCCGCCCAGGCGTCCGCCAGCTCTGCCATCGCGGACGACGGCGTGATCGGGAAGATCGCGCAGACTTCATTAACGCGATAGGCGATATGGGCGGCGGCGGTGTTGCCGTCCATGACGGTCGTCTGAGGTGTCATGGCGCCATACTCCTTTTATGAGGCTCGCGCGTTTTAGGCCCGGACCTTGAACTTCGCCGGCCTGGACGGCTCGCCCAGCAATCCTAAGTCCGCCCCCACCACAGGCTCCGGCACCATCTCGATGGCGTGGCAGGGGCACTGCTCGAAGCAAACGGCGCAGCCCGTGCAGAGGTCGTCTTCGACGCGGTAGAACCGACCTGGGCCGAGCTTAACGATCGCCTGCTCGGGACAGGAGGCAAAACAATTGTCGCATTCGAAGCAGTTGCCGCATGACAGGCAGCGACTCGCCTCGTAACGGGCCTCAGGCTCGGTCAAACCGTGCGCGACCTCCGCAAACCCCTTGCGCAGGGCAACCGGCACTTCCGGAACCTCCTGCCGCGCGGCGTCGAGATAGACCGGTAGGTTGAGCGCTTCAAAGGGGACGATCGGGTGCTTCGGCGGCTTGACATACGTCTCGCCCCGGAGGAACGCGTCGATATTGCGCGCCGCCTTTTTTCCATGGCCTACGGCCGTCGTCATCGTACGGGCGCCGCCGATCAGATCGCCGCCGGCAAAGATGCCCGGGTGTCCGGTGCACATGGACGCATCGACTTCGACGATGTCGCCGCGGCCGATGCGGATGCCGGGCACCCCCTTGAGAAACTCCACGTCCGAATGCTGACCAACGGCGAGCACGAGTGAATCGGTCTTGAGCGTCTCGAACTTCCCGGTTCCGATGGCTCCCTTACCATCGGGCGCCATCTCCATGCGTTCCATCAGGACTTCGTCCTGACCGAATTGCTTGACGGTCGATAGCCACTTGATCTTCACGCCCTCGGCAACGGCCTCCATCGCCTCGTAGGGGTTCGCTTCCATGTGCGTCTTGTCGAAACGGAAGATTAGAACCGCTTCCTCGGCGCCCAGGCGCTTGGCGACACGGGCAGCATCCATGGCGGTGTTGCCACCGCCGACAATTCCAACGACGCGGCCAAGCACTGGCGCGCGGCCTTTGTCGACCTGCTCGAGGAGCGAGATCGCGTCGATCATCTTGCCACCATCCATTGCCGGGATGGGGAGATGGTTCCCGATCTGCGTGCCGATTGCGAGGAATACGGCGTCGAATTGGCCTTGCGCTTTTTCTGCGAGAACGTCGGTGACCCGGTGGTTGCGCAGGATTTTCACGCCCATCGCCTCGATGCGCGCGATCTCCTTGCCCAGTCCCTCGCGCGGCAGGCGATAAGCGGGCATGCCATAGCGCATCATCCCGCCGGGCTCCTCGCCACCGTCGCGGATCTCGACCTCATGCCCGACCCTGCGCAGATGGTAGGCGCAAGACAGGCCCGCCGGGCCGGCACCCACCACCAGGACGTGTTTTCCGGTCGGAGCGCCGGCCGCGATCGTCCAACCTTTCTCGAGCGCGAGATCGCCAAGGAAGCGATCAAGCGAGTGGATCGCCACGGACTGGTCGAGGAACTGTCGATTGCAGGCGCTTTCGCAGGGGTGATAACAGGCGCGGCCGTGCGTCCCTGGAAGCGGATTGTCCTCCATGTATTGGCGCCAGGCCTCTTCGTATTTGCCGGCTTGTGCGAGTCCCAGCCAGGCCTGAATGTTCAGGCCCGCCGGACAAGCGTTGTTGCATGGCGGCAGAAGATTGACATACGCGGCCCGCTGCCAGCGCATCGCGTTTGTGCCCCTGGCAATCGTAGACTTATAGATCGGGGTCATGTCCTTGGGGATCAAAGCCATCAAGGGCCTCTCGAGATTGCGAGTGGAAAGTTGGCTCGCTCCAATAAAAATAGATCGCGCGCTGTTGTGAGCCGAGTAAAAGGCAGCAAAATCCTGCAAATTCGCGCCCGGCGAATGTTGCGAGATGTTAGTGACGCTTGACCAGCGGCACAGTCGTCTCTTTACCGCTAGGGCTGCTCGGTGGAAAAGGCCGAGCTAACTAGCCGTTCGCGCTAGAGCGAGCTAAGCTTCGCTTTCATCTTTCGCCGTGATCTGACTGCGTGGACCTCATTGTCAAGGCGCTCAACTTGAGTTCCTTACAATCTGTTTGTTCGGGCGTCCGTTGATGACGAGTGAGAGCTTCCTTTCGCGAGGCGTCAAAGAATCATAGCAAACCTGCATTTCGGCAATAAGTCTGTCCTGCTGACGTCGCACTCGATAACGCTGTTCCCCATGTGCTTTGCAAGAATTTATTCGGTTTAATCGGGCTTAGTTCGCTCTCGCTCCCAGCGCGTGGCACCTTGAGAGGCGCTAGTCGGCGCCGGCCGCCAATGCAGTGACCTGCAGCGGGAAGATTGATCGGTCCCGGACCCGTGGATCAGAAATGAAATCCTGCGCCATAAGCATGCGAACTACCCGGGCTGAAGACGCTCACGGATCAATTCGATCTCATGCACGGCAGCGATCTTCAATGTTAGACAGAAGCGAGGTGGACCGTGGCGAGCATTGCCGCATTTCTTGACGCACAGCCCTTACTTTCTCTCTTCCTGGTGATTGGGGTCGGCTACGCCGTCGGCAGAATCAGTATAGCCGGGTTCTCTCTCGGGATTGGCGCGGTTCTGTTCGTCGGACTCGGCGTTGGAGCCATCGCCCCAAAATCGGCGCCGCCAGGCCTGATTGGGCTGCTAGGTCTTGTGCTGTTTCTCTACGGCATCGGCATTCAGTACGGAAAGGACTTCTTCAAAGGGCTTACGAGTCCCTTCGGCATCAAGGCGAACATCTTAGCCACAGTCGCTGTCGTCGCTGGTTGCGCGATGGCGGTCTTGGTGGCGCGTGTAATGGGGTTCGGGCTCGACTTTGCTGCCGGCATGTTCGCAGGAACCATGACCAGTACTGCAAGTCTGCAGGCTGCTCTCGAGGCTGCCGGCAATCGCAATCCTGCGACTGGCTATGCAATCGCCTACCCGTTCGGCGTCTTTGGTCCGATATTCTGTTGTTTCCTGGCCAAGCTCCTGTTGCGGCCAAAGATCGAGATCCCTGCACCCACCCGGCTCATCGTCGCCGAGACCCGGGCGGGCGATCGCGGCCTCGCCGGAGCAAGCGTATCAGAGCTCCTCAAGCGCGCGCCCGAAGGCGTCGAGCTCATCGGAATCCGACGCGCCGGGACAAACCTGATGCCGGAGCCGACGCTGACGCTAGAACCGGACGATATCCTAGCCGTCGCCTCCCTTCCGGAAGCGGCAACGCGATTGAAGCTCGAGAACACGGAAGCGGCGCGCAGTGATCGCCGTCACCTAGACTACGTTCGCGTCTTCGTCTCGAAGCAAGCCTATGTCGGGCTGACGTTGCGCGAGCTACCTCTGCCCAAGAGTCTGGGGGCGGAGATCATCCAAGTGCGACGGGGAGACGTAGACCTCCTGCCGCGGCCGGATCTTGTGGTCCAGTACGGTGATCAGCTCGGCATCATCGTCGAGCCGGCTCGGCGTGACGAAATTGCTCGCTTCTTCGGCGACTCGATCAAGGCTGAGGCTGATTTCAGCTTCATCTCGCTCGGTCTCGGTGTTGCCGTTGGCGCGCTCATCGGCCTCATTCCAATCCCGATCCCCGGGCTGGGCAGTGTCAAGCTCGGCATTGCCGGAGGCCCACTCGTGATTGCCCTAATCCTTGGCTATCTCGGACGGCTGGGACCATTCAATTGGTATTTGCCCGTCGTTGCCAACATCATCATGCGCAACTTCGGCCTCACCGTATTCCTCGCCTCCGTCGGCATGTCTTCCGGTGCCCCCTTCGTCGCGAATATCACGGGACCCGGGCTCAGCTTGTTGGTTGCCGGCATGATCGTCCTGCTGACTGTCGTGGTGATCGTCTTCGTGGTTGGTCATTTCGTCCTGCGGATGAGTTTCGATGACTTGCTGGGCATCATATCGGGTGCAACCGGTAACCCTGCCATTCTAGCCTACGCTAACCAACTGGCCCCGACCGGGCGACCCGATCTTGGCTACGCCATCATCTTTCCTGGCGTAGGCACGATCGTGAAGGTCATCGCCGTACAAGTGATGGTCACACTGGGTGCTTTGGGCGCTCCCCCAGGGTGAAGGTCGACGCGCGCTCGCATCTGGAGGCAACCTCGCCGGCATGCAGGACACGCGAATCGCCATCCAAAGTAACGGCTAACATCCGGTCGCGGCCCAATCCGCCAATCGCACCGGCGAATTTTAGGCAGGAAATCACTCATGAGAATGGCTGTTTTCAGCACACAGGAATTCGAACGTCAGTCCTTTGATGAAGCCAACGCACGATTCAACCAGGAGCTGATCTATTTTGGAGAGAATTTGCATCGGGCTACCGCTCCCCTTGCAGCCGAGTGTCCTGCAATTTGCGCCTTCGTGAACGACAAACTGGATGGTCCAACGCTGTCGGCGCTTGCCGCAGGCGGCACGCGTTTGGTTGCTTTACGCTCCGCGGGCTACAACCATGTCGACTTGGCAAGCGCGGAGAAACTGAAGATGACCGTCATGCGAGTTCCGGCCTATTCGCCCCAGGCGGTCGCCGAGCACGCGGTCGCGCTGATGCTGACGCTGAACCGGAACATCCATCGCGCATACAACCGCGTGCGCGAGGGCAATTTTGACCTGTGCGGCCTGGTCGGTTTCGATATGGCTGGCAAAACCGTTGGTATTGTTGGGACCGGCAAAATCGGAGCTGCGTTGGCGAGGATCATGAAGGGCTTCGATTGCAGATTGGTCGGATACGACACCTATAAAAATCCGGACTGTTTGGCGCTGGGCATGAAGTACAGCGATCTCCCGTCTTTACTGGCGGAATCTGACATTGTTTCTCTGCATTGTCCGCTCACGCCGGAAACGACCCACCTGATCAACGACAAATCGATTTCCCTCATGAAGCGTGGATCAATGCTGATCAACACCGCACGGGGAGCGCTGATAGATACGCGTGCAGTAATCGACGCGCTAAAGACGCGAGATCGCCTCTGGTATCTAGGGATCGACGTTTATGAGGAGGAGGGCCCATTGTTCTTTACGGATTTGTCCTCGACCATCATACAGGACGACGTGTTTGCGCGTTTGACAACGTTTCCGAACGTCGTGGTCACTGGTCACCAGGGATTCTTAACACGTGAAGCGCTAGCTCAAATCGCTGAGATTACACTCGGTAACGTAAGCGACTTCGAAACAGGAAGGCAGAAGTCGGAAAACGTCGTCAGGCCGGGCCATTAGCCGACCTATCGAGCGCGTGCACGCGTGTCGGTGGCAATGGATCGGAAGCCTGACTAGACCTGGGATCAGGCTTGGGCATGATACTTGGAGCCGCTGGTAGGCAGATTTGTGGGCTCCCAACGATCGGCTTGAGACCCTGAGCCGTCGATAGTTTGCTCCTGATGTTCGTGGCTCCTCCGGATGGTGATGTTTGTGCCTCCTGCGGATAGGTTTCGCGTTTGTGCTTTTTCGGTGCTCTGGATTGAGTGTCATTTTGGTGGCCGTCGCCACACATCGGGTGCACGCCTATAATGCCGGCGGTTCGCGGTCTTCATACCCGCTCTAGCGATCGCGTTTTGGTCGGGTGATCGCAGTGTGGGGCGCTGTGCTGGATGTTAGCTTTCGATACACCCTCCGCTGCCGCCGGGAAAAACCTGGCGCTCGATGCGTTGCTCAATGCTCGCGAGCACCTCAACACGGGCCTATATCTTAAACGAGGCCTTCCACCAGTTTGGAATTATGACGTGAGACCTGGCACGGAAGTTCTTCAACAACTAACGAAACAATGGCTCCCTTGCGGCTTGAGCGCTATCCCGGAAGACCGTAGCCGCTATCACGACCACCAAAGCAGTGACGACGAGCGGGGGCATGGGGGCGTAGATCGGCGCATGAAGGAGGAGAAGCGTGCCGGCTGTGGCGCCAAGAGAGACAAGCACACCGAGCAATCGGCGGTGCTCTTCGATCGTTAGGGTCTATTGTTGGCCCAATCGCCGACCAGGAAGATGACTATAGCCGTGGCAGCGGTCTGGCTCCCCATCGCCAGCCGCAGACGGCAAGGAGAACGGGAATAAGGTTGTCACCGGGCCGGCCGCTGATCGCAAACCAGATAACTAGGAAACAGAGATGCGGCAGTAGGAGCGAATGTTTTCTGTCGCGACCTCACGACGCCAGTCGCTCGCTCGCTCGCATGCGCCGTGGATTGGCTCGAACGCTTAACAATCTTCGTGGCGAGGTAGATTCCGCCCGCGAGACCGGCCATCGATGCCAGCACCGATACGATCAGCGGCGCACAGGGGTGGCCCGCGATTCCCATGCCCAGAAAGGCGATGTTGCCGGTCATAAACGCCGTGAAAATCTTGCCCAAGGCTAGGAAACTGATCACCTCCGCCGCGCCCGATGAAAGCGTGAGTGCGGCGCGTAGCCAGTTATGGACTCTGCGTCCGTCTCGGCTCATTCGCCTCGAAAGTCTCCGAGCAACCTGCGGGCTCAATCGCAACGACCGCAGCACCGAATTCGCCAAAAGCTCTATTCGGCAAAAAGGAAGGGGGGGGCAAGCAACCGCGTATTGCTCGTATGGCGCCGGCCCGGGGAGTCCCAAAAGTGCCGAGCGCAACAGGTCAGCGCACCACCGGTCGGAACTCCCGCCGCAGGGCCTTCATCGCGGTATCGCCGAGGTTCAGCGTTCCGCGCACCAAATCGGGCGGCGTCAATGCCATCCACTGGTTCAATGAAAGATCGGAGTAACGCGGTGACTTGAACACGTTTATAACCTGCATCGGCTCCGTACCGGTATTCTCGATATAGTGGGCAAGCGTTTTCGGAACATAACCAACATCGCCAGCCCGATAGTTGAAGGTCCGGGCATTGGCGGTCGCGTCGAACACTGTCATCCGGGCTTCACCTTTGATGTAATATTGCAACTCATCGGCGTCCGGATGCCAATGGATTTCGCGCAGCGCGCCCGGCTCGAGATCGATGATCAAAGCGGACAGCGACGTCTCCGGAAACTGCCGATTGTCTATGACCTTCGTCGAACCGCCGTCGAACTTATTCGGAGCGAGTTTCGATGCGTGAAACACATAGGGCAGTGGCGGAGGATCGTTCGGTAACTGCTTGCGTATTGTGTCAAGCGCGGCAGGCACCGGCTGGCGGAAGATGTATTTCTCTTCCTTTGGGAGGTTCTTGAATGCGGCTTCCGGAACGCCGAAGTTCTTGGCGACAACGCTCCGCGGCAGGTGCGCCATCACCTCGGTGATCAGCAGGGTCTGATTCTCTGAGAAGTTTCCGTCGTCAAAGACGAGGACAAACTCCGTGCCCTCCTCGAGGCCTTGGATCGAATGCGGCACGCCCGAAGGGACGAGCCAGACATCGCCCACATCTAGATCGTCGACGGTCACATGCCGGTCGGCATCGACGACCGTCAGCCGAGCCTTACCGGCCGTGATGTAGGCCCACTCGGCCTCTTTATGCCAATGCAGCTCGCGCACGACGCCGGGACCGAGGCGCATGTTCACGATCGCCATCTCCTTCATCGCCGGCATTTCGCGCACTGTCACTTCGCGAGCCCAGCCCCCGTCCTCCAGGCGGTTGTGCGCATATGCGAAGGGAAAATGCAGGTTCGGAATCGAGCCGTGGTCGGTCGATAGCGCCGCGAAAATGTCTGGGACCTGAGCCTCGAGGGGGATATTGCGCGGCCCGGCGACGGTGGCGCCTCGACTGCCCTTGATGGGTTGCACTACGGTCATGTCGTTCATTTGATACTCCTTGCCTCGTGAAAGCGACGCTCAACTTGGCCGGGCGGGGCCCTGGGCCTCGAATGGGCCTGATGTGCGCGACGTCGCTGACGAGCGCCAGTAAAGGGTGCAAAACCGGCGCTAAATCCTGCAAAGCGGGCAAAGTGGCAAAGCGCTCATGGGATCACTCGTTCTGACCAGCGTGAATATCGCCTCAGCGGCGCATCCTTGAGACCGGGATGGGCGTCCACATGCATGCTTCCATCAGCTGACTTGCGCGACGTATGGACGAGCCATCCTCGCCGGATCGACAACGCGATCGAATTCGGCGGTTACGAAGCCGAGCTTTAACGCGGAGGCGGCTTTCAACGTGAGATCGTTGTCATGGTGTAAGAAATCATAAGAGCGAACGCTTTTGCCCAGGTAGCACGGCGCTACCTAATGGGTGCGCGACCTCCCGAGAGGCAGCGGTTTGTCGACCTTCCAAGGGAAGAAGCTGTTTCGGAAGTTGGCGGAACGGGCGTTCGCCGTTGTGCACCTAAAAGGCCGGCGTGGTTCGATCATCAGACGGTGATCGGGTTCACTTTTGCGGTTCCGACCTTGCGGTAGCATTGCAAGCCGCTCTACATCGCATTCTGGCTGACGTCGATCATCCAATGATGGGTGTTTCTATCCATTTTCTCCACCCTCACACTAGCGGCCGCACTTCGCCCCAGTAGGGTTGAGGATTAGCAAAATCGTCTAGTCGCGGCCGCTCAGTGCTGCATATGCAAATTCATCAGCTCGGGCGGCATCATGTTGTCGTTCAAATCGAACATAATCCATACCGAGCCGACGACGACAACGGTCACGATGAGCACGCCAAACGCCAGCGCCAGCACGTTGTTGGTGTTATCGGGTCCGGTGGTGATGTGCAGAAAAAAGACCAGGTGAATACCCATCTGGGCGATGGCAAGGACCGCCAGGCCGAGAGGGATCCCAGGCGCCCAGAGCAGCGATGTGTTGGCGACCCAGAACGAGGCCGCCGTGAGGATCACTGCTAGAACGAGTCCGATCGTGTAGACGATTACGCCGGACCAGGTTCCCTCGTGTAGTTCGGTAAATCCTGAGCTGTCTCCGGGCGCGCGATCATAGCGCGTGTCAGTCATGGGTGAACTCCCATCAGATATACGACCGTGAATAGCCAGACCCAGATGATGTCGAGCGCGTGCCAGAACAGGGCAAAGCAGAGCAGCCGGCGCTGCACCGCGGCGCGAAACCCCTTGATGGCAACCTGCGCCATCATCACTAGCAACCAGAGCAGTCCGGCGCTGACGTGCAGCCCGTGGCAGCCGACAAGGGTGAAGAAGGCGGAAAGGAAGGCGCTACGCTGTGGGGTGGCGCCGCGGGCGATCATGTCGGCAAACTCGCGGAGCTCGAGAGCGAGGAATGCGGCCCCGAGCGCGAAGGTGACCACGGCAAAGAAGTAGGTGGTAGCGAGGCGTCGCGCATTGACTGCCAGCGACATCAGTCCGCACGTGTAACTCGAGGCGAGGAGACACGCGGTCTCGATCGCGACGTTGACTTGATTGAACAACTGGGCGCCGGTCGGTCCCCCTGCCGTCGCACGCACCAGTATCGCGTAGGCGGCGAAGAGTGCTGCGAACATCACGATATCGCTTAAGAGGAAGATCCAAAAGCCGTAGGCGACCACGATCCGCTTTGACGCGGGGCCGGCTTCGCTGGCACGGGGCAGCGCTTCGCGATGGACTTCGTCGATGGCAAGAGCGATGTTCATATCGGAACTTCCAGCTGGTGAGCGCGATCGAACCGGGCAATCTGCTCGGCGGATATCTCGATGTCTTCCCGATCGCGAAATGCGAAGGCAATCAACGTCACGAAGGCGCCGAATAGCCCGAGACCCACCATCCACCAGATGTGCCAAATCAGGGCGAAGCCGGTGACGACGGCAAAGAATGCGGTAATGAACCCGGTCGCGCTGTTTTTCGGCATCTCGATCGGCTTGTACTCGCGCGCTGGCGGATCTTGTGCGGTGCGCTCCCGTTTCCTGCCGTTCCAATAGGTGTCTCGCTCACTGACACGGGGCAGCACGGCAAAATTCCAGGCCGGCGGCGGCGA
>Ga0075433_10003527_pt1 | contig 12084 bp, 8 predicted proteins | sample RhiMethybrSRZTD2_FD_75299 | JGI IMG/M metagenome (GOLD analysis project Ga0075433, IMG submission 75299) | Populus rhizosphere microbial communities from Tennessee, USA - Rhizosphere MetaG P. TD hybrid SRZTD2 | ecosystem: Host-associated > Plants > Roots > Rhizosphere > Soil | place: USA... | reverse complement strand
TCTAAAGAAGCCGGCGTTCGATTGGGCATCACGGGTTTCCGACGAACCCGCGGCGCCAACCCCTCCTTTCCGTAGAGCTCATAGGCCTTTTTCATGGCGTAAAACTGAGATCGGCTGACGCCGGCCAGCTTACAGGCCTTGGCAATGTGCTTGAACTCCGCGGCCATCGCAAGAATCCCGAGTCTGGCGCGAATCAACTGCTCTCGGGTTGTCATGTCATACCTCGCAGACCATTAGTCCGGAATGTCTGTCTTTGGAATGATGTAAGACAGAATGGACTGAGGCGTTCTCCCTATCCAAGACAGGATAGACGCAAATTTCGTTCAAGGAGCGTTCGGAAAGGTGGGAAAGATGTCCCCGTAGAGAGGACAGCGAGTTTTAACTAAGAATTTGTTCGAAATGCTGTATGGAGCCTCCCAAAGCATTGTTGCTGAAGCTTATGGCTTCGCTCGGCTAGCTCGCGCATATATCGGAACCAAAGATATTTAGACTTCCTGAACCACGGAACCTCTATTTCGAATCCGCCATATTTTCTCTTATAGTCTCCGCCACCTCCCATATCATAGGCATGCAGACCCTTCCTTTTTCCGATTTTCATGGCTTCCCATTGAACAGCCTCATTCGGACGCATACCTTGGTAGGCTCTCCAGCTTGCCCCTCCCCAGAAATACATGACGCCGTTCATGTGGGGGAATATTCCAGTAGCAAGACATCGGCCCTGTCGATCTCGAGCGCGAAGCAGGAGAAGATGCCCAGTGGGATGCACATGGTGAATGAGTTGCCGTACACGCTCAATGCCATAGGTAGGTAAGCGCCGTTGTTTTGCGAAGACATCCTGAAGTTGTGCATAGTAGTCGTCGACAAAGTTCAGATCGTGCGCTTCTTCGACAACGACGCCCTCTCTTTCAGCTTTTCGCACGCATCGTCGGCAGGCACTTGTCATGTTTGCGAAAAGTTCGTTCTCATCTCTGTTCAGATTAATTTCGAAACCCTTATACATCCGGTGCTGCACGTCGAGGCCGTCGAGATCACCCAGCACGACATTTCGGTCCATCACTTCAAGATGAGAGCATCGCAATTTCTGAAAAGCAAAATTGATGAGAGCGCATACTGCTGCACGCCGGTCGGTAGTCGGAGAAACAGCCATGCCCATATAATCAGTTGTCCATCCTGGGAAGGGGCTTCCAAGTATTCGGAATCCGGCCTTTCGGACAATCATTCCGGTAAAGTGACCGATCGCTGAGCGCCCATCCTTTAAAGCGGCAATCACAGGTTCCCCTTGTTGAGACGCGCTCAGAAAGGCGAGCCAGGCAGGCGTCTGATAAACCGTGCCGGACTCCAACGTCTTCAGCCTGTTCGACCAGTCATCCATGCTGAGACGCAAACGTTCAAAGACATATCCCATGGGCTAAGACACTACCGCAGAATGGCCTTAAGAATATTCCCGGTGAGGAAGAAGGAAGCTAGCGCAATGTATATCGGTTGGCAAAGCGCACTAGTGCTTCGATGACTGTGGAAGAGATTGACTCAACTTTATTTTTGATACGACTGCATCCGCCATGATCTGATTACCCAGATCGTTCAGATGACAGCAGTCATCTTTGTAAACCGTCTCAGTGATGTCCGAAAAAATACCCGTAAGATCAAAGATCGGGACGCCGTCATGGCGCAGATCCTGCACTGCCCTTCTGAGCGACATCATCATTTCGTTGGTGTCTTCGACGCGATGGGGATCAATGGCTATCCGTTTCTCTTCTTCAGAGAGCGGCTTTGAACCTTTCAAATACTGATTTGGCTGCAAGAAAAACACGACCGGTTTGCCTGTTCGTTTTCGCACCACGTCGTCCTGTAAGATCGTGTACTTTTTCCAGATTTCGATTAGCCTCCGCATAAACTCTTGCGGTGGCGTTTTTCGTAAGGCCTCTGACTGGTGAACTTCAAACTCCTTTGCATAGTAGGCAGATTCGCTGACTTTCACGACGCGATAGAGGAGATCATGCATGTAGTACCAGGTTATAAAATAGAGGCCGCTTCGCGAAAGACCTGGAAATTTCCAGGATAATGGAGCGTCGTTCATCTTCTTGTATATCCAACGAGCCGAACGCCCGATCGTGGGATACATGCCTCCTTGATTCGCTCGTCCATAAAATTGGGCAGAGAGAGCCGGAAAGTCTAAGGGATACACCGGCAGGAAATGACCTGGGCTTGCATCGTTGAAGCCATCGATGTTGATGATAAAATCCAGCTTATCCATAAAATACGTGGCAACGAAGTACTGCTGCGGTTGTTTGTATCCACCGTTCGCGAGATTCACGATTCGAAGTCTTTTCTTACCGAACGTCGGTATCACTTCTCTCAATAGTTCGAAATGGCTTGGATTCCGAATCGTATAATGAGCAAAACTCCCAGCAACCGATCCACCTAGGATGCCAATAACAAAGTCCTCGCCACTTGCTTCCGAGAGGATTGTTTCTGATGCTCTTGTGGCCGGCGACTCGTATCCGAAGTAAGGGTGTGCAGACAAGCCTTCCGTCCAAGTGATCATTCTCAGTTTGCGGTCATTCGTATAGTAATGAGTATAATTGTTGTCCTCAACACCAAGCACGTAGTGCAGAACGCCTCTAGATCCAAGCTCAAGGACGACCAAAGAGACGAGAACGAGAACGAAAAGCTTCCAGGTGAGGAAATGACGCATGCTTTTCTGAGTGTTCATCTGGTGATATGCCCTAGAAGGTGAAGGCAGGCAATGGCGCAGTTAACTGGTCCAATTGATTAGACTAGGCATCAAATCAAGGGCACCCTCGTCACGAGCCAAATTCCCAGAACGACCCAGACAACTGCGCTGAGCCCTCGCAAAGGAAGATAGTGGCTCTGCGTAAACCTCTTGTAGACAGCAAAGAACACTTCCTGCAGGAACAGCAACAATATTACGAGATAGGTGGCCTTGTAACGATATGCTACTGCGTCCTGGAATTTCCGAGGTGGGTACTCTTCCCTTACGCGGTCGTGAGCGGCTTCGATTTTTGCGATCTTCTCATCAATGCCTACCGGTCTTTCCAACGTGAGTTGTACCAAGGGCTTTTGACCTCTACTTGTTAGCAAGACCTTGCCTGCTTCTCGCGAAAGTTGAATCGTTTTTGATCCCCTCGGAAACGAAATCGTCCAGCTTTCCGGCCCGTTCCACATGCTCATCGAGGGCATGGCAGTGATCATTTTAGCCTTCGATTCAGCACTCAGCGACCACACCGCCACACACCAAGAATCTTTCGCAGGCTGTTCGATCATGATTGCCTGGGCTGGCCTGGGGACCTCGTCACCCATCTGCCAGCCTGCGAATGGCGTATAGCTGCCTTTATAGCGACGCAGACTTGTTCCACTCGAGCCAAAAACGAAGGTGTCCATAACAGACTGGTTCGTGGAGTGCTTCAGTTCATATGATCCGGGAAATATTCCTTCAGTCATTTCGACGTTGTGCGAAGTGGTCCATAGCGTTGTGGTTCGATCATTGACATTCCCCGATGTGTGATCAAGTACCACCCACAGACCGTTCAATGCCTGTACGACCTGGCGGCGCGCCACATACGCTTGAGGGCCTCTCCTCTCTAAATCGATGAAGGCAAAGTCACCGAGCTTTGCATAACCAAGTATGTTCGTTTTTCGAGCGCTTGAGACAGGCTCGCCGGTTACGTGCGGTGCATTCGATCCATTCCATGACTCGGCCTCACTACGCCAGGCCGCATAAGGCCAGTAGCCAACATTGCTCCACCACGTCAAACCGTCGGCCCAAAGCAATACGCTCATTTCGTCGGCGTGCTTATGTGCGTGCCCGAGAAAATAAGACCAGGCGACAACCGTTTGACTCAGGTTCTCAATCTTGGGTGCCAGATTCAAGCCACTCCACCATATTGCGTACCCAGCGACAGGATAGAAACTGTCCGGCTTTGCCGCAGAAGCCTCAATCCTCTGCTTGAGAGGCCCGTACCGACCCCCTTCGTTGGACGAAGGAACGAACGGTCCCGGAAGACCAACACCACCCTCAGTGTCACCAAACATTGGCCAAGATCCGTCAGGTCTCCTCAGCTGAACATAGACATTGATTGCCCTCTCAAACTTTTGTTGCCATTCAAGGGGTATCTGCATTCCGAGCAACGTCAGATACCGAAATGCCATGCTCATGAATTGTACGCCGGTTTTTTGATAGCCAGTGGAATGCTCAAGAACAAAGCCTTCGTCGTTCACATAAAAACCCATCAGTTTTCCCATCCGCTCAAACGCAACTTGTGGATAGCGACGGGTTTCAGGGAGAGACGGAAAACCAAGACTTAGATGCCACAGACCCAAGTTTTGCATGACACCATGATTGGATAAGAGCAGGAAAAACGCGGGGTCGGATAGAAAATATCCGCTGCGTGCGGCAAACACAAATAGAGAGTGAGCTACCTCATCGTTATAACTGGGGTGATGCCGGTACACGGCCCAGAAATCAACCAGCGCGAAGACACGCTCGCTAATCGCATGATCGCCCCACAAAGATCCCTTCGGCAAAATCGCCCGGCGCTCATAGGCTGCCCAGCCCAGAATGACGTCACGCGCCATGAGGAAGAAGTCTTCTCTTTTCGTGATGCGATACGCATTGAGCAATATGCGCGGGATGACGAGCCGTGCGTGAAACAACTCCCAACCTGAAAACTCCTCAAAGACTTCATGAGAATCAAAAGGAAGGTGAATGCGCCTTGAGACTTCTCCTGGTAGAGCAAGCTCCCCTTGAAGAAGCTTCTCCGCAGTTTCGACGGTGTAAAGCCGGTTGTCAATGTCAAAGAAACGAAGTTTGATCAGTTCATCGAGCAGATCATCTGGTGGATCTTGCCGGCCGTGCTCGACCATCTCCTTCGTAATAACAGGGGTTGGAACGTAATAGTATTTAATGACGCTCCACCAAATAGCACTCAAGACGAGGACCGGAACGGCGAAATACAAGGGCCTGCGCAACCAGGGACTTGAAATCAACTCTTTTCGCACGGTTTCGAAGGGTCTCAGCAACCGTGAATGATTTCCTTGTGGCCTTTGTCTAAGGTCTCTTAGCTCTGTTTTGATCATACCGTCTTATCGTGCAATGGCGACATCTACAGGAGAATTCAAGATTCCGATTATTTTCATACCCAATACGGGTATCAGGCTATCGGCAAAGGCTCCAGTCAGATGGTGATGGTCGCGATAAATAAGCGTATGATTTTGTACCGGTCGGCAGATGTCCTGCTGACAAATGCGATCCGTTGCGTCAAAAAAATGAACATTTGCAAGACCGTGCGCTCCCGCTTGTTCAGACTCGAATACAGCCGCGCTCAGAACATGAGAGCGATCGGCTTCGCAGGAGCCACCCGGATACCAGGAATGACGAAGAGACCTCGCAAGACAAGTCGGGATGTCATACGAAAAATATGGGGTATCCCGCATGAAAATGACTTTGATGCCCTTCAGCGCTTGCAAGGTGCGCCGTGCCCCGTCCTGCAAATCGCCGAGCGCAAAGGTGATACCACTACTATTCCTACTGTTCAGCCCGAGACTAGTGGTCAAGTTTCCCAGCAGCACAATAGCCGGATGCAAGCCAACAATTTGTTGAAGTGCCTCGGCGCGCCAACTGGCGCAGCTGGCAGCCTTCCCTGGATTCAGACCAGGCGGCCTGAAATCGAATGCCGGGCACGAGGACTTCACCACAGTTGTTAATTTCCATCCGTTCAACTCGGCTATTCGCTGAAGCGGATTAAACCACTGAATGGCATGGGAATCGCCAAACAGGACGACAGTAACACTGGAAGATAGATCTCCAAAATGGCACAGCTTTACCTCCGACGATTGCACACTAGTCATACATTTCTCTGTGGGGAGTCTCGTGATGTCATTAATTGCCTTGGTAATCGTTTGCATGTTTGGTTCATTCGCCAAATGATCGGCGAATCGCATGGCAAAAACAGCGGCGGCAAGTGACAACAACGTGACAACTCCAGCGAGACACAGCGACATTGCCGGGCGCTTCAGCAGAGACGGTTGAAATCGAATGGGGTGTTCAACAAAATGATAACTGAGCCCAGCAACTGCCAATGATGCTGCTGCAACAGCGATCTTACCCGTGATAGAGATGTTCGGCAGAAGCGCTGCTGCAAATACGAGAAGCGGCCAATGCCAGAGATACCAAGAATAAGAGAGTCTTCCGAGGCCCTGGAACGGAGCCGACGAAAGCATCCTGCCTACTCCGTGTTTTGCATGCTCCGTCCCTGCAATCAAAGCCAGGACAGTTCCCATCACGGGAGCAAGAGCGACCCAGCCGGGGAAGCCGATTTCTCCGCCGATGAAGTGCGCGGACCCAAGAATGGCAAGGATGCCGATCCAACCGAATGCTGACCACGAGCCGGAAGAAATCCTCAATGTTCCCCGCGGCAGTAGAACCGCCATGCCGCCTAGGCCAAACTCCCATGCTCTGGCCGGTAGTTCATAGAACGCAAACGTACCCCCCGTTGTCGTGAACCAGACGCTGATGCCAAATGAGAAGATCGTCAGTCCAATAAGCACGACCAACAGGGTTCTCTTCGACTTCACCCACACCAGAGTCAGCGATACCAATAAAGGCCAAAAAAAGTAGAACTGCTCTTCGACGGCGAGAGACCATGTGTGCAGTAGCGGATTTGATTTCACATCGGCAGCAAAATAATTCCCTGCGTTGTGGTCAAAAAACACATTGCTGGCATACAGCGAAGCTGCACGGCTGGCATGGCCAGCCAGGTCCAGCTCGTGCGGAGCCAAAATTATTATCCCTATCAACAGGGTAACCAGCAGCGTGAGTGAAGAGGCGGGAAGCAAACGACGGGCACGACGGGCATAGAATTGTAATAAACTGAGCTGGGAGGTATTTTGGATTTCCTTGACCACTAGTCCAGTGATGAGGAAGCCGGACAGCACGAAGAAGACATCGACCCCAACGAAACCTCCGGAGAATCCAGGGAGACCACAATGAAACAGGACAACAATCAGGATTGCGATTCCACGCAAACCTTCTATGTCCGGCCGGAAGCCTGGCAAGCGCTCATCTGCTCTCATGTTCGGAGTGTCAGGATTTGGAACGATCGTTCACTTCAATGACAGTGATTGATTGATCCTGAGAAGTGGGATTCTGCTGCAGATCCCAGTGACTCGTAACCATGATTTTCGATCCGTCACGATGTCTGTGGATGAGGTGGCCCTCCCAATATCCCTTCATACGAAGCTCTTCCTCGATTTTTTCGAGCGGGACAGGAAACACCGTTTCGAGAAGTCGATGAGAAGTCATTCCCAACGCATCACCTGGTTCCCAGCCGTATAATTGTTGGGCGCCTTTACTCCAATAACGTATCGTCCCATCTCCATTTCTGATCATGATGGCGTTATTAGACAGAATGGCGTCCTCCTTCGCCTTTTGCCTGCCCGATGAAGACCTTGTGAGCCCCAGCGTCATTGCGTCGGTAACGGCTCCTGCGAGCGCTTCGGCCACCACTTGATGCCCCTCTTTCGACCAGTGGGTATCATCCGGTAGAAACACCGGACTTTTGTTTACCGCTGACTTGAGCACAGGTGTGAGATCGAGGTACTTAATGTCGGGAGAGATTTCAGAAATCAGTTTGCGGAGACGATCAGGAAGGTCGTCTACTGTCCACGGAGGTGCAGCATTTTTCGTCGGGTCCGCAAAACGTGCAATTCCATGATAGACCCTGAACGCTGTTGGAGCAAAGACAACGATGAACCGAGCACCTTCCTTCTGAACGAGTCGATAGCCCTCCTCAATGGCTGCCACAGATTTCTTAAGGGCATCGAGATCTTCTTTGGTGAGGGACACAGCATCTGAACGCCCTTTGACATATAGGAGATGTTCTCTTCCTTCATTATCTAATATGGTTGCAGGAACGGCTGGAATCCTCGGAGGAGGAGTGCACCCTTTGATACCTCGCATCAACCAAGACAGCATATTCTTCGTAAATGAACGCTCCCAGACCATCTCCATGGAGTTCATTTTATGGCGAAGCAAAGCAACCATTTCGTCGTATTGATCCGCATCCAATAAGTCGTTGCCCTCATAAAACACCCATATGACGAACTCAGGATGAAGAGGGAGCGCGTATCGTTTGAGGACTGCAAGTTCCTGCTGCGGGCCATAGCCCGATTGCCCAAAATTCGCCACACTCTTGTGTATTGCTTCCTCCAATCGAGTCGTAGCTAACACTGGACTGGGAAACATATTGGACTCGACGTAGGAATCGCCAAGGACTGCGATTTCGGCGCTCGAAAGGTCTTGATCGTTACGGAACCCGTTTTGATCATACTTCAGATCGAAAGGCTCTGCCTCCCGTGTTCCAAGGCACAACACATCGCCGATATTTCCACGCCCAAAAAGCATTTTAACCGAATAATGGGGTTCTGGTTTGGCTAGAAGTTCCAAATCAGGCTGGTAGCCAGGCTGCTCCCATATTAAGTCGCCAGAAATAGAGAAGGTCTTTCTATAATCGATCAGCTTCAGCCAGGAGGGCAGCTCGGCTAAGAATAGAGCGAAACCCAGAGCTAGCGTCATCAGGACGAACTGAATTCTGATCTCCTCCCTTGGAACAGGAGAAAGAAGCGAATATCCGCCCCACACGACAAGATATGATGCCACAAGAAGACCGAACAGGTGCTTCACATCAGGTACACCTATTCTGACGATCAGCAAATAACCCAGAACGAATAACACCAGTGCTAGGCCGATGACTACCTGCTTGGCAATGTGATTCGATTTTCCGTTCATATCAAACCAACCAAACCAGTCTTATGACCAGCACGCATCCTGTTCTGTTTAGCGGCTTCGAGCGTTAATACTTAGCTAAGGGACGATTGAGCCAATGCTTGACGAACAGTGTCAACGAGGCATTTTGCTACGGCTGCATTACCCCGTGGCGTGTAATGTACGCCGGCCGGAGGTGTAAAGAACCACTCGCTAGCGTCCAGCTTTTGCAAACATGGCGTCGGTTCGGTATATGAAACGCCAGCCTCTTGCAGCACTCGCTTGCTCAAAGATGAATTGGACTCAAATGCCCGTTTCGGATGATACAGGACGATAGGAGCTGCCCCTATTTGGTCAGCCGATGCAACAAAGGCCTTCAAGATCGAGGCATTGACTGATATTAATGCATCATCAGAGACATCATGCAAGATGGTTTCCGGGCGAGGAAACCACGTCATGAAGGCTCGAGCAAGGTACGAATGATGAGGGAAACTTGTCTGCCATTCTCTTTTTTTGTAGCCTCTATCATACTCGAGGAACGGAAGCTCAGAAATGGATCTTCGGGAGAAGATGGCCTCTGGTTCGATAGGAGGCACATTGATCTTCCTAAGATCTCCATCCCTCAAGATGAAACGCGGCTTTGAGAAAGGCATGTCCCAGTCAGGATAGTTGAGAGGCGTGTAAACAGTCATCGTGCGTTCTGTATCATGGCCAATGAAGCTCAAAATGACGATTTTTGGCTTCCACTCTCGTACGTCTTTTTCATACCTCAGGTACGCCTGATCGACACCATATCCAGGGACCCCAAAGTTCAACACCTCAAATTCTGGCCCTAGCGCCTTCTCTAAGCGATATCCCCATGAGTCTTCGTACGCGACATCTTCACCGAACGTGTAGGAATCTCCCACCAGAGCAATCCGCTTCTTTTGCGAGGTTTTGGAAAACGTCACACCCTCATGTGGGGCCCGCATCCCTTCAAAACTCGAATAGTAAAGCCCATTGACGCTTCGTCTATTGCGTCCCAATGTCCATCCCAGGAGACTATCGTATACATAGAAAGTGGGTCGGGATCGTGCCTCATTAAGCACACGTTGATTGTGATGAGCCAGTGTATTCCAGCTTTTCGGTATTAGTGTCCTGCGGCCTAATATGTCGCCCTCTATTGAACTGCGAGACAATGTTCTCGTTAGCACCTCACCCGTGAGCAACATCAGCATGATGGTGATCAAATTCATCGTGACGATTAAACTAAAATGGGGGGATGATGCTCGTTTGTATGCCAGGTACTGGCTACTAATGACCGCCCCACCAATCACAAATCCAACTGTGGCTCCCAATAACATCATTCCTGGCTTGCTCAAAAGAAAGGCTGTAAAAGAACGCTCACCTTTCATGTACAACGCCATCGCAATCGCAGCAATGCACAATTCCCACAGGAAAAGCCAGGCAAGAAGCAGGAAGTCGTTTCTCTGGCGGGTGATGCCTAGGGCCATTAGGAAGAGTCTTATGCCTGTCGTAAATGGTTAGCCAAACGCAATGAGAGCTGCACAATCGTTAATGTGGGATTGGCCTGTCCGCCATTTGGAAACACTGATGAACCAGCGATATACAAATTATCTTGCCCAAACACGCGACAATTTGAATCGACGACCCCCTTTTCAGCCGACTGCGCCATGCGAGTTCCGCCCATATGATGGTAGCTGATACCATCATCGCCTTTGGCGGGATAACCATCTTTGCCAAATACCCACTCCTCGAGCTTAATGCGACCTCGATTTCGTGCCATCAAATACTCATTGAAATGCGTAAGCACTTTTTGGAGAGTGGTACGATCTCGATCCGTTTTTTTCCAATGAAGTTCGACCCGTGGAATGCCAAACCGGTCTCGACTTGTTTCTGAAAGCTTCACATGGTTGCTCCAAAGAGGCTCTTGCTCCCAACTCGCGATGAGACTGACACCGCAGACGATGTTTTTTCCGGCAAGCGAAGCGGCCCATTCACCGATCCTAGGAGCGACGCAAATAAGGTCTCGAAGTAAACCCTTGGTGTCCTCAGCTGGTATCTCCTCCAGCACAACGTCACACTCCAAAATTGACAGTTTCTTTATGACTTCTTCAGTATAGCGCAAGAGGAGATGCGGTATGTAATAATCCGTTTTGGGGATTTTGAGGTCGACGAGGGCGTGCCCGACTTTATAACCAGGATGCTCCATCCAATACCTGCCTAATGGTGAGTGCGAATCCACAAGTTTTCCATTCAGCTGATGATTACACCACAGAAGCATGCGGCTATTTTCTATGCCGCCCAGGGCCAAGACGAAATGCTTCGCCTTGATGCTGGTTGATTGCCCGGCAAAGTTGGTCGCTGTCGCGCTGACGACATGCTGGCCGTTTGTTTTCAACCCTGTCAGATTCGCATTCGTCACGCAGGTGATATTTTTCGACGAACTGAGTTCGTCCCGAAACTTGAGGCCAAACCTCACTCGCGACAACGAGATGCTAAACTCCTTGATGCCAAACTCACGATCTAAAAGAACATCGCTATTCGGTCGGCTCACCTCGAGAATGGACAGAGCTTTGTCTAGAAATGGATCCAAATCCTTCTTTTCTATTGGCCAATGCGCGTCCTCAAAACCCGGTTTCTTTTTGAATGACAACTCGGTCTGCGGCATAGTCCATCCGCCCCAATGGCCACTGGTTCCTCCGAGATATCGCAGACGCGCAATGTCAAGGTCCACATAGTGGTCGCCTATCACCTCACCTTTATACAACTCCTGCGACTCGGTGCTCGCATTAACTCCCCCCCCCTCTAACAGAATAACTGACCGACCATTGCGAGCCAGTTCGATCGCAACCGTCATTCCAGCCGGTCCAGAGCCCACCACACAGAAATCCGCGCTCTTCGGAAATCCGGCTAGTCCTTCATTCAAATCAAAAAACATTACACATCTCCTTCTTGCAGTACCCATCCCTGCTTAATGAACTTTGCACCATTTTTAGCAGAAGCGTTGTCGTGAATCTTACTCAGGAGCCTTCTTGGAGCAAATACAAATGGGACGAACCAGATGAATACCATTAAAACTTTTCTCCTAGTGTACATCGCTTGCCTCCCATTAGATGTCACGAAATCAACAACGTTTATCAACAAATGCGTTAACCAGTATCCCGTGCATTTAGTTCATCAATTCTGACTCTCGGCAGCTCTTCTGACTAGGAGATCAACCTGTTGCATGTAATCTTCACGTGTATGCTTGGCAGCTTGATCAAAGGCATTTCGCGCCAGGGTCCGGCGAAGTGGAACAT
>Ga0075433_10003526_pt1 | contig 12084 bp, 10 predicted proteins | sample RhiMethybrSRZTD2_FD_75299 | JGI IMG/M metagenome (GOLD analysis project Ga0075433, IMG submission 75299) | Populus rhizosphere microbial communities from Tennessee, USA - Rhizosphere MetaG P. TD hybrid SRZTD2 | ecosystem: Host-associated > Plants > Roots > Rhizosphere > Soil | place: USA... | reverse complement strand
CGCACACTGTGCACGTGGCTCGATTCCTGGTCTGTCATCGGGCCGATCGCGGTCAGCATCGCGCTCACGGCGCGGGGACCGATGCCGGCGGTCGGCGACGGCCCCGCGCTGCCGCGTTGCTGAACGTCGTCTGGAAGACCGTCCACGGCTTCGGCAAGGGCAAATGCTTCACCGACACCGTCTTCGGCAGGTCGCTGGCCAGCGAGAGAAGCAATTCCGGAACACCGCACGCATCGCGTTCGTGAATCCGCACGGCCAGCAACGCGGCAGCCGCACGGGCCAGCGCCGAAACCAGCAGCAGGATATGAATCCCCGTCCAGCTGAATCCGAACAGCGTAAATTGAGCCGGCAGCAACGAGACCAGCAGGCCGGCCAAGATGGAAGCCGCGGCGAAGCCGAGTCCGCCGGCGGTGGCGAAGGCGGCCATGTAAAAGGGCCGGCCGCTGCGCGGCGCCAGCGCAACCGACAGATCGACCGCGGCGATGCCGTGACCACCCCAGAGAACGCCGGCCAGCACCGCCTCGAGCGCGATCGGCCACAGTCGCTCCGGCGTGGGAAGCATCCAGATCGCCGGCACTACCGCGACCCCGAACGAGCACAGCACGAGGACGGGGCGAGCGCCGAGGCGGTCGACGGCTCGGCCCCATAGAGGCGCGGCGATGATCCGAACCAGCGCCACCGCCACCCCGTGAGCGGCCACCACGGCGAATGCCATCTGGAGGTTCACCAGCATGTGGAAGGAGATGAAGCCACCGACGGCGGCGACGGCGGCGTTCCACGCGAGCTGATACCAGAGGAATGGTCTAACCGCCCGGTCACGCAGGCAGGCGCCGAGCGCCGCCAACCCTCCGGGATCGGCGAGTGGGTTGGCCGGTGCGGGTTCGTGCTGACGTCGGAGCAGCCAGATGCTCACCAGCCCTGCAAGACAAGCCACCGCCGCCAGGCCCGCAAGAGCCTCGCTCTTCCAACCGCGTGGGCTCAGCGCGTCGAGCATCAGGCCCGCCCCGAGCGCGGACGTGGCGCCGGCCACCGTCAGGAACATCGTTCGCCGACCGAAGAAGCGGCCGCGCACCGAAGCGGGCACGAGATCGCCCATCCACGCGATCCATGCGTTATTGCCGATCACAGCGAGGATGGCAGTGACGGCGACGAGCGTGATCAACAGTTGGAGGCGAGTCGCGTCACTCACTGGCAGGTACGGAAAGGCAACAAGGGGCAGGTACACGAGCCGCGAGGCGCCGACGGCGGCGACCGCCAACCGCTTCCGACCGACGAGGTGCGTGAGCCATGCGGCCGGCAGGTTGAGCACGTTGCAGGCGACGGGAAGCGCCCCGAGCAGTCCGATCACGAGGGGGCTGGCGCCGAGATGGAGCGCCCAAGCGGTCAGCACTCCTCCGCCGGCGCAAGCCGCGAAGACTTCGGAGGCCGCGCCCTCGAAGAGCGAGGCGCGAAGCGACGGTCGCAGTTGCGCCCAGGGCTTGTCCGCCGGCCCGTCACTCCCAGGCAGTGGCCCAGACGATAATGCGGGGGCGGAGCCAGGCAGTGATTCCCCGGGCTGGGGGACAGCTGGGCCCAGGCCGACGCGGGCAACGCGATCGAGGAGCGGCGAATTGACTGCCATGATCCGAGCCCACTTTGTGCAGGGACCGAGCCAGGTTCGCGGTAAAAGGCCCGGGTTCAGCGAGAGGCGATCGGGCAGTGGCAAGCACACTTACGCGACAACGGATCGGCCCGAATACCGACCAACGGCATCGTCAACTCCGAGGCTGACAAATATCGGCAGACGAGCGTGCGAGACGGCACGGTCGGCGCCGGGCGTCGGCGGACACTGCAAACGGGAGAGGCGAGTCCTGCGAGCTGGCGCCGCGTATGCCGATGCCGAGTTCGACTGATGCGGCGTCGGGGCCGAAGCGAGGCACCAGCGCCACAGTCCTCGGTCACCTGAGGCGTCCCTGGCTCACCCAGACCGTGGTGACTCTAAAGCAATACCGCGATTTCAAAGGACCTTCGCACCGGCGCAGTTGATGCACGTAGCGTTCACTCGGAGGTAAGCGGCATGGACTGGCTGGGCGAGCTGGATCCTCTGCTGTATCCCGTGTCCTATATCGACATCGAGCCCGTGGACCCACCCGCGACGGACGAACGGCTCACCGCTTGGCTGATCCTGACCGTGATCGCGCTGACCGTGATGGTGCTCTGGTACCGCTTCGGCGTGTGGCGCCACGCGTTCTGGTGCGCGACGGCCGGCCGCGAGGTCGAGGTGCGCTTGGCGCGCGGGCGTGTGCTGTGCTGCTCGGCCTTCGAGAAGGGGACCTCGATTGCCTGTGCTCGGCGCTGCCTCGATCGCAGCTTCCGCATGCAGTGGCCGCCGGCGCTTCCGGTACTGGCGCAGCCACAACTCTAAGGGAGCCTGACGAGGGCGGGGGGGAGGATCTATGAAACGCCAGGAGCTCACGCAACACACCGTGCGTTGCCCGAGGACCGACGAGACCGCCAACCTGACTGTGCGCACCGATCCCGGCGCCTACCCATCTCGTCGGCATCGCGACGTGACCGCCTGCTCCCTGATGCCGTCAACGTCGTTCCTGCCGCCCGCACGGCGGGCCTACTTCACGGATCTGTCGTATGTCTGCGAGGTTCACGCGGCGCCATGTCACTCGCTGGAAGTCGATTGCGCCCGACCGTGCCTGACCGTCTTGAATGCCGCCGAAGGCGGCGCCGCTGAGCTCCCACGCTGCGTGTCGGGAATCAGCGATAGCTTGGAGCTGGCGCAGCGGACCCAGAGCCCCGCCATCAGGCGGCTCTTGTGGATCTTCGGCGTCTGAGAGCGAGGGCTAGACGCTCGCCGGCTCGCCGAGCGAGAGCATCAACCGGTTGGCCCAGTTGAAGAAGGCCGCGGCGTGGAGGACGTCGGAGATCGCCAGATCGTCGAGCCCGGCGCGACGCAGACGCTCGACGTGCTCCGGCCCGAAGACGCTCGGCGTTGCGGTGAGCGCTACCGAGGCGGCGACGATCGCGTTCCAGCGCTCGCCCAGATCGGCGGTGACGCCCGCGTCGAGTAGGCGCTGCACGTCGTCCTCTCGCTTTGAGTAGGTCGCGGCGTGGCGCGCGTGCACCGAGGCGCAGTAGAGGCATCCGTTGAAGCGCGACGTCGCGGCGGCGGCCAGCTCGCGCTCGGCCCGCGGCAGGCCGCCCTCGGGGTTGTAGAAGATGTCCTTGTCGGTGCGCGTCCGGGCCTCGAGAGCGTCCGGGTCGCGCGCGAGCAGGCGGAAGTACGGCGACTTGACACGCGCGGCGTCGACGAGGCTCGCCAGGTGGCGCGGCGTCATCGCGTCGACGGCGAGCGGCTCGAGCCAGGGGAGCCAGTCGAGCTGCGCTCGTGTGAAGGCGGTCGGGACCGTGTGCTCCGGTGTCTTGAGAATGCTGTCGCTCATGTCAAAACCTCACCTCGCGCGTCAGGCCCGGCCGGCCAGGGTGCGGAGCCCCGTGACCACCCGGATCTGGAAGGACAGGAAGGCGACGATCTGGGAGAGCGTCACGATGTCGGTCGTCGTCCAGCCCGCGTCGAGCAGTGCCTGGAGCGCCGCGGGCGCGGCGTCGCGCGGGTGGAAGACGAGCATGTGCGCGTGCTCGAACGCCGCGGCCAGGCGCGGACCGAGCGCGCGGCGGGTCGAGGCTTCCATTCGATAGACGGGGCCCGGTGTATCCTCACGACTGAGCGGCCCCGAGGTGTAGCTGCCGTATGGGCCGTGCGTTCTGGCCTTCTTGACGGCTGTATCGACCGCTTCCTTCAGCGCGGCCGGGGCGCTGCTGCTGGCGAGGCGCGCGGCGTAGGCGGCCACGACGGCCGTGGCGCCGTGCAGGCCGGCGACGAATGCGCCCACCGCAAAGCGCTCCGACGCCGAGACGTTGCCTGGATCCTTCGGCACGAACAACGCCTGATATGTCGCCTGAGCGTGAGCGCGCGCCTCGGGCCGCCGGGCTCGGATCGCGTCCAGGGAAGATCCCGGTGTGATCCCGACCAGCGCATCAATGACGTCGGCGTCGGTCCCTGACATCTTCATTGTCCTCCGTCTAGCCGCGAGCGGTGCGCCCGACCCGCGCCGCATTCCGTCCCCAGCCGAACGCAGGCGCCACCGCCTCGGCGACCAGCTCGATCGAGCGGAGGATGAACGGATGCGGCGGATCGATCGAATGGACCTGCACCGCGACCTCCGTCGCGCGCGCGAGCGCGCTGTCCGTCTGCAGCGAGGCGATCACCTTGTCCGGCGTGCCGAGGTGAACGTCCATGGCAACGATCATCGCGTCGAGCCCCGATCCGTCGCCGGTCGCGCGACCCAGCCTGGTCAGCCGCGCGCGATGCCGCCCGAGCCCGATCTCGGCGAAGTGCCGAGCCTGGTCGTTGTCGTCGGCGACGAATACGGTGCGCGAGGCCAGAATCCGGGGCTCGCGGCCCTCGGGCAGCGCTTCGAGGTACGCGTCGATCATCGGGTTCTGGATCTCGGTGAGCGGCAGGTCGGGCGCGCCGGCCGGACGGGGCTGCGTGCGCGACAGCATGAGGCCGTCTCCCGCCGCGCCGGCCCGACGAGCGCCGTCGACCGTGAACGTCGCCTGCCAGACTCGCTCGCCGAGGCCCGGATTTTCCGGATATAGCCGATCCTTGCCGCCCGGCAGCGGCCGCCCGGCCCAAGCGTCGCGCAGCACTTGCAGGTGATGAGCGAGCAGCGCCGCGCGCTCCGCGCTGTCATGTCCGAACGCCGCGTACGAGGAAAGGTTTCCGCCGCCGCCCACGCCCACTTCCAGGCGGCCGCCGCACATGAGATCGAGCACCGCGGAGTCCTCGGCCACCCGGATCGGCAGCTCCAGCGGCAGTGTCACGATCGCCGTCCCGAGGCCGATGCGCGATGTCTGGGCGGCCACCTGCGCGAGGAACACGAACGGCGCGGGAAGCCCGCCCTCGTCCTCATGGAAGTGATGCTGGGCGATCCAGGCCGTGTCGAAGCCGCACCGCTCGGCGTGGACGATCTGCGCGGTCGCCAGCCGGTATCGCTCGGCGGGTGCCGCCTGATCGAGGAGACGCGTGAAGAACCCCAAGCGCTTAGGCAAGGTCGCGATCGTCATCGGTCCGCTCATTATGCATCATGGCGACCCAGTCGAGATTTCTGAGCCCTCGTAGAAGGCACTCGCTGCCACGACACGCATCGCGCTGATACACTCTGATCAGACCTCGCACAGGGAGGGCAGTCGTATGGCGCTGAAGCCGATCGCCTACATCCAGGCCGCGTGGCACACCGAGATCACCGACCACTGCCGGACGGCGTTCATGGCCGAGATGGCGAAGCACGGGTACGGAACGGGCGACGTGAAGCTCTTCTCGGTGCCCGGCAGCCTCGAGATCCCGCTGATGGCCCGCAAGCTCGCCCAGACCGGCCGCTACGCCGCGGTATGCGCCAGCGGTCTCGTCGTCGACGGTGGGATCTACCGGCACGACTTCGTGGCCCAGGCGGTGCTGCAGGGGATCGTGCAGACCTCGCTGGACACGGAGGTCCCGGTGCTGTCGGCGGTGCTCACGCCGCACCACTTCCACGAGCACTCGGTGCACGAGGAGTTCTTCAAGGAGCACATGGTCACAAAGGGCCAGGAGCTCGCGGAGGCGTGCGTGGCCATCATCGGCCAGCTCGCCGCAGTCGCCTGAGGCCGTCGCTCAGGCGAGCTCGCGGAGCAGTCGGCGCGCCTCGCGCAGCACACTCGTCTCGATTTCATCGGCGAACCACCCGGCGGATTCGGCCAGCATGCGGTGGGCGTCGTCCCGGCGACCCTGGCGCTGCCAGAGGCCGGCCAGGCTCGTCGCCGCGCGTAGCTCCAGGCATCGTGCCTCCTGCGCTCCGGCGACGCCGACGGCGCGCCGGAAGCACGACTCCGCGTGCGCAGGGTCCGGCCTCGCGCCGGCCAGGAGCGCCTCGCCGCGCAGACGGTGGATCTCCGCTTCGTACATGCGCTCGCCGTGCATCTCGATTCGTCTGGACGCCTCGTCGATGAGCCGGAGCGCGGTCCCAATGTCGCCGCGGACCAGCTCGGACGCGGCGATGAAGCCGAGATAGACCGGAATCATGACTCCGGCGCCGGTGGCCTGCCAGTCGGCGAGACCACGCCGCATCTCGATAATGCCGGCGTCGATCTCGCCGGAAGCGGCCAGCGTCGCTCCGCGGGCGACGGCGGAAGCCGCGGCCCACTGTGGGAAGCCGAGCTCCGTCGAAAGGGCCAGGCCTGCTTCGGCCTCGGCGCGGGCCAGCTCGATGTCGCCGAGCACGACATAGGCGAGCGACACCCAGGCGTGCCCGTTCGCCTGACTGTGGGGATGGGCGAGGGCGCGGGAAGCTTCGAGCGTGCGGCGACCAGACGCAAGGGCCTCCCGAAAACGGCCGAGTAATCCGAGCGCAAACGTATTGAAGGCGAGGCCGCAGACCCTGGCGTCGTGACCACCGAACGTGAAGGCAAGCGAGCGGTGGCGATCGAGGTCGTAGAGCGCCAGCCCTTCCGCGAGGTCCTCCACTGCGGCGCTCAGCTCGCCGCCGTACACGTGCGTTGGCCAGAGGGCGTGCCGGGCCTGAAGGAGGAGCGCGGTGTCCGCCGAGGACCGCGCAAGGCCGAGAAGCTGCTCGCCGATCTCGCGCGCCTCGTCGACGTTCCCGCGGAGGATGAGAACGCCCCACTGTCCCCAGAGAGTGGGAAACGTCTCCGGCACATCGCCCAGGCGGTCGGAGAGCTGTCGAGCGCGAGCGTAGGAGCGATCCACCTCGGGGGCTGCGAAGCCGCGTGTGGCGAACAACACCGGTCCCAGACCCATGAGCAGACCGAGCTCCTGGCGGTCGCGCTCGAGAGAATCCGGGAGGGCGGGGACCAGCTCGAGGCCGTGCTCGAAGTGCGCGGTGGCCTCGCGGTACGCTGACCGCCGGACGGCGTTCTCGCCGGCCCGTCGCCAGTACGGAATCGCCTGTGCAGCCAGATTGGCCTCGCGGTAGTGATGCGCGACCAGCTCTGGACTCAGCTCGCCGATCTGCGGGAACCGCTCGGCGAGCACCGTGACGATGCGCCGGTGATACTGCTGGCGGGTCGTCCGCAGGAGCGACTGATACGCCGCTTCCTGAATGAGCGCGTGCTTGAAGATGTAGCTGGCGGCGGGGGGAAGCCCGCGCTGGTAGAGAAGCTCCGCCGCAACGAGGCGCGCGAGCTCCCGCTGCAGAGCGGCGGGATCGAGGGGCGAGACGGCCTGGAGCAGCTCGTAGGAGAACTCGCGGCCGATCGCCGCCGCGAGCTGCGCGACGGGCTTGGCCTCGGGAAGCCGGTCGAGCCGCGCCGTCAGCGAGTCCCGGAGCGTGGCCGGGATAGCGAGGGGCCGGAGCGGAGCCGTCAGCTCGTAGTGATCGTCGCGATCTCTCAGCAGGCCCGACTCGAGCACCATCTTGGTGATCTCTTCCACGAAGAGCGGGACGCCGTCGGCGCCGTTGAGCACGTGCTGGAGCACCTCGGCTGGAAACGGCTTGTTGCCGGCGACGCTGAGGATCATTTGCTCCGTCTGCCGCCGCGGGAGCCGGGTCAGCGTGATCTGGGTGGTGTGTGCGCGCGCGGCCCACGGGGGACGAAAATCAGGCCGTGCGGTGAGCAGCACGCAGATGGCGACCGTCGCCACTTGATCGACGAGGAGGGTCAGGAGCTCCAGGGACGAGGCATCCATCCAGTGCAGATCCTCGACGAGCACCAGGAGCGGCTGGCGCGCGGCGAGCCCCCGGAGGACGTCCAGCACGATCTCGATCGTCCGCTGTCGCTGGCGCTCGGGCGCCCACGCGAGCACCGGTGAGTCGGCCGAGATCGGCAGCCCCAGGAGCGAGGCGAGCAAGGGGACGGCCTCGGCGAGGGGCAGCGCGGTCTCGGCGAGGGTACGCTCCAGGCGCCGGGCCAGCATCTCCGGGGTGTCGTCGCGCTCGAACCCGAGGGCGCTCTGGAGCAGCTCGACGACGACGTGCATGGGACTGTGCTGGCGATACGGCGAGCATCGGCCGTCCAGCCGCATGTCCCGTACGCTCTGCAGTCGCGCGCACACGGTCTGAGTGATTCGTGTCTTGCCGATGCCGGCCTCGCCGCTCAGGAGCACGACCTGGCCGATGCCCTCCACCGCGGCGTCCCACCGCTCCAGGACCAGCGCGACCTCGCGCTCCCGCCCGACGAGCGGAGTCGCCCCGGCGACGGGCAGACTATCGCCACGTCCGGCCGTGCGTTCGCCCAGCACCTGATAGACGGGCTGGGAGGCGGCGACGCCGCGCAGCTGGTGGAGGCCCAGGTCGCGGCAGGCGAAGCGTTGCTCGACGAGGCGATGCGTGGCCGCGCTGACGACGATCGTCCCCGGCGCAGCCAGCGCCTCCAGCCGGGCCGCCATGTTCGGCGTCTCGCCGAGCGCTAACTGCTCGCGCCGGCTCCCGCCGCCGACCTCGCCGACCACCACCAGCCCGGTGTGGATGCCGACCCGCACGGCCAGGCTGACGCCGCTCTGTGCCCGGCGCGCGTTGAGCGCGGCGATGGCGTCGACGATGCCGAGCGCCGAGCGCACCGCGCGCTGTGCATCGTCCTCGTGCGCTGTCGGATAGCCGAAGTAGACCAGGAGCCCGTCGCCCAGGTACTGCGCGATGTGTCCTTCGAAGCGCGCGATCGCGTCGGCGCTGGCGGTCTGGTAGGCCCGCACGTGCTCGCGGAGCTCCTCCGGGTCGAGACGCCCAGCCAGCGCCGTCGAGTCGACCAGATCGCAGAACATGACGGTGATCTGCCGGCGCTCGGCGTCGGGTGTAGCGGGGCCGGGCGGCGCCGGCGTGGACTCGGGCTGTGCCGCGGCAGGGGCCAGGCGTAGGCCGCACCCGCCGCAAAACTCGTCGCCGGGCTCGTTGACGAATCCACAGGCGCTGCATGTTCGTGCGAGCGTCGCTCCACACCTCGAGCAGAAGCGCCGTCCCGGGCGGTTCACGGCTCCGCAGGCTGAGCAGCTCATCGCGCCCCGACATCCATGCTGCCGACGGTAGGCTTACCGCCCGGCCGGCGTCAAATGTGCCGTGGAACCATACACCTTGACGATAGGTTGACCTGAGGGCAGGATCATCTTCTGGCGTCACCTATAGCCTCATACACAAGGGGAAACGGCATGAAGCGACCCGTCCAGTCCCGGCCCGGCCGTCGTGATTTTCTGAAGCTCACCGCCGGCGCGGCAGCGATCGTCGGCGCTCCGTGGATCGCCCGGAAGGTCGAGGCCAAGCCGACGACCATCGTGTTCGCCCGCGAAAGCTCGTACGTGAAGAATTTCGACGAGCACTTCATCAAGGTGATGATCCCGGCCTATCAGAAGGCCACCGGCATCAAGATCGACTACCAGATCCAGGCCGCCGGCGGCAGCGCGGTGCCCCAGCTGGTCTCGATGGTCGAGAACAAGTCCGGCGCCGATCTCGCCTGGGTGCAGCAGGAGTGGCTCTATCGCGACGCGCTGGTGGACGTGTCCGACATCGCCGAGGCCGTGGGCAAGGAGAACGGCGGCTGGTACGACGAGATCAAGCTTCTCTCCGTGGACAACGGCAAGTGGAAGTCCGTGCCCCAGGCGAACATCGGCCAGCTGATGGTTTATCGCAAGGACTGGTTCGACGAGGCCGGGATCAAGCAGTTCCCCGAGACCTGGGACGAATTCCTGGAAGCCGGCATCAAGCTCAAGGCCAAGGGCCATCCCTTCGGGATGTCCATGGGCCACGGCTTCGCCGACAACTACTCCTGGCTCTACCCGCTGCTGTGGTCCTACGGTGTGACCGTCATGGACAAGGCCGGCAAGAAGGTCGCGCTCGACACGAGCGAGACGGCGAAGGCCGTCGACTACGTGCGCCGGCTCTACAAGGAGACCTGCATCGAGGACTGCATCGGTTGGCTCGATCCGCACAACAACAAGGCCTTCCTGACCAGTCAGATCTCGTGCACCAACAACGCCTACAGCATCATGGTGTCGGCCAAGCGTGATCTGCCCGAGATGGGCAAGGTGATCGAGCACGGGCTGAATCCCAAGGGCCCGAACGGCCAGCGCTACCACGCGCTCGTGCCGGTGACCCACGGCGTGTTCGCCTACGGCCCCGAACCGCAGGCCGCCAAGGATTTCCTGCGCTGGACCATGGACCCCAAGCAGTTCCGTCCGTGGATCGCGTCGGGTGACATGTACTTCGCGCCGTATCTGCACGCCTACGACAAGATTCCCGAGTGGGACATCGAGCCGCGCGTGAAGCCGTACCACAAGGTGCTCGAGACCGGGAAGCTCACGTCGTGGCCGGCGCCCGCCAACCGCGCGCACGGCACGGTCATCAACCGCTGGGTCGTGATCGATATGTTCTCCAAGGCCTGCCTGGGCGCGCCGACCAAGACCGTCATCGCGGAGGCCGTCACGCAGCTCAAGCAGATCTACGGGTGAGCACGAATCCAGCTGTCGGGACATCAGGGGCGGCCGCGCTCGAGGCGCGTGCCTACCGGTCGGTTGGGCTGGGCCGGCGGCTCCGCGAGTTCATCGAGCGGGAGTGGGTGTTCAGCTGGCTCATCCTCACGCCGCCGCTGCTGTTCCTGCTCTGCTTCCTGGGTTATCCATTCTTCTACGGCGTCTACCTGAGCTTCTTTCGTCGCGAGGTGGCCGGCTCGCCCACCTTCGTGGGCTTCGGCAACTTCGTCACCCTCGCGAGCGACCCGATCTTCTGGCAGTCGGTCGGCAACACGATCAAGTTCACGGCGGCCGCCACGGTGCTGAAGGCCACCGGCGGGCTGGGCATGGCCCTCGTGATGAATCAGAACTTCCGCATGAAGGCCATCACGCGGGCCCTCTTGCTGCTCCCGTTCATCGTGCCCACGGTGCTCAGCACCGTGGCCTGGCAGTGGATCTACGACCCGGGCCTCGGGCTCTTCAACCGTCTCCTGGTGGAGAGCGGCCTGGCGACGAAAGGCGTGTCCTGGCTCGGCAACCCGACGATGGCGATGATCTCGATCATCATCGTCAACACGTGGCGCGGCCTGCCGTTTTTCGGCATCTCGATCCTCGCGGGCCTGCAGACCATCCCCGTCGAGCTGCACGAGTCGGCGACCATCGACGGCGCCAGTACCTGGGGGCGCTTCCGGTACGTCACGCTGCCCTCGCTCCTGCCGGTCATCTTCATCGTCACGACCTTCTCGATCATTCTCACGTTCTTCGATTTCCAGCTCGTCTACGTGCTCACCGGCGGCGGCCCGGCCAACTCCACCCACCTGATGGCCACCTACGCCTACAGCCTGAGCGTGGGCGTGGGCCAGATGGGGCTCGGCTCCGCGGTGGCGCTCAGCATGGTGCCGGTGCTCGGGTTGTTGCTCGTGCTGCTCACCCTCTACGTGCGGAAGGACTGACATGGTCGGCGAGCTGACGTGGCGCCGGCGACTCTTCGGCCTGTGGCTCCCGCTGACGGCGTTTTTCGTGATCGCCCTGTTTCCGTTCACGTGGATGGCCGCCACCTCGCTCAAGACCAACGCCGAGCTCTACGACCCGAAGGCGAATCCGCTGACCATCCGGCATCCGTCCCTGGTGCACTACGTGAGCCTGCTCCAGGAAACGAACTTCCTGACGTGGGTCGCCAACACGATGCTGGTGGCCGCCGTGGCGACCGGCATCTCGCTCTTGCTCGGGACCATGCTCGCGTACCCGCTGGCGCGCATGAGATTTCGCGGCGCTCCGCTGCTGGCCATCGCGGTGGCCGTGACCTATCTGGTTCCGCAGACGCTCCTGTTCGTTCCGATGGCCGATCTGATCGGCCGGCTGAAGCTCGGCAACACGCTCAGCGCGGTGATGCTGACCTATCCGACCCTGCTCGTGCCCTTCATCGCCTGGCTGCTGATGGGATACTTCAGGACGGTGCCGAAGGAGCTGGAGGAGCAGGCGCTGATCGACGGAGCCAGCCGCTGGCGGGCCATGACCCGGGTGATCCTGCCGCTCTGCATGCCCGGCTTCATCTCCGCCGGCATCTTCGCCTTCACGCTGGCTCAGAACGAATTCCTGTA
>Ga0075433_10003524_pt1 | contig 12089 bp, 14 predicted proteins | sample RhiMethybrSRZTD2_FD_75299 | JGI IMG/M metagenome (GOLD analysis project Ga0075433, IMG submission 75299) | Populus rhizosphere microbial communities from Tennessee, USA - Rhizosphere MetaG P. TD hybrid SRZTD2 | ecosystem: Host-associated > Plants > Roots > Rhizosphere > Soil | place: USA... | reverse complement strand
CGGGTTGCTGGTAAGATTTCGATCTTCGCTTCGGTGGATGGCGTTCGAGCTCGACACTACGTCTCCTTCCCGATGACATCTTCCCTCGGATGACTGGCGCGCGTCGCGACTGACCCTGACGGCAGTCGCCGCTTGCAGCGGCACAAGTGACTGGCAGTATGGCTCATCTCAGAGAGGTACAATGAGCAATCTTCGATGACGAACTATTGCGAAAACCTTCTTGAGATCGAAGGGCCGGAAGAGGACGTTCGGGCGTTTTGTGAATGCCTCCAGGTCGACGACGGCGTCTTAAATTTTCATGCCCTAATTCCCGTTCCGGAAGTGGTACTTGGCACCCATGAAGGGGTTGGAACGCGGCTTGGAACAGACGCCGAACTAGGCGCGTCTGCACTTTCTCGAAGCGTACCGACAAACTGGTTATTGGTTAGAGCGGGATTGGCTCGTCGCTCATTGGGGAACCCACTCTTGGGAGGGATTCAACATTCGTGAGCCGCAAACCGGTGCGAATGACCCATACCCGTCCTGGTCCAGGTGCTCCGTTGCGACGCAGCAACTGCATGCCATGAGCATCGCGACCTGATATTCTGTCCGTGCTTCCTCGAACTTTGATAGGCCGTCGAATGAAGCGGCGGGAGTTCATTGGACTTGTCAGCGGCCTGGCGGCGTGGCCAATCGCGGGCCACGCTCAGCCGACCGCGAAAGTCACCCGAATAGGTTCTCTTGGGGTTGCTTCCCCCTTGGAGTGGGCAAGCAAGGTAGAGGCACTGCGGGCAGGTCTTCGGGACCTCGCTACATGGAAGGCAAGAACGTTGTCATCGAGTTTCGCTGGGCGGAGGGCAAGTACGAGCGGTTGCCCGCACTGGCGCAAGAATTGGTGGGTCAAAACGTCCGATGTCCTAGTCACGCAGGCGACGCCCGGCGTGCGCGCCGCTAAACAGGCAACCACAACGATACCCATTGTCATTGCGGCCGTGGGCGACGCCGCCGCAACGGGCCTAGTTGAGGAGCATCTCCCGCCCTGGCGGCAACGTCACAGGATCGAGCTTCTTCGTACCGGAACTCGCCTCCAAACGCTTGGGCCTGCTCAAAGAAGCGTTTCCTCAAGTCAAGCGTGTCGGCATCCTCCTCAATCCTGTCGGCATTGCCCGAACGGCGATATCGGAGAATGCCATGGGGTCGGCCGCCAAATCGCTGGCGATAGAGCTTCAAGAAATTGCCGTGCGAGGGCCACCGGAGTTCGATGGCGCCTTCGCGTCGTTGGCGGACAATGGCATTGACGCCCTGGTCGTGAACGAGGACCCAGTGCTCGTCGGCAATGCGCCAGCAATCGTGGATATGGTCGCCAGGCAGCGCATTCCCTCGATCGGCTTCCTGGAGTTCGGCGAAGCCGGAGGGTTGATGGCATTTGGCGCGAGCATCGTCGAGATGCACCGCCACGCAGCCGTTTTCATCGACAAGATCCTCAAGGGCGCCAAGCCCAGGGAGCTGCCGGTCGAGCAGCCGACCAAGTTCCACCTCAGCATCAACCTCAAAACGGCAAAGTCGCTAGGGCTGACGATCCCGCCCGGGCTGCTGCTCCGCGCCGACGAGGTGATCGAATAGAGTGAGGCGCCGCGATTTCTCACCATTCTCGGCGGCGTGGCTGTCGCGTGGCCGCTCGCAACGGGTGCGCAGCGGTCGGATAAGGTCTGGCACATCGGGTTCCTCACGGCAGTACCTCCGCCACCAGTCATGTTGAACGTGTTTCGTGCCGGTCTAAGCGAGCGCGGCTATGTAGAAGGGCGAAACCTGTCCATCATGGTCCGCTGGCCCCAAGGAGCCATCGAGCAAGCCCCTGGCGTCGCAGCGGCGCTCGTTCACGCTAATGTTGACATCATCGTGGCATGGGCCACGCCGGCAGTCATGGCTGCACGTAGCGCAACATCGACGATCCCCATCGTCATGGTGAGCGTCGGGGATCCAGTGGGTTTGGGGTTCGTCACCAGTCTGGCGCGACCGGGCGGCAATACCACAGGCGTGACTAACATTTCACCCGAACTTAGTGGCAAGCTGGTCGAACTGCTTGTCGAAATCGTACCCGGCATGACGCATGTAGGTGTCGTGAGCGATTCCAACAATCCGAACGTGATGAACGTGCTCCGAGAGACTGAGAGAGCTATCCGCGCCTTGGGTTTGCAGCTCGTGGTAGTCGATGCCAGGGCCGCGGAGAATTTCGAGAGTGCATTCACACGACTGAGCACGCTGGGCGTCAACGGCGTCGTGCTGCTCCCTGCCCCGTCCCTTATCGAACATGCAGAGAGGATCGCGGAGCTAGCGAGGAAGACGCGGTTGCCTACCGTGTTTGAACGCCGGGAGAACATCGAGGTAGGAGGCCTCCTATCGTACGGCGCGAACCTGAACGGTCAGTTTCGCCAGGCGGCCGACTACGTCGATCGCATTCTCAAGGGTGAAAAGCCCGCTGACCTTCCCGTGCAGAGACCAACAAATTATGAGCTTGTGATCAACCTCAAGACAGCGAAGGCACTCGGGATCACGATCCCGCCCTCTTTGCTCGCCCGCGCCGACGAACTCATCGAGTAAAGCTACGTCTTGGTGCAGTGCATGAGTCAGAATCTGGCAACAAGGAAGAAGTGTTCGGCGCCGCAGCGATCACGTCAGGTATATGCGGGGCTTCTGCCGTACCTGCGAGGCCATCGGCACAGCTCTTCTTGACCCGGATGACATCTACTCAGGATCTCAAAGACCCGTTGTGACCACTGGCAGCATGAAGGGCACTGAGGTGTCAGAGTGAGCGGCACTCATCAGCTCCGCTCTGCGATAAACAGCAAAAGGAGGCTAAGACCGAACGATCCAATCGTGGCTATCCAGGCACCGAAGTATAGCCTGCGAAGCGACCTGAATTCATCGGCGATCAAGAACCTGCCGAAGCGACTGTTTGCGCGCCCGGCCCGCTCGCCCCAGCTGAGCAGCCGCTCTTCTGCTTGATTGGCAAGTGCTTCGGTTCTAGTGATCACGAGGAAGGTTGCGTACAGGGTTGCGAAGAAGCTCACGAAGAGCACACACATGCAAACCAATACCGCAATGTGCAGGAAGGACAGCTGGTCTTCCATGGTGGGCCCTCATCCTGATCAACCTTCGTATGATGGTCGGCACATCAACCTCCGGGCACAGATATGCCGGACAGGTCTGCTGATTACCGTTGCGTCAACCAGCGCGGCAGCGGAAGTGTGCGACAAGGGCGACTTGTTCGAGAACCCGTTGTTGGGCAAGGTGTTCGCACTAGCTGTCCTATTGGGTCCATTACTACTGCTTTCCTCCCGAAGAGCCTGGACCGATGTTATGACTGCTGTTGTCGCGGTACTGCTGATGCTCGGATTCTGTGCGTTGGTGATCGAAAGCTTCGTTTCTGCTGATGATTTCGACCCATTTGTCACCGCAATGAAGCGCGAGGGCTGTCTGCGGGAGCCGGGTTGGTGGCACAGAACTGTCCTTGCTTTGATTGCCGTTGCCTATGCTGCTATTTTTCACGTCGCTCGGAAACGAGTTATGCGCCCATGAGGGAGTGCTTCAACAGCGAGACGGTGACCCGGACGCTCCGGCTCGCGTGAGAGCGATTATGCTCGAAGATCGCCGCGGGGCTGTTTCGCCGACACTTCCTTCACCTCGACCGTGACGTGGCTGCATTTTAAGATTTTCGCCCCAGAAATCGACCGTCGTCTTTTAGGCAAGCAAGAAATCCTCGGTCATCTGCTTGAGCGGAGGCTGGGAGATTGGCCCGGCAGGCGGCTGAGTTGGGCGGGATGACGCGGTCGCTCTCCCCCGATGCAGCCAGGTGCTCGCGTTCGCCCCTGCTGCTCCGTGCGTCAACAGTCTGGCTCGCCCAGAAGGCAACATGACGGGGTTCACGTTTTGGGACCTCAATCTTCCGGGTAAATGGCTGCAAGTCTTGCAGGAGATGGCGCCGTCCCTGAAACGGGTGGCGGCGATGTTCAACCTGGATGCGGGCATATATCGCGAAAATCTTCGGCACGCCGCATCATATGTCGCTCGCATCCTCAATGGCGATAAGCTCGGCGATTTACCAGTTCAGCAAGCGACGAAATTTGAGCTTCTGATCAACCTCAAGACTGCCAAGGCGCTAGGGCTCACAGCGCCACCGTCGCTGCTGACCCGCGCCGATGAGGTGATCGAATGAAGCGGCGGGAGTTCATCGTACTTGCTGTTGCCGCGATAGTGGCGCGGCTCGCTTCGACGCGAGAGAGGCAACAAAACGATTTCTTTGCTTGCTTCGCGAAAGAGCTTGAGCAACTAGGGTGGATAGAAGGTCGGAACATCAGGTTCGAGTATCGACATGCGGACGGGCGTCCAGAACGCTTTCCAAGAATTGCTGCGGAGCTCGTAAGTCTCAAGCTCGATTTGATTGCGGTGGGTAGCACCCAAGCATCGCAAGCCATGCAACACGCAACGTCAGAGATTCCAGTTGTAATCGGCGGTGTCACTGATCCAGTGGGGGCAGGGATTGTCGCAAGTCTAGCTCGCCCCGGCGGCGGCAACATCACTGGTGTTTCCAACTTTCAGCTTGCCACCACGGGAAAGCTCTTGGAACTATTGAAGGAGGGCCTACCTGATATTACTCGCGTCGTCGTCCTGCATGATCCGACGAATCAGGCCAAGTCGGGTGAGATCAACGAACTGAACACGATCGCAGCCCGTGCTGGAGTCACCATCGAGGCGCTGAACGCACGCAATTTCGAAGCGCTTAGCTCGCTCAGACCTTCGCGCTCAATCGGTCTCATTGTGCTCGTCGATACCGTGACATTGGCCAATAGCGATAAGATCCTCGGCCTAGCGGCGACGAAGAGACTGCCAACTATGTTCCAGACCAGACGATTTGTTGATGGGGGCGGATTGATGTCTTACGGGATAAACTTCTGTCAACATTTCGCACGGAAAGCGCGTTACGTTGACAAGATACTTAAGGGTGCCAAACCATCTGAGTTGCCCGTCGAGCTCCCGACACGCTCGCCTTCGCCATTCGGTTTCGGGATCATCACCCGCCGCACCGGATCGGGCCGGTACGTTTTCGAGACCAATTCCTCGCGCAAGCCTGCCAACCACCCTTCCAGGCCCTGCTCCTCGATCTGTTCAAAGGTCACCCCATCCACACCGGGTGCCCCCGCGTTGGCGCGGGCGAGCCTGTAGGCGTGCAACAGGATGTCTTCGCGACAGATTTTGTCGTAGAGCACGTAGAAGCGAAAAGCAGGGTCCGCCTTCGCCTTGCAATACAGCTTCCTCTGAAGGGTCCGGATCTTATCTGGTGTTACCGGGCTCATCGCCAATCACCATCCCCTCACCATCTTTGAAAGCGCACCAGAAGTCAGGGTCCTTTGCTCTTCCGGCGTTACCCGGCCTCAACGCTCCAACGACCCTGTCCGACTCCCGCCGTGGCCGCCACCTAAAGCAGCGTTGAGGCCGCTACCCTCGCCCACAACGGGTCTCCCCTTACAACCACGAACCACCCTTCCGACGTGTCCGTCGGATCGCTCAGCCACCCAAGGTGGCCTTTGTCACGAGGCTTCGATCCTGCCAGTTACCCAGCGAAATCGCTCGTTAGCTTCCGGACCTATCGACAATTATCCGGGTGGATCCCTCCTCCACAGATGATTCGCGCCTTCAGGGCGCACTGCCAATAGCCGCCATTGGCGCAACTCGGCGTTTGGCCGCGGCCGTTGCAACGCAACATTCTCGTTACGCTCCCTGCGGGAATTGATATCCTGACCCCCGTCGCGTCGGCGAGACGACAGCGGAGCGCAAGTGAGGCGGCGGGACTTCGTTAGGCTTGTTTGTGGTACGGCGGCCTGGCCGCTCGGTGCGCGAGCGCAGCTGGCTGAGAGGGTGCGACTGGTCGCCGTGCTTACCGGTTTCTCTGATGCTGAAATGCGGCGGCCGATGATGTCATTCCGCCAGAGACTCAAGGAACTCGGATGGACTGAAGGCTCGAATGTCCGGATCGACTTGCGCACCACGGACGGAGATTACAAGCAACTGGCGGAAGATGCGCACGAATTGATCTCTCAGACTGTGGATGTGATTGTTGCAACGGGTACTCCCGGCCTAACTGCGGTTAGGCAACATACGCGCACCTTGCCTGTAGTCTTTGCGCTGGTGGCTGATCCAATCAGGCAAGGCCTGGTCGATAGTCTTGCGCGTCCTGGTGGACACGCGACCGGCTTCACCAATTTCGAGTTTCCGATTGGTGGAAAATGGTTAGAGCTCCTTTGGGAGACGGAGCCCCGCATAGATCATGTGACTTTGCTCGCTAATCCCGGAAATCCGATTGCTATTCCATTCTCCCGATTTATCGAAGCTGCTGGTCGCACTGTGGCACTAGATGTCAGCACCGCATTGGTTCGCAACGCTGCTGAGATCGAAACCGAAATCGGTGCCGCAGCAAAACGGCCCGACAGCGCGATCATCGTTTTGCCGGACGGCCTGGCCGCAGTTCACAGCGCCCTCATCGTCAGGTTAGTGAACCGGCACCGCCTACTAGCCTTGTACCCTTTCCGGTTGTTTACCGAGAAAGGCGGCCTAATGTCGTACGGGGTTGATGTACCCGAACTCTTCCGACAGGTGGCGGCCTACGTCGATCGCATTCTTAGGGGCGAGAATCCAGCCGAACTTCCCGTCCAAGCGCCAAACAAATTCGAGCTGGTCATCAATCTTAAGACCGCGAAGGAGCTCGACCGAACCATTCCGCCAGTGCTGCTCGCCCGCGCCGATGAGGTGATCGAATGAAGCGGCGGGAGTTCATTGCTCTAATTGGCAGCGTCCCTGCGTGGCCTCTTGCGGCGCGTACGCAGCAGGCAGGGCCGATGCGGCGCGTTGGAATTTTGATACCGTACCCCGAACACGATCAACAATATCAAAGGTATGTTCGCTCGTTGCGGGAAGAGCTGGCAAGACTAGGCTGGACCGCTGGCTCGAACGTGCAGTTCGACGAGCGGTGGACCACGGACAATATGGACCGCGTTCGGGACGGTGCTGCGCAGCTCCTGGCCCTCAGGCCCGACGTGATCGTGGTCTGGAGCCATCGGGCCACTTCGGTTCTTCATCAACAAACTAGGTCCACTCCGGTAGTATTCGTCGCGGTTAGCGATCCGATTGAAACCGGCCTGGTCACCAACCTTGCGAGGCCAGCAGGCAATCTCACTGGTTTTATGATCTGGGAAAACTCTGTGGTCGGCAAGATGCTGGAGATCCTAAAGCAGATCACGCCCGGCATGAACCGGGCCGCGCTCATCTTCAATCCCGAAAATCCCACTTCTGTTGTGATCACCCGTTGGTTTGAAGCGGCAGCGGCAGCTCTCTCCCTTCGAGCAACGCTCGCTCCCGTTCGTGCGCCGGCCGAGATTGAACTTGCCGTCGAGTCATTTGTGCGTGAGCCAAACGGGGCGCTATTATTTCTGCCGGACGTGACGGTCTCGATCCACCGCGAGTTTATTACCGCGCTGGTTGCACGCCATCGGCTGCCAGCGATCTATGGAAGTGCTGCGATCGCCGAAAGCGGTGGGCTCATGTCCTACGGCACCGATATCATCGAGCTGTGGCAGCGAGCCGCGTCGTATGTTGATCGCATCCTGCGGGGCGAGATGCCAGGAGACTTACCAGTTCAGCAGCCGACCACCTATCGACTAGTAATCAATCTCAAGACGGCCAAGGCACTCAACATAACTATCCCACCCGCATTGCTTGCACGCGCCGACGAGGTGATCGAATGACAGCACTCGTAGCGCGCGTGCAATCGGTAGCCTTAATTGCTTTCGCCGTGTTGGGCGCGACATGCCGAAAGCTAGCAACTTCTTTCCCCTTGCGTCGCCCGAAGTGGCGGGAATTGACCCGCGATTTTTATAAGGTTTGGCGTAAACCCGCTGCGCCAGGAAAGTCGCGGCAAACTGGCGGGCTCTTCCGCAAATATGCTGCCTTTTTGGTTGCCCTGGTCGGCGGATCTCTGCTTATCAACGCGTTTGTCGAGATGTACTATTCGTACGGTGAAACTCGCCAAGCCCTCAACGCTGTGCAACGCGAAAAGGCCCTTGGCGCTGCCACCGTCATCGAACAGTTTGTAAAAGAGATTGAGGGGCAAGTGGGCTGGGCAACCGGCTTTTTGCCCTCGGGAAGTGGACTGGAACAGCGGCGGCTCGACTTCCTTCGGCTCCTGCGTCAGGCTCCAGCCATCACTGAAGTAAGCTATCTCGATGCTGATGGGCGGGAGCAAATCAAGACGTCACGTTTGGCAATGGACACGCTGGCGAGTGGCGCGGATTTCAGCAACGAACCGAAGTTTGTCAGTGCCAAAGCCAACAAACGTTACTTGGGCCAGGTTTATTTCCGTAAGGAGTCAGAGCCTTATCTTACGTTGGCTATCACCGGGATTGGTCGCAGCGCAGGGGTAACTGTCGCGGAGGTCAACTTAAAATTCATCTGGGACGTGGTCTCCCGAATTCACGTTGGCACAGCCGGCGTCGCCTACGTGGTGGATGAACGCGGGTTGCTCATTGCCCATCCGGATATTGGGCTTGTGCTGCGAAAGACCGACCTAAGCCAGCAGCCCCATGTCGCTTTGGCACTTAAAAAGCTGCGGGATGCGAGTGTCGCTGTTCCGACCGTTTCCCGCGACCATCTAGGACGCGAAATCCTTACAGCATCCGCCCCGATCGGCACACTCGGTTGGCTGGTCTTCGTTGACTTGCCACTCAGCGAGGCCTTGCAGCCGGTCTACGACTCGCTACGGCGGACCATTATTATCCTCGCGCTCGGTTTGGGGCTGGCAGTCCTGGCAGGCATCTGGCTGGCGCAGCGTATGGTCGTACCCATTCGCGCCTTGGCCAAAGGAGCCGCGCGTATCGGCAGTGGCGATCTCGATCATCGTATCGAAATGCATTCGGGCGACGAGGTGCAAACCTTGGCCGATAGTTTCAATGAGATGGGCGCCCAGCTCAAAGACTCCTATGCGACTCTGGAACAGAAGGTCACTGATCGCACGCGTGAGCTCTCACAAGCTCTTGACCAGTTGCGTGCACTCGTCGGCGTAGGTCAGACGATCAATTCCACCTTGGAATTGAAAGCCGTGCTCGCAGGAATTCTCGCCCACGCCTCCCACCTCGCTAATGCCACCGGCGGCGCTATCTACACATTCGACGAACAGACGGAGGAATTCTCCCTGGCAACCGCGCACGGCATGAGTCCCCAACTCATTGAGACGATAGAGCAGGCGCGCGTCAGTCTCCACAACAATAGTCCAGTCAGCCGAAGTGCGCTGACGCGCTCGGTGATCCAGTTAACTGATCTCGAAGCCGAGCCCACCACGTTATTGCGCGAGGCCCTCCTGAAGGCGGATGTGCGTGCGCTGTTGGCTGTACCCTTGCTGCGGGATGAGCGCATTATCGGCACACTGATATTGAGGCGCGCGCACCCCGGTCCGTTCGAGCAAGCTATTGTTGACCTTATGCAGCCATTCGCTTCCCAGTCAGCCCTCGCGATCCAGAATGCGCGTCTCTTTCAGGAGCTTGAGGACAAATCTAGGCTCCTTGAAGTCGCCAGCCAGCACAAGTCGCAGTTCCTCGCTAACATGAGCCATGAGCTGAGAACGCCACTCAATGCCATCCTTGGCTATAGTGAACTTATGCACGATGGCCTCTATGGCGAGGTGCCTGCCAAGATGAAAGAGGTGATCGCGCGAGTCCAGGCAAACGGCACACACCTGCTCAGGCTCATCAATGATGTCCTCGACCTGTCGAAGATCGAAGCAGGCCAACTCGTGCTCAGTATTGATGACTATTCGATGCAGAATGTCGTCGAATTGGTAGTGCTGGCAACGGAGTCTCTCGCCGGAGCTAAGAAGCTTCTTCTCAGAAGCGAAGTCTCTAACGACCTGCCGCTCGGCCAGGGTGACGAGCGTCGGATTGCTCAGGTTCTCCTCAATCTTGTCGGCAACGCGATCAAGTTTACGGACGCAGGTGAAGTCTGTATTGCCGCTCGAACCGCCAATGGGACCTTCTCGGTTGCCGTGATCGATACGGGGCCAGGCATTGCGAAAGTGGAGCAAGCGCGGCTGTTCCACGAGTTTTATCAAGTCGACAGTTCCAATACCAAGAAGAAAGGTGGCACCGGCCTTGGCCTCGCAATTGCCAAGCGCATTGTGGAGCTGCACGGTGGTCGGATTTGGGTGGAATCCGAATTAGGAAAGGGTTCAATATTCCGGTTCGAATTACCTGTTCGTACGGAACAACGTGGAGATCCGGCATGAACCAGCGCGTTTTGATTGTCGAAGACCAAGCGGATAACCGCGCCATTTTGCGCGATCTCCTCAGCAATGCGGGTTACGACTTGATAGAAGCTACAGACGGTGAGGAGGGGGTTGCCCTGGCAGAAAGCAAACGGCCCGACCTGATTGTCATGGACGTTCAATTGCCCCTCATAGACGGGTATGAAGCAACACGCCGCATAAAGTCCAATGCCGCGCTCAGGTCCATCCCCATCATTGCAGTCACCTCTTATGCTTTGAGCGGTGACGAAATGAAGGCGCGAGCCGCAGGTTGCGACGCTTACGTCGCTAAACCATTCAGTCCACGTCAACTACTTGCTAAAATACGCGAGCATTTGCCTGAAGCATGATTATGCGCCGGGGGCAGCTGGCTTCAAGCGGCGGACAGGCCGTCTACATCCCGAGGCGGGCGCAATTGAGAACTAATGACGCGGTTGCAACGACCTGATCAATCTTGCGGCGCAATTGCAGATCACTGCCGCCATGCCGCTCATCGCCGTTAACACAATACCGATAGCTTTTTCTGTAACCGCCTTCGCCTCGTCGAACTCTATTAGCTCGCGTTTTTTTCTCGTACACGTATGGCAATTAGCTCGGTCTTCGCTCTGACAAAATCCGCATCGGCCTGTGACCGTGCGGAGCGTCGCTCAGGATCACGCAGCCAGCGCAAGTAGCGCACCCTGCATTGATCCTGGTCAAAACGGCCGTTGGGCTGCTGTACGATTACATTTTCATCGACAAGCTGCTGAACGCGCTGGCGCGACAGATCGAGGTGTCGCGCCAAATGAGTTGCGAGGACAGAAGCATCAACAGCTGGCTGCTTCGGCCTGCTCTTTGGTAAGGCCGATGGCTGATGTAAGGGCGGCAGATCATGCGCACGCGCCGGCTTTGCCATAGCCCCGGCAGCATACAACACAGGAAGATGGGTGCAAGGGAAGTCCGGATTTCATGACTGGAAATATCCAGAAATGCTGCCGTCGCGCGGACCCCGCAGGTGCCGTGCCCTCCAAAGAACCTACTCGCCGAGACACGGCGTTAGGCGACTCACCCAAGCTTGGCTCCGCTGCAACACGATGATGGACGACCGCCGCCGGCGCGCTCCTCCTGGATTGGTGGGCATGGCACCGAGCCGTAGGAGCAATAAACGCAACAGCCTTTCTTCGGCTTCATCCGATACCTGCAGCGTTTGCAGTCATAGATGTACTGACAGGCATCAGTGGGCATCGTCTCGGTAGACGCGTGCTTGCACTCAGGACACGTAATCGTTGATTCCAACAGCATGGCTATCACCCCGGAACCAGCTAGACCCTGGAGTGACTACAGAAGCAAGTGGGTCGGAAGTCTGAGACCGGCGCCTAAAGGGCAAACCTAAAGCCTGCTTCGAGCCTTGACACGACGCCATCAGGGTCGCCCCCACCAAGTGACCTGTAGGACGCTATGGCGGTGGCGCGCGCGAATCGTTCGTGGCGCGCCCAGTATTTTTCACTCGCGGTCGCCAAGCCATAACCACGCGAGGCCAACCGCTCCGATCAGCGCAACCACGAGAATGCCGGTCAAGTCCACCCAGTCGAAAACGAAATAAACCACATCATCACCAGCACCCGCACCAACATCTAAACCAACAGCCGAAGACCAACGCACGAGATCCCTTGCCAGTGCCACGAGGAGAGCACAAACGGCTGAGGGCGGACCTTAGTTTAATGGCCTCTCGTCCCCGCGAAGAAGCCGCAGGTTATTTGCTACGGCATCCAGGAGGTGGTTGCCG
>Ga0075433_10003523_pt1 | contig 12089 bp, 10 predicted proteins | sample RhiMethybrSRZTD2_FD_75299 | JGI IMG/M metagenome (GOLD analysis project Ga0075433, IMG submission 75299) | Populus rhizosphere microbial communities from Tennessee, USA - Rhizosphere MetaG P. TD hybrid SRZTD2 | ecosystem: Host-associated > Plants > Roots > Rhizosphere > Soil | place: USA... | reverse complement strand
GCGAAGCCCGCGAAAAACGACGCGACATGATCAGGCGAGCGCCCCAGGAGTCCATAGCTGGCATCCGCCCAGAATTTGATCGCGCGCCGCCGCGCCGCCAACTCTTCGCGGTTGCGCGGCACGAGCCAGCACTTGTTGATGGGGCGGCCGTCGCGCGGTGAGGGGTATGTCATCAACTCGCGGTTGGCCGGATCGTGCGCGAGATCGTAGAGCTGCGCGACGGTACGCACCGCGGCGGCGAAGGCCGAATGCATGGTCACATCGGCGACTCGTTCACCGTTCAACAGCACCATCCGGCCGTCGCGCAAGCCGCGCACATACTGGTCGCCACTCCGAGTCATACTGCCCCCTTCTCACGCCCGTTTTCCACACCATGGCGCCGCCTCATCGTGGACGGAGTGGATTCTAATCCTCGCAACGCGTTCGCATTGGTGGATCGAAAGATATGAGGCCCCCGATTCCCGATTAGTAATGTGGGCCCCGAATTCTGTGGTCCAGAGATCGGCACGACAGATCCCGGCCCATGCGGAGCGCTGCCTCAACACCTTGGTAGTAGCCGGGAAGGTCAACGAGCACGCGATAGCCCATACGCTTATAGAAGAGTTGGGCTCCTTTATTCCCGGCGCGTACTTCCAGCGCGACGCTGAATATGCCCGCTACGACGGCGCATTTCTCGAGCCACTCAAGAAGTTGGCGTCCGACGCCTAATCGTCTATAGGGCGGAGCCACAGCGAGAAGGTCCAAGTGTGCGTCGTCGTCGCCGTAACGCATGATCGCAAACCCGGCAATGTTTTGGTGAATGCATGCGACGAGTACGTTAACATCGGGGGCGCGAATATTCGCTGCTACCCGCATAGGTGTCCAACGCCATCGAAGACCGTTTTCAATTAAATCCCGCGACAAATTGGCAATGGTGGTAGCTTCTGCTGGTCGCGCCAATCGCAACAATAGCTCAGAACTTGTCATGGGGTTATATGGCCTAACGAATAGCGTTTTAACTCTAAAGGCGGGAAGCAATCAAGTTTGATGATAGTGCGGCCGCAATTGACAGATAAAACGGGTTTGGTCTAAACCGACCAGCCACAGGTAACTTGTGACTGATCGCATCAACCGGTCGGGGCGATTGATTGGATATCCCGGCACGAGCCCGAATATCGGAAGCGAACGCGGTCGAATAGAATGGTCAATGAGAGATGCCTTTACCCTTCCGACTGTTAACCCGCCAATTGCCCATCCGAACCCGAGGCTCCGATCTTTTAAAACGACTCGGGGACACGCACTTGCCTTGCTGACTTCCGTGTCATGGTCAGTAACGGCGAGATCAGATCGTGCGTCGCCGCTATCTTTCGAAACCTAGAATCTTCCCGTATTGGCGAGCCAGCCGGTCCACGGTTTGCGCTTGATTCTGATTCATCTGCAAAAGGCGCTTACCCTGGGCATACTTATAAGCGGTGGTGCCGGGAATAAGCGCCGACGTTTGACCGTTGAATTTTTCCCAGACTTCTTGTGCTTCCAACTGGGTAAGATAAACCGCAAAAAGATGTCCCACACTGGGATGGCGCGCGCCTTTGGGCACGCCGGCATTGTAAGTGGGCGAGATCACGGGATCCAAACCTTCCGCAAATACGATGGGCGCGCCATCCTTCTTCGCTTGAGAGATAAAACTATCGGTGAGGGTCACGGCCAGTAAAATTTCACCGACCTGAAGTCGGCTATAAAGATTCGCGAGCGTTCCCAGAATCGGATCCTGTTTTGAGATCGCGCTGACAAATTCCGAGGTTTTAGCTTCGCCCCATGGTCCTACTGCCAAGCGGGACAAATGATGGGTAGCGGTCGAGACACCGAGTTTTCCTCCTTTCCATTTCGCCTCGAGAAGATCTTCCCAGCGTTTCGGCACGTCTTGCGCGGGTAAAATGTTTTTATTGTAAGCAGGAAGGACGAACTGGTTGGCGAGGCTGACCACACCGTTTTCATACTGTACCAATTCCCGAGCGACACCTAGCTTTGCGTAATCAAATGGCTGATGCAGCTTTCTTCCCCATAGGGTGGCGTGATGCGCGTCAGTAACGAGCATGAGATCCCATTCCGGCGTGGCCCGCGAGGCGGCTCCCATCACTAACTTGGCAACGTCTCCGGTCATGTTGGAAGACGGCGTGTAATTTATTTTTATGTTGACGCCGTACTTCTTGTTGAACGCATCCCCCAGCGCCTGCGCGCCCTTTTCTCCGGTTGTCGAAGGGGCGAGAAGCTCGATGACGCCTTCTTTCTTCGCAGCCGCCACCAAATCCTCGAGCGGAGTCGCAAGCGCTAGTTCGCGGTTGCCGAATATTAGCAACAGTTCGAGCAAGAGAATCAGCATATTTGGACCCTCCTCCTTTGTGACGACCCAAGAATGAGATAAGGCAGGTAAACGGACGCTAATCGACTGCCGATCTGCCTGTCAAGCTCGGCGCTGTTTGGTTAACTCTGGTTCGTGATTCGGCGGTCTAACTTGTGATCGTCATTTTTGACGGTGCTTCCAACTGCTACTCTCTGGCGATTTCCTGAAGCATTTGGCATAAACGTTAAGTTCGCTCTGCCACTGGCATGCACCTCTCCCGGAATATTGTTCTTCTGCTCTGCGCTGCCGTTGTGACGACAACGTCTATCGGCGCGAACTCGTTCAGCCTGTTTCTTGGGCGCATCGAGGTTCATGCCCAACAAAAGGGGTGGGAGAAGGAATGGAACGAGGCGATGGCGGGCGCCAAAAAGGACGGCAAGGTCGTTGTTGCGACATCGCCTGATCCCGTCATGCGTGAGATCGCGGCAAAATTTAAAGCGCGTTTTGGCATTCCACTCGAGCATCTTGCCGGCAGCTCGAGCCAGCTAGCCGCCAGACTGGAGACAGAGCGGCAGGCCGGAATCCACAGCGTCGATGTTTTTCTGGGCGGCGTCCAAACTGTGGCGAACGTCCTCTATACGGGGAAAATGCTCGATCCGCTCAAGCCGCACCTGATTCTGCCCGAGGTCGTTGACGCAAAAAGATGGAAAAAAGGGAAGCCCTGGTTTGTCGACCCGGAGGAGCGCTATGCCCTACGCGTGTATAGCACTATCACCGGTCTTCTCCACATCAACGCGGATTATGTCAAGCCTGGCGATCTAACCAAAGCGGCAGACCTGCTCCAACCCAAGTGGCACGGTAAAATCGCGACCGAGGATCCGACGGTTGCGGGAAGCGGTAGCAACACCGCCGCGAGAATTTACCTTCAGATGGATGAGGAATTTGTCAAAAAACTCTATGTCACTCAGAAAGCAATGATCGCTCGCGACCGGCGCCAGCTCACCGACTGGCTGGCTCGGGGAACCTATCCGATCGTTTTCGGCGCGCAGAGCTCGGACGTAGAGCGAATGAGGAAGGAGGGCTTTCCGTTAAAGGAGATTTATGGATTTGCTGACATGCCGCCGGCGCTCACCGGCTCGCCGTGGCTCCTTACGCTCATGAACAGGGCACCGCATTCTAACGCCGCGCGGGTCTTCGTCAACTGGATCGTGTCCAAGGAAGGACTGGAGATCTATGCCCGCGCCGAAGGGAGAGCGGCGCTGCGCACCGACACGGACGAATCTTTTATACCATCCGAGCAAGTTCCCAAACCGGACATCCCTTATTTCGATACCTTCGATTGGGAATTTACCGTTAGCGCAAAAGAGAAAATACGTTTGCGCATGAAAGAGATCTTAGGACGCTGAGAAAATGGCACCCCTGCCCATTCTTATCCTCCGCTCCGACTGCGATGATCCGTCCCCCACAGATCAATCGCTCGGCGCTCGGCTGTCGGCGTTGGAGGGTCCGGTGCGTTCTGATATTGCCATCGAAGAGCAATACTTTCGTCGCGACGATCTCGCCGACATGGAAAGAAAGCTGGATCCGTGGAAGGCAAAAGTTCTCGGCGTGATTGGCGCGACGAATGTTCCCGAGTCCACTCGGCTGGGAGAGCTTTCAGAGGAGATGAAACTCCTCTGTTTCGTGGCCAACAATAACCCCTCGGTGTGGCAACGGCGAAAACACGTCTTTCACATCGGTCTGCCCTCCGCTCAGACAGCCGAGGCGGTGGCGCTGCTCCTACAGAAAACCAAACGAAAGCGGATATTTCTGCTTTACGATCAGACGGAGTTTCAACGCCGCGTTGCTTCGAGCATGGAAGCGGCTTTGAAAAACCACGACATGGAAGTGACGTCACGAGCCGGGGTAAAAGATGCCGATTTTGAGTCAATAGAGGACTGGCGACCGGATTTGATCTACATGATCTTTTCAAGCGAAGGCAAATCCTTGCCGGTGGTCCAGAAGGTCGGCCGCCGACTTGGTCAAGTGCCGCTGCTGTTCGGCCGATCGCTGCTGCGCGAGAGTTTTCTGTCTGCTCTCGGCGATAAAGTCGGCGAAGCGTGGTTTGTCGATATGTTCCATCGTCACGGGACGCAGACCCCGACTCAAGAACATTTCTTGCGGATTCTGGCGGCTCGGGGCGTCAATATCCCCACCGCAAATCATGCGTTTGGCTGGGACGCGGTGAGTTTTTGTGCCCGCGGATTAAAAGCCGGGCGTGGCCAGTCCTTGCTTGCCATTGAGTACTTGGAGTCGGGAGTCACCTCGGAGGGCGCGACCGGCACATGCTCCTTTAGCCGAGATAATCACAACGGGCGGACCGGATTTGGGCCAACGACTCTCACTCGCTGGTATAGGAACCACCTTGAAGAAGTGTGATGGTAATGTGTCCGAGCTAAGCCCTTCCGCCGCTCGAACTTACAGCCTTGGGCTTGGCGTTCTGACATGGAGGTCGCAAAACGAAACGGCGCAGGCCGGTCAGCGGCCTAGGAGGGTTGGCCGCCGGGTGTGCCAATCCGTCGTGCTCTGGTAGGCAAACGCGACATTCAATACCGTCTGGTCGGCGAACCATCCGCCGATGAGTTGCATGCCGATCGGCATACCTTCCATATTGATGCCACAGGGAACCGAGCAGCCGGGTATGCCGAGCATGCTGGGAAAGCGCAAGAGATTCGAATGATTGTAGCTCGCGTGGCGGGTGTCGTCGCCATTGCCTTTGATGCCGTCCGAGAGCAGCGGCGCGACTCTGGCTGTCGTCGGTGAGGCGATGATATCAACCCTTTCGTACGTTGCCCGTAACGCTTCGCGAATACGGTGTCGCGCTCGCTGGACAATGAGGTACTCCGAGGCTGTGATGGTCATCCCCGCGGCTATACCCCGGCTCACGTGTGGCACAAAGTCTTGGTGCCGCTCGCGGAACCAGCGGCGGTTTATGCCAGCGCTCTCGGCCGAGCTGGTCATCATCGAGGTCATCGCGGCGTAACTTACCTCGGGAACATCCAAGTCGATGAGCTCGCATCCTGCGCCAGCGAGGATTTTGAGTGCAGCATCAAACGCCTGTCTCACTTCAGAGTTCACTGCGTCGAGAAATCGTCGCAGCACACCGACTCTGAGTCCTTTCACGTTCGCATCGAGGCGAGCCGTGTAAGTCGGCTGTTCTTGATGCACGCTCGCCGGGTCGCGAGAGTCGAAACCGGCTACCGGGTCCAAACCCAGCGTGAGGTCTTTTACCGAACGGGCAAACAGGCCGACGTGATCCTGACTCCAGGCGCCGCGGAACGAGCCGTGCCGGCTGATGATGCCGAAAGTAGGTTTAAAGCCGGTGATGCCGCAATAAGACGCCGGGCGTCGCACCGATGAACCGGTTTCGGTGCCGTAGGAGAGCGGGCCGATGCCTGATGCGACCGCAGCCGCAGAGCCGCCGCTTGATCCACCCGCAATGCGCTCGACGTTCCACGGATTGTGCACCGGGCCGAAGTGCGAGAGTGTCGATGTGCCGCCATGGCCAAATTCATCGAGGTTCGTTTTGCCTACGATAATCGCTCCGGCTACATTGAGCCGTTCCACTAGGGCTGAGTCGGTCTCGGGAACCCAATCGGCCAGAATCTTCGAACCGCCCGTAGTGCGCACCCCGGCAGTCTCGAACATGTCTTTGATCGTCACGGGTGCGCCGTGGAGCGCGCCGCGATAGTTTCCGCGCGCGATTTCTTCATCCGCTTTCTTTGCCGTCGCGAGCGCTCGCTCGCGAAGAACGGTGATAAAAGCATTGAGCCTGCCTTCCAGTCGCTCTAGGCGTGCGAGAGCAGCGCTCACTGCCTCTGATGATGACAGCTCGCGAGCGGCAAGGAGCTTCGAGAGATCGGTCAAGCTCAGTTCACAAATATCCGCGCCATCCATGATCAAGCTTTTTTGCCGGCCGGCTGAGCTTGGAGCGAAATCCACACGGTGTCTTGGCTGAACTCTTCCAATTCAGCTACCACTCGCTCAAGATCCTCGATCTCGCTGGCGATCCATTCGAGATCCGCCGGAGAAAGACTTATGCCCTCTAACAGCGCCAGTCGCTGAGCTACCTTTTCCGTATTCTTCATTCTCACCTCCTCTGGCGTAATTCGCCGGAGCGCTCGCGTACGCGCCCAGCCTGGTAGGGATTTATTGCTGAATGGTGATTGATACAAGTACGCTGTCGGATCCGTATCGAGAGAACCGGGTTCGAGCGTGATTAGTCATGAAGGATGCCGGTTCGGGACTAACCGGTCTTACGAAATTTCTTGGCGCGCCTGACGAAGTAATCCCACATCGTCCCGAGCCGGTGCGGGGTGTAAATCTGTTCGTACTTGAGCGCGGCCTCTTCATCGCTGGTCCATGATGGATCGCCCGAAGCGGTCGCTAAAAGCTGAATGCGCGCGGCCTTTTCCAGAAAGATCGCATAGAGCGTCGCTACCTCGATCGTTTCCCCCACCACCGTTGACCCGTGGTTTTTCATCAGCACGCCGCGGCATTGACCTAAGCTTTTGGCAACTTGAACGCCCAACTCCGGGGTCCTAATTAGCTGCGTCGTGTAGTCAAACGTCGGCAGGCCTTCATAAAAGATCACCCCCTCATGGCTAACCGGCCGCAACCGTTGGCCTAGTGAGCCCAATGCGGTCGCATACGGCGGATGAGAGTGGACGACGCAGTTTACATCGGGGCGCGCCTTCATGATCTCCGTATGAATGAAAACTTCGGAGTGACGCTCGTACTTGCCCTCCACCTTCTTTCCGCTTTCGATGTCAACGATGATGATATGTTGCGGGCGAATCTCTTCGAAGCCGAAGCTGTGCGGCTTCATGAGAATTCGATTCTGCCCGGGGATGCGAAAGGAAACATGGCCGAGGATATTGTCCCAATGGCCTTCGTTCGCGAGAATGTTGCAGGAATAGGCTAGCTTTTCTTTGAGCTCTTTGATGTTGGCGGCCATGATCTCTCCTTGTCGGACAACCGAGAATCGATGATAGAGGATGGAAGATCGTGATCTGCGATTCTCAATTTTCGACCATCAGTCGTTGTTACTGCGTAAGCGGAATCTTTGAATCTTGCCCGTGACTGTCTTCGGTAGGTCGTCGACAAATTCGACCCAGCGCGGATACTTGTACGGCGCCAATTTGTTTTTCACGTGGTTTTGCAATTCGGTGCGGAGCTCGTCGCTAGCTTTGAATTCGCTCTTCAGCACCACAAAGGCTTTCGGCTTTAAAAGGCCATCGGCGTCGGTGCTGCCGATGACACCCGATTCGAGCACCGCGGGATGTTCCATCAAGGTGTTCTCGATCTCGATCGGCGAGACCCACAAACCGCCGACTTTCATCATGTCGTCGGAGCGGCCGCAGTACCAGTAATAACCCTCTGCGTCGCGATAATAGGTGTCACCGGTCTTGAGCCACTCGCCTTGCATCGCGCGTTTGGTCTGCTCGTCCTTGTTCCAGTAATATGGCGCATTGGCTTCGCCTTTGACCATGAGGTTACCGACCTCGCCGATGGGAAGCTCGTCTCCATTGTCATCGACGATCTTCGCTTCGAAGGCCGGCGTGACTTCACCGCTGCTGCCTGCTTTCGCTCGGCCGGGACGATTCGCCAAGAAATCATGGGTGGCTTCCGTTGAGCCGACGACGTCCAAAAGCTCGAGACCGGTACGCTCCTTCCATTGGTGGAAAATTGCCGGGGGCAAGGGTTCACCGGAGGAAAGACAGATGCGCAGCGAGCTAAGATCGTATCTTTTCTGGACGCGCAGCAGGCGGGCGAAAAGGGTCGGCACGGAAAAAAAGAAAGTCGGTTTGTACTTGTCGATGACTTGGAGGATCTTCTCGGGATCGGGCTTTTCCGGCCAGAGAACCGTGGACGCGCCGAAGCGGAACGGAAAATAGAGCGAATTGCCCAGACCGTAGGAGAAGAACATCTTCGAAGCGGAGAAGCAGAGGTCGGTTTCGGTCATTCCCAGCACGGGCTTCACGAACAGGTCGCTGATCGTGATCATAGCGTTCTGCAAATGAACCGCGCCTTTGGGATTACCTGTGCTGCCCGAAGTGTAGCCCCAGAAACAGACATCAGTTTTGGCGGTCTTTTCAGCATCGAGCCGCGCCGAAGCTTTGGCGATCAGGCTCTCGTATGAAAGCGCCTTCCGCCTTGGCGTGCCGGCGACAATAATATGACTCAAAAACGGAGTGCTGTCCCAGATCTTTTCGATTTCCGGCAGAGCCGAATCGTGAACGATGATCGCGCGGGCACCGCTGTCGTTGATCAGGTATTCGTAGTCCTTGGCGAACATCCAGGGATTGGTCGGAACCGCAACCGCGCCGATCTTGATGGCGCCAAAAAAACCATAGGCGAATTCGGGCGAATCCGGCAGAATCACCAACACCCGGTTGCCAATCTCGATGCCCAGATCTTTTAGCGCGTTGCCGGTGCGGTTAACCTTTTCGAAGACCTCTTGGTAGGTGACCTTTTGATCCTGGTAATAGATAGCGACTTTGCCGCCGCGACCTTGGTTGATGTTTTCGTCCACAAAAGTCGTGGCGGCGTTGTAGATATCAGGCAGTGCGAGCGTCATAGCCGAACATTTCGCCGAGGATGGAGAATCGAGGATGGAAATCGCGATCCTCTATCTTCCATTCTCGTTGTTCTTCATTCGCCGCCGATAATTTCCGAGTGGGTCTCGGTGGCGATAACCACCGACTTTGAATCGGTGTAGTGCTCGATCGCTTCGTCGCCGTGTTCCTTGCCGAGACCGCTTTGCTTCACCCCACCGAAGGGGAGTTCGTCATAGATGATCTGCGCCGAGTTGACCCAGGTGTAACCGGCTTCGATATTTTCAGCTCCGTACATCGCGCGATTGATATCTCGCGTCCAGATCGATGAACCCAGACCAAAGATCGAGCCGTTCGCCTGCTCGATGGCCTGGTCTAAATTCTTCACTCGCACGATCGGCAGGGCCGGACCAAATACTTCTTCTTGGATCATACGTGAATCAGGATTAACGTCCGCCACCAAAGTCGGTTGGAGATAGAAACCTTTGTCGTAGTCATCGCCCTGGGGCCGCTGGGCTCCAAAAATAACTTTGGCGCCGCGTTTTACCGCATCTTCCACTTGCTCCTCGACTTCTTGTCTCTGCTCCTTGGTATGTAACGGCCCCATCAAAACGCCGGACTTTAGACCATTGCCGACGGTGATCTTCTGGGCTTTCTCGACCAGTTTTTCCATGAACGCGTCGGCGATCTTGTCGAACAGATAGAGCCGTTTGACTGCCAGGCAGGCCTGGCCGCAATTGAAGAAGCGGCCGACGGACGCGGCGCTAACTGCGCGGTCGATGTCGGCGTCGTCGCAGACGATCATCGGATCACTGCCGCCGAGTTCCAACGTCACGTGTTTGAAATCCTTCGCCGCAGACTGCATCACACGACGACCGGTGTCCGTGGCGCCGGTGAAACCAATCTTGCGCACGGTTGGATTCACCAGCAATTCTTCGCCGACCACGCTGCCAGGGCCGGTGACGACGTTGAGCACGCCCTTCGGTCCGCCGGCCTCCTGAATGGCTTTGTCGATAATTTCACAACAGCGGAGATCGGTCAGCGGCGTCGTGCCTGCGGGTTTTACCACGACCGTGTTGCCTGCGAGCAGCGCCGGCCCAAGCTTATTGCCCATCAAAGACACCGGAAAGTTCCATGGCACGATCGAGCCGCAGACGCCTAAGGGCTTGCGCAGAACGAGGCCGTGGCGGCCGCTATCGAGCATGACCGCCGCCGTGCGCATGGTTTTTGCCATGCCGCCGTAATGATCGAGGGTGTGGACAAACCGGCGAACTTCCAAAATGGACTCGCGGATTGGTTTACCCTGTTCCTTCGTCAGCAACGTGGCAAGTTCTTTTTCCTGTTGGAGAATCGTATGGCCCGCCGCCAACAACACGGCGCCCCGCTTCGATGGCGCCATCGCGGACCATTTCTTGAGCGCGCCTTTAGCGGCGTCGATGGCGCGCCGGATATCCTTAACAGTTCCCTTGGGTACGGTGTCAACAACTTCCCCGGTGGCGGGATTGCGAACTTCGGTAGTCTGTCCGCTCTCGGAATCGACCGACTCACCCGCGACTAACATTTTGGCCATAATGGTCCTCCTAATGTACTTGCAGAATTTAGAGAAAAATCATGTTCATAGGTGGAAGTCAACAATTCGCGTCGCCGAAAAGGTTGACAGGTCGCTGGATTGCGGCTAGTGGTTTTGATTCTAGACGACTCAATTTGACGCGTACTAAGGAGCGACTAGTGGCACGCAATGGATACAAAATCTTCGATGCCGACACCCATGTCAGGCCCGATGCCGACCTCTTGGAGCCGTATTTAAGCGCTCCCGCTCGCGCGAAATTGACGCTATACGAAAACTACAGAGCGCGGAACAATGATGGGGCGGTCACTTACTTGATGGGCGAACGCAAATACAAGCGTCGTTTAGGCCTCGCCGGCAATGAAGAGCCACAAGGCAAGGAGTACATGAGCGGCTACAAACGTCACCAGCATGGTAAGCCAAATCCGCTTTGTGAGCGTGATCCAGGTGTGCGTATTAAGGATATGGATCTGGAAGGCGTCGATGTGAATCTCATGCTGCCTTCCGGCTGGTTCGGTTGTTGGACGACGATTGAGGACGTTGCGCTCGAAATGGCCGTGTATGAGGCCTATCACCGCTGGATGGCAGATTACTGCGCGGCTTTTCCGAGCCGTTTGAAAGGCGTTGTCCTGGTTGCCGCGCGCGATGTCAAAACTTCCCTCGCCGAGCTCCATCGTGCTGCGAAAGAATCTTGGCCGCTGGCGGTTTTCGTCTACGCGCCCTATCAATTTCCGCTCGATCATCCCGATCTCGAGCCGATTTGGCAAGCGGCGGCGGATTACAATTTGTCCATCGCGCTGCACACGTTTACGGTCATGCCGCCTTATGCTCCGGGTGGATTGGACTCCTGGGATAACCTATGGCTGCAGAGATCGGCTGCGCACCCGTGGTGCGGGCAGCGCAACATGGCGTCGATCATCGGCGCCGGCATCATGGACCGCTATCCGAACATTCGCGTCGGAACTTTAGAGGCTGGTCACGGATGGCTGCCCGCCTGGGTCAATCGTCTCGAAGAACATACCAAGCTCTGTGCGGAGGCGTTGCCAAAGCTCAAGCAGAGCATCCGCGAGTACGTCACCGGCGGGCGCTATTTCCAAAGCATTGAAGTCTCCGAAGGCGCAGCCATCACTCGGAGCGTGATCGACTTGTTGGGCCCCGAAATTCTCATGTTCGGCTCCGACTATCCTCATGGTGAGAGTTGGTTCCCGGTTTCCGTTGAGACGGTGCTTAGTTGGAACTTGAGAGACGCTGAGATACGCAAGCTCCTGTGGGACAACGCCGTACGGTACTATCAGCGGTATTCTGAATGAAGCCGACCGCTCCGGGACTTGAGCTTAAAAAATTGTTACGGCGTCCAGGAAAAGTCCTCGCTGTATTGGGTGCGCCAAATGCTTTTCATGCCAAGATCATGGAAGCCAGCGGCATCGAGGCCTGCTTCGTGGGCACGAGCATCACCGGCGGCAATTACACCGGACTTCCCGATCTCGGCATTCTCTCGATGACCGAGTGCGTCGGCTTCGCCAAGTGGATCGCGCGAAGCGTGAAGATGCCAGTCATCCTCGACGGCGACACAGGGCATGGCGGCATCATGGCGGTGCGCCGTCTC
>Ga0075433_10003522_pt1 | contig 12089 bp, 16 predicted proteins | sample RhiMethybrSRZTD2_FD_75299 | JGI IMG/M metagenome (GOLD analysis project Ga0075433, IMG submission 75299) | Populus rhizosphere microbial communities from Tennessee, USA - Rhizosphere MetaG P. TD hybrid SRZTD2 | ecosystem: Host-associated > Plants > Roots > Rhizosphere > Soil | place: USA... | reverse complement strand
GCGCCGGCGAGAACCCGGTCGACTCCGCGAGCTCGTCGGCGGTCGGCTCGTGCCCACCGCGGGCGACGAACTCGCCATGCGCATGTCTGAGCTCCGCCAACTGGCGAAGCGCACGATCTGAGAGCACCAGCGGCCGGGTCAGCTCGGCGACCAGCTGCTGCATCGCCTGCCTAACCCACCACTTCGCGTAACCCCAGAACGGCACCTCCAGCGTCGGGTCATAACGCTCGAGCGCGCGCAACAGCCCGACCACGCCCTCCTGCATCAGCTCGATCCGGGTGATCGCGGCCGAGCCGCGATACACCCGGGCCACCCCGGCGATCAGCGGCAGGAACGCCTCGACCAGCTCCTCTCGCGCCCGCCGATCCCCGTCCTGGGCTCCCCGTAGGAGCCGACGCTCGGTCGCCACCGGCAGCCGCGGCCGGTCTCCAAGCGCCCGCAAGTACCCCGCCGAACTGGTCTCGCCCCCCAGACGCTCGCGCCGCAAATCGTGCGCGAGCTCCTGATCGGCCCCCCGCGCCCTGAGCGACTCGCTCGCGATCGCCTCACTCTCAAGCTCGGTGACCCGCTCGGTGTCCGCAGCCATCTCGAACTCCACCGCCACATTACGCTCCACGCCATCCGACCCACGCCCGCAAGTACCCCGCCGCCAGTAACCCCGACCCGCACCGGGGTGCCCGGCACCTCAGCCGGCAAGCCGAACGCGCGGCACCACCACCGCGCGCCGCGCGGACGAGCCCACCGCCCGGCGCACCCAGCAGACACGCCACCGACGACGAACAGACATCCTCATGCACCTCCCTCCCGGATCGCCGCGCGGGCCCGCAAAGAAGATGAGCAAACACGGTGAAAGCGCGGGACCCCTGATTTGGCCCCTACTCGAGGCGGTGGGTCCCCACAACTCCGGAGCAAGCCCTCACGCGACGGGCCCCGCGCTTCACACCTGACCGTCTGAGCCGCCTTCTTGTATGTCGCTCTACCTATCCAAATAGGCCGCACCGGCAAAATGTCAACACCCCCAGGCAAAAATCTTCCGCGACAGCGACCACTAGCGCCACGCCCCTCGAGTGCCGCTCGCACAGCGGTTGTGAGAGGCCCGTCACACGATCGGGGTCAAGTGTGTGGAGATGGAGCTGCACCGATGCGGCGGCCAGCTCGGAAGCTCATATCCTTCGGGCAGACGCGCCGGTGCTCGATCCGCACCGTCGCGCGCATAGACGTCCGAGAACCACACGGTCTTGGACTCGGTGGCGCTGTAGAGCTTGACCGGCACGTTGACCAGCCCGAAGGCCACGGTGCCGTTCCAGATCGAGCGCGCGGCCATGAGGTACCGGATACCCAACAGCCGAAGCAGACGCAAAGCCGCGCTCCCCACGTAGTGGATCCTCGCATTCAGGGACGTATCGGATTCAGGGACGCGACCTGGTGCTCATGGCCGTGGTGACCGTCAACGTGCGCGCTCGAGCGACGTGCCCGGGCGCGCCATACGGGTAGATCACAAGCACGGTGCTTTAGGACGAACCGCTCGCCCTGCTCACCGCTCCATCCCTGCAAGGACGGGTCATCCAGGTCATCGACCACCGGCCGTGGCCCATGCCGGACGGAGTGGGTGAGGGGCAGACCTGGAAGAGCCTGCTGTTCGCGCACTGGCCCGTGGCGCCGGAGTCGCTCAGCGCCGTCATGCCGCCGCAGCCTCAGCCCGACCCGTTCGACGGTCGCGCATGGATCGCGGTGACGTCCTTCCCTCGTGCGCAACCTGCGCCTGCGGCTCACCTTCCCGTTGCCCGGTCATCTCGGCATTTCCCGAGATCAACGTCCGCACCTACGTCACGCTCAACGACAAACCCGGGATCTACTTGTTCAGCCTGGACGCCGGCAGCCGCCCCGCAGTCGAGGCCGCGCGCCGCCTCACCGACTGCCCTCCTTCCGCGCGCGGGATGTCGATGCGGGCGCAGAGCCGCGACGCGTGTTTCGACACCGAGCGCACAGGTCCACAGCCCGACGCTCCGCCGGCAAGGTTCCAGGCGGATTACCGGCCGCGCAAGCTGTTCCAGGCATCACCCGGCACGCTCGAGCACTGGTTGACCAAGCGCCACTGCCCCTAGACGCTCGACGATGAGCAACCTCCCCTGCGCCGACATCGACCATCCGTCGTGGCCACTGCAACGGGCCACCGCCGACATCGCGCTGAACTCGATGACGCCACAGATCAACCTCGCCCTCGAGGGCGACCCGCTATTGCACTTCGCGGGTCGCAAGGACGTTGTGTTTCTGGCCGCTCAAGCTCGCTTGAGACCGGCCCGACCAGCCAGTGACCGGACCGAGGGCGTCCCGGGACCCGATGCGGCCCCGGACCACTCTCGAGTTGCTCAAACCTGAGATCCGAGGAGAGCGCGGGAGCGTGAGTCGATCATGTTCGCGTACGCAGCACAGCAGAGCCCCTAACCCGCGTTCGCTACTCCTGTTTGTCGAACAAGATGTACGCCACGACGTTGTGCTCGAGGTCGCACTGCGACAGGAACGCACGCACACGCCGGCCAAAGGTTTCTCGCTCGGTGGGGTCTCGTCGCATCGAGCGCTTAGGGCGTTCGGCGACGGGTAACGGCTCGCGAACATCGTCAGCGGAGGAGGTCTGGTTCGTGTTCGTGACAGAGGTTATGCGGCGTTCGGCCGGTGTGTGCATCGATGCGGTGCGGCAGGGCACGCGACTGGCGTGGTGGGGCGCCAACTTCAGCCTCGAGCAGATGCAGCGTGTCTTCGGCAGCAGCGGCGAGCCAAAGCCCGGCATGAACGACGCCACCCTGAAGGCGAAGGTGGAGACGGAGCTGTTTCGTCCCACAGACGCCCCCAAGGGTCGCGTGACGATTGGCGTTGTCGACGGCGTCGTCGAGCTACGGGGCACGGTCCCGACGCAGAGGCAAATCCGCGATCTCGAGCGCCGGGCGCGCGGCATGCCGGAGGTTCGTGACGTCGAGAACCTGCTGAACTCAACCCAGGCACCGCCCCGCGGTCGCGGCGCTGCTCCGGTCCCCCCGCGGAAGCGGTCGGCAAGTTCCAGTCGCGGCCAGCGAGGGCGCGGTGGTGCTCCCGGATCCAGCCCGAGCGCTGAGAAGCGGCCCACGCCAACCGCCACAAATCGGCCCGCCGTCAGCACCGAGCAACGGCGACCGGCCGCTAGCGGCCAGCGACCCGCACCCGGCGGCCAGCGACCCACCCCGGGCACCGACGAGCGACCCCTCCCCAGCACCCGGCGACCTGCTCCCGGCACCCCCGAGCGACCCGCTCCCGGCGGCCAGCGACCCACCCCGGGCACCGACGAGCGACCCGTCCCCAGCGCCCGGCGACCTGCCCCCGGCACGCCCGAGCGGCCCGCTCCCATCACCGGGGAGCGACCCGCTCCCAGGACCAGCGAGCGACGCGCCCCCGGCACCGAGCGACCCGCTTCCAGCGCGGGCGAGCAACCCGCCCCCGGCACCGGACCGCGACCCACCCCCAGCGGCAGCGCCCCGCTCAGGAACGTCGGCGCGCCTGGAATCTCGCGGTCACATCCGCGCACCAACGATGTGCTCGGGGTTCTGGCGCGTCAGGCGGGTTCGGGCGATCACGTGAACCAGGCCGAGATCTGCAAAGAGCTCGGCCTCGACGCGACACAGGTGGCGGACGTCCTGCGCACTCTGTCAACCACCAATCTGGTCTCACGCGCGTCCACCGGCAACTGGGAGCTGACTCCGGCCGGCGAGCGCGAGGTCGAGCCGGGTGCCCGGCGGAAGGAGCCCCGTCTGCAGCCGAGGGAGCCGCAGGAGAGGTGACCCCGCGGGCCGGCGCCGCGACGCCGCCGCCAGAACCGGCAGGCCGCGCACATCGGCGTGGCCCGCCGGCCATGCCGCGCTGCGGGGAGCGCGACGCCCGCGACCGACCCGCCGTGCCGCACCACCGGTGCGTCACGCGGTGAACACATATCCGCCCCGACCGGAGACTGGGCTGCCGAATGCGGCGCCACCGCTGGTTTCCGTGCCGAGCGTCGCGCCGAGGCCGACCGTCCACGGCCGACCGAGTGCGTCGCGGCGCCCGAAGCGCCGTCAGGCGGCGCCCGACGGGCGTCAATCTTCCCGCGCGACCGGGGCCGATCAAGTAACTCCACAAGGAGCCTAAAACGGTCGAGCAATTCTGGGAACGGGCCGTCCCAATGGTGCGCGTTTGTCCATCCCCCCGTAGCTGCGGCGGCCAGTCATTGGCCGACGTGCTCGCATGATTGATCGAGGGGTCGTTGTGTAACCGGTTCCCCAATGCCGCATACGAAGTCGGCGCAATACCATGTCGAGCCCAGCATCGCCCAGAGCAAAGATCCGCGCCGTAGAGCGGATCTTGGTCGCTAGGGGCGGCGCCGAGGCATCAATGAGGCATCAATTTGTCGGTGTCGTGGTGCCGGGGGTTGACGTGCGGCGAGCGTCGCGAGATCGGGCAGCCGGAGAGCTGCGAACCGTGTGGGCGCGCCGGTTGAGCGCAGGCCCTCGGCCCACGACAGCGAGCTGCCAGGTTGATCACGCCCCTGACGACCAGCCAGCCACCCGATCACGGAGCGTTGCCTTGACCGCGCTCGAGGCGGTCTGGGACCGCGGGTGCCGGGCTAGGCCGAGCTGAGGGTCCTAGGGGGTGCGGGTTCCACAGCTGGTTCCTCGAGCGCGTCGCGGGCGCGGACGGGCGCTGGGATCAGCGCCGCGCCGGTGAGGACGAGGCCGAACGCCGCGATGCGCACACCAACCACGAGGGCGTCGTTGCCGAGCCGGTCTCCGAAGACTGCCAATCCAGCGATGATCGTGGAGAGGTTTGCCGCGACCGAGGTGACGGCGATCACTGCGACACCCTCGCCGATCTGGAGGCTGCGCGCCGAGGCATAGAAGGAGAAGACCGCGGCCGTGACGGCGACGACGGTCCAGGGGCTGAGGAGGCCGATCGGGCCGCCACCGAGGTGCCCCGACAGCGCTTTGATCGCCACGTCTGAGATGCCGAAAGCGAGTCCGGCGGCAATCCCGAGTAGCACACCCCGCTGGACGGGGAGGCGATCGATCAGGTGCGAGACGACGAGGAGCAGGCCGACGCAAATTGCGGTGCCCTCGAAGACGATCATCCCCGTGATGGAGTAGCCGGAGTGGGCCTTGCTTCCACCCCCGCCGGTGACCGTGAGCAAGGTGAGCGAAACCGCGACCAGGCCGATCCCGATCCACTGGCGACGACCCAAGTGGAACCCGAAGAACCGCTCGGCAAGCACGGCCAAGAACACGAGGCCTCCCGCCAGCACCGCTTGACCGATCGAGATTGGAGCCAGGCTCAGTGCCGCGACGTGCAAGGCGAACGCCACCGCCGCCACGCCCCAGCCGATGCTCCACCACCTCGAGCGAAAGAGATCGGCCGCGCTGCGCAGCGGGTGGTGCATGTCGACGTCGGGAGCTTCGACGGCGCCTCGGTGCTTGAACAGGAAGGCGAGATTGGTCCCGAGCGCCGACAGCAGGGCACAGATGAGGCCGACTCCGACAGCAAGCGAGAAGCTGGTCATCGCACACACTTCTGAATGCATCGGCGCGGTGGCACTTACCGCACGACTTGCTCAGCGACGCGTTTTGACCGCAGGCGGGTGGGGCTGATGCGGATGACGCCCCAGGCCAGGTGACAGCGCTCCAGTCCGGTGATAAGCCAGGCGCCGGGGTCGATCTGCCACCGGCTCAGGCCGTGACGCGCGGACGTGGGGAACGCGTGGTGGTTGTTGTGCCAGGCCTCGCCAAAGGCGATCGGCGCCAGCCAGGCGAGGTTGCGGGATTCATCCCGCGTGGAGAACGGTCGGCGTCCGAAGTAGTGGCACAGCGAGTTGATGCTGAACGTCGCATGGTGCAAGAGGAAGATGCGCACCGCGCCTCCCCACAGCAGCCCGGTGAGCCCACCCGCCAGCGAGCCGGTCAGTGCAACGCCAAGGCCGAACGGCATCGCCAGTCCGGCGATGACCCAGAGCGGAAATGTCTTGCTGATCAAGCGCAGGTCGCGGTCGGCGACGAGGTCCTTGGCGTAGCGGGCGGGGTTAGCCGTGTCCTTGCCGCGGAGCATCCAGCCCAGGTGTGCATGGCCAAGCCCGCGCAGCGTCGCGCGCCATCCCGGCCCGTGCTCGAGATGGGGGCTGTGCGGGTCACCGGACTGGTCTGAGAAGCGATGGTGCTTGCGATGCGTGGCGACCCACTCAAGCAACGGCCCCTCGACCGCCATCGCCCCGAACACGGCAAACAGGACGCGCACGACGCGCGTGGTCTGAAAGCTGCGATGCGTAAAGAGCCGGTAGTAGCCGACGGTGATGCCCAAGCCGGTGACCGTGTACGTGATCGCGAGCACCACCAGGTCCGCCCAGTGCAGGACACCACCCCACGCCAGCCACCCGGCCACGAGCAACGCGGCCGGCGGCACGGCAAAGAACAGCGTCCGCAAGATCCGACCGACCATCTCATGCTCAATCGCAACCATGTCCGCAGCGCGCTCCGCTCGCAGGCCCGTGGGGGCTGCAGCCTGAGGCGATGACCGAACCGAGGTGGTCATGCGTGGCCCCCGGTACCCCTCGCCCGCGTCCGTGAACCGGTCTTGACGACCGAGTTCACGGTGAGGTGGATGGTTGCCACAGTCGTCCCGCCCTTCCTGCCCGGCGGGCAGGTCTGGGGCCGGCGGCACGATCCCGTGCCGCGTCGGCTTGCGACTGCGTCTCTCGCGCAAGCTGGCCGTTCAGTCCTGGTTCGCGCGCTCGTGTTCGGCCGAGTGCAGACGGGCCTTGGCGCCGGCCTGGGCGCGCTCGTGATCCCTGAGGTGCGCCGGGCTTGTCGGACGCCCGGCATAGGTCTTCGCCCGGTAGAGCTCAAGGCGCTCGCGGCGGTAGCGAGGCTCGGCCCGCAGGTCCTCGCGCCGTGCCCGACTGGTCATCAAAGGCCGCGTTTTCGAGCGTCGTCGCTGAGGTCGCGAGCCATCTGCTCGGGGTCCGTCCGGCTACGCAGCTCGCCGATGTTCCCCTCGACCAAGACCTGGTGGCGGTAGAGGGCATCCTGAAGTGCTTCGAGCTGCGCCTCCAGATGCTCGACCCGCGCCTCGACCGTGCTCAACCGGCATTCTTGATCGCCGTCGGCCGTCGCAATGTCGAACGCCGGCCCACTCCTCCGTCGCCGCCATAGGCGACGCAGCCGCTCGGCGAGTGGCGCCGACCGCGAGCCTTCCGCCTCCGCGTTCGTGCCCTGCGGTGTCATCGACCTCCAACCCTCTGATAGTCGTCGCGCGAGAGGAGAGGGACGAGACCCAACGGGCGAACCGGCTGCTGGCCCCGACAAGTTTCGGTCATTGCTAAAGCTCTACGCCTCGGCAGGACGCGTCGGTGACCGTCGCGCTCGAGGCTGAAGTCACGCCCGCGGGGCCAGCTCGTGCAACGTTACTCCCTTTGCGAGGCCCAGCATGAGCGGACCGCGTTCGGCTCAGTGCGGCCGCCGTCACGAGGCCCGCACCTCGGGCCGACCTGATGGCATTGGCGAGCGGGGTGTCGGCGCCGGCCCGGGCCGAGAAGGACATCGCCGGAGAGTTCGAGCGCAGCGCCCGGCCAGGCTGGGCGGGACGCTTGTACGGCCCGACGGAGGCGGACGTACGGCGCGGCGGACGCGCAGGCAACCACGGACGCGCGGCCGCTGCGCACTCGATGTCGCCCGGCGGTAACCGCTACAGTAGGTGGCTCAGGCCGAACGTCACGTTCGGCACCGTAGTGTTCGGCGCCCGCCGTTGTTGCCTTGTAGCACCTTCGCGTACGCAGTGCACCGACGCCGTGGAGGTACAGACATGGCAACAGGAACCGTGAAGTGGTTCAGCGACGACAAGGGCTTCGGGTTCATCACACCCGACGAGCCCGGCAAGGATCTCTTCGTCCATCACAGCGGCATCGGCGGTGACGGCTACAAGTCGCTGGCCGACGGCGCGCGCGTGGCGTATGACGCCGAGGCCGGGGACAAGGGCCCCAAGGCCGTCAACGTCGTTCCGCAGTAGACCAAAAGCATGAGCCACGCGGACGCCGATGGGGTCCGCGGTGGTGACCGCGGCTGGGACGCCTCGCCCACAGCAGCCGGTTTGCGGCGATAGCGGGCTAGATGGTCTCCGTTCGCCCGACAGGTTGGGGTGGTGTCGATGACAACGTTTTTCGTTCCCGCGCTCGGCCTCGATGGGGCGAACGCTGAGGACGCCTATGCCGGCATGAGGCGGGCTGCGCAGGCCCGGACTGGGCACGCGCCACAACCGGACCGGATCTTCAAGCTGTGGTGCCGGCGCGGCGGCGTCGACTGCGAGGCGGAGGTCGGCAAACCCGATCCAGTATCCGGGCAGACGGTTCTTGCCATCCTCGACCTGGGACGCCACGATCCCTACCTGCTCGACTGCGGCTCGCCGGACGGGCCACGCACGCAGGTCATCGTCCACAAGCCCGTTTACGCGGTGACCGAGTTCACCGCCGCGAGCGTCTAGAAGTGGACAACGTCGCCGTTCGCGCCGTGGCCAGGCGACTCCCGCGGACGCACCCGTTCGGCGGCCAGGTCATCGAACGTGCCGCCATCGTCGCCGAGGGCTCGGACGCCGCAGCGGTCATCGCGTGCATCATCACTCGCGCCTGGGGCCCCGAACGAGAGACGGGCTCGGCGAATAGCGACCAGGGGCTGCACGCTTGCCTGCTCAGCCGCCGCGCCTGACCCGACTCCGAGCCGCCGCTGCGGTTCGTGCTGCGGCCGCCGCCTGACCTCGTCCACCAGAAAGGATGGAATGCATGGGCTCAAACGCGAAGAAGAAGACGACTATCGCGAAGCGCAACCGCGAAAACGCGCTCCGCGAACGTCGACTCCGCAAGCAGGCCAAAAAGGACGCCAGGAAGCAGGCGGCCGCAGAGCGCCGGAGCGGCGTGAGCGACACGTCCCCGACCGACGGCGCCTAGCGGCACGGCCGCCAGCTCGCCGCCGGCGAGCGTCGGTGCCGGCCTGTCGTCGGCGCGCACCGAGACCGCACCGTGGCATCGCCGCTGAAGGCGTTCGTGAGGACGAGGTCGTACTCGACATGCTCGCGCCCGTCGCTGCCGAACACGGCCTCGGGCGGGTTGGACGCCGCCAGGCCAGCAACGCGCGGCGAACCGCTGCCTACGCCCGCCGAACAAGACTGAGCGGGCGACGGCCACAGCAGCAGCGCCCGACCCATCCTGTACGACACCGTCGGGTGCGCGAGGGCCGCGCGCCAGCCGATGAGTGTCGACCTCGAGGCATCAATCGAGGCATCAATTTGAGCGAAAGTGGCGCCCCCTCCAACCCACCAAAACCGCTCTAGCAAGCCAAAACCAACTCACGCCAACGGGCTGTCTCTGGTTCGAGCCCAGCATCGCCTACTTCGAAGTCTTCGCACACGTCCGCGATCCACACCGCATCAACGCCGCCACGCGGGATACTGCGCGGAACGATGGCCGCGGACAACGTCGAGATCGTTCGCGCTTACCTTGGCGCCCTGACAGACGGCGGCGCGGGCGGGCCGGCCAGGTTCTGGGACCCGGACATCAGCTGGCGTGCGATCGAGGGCGCGCCGGACGACGTGGGCGAGATGGTCGGCGCGGCAGCGGTGCTCCGGTACCTACAGGACTGGGTCGACATGTTCGATGACATCACGACTGTCCCCGTGGAGCTGATGGACGTCGGTGATGATCGCGTCATAGCGGTCCAGCACCTCACCGGCCGCGCGAAGCTGAGCGGCGTCCAGACCGAGCTTCGCTACGCGGTCGTGTACACGCTCCGCGAGGGCAAGATCGTCCGCGCGCGCGAGTACATCGACCGGGAGCAGGCCCTGGAGGCCGTGGGTCTTCCGAAGTAGACGATGTCGCGCGAAAACGTCGAGGCCGCCGGCAGGTTCTGGGAGCGCTTCTCGGCCAGCGCCGCCTCCGGCTGGATCGACGACGGCGCTCCAAACCCGGTCCTCGACCCCGACGTCCAGTACGTCGAGGACGCGCGATGGCCGGGCAGTGGCATCTATTCCGGGTCGGAGGCCGTCCGCGCCCGGTTCGCGGAGTACCTGGACATCTTCGGCCCCATGCGGGTCACGCTGCACGAGACCTTCGACCTCGGGGACAAGGTCGGCCTCATGTTCGGCACACGAGGCGAGAGCGTCCAGACGGGCCTCCCGTTCGAGCACGATTGGGCCTACCTGCTCACGTTCCGCGACGGCCGCATCATCGAGTGGCGCGCGTACTTCGACAAGACCGAGGCCCTTGAGGCGATGGGGATCGGGAAGGGGGGCGACGTCAGGCCGCCGGCGTAGCCGTCCCCGACAGCGCGCAGCGTCCGGCCGAGTCGTCGAGCAGCGAGAAGGCCACGCTCACCACCGGCTGCGCGCCGGCGCTGAGGACCATCGTGCCCCCTTCGCGTATGACCGCCGCCTTGGCGCCCGGTGCCAACACCGGGTCTGCGGTAGGAAGGTCGACGTGGTCGAGCTCCGGGCTGATCGTGGTAGTGGCGGCCTTGAGCAGGAAGTTGTAGCTGACGTCGGCCGAACCCGGGCCGTCCACGAACACCTCATTGGCCTGCACGCCGCCCGGCGACAGGCTGCACCGCTCCTTGAGCGTCCACGACCCGACCGTCGCCAGCGTCACGAGCTGGTCGTCGGTGCCGTGGTCGTAGCTCAGCTTGACCGCGCCCGGGCCGGGCGGGCCCTGCGCCCCGGTCGCGCCGGCCGGCCCCGTGGGCACCCCGGCGCCGGTCGCGCCGGTGGCACCGGCCACGCGCGGGGGCCCCCGACGCTCCGGGGCTCCCCGGAGCGCCGCCGAGCTTGCGAAACCGCGTTGTCGATCAGCGCGATGACCTGCTTGCGCTGGGTGCGGCACAGCCGCTTGGCCGTGGCTCACGCCCGCGCGCGGCACGACGAAGGGCCCCGGCGGGAACGGGGCCCTTCGCGCGGACGGCGTGAAGTGCGACAGAGGTTGTTGAGCTCCTGGCCCCCGCCCGGAGCCGAGCCCTTGATCCTCGCGGCTGAGCGGCCGGCCGAGAGCGTGGTCGCAGTCAGCAGCTCCCCGCCGGTCCGGACTGCGTGATGCGAGATCGCGGCGGACGCGGCGCCGCCGGTTCCGCCGATGGCGACGGCGACGCTGGCGAGCGCGGCGAACGACTTGATGGTGCGGCGGTGCATGTAGGGCTCCTTGCGGTGAGGGTTGGCTGACCCCGCCGAAGTTATGCCTGCAACGAACCGCTTTCGTCGCGTCCGAGGCGGCGGCTGCGTCGGTCATCCGACGGGAAGGAACGGGCCCTGGCGGTGTCGTCTACGGTTCGCGTCGGTGCCGCTGAGCTTCCTGGCCCACCTGCATCTGCACGGCTCCCAACGCGCCGGCGAGGGCGGCGATCCTGACGTCGAGCTCGCGTTCTGGACCGACACGTGGGACGCGCACATCCGCGGGGGGAGCCTGTTCGCGCCCGGCGGGCTCGAGCTGCTGGGGGAGGAAGCGGTCGCCGCCGACTACGAGGGCCGCCGATGGCAGGAGGCGCGCGCCCAGGTCCGCCGCATCCTGCGCGAGGCCGAGATCGACGACCCCGACTTCTTCGCCGGCAAGGTCGTGGCCGAAGTCGGTCCCGGCCCGGTCGGCTTCCCCGAGGCCTGCGGGGCCAAGACCGCGCTCGCCATCGAGCCGCTGGCGCCCCGGCTGGCCGCAGCCGGCTTGCTCTTGCGCGGCGACGTCGCCTACCTGGTCTGCGGCGCCGAGAACGTCCCGCTGCTCGACGCGAGCCTCGACGTCGTCGTCGCCCGCAACTCGCTCGACCACGTGGCCGACCCCGCGGCGGTGATGGACGAGGTCAAGCGGCTGCTGCGGCCCGGCGGGACGCTGATCCTCAACGTCGACGTCGAGGGCGTCCCGACGACGGCCGAGCCGCACACGTTCCGCGTGCAGGACATCCACCGCCTCGTCGCGCCGATGCCGATCGAGCGCGAGCGCATCCTCGACGAGCCCCATGGCCACGAGGGACGCCAGCTGATCGTCGTCGCACGGCGGTAGGTGCGGCGCTGATCGCCTTTGTCGG
>Ga0075433_10003514_pt1 | contig 12109 bp, 4 predicted proteins | sample RhiMethybrSRZTD2_FD_75299 | JGI IMG/M metagenome (GOLD analysis project Ga0075433, IMG submission 75299) | Populus rhizosphere microbial communities from Tennessee, USA - Rhizosphere MetaG P. TD hybrid SRZTD2 | ecosystem: Host-associated > Plants > Roots > Rhizosphere > Soil | place: USA... | reverse complement strand
TCGAGGCGTTGCCGACGGCGTCCGCGGCGTTGACGGTAAAACTCTTCGTGCCCGAGGACGAGGTATCGATTGGAGCGCCGTTGGCGACGGGGCCGGCGCACGATGCGGTTCCGGCGCCGCGGTCGGCGCAGGCATACGCGGCGGGAACGTTTTCCCTCAGCGGATACGTTGCGCCGTTGGCCGGCGTGGTCACTGAAATGACCGGCGCCTTGCGATCGATCATGTTGCCCGCGATCGGTCCGGCCGTCGCGCAGTTGCCTTCGACATCGCACACGGTGCGGCTGTTGGTGCTGGCACTCGCGGTTTCCACCCCGGCATCGACCGACGTCACCAGGACGAACGACGCATCCGCGGGATGTGCCAGTCCGGTTCCCGAATCGCTCGCCGTGCAGGCCAGGGAAACGTTGCCGGCATGCCATGCGCCATCGGGCGCCGCGCAGGAAATCGCCGGCGCTGTTCTGTCTTCGCAGGCGTTGCCCACGCCGTCGTGGTCGTCATCGGCCTGATCGGCATTGGGCGTCGTGCGGCAGTTGTCGCAGGAGTCGCCCACGCCGTCGCCGTCGGCATCGGCCTGATCCGGATTCGCGGTCAGCGCGCAATTGTCGAGGCGATCGGGAACGCCATCGCCGTCCGTGTCCAGTTCCGGATTGTTGCCGTTGATGCCGGCCTCGACGCACCGCTGAACCGGCTCCGGCAGCTCGGAGAAGAAGTCGTAGCCGGTCAGGGCCTCGACGGCGTCGACGGTGGTCAGGTAGTTCTCCCACGGGTCATCTCTGATGCCCTGCGTGTTGGGCATGATGACGGCGATCGTCCGGGTCGAGCACGTGACACGCGATCGGTCGTCGCCGCCGTCCTTGGACAGCACCAGAGCAACCTTCCACGTCTGCGCCGGCACGGTGACGCGTCCGCCCGCGAGCGTCGTGGTCACGCTCCCGTTGCTGCCGACGCCACCGATACCCGCTCCGCCGGCGACGATGTACAGCTCGCCGGCCGGCAGGAGCGTGCGGAGGTAGTTCTCGAGCGCGGCCCACGGGCCCTGGTTGTTGTCGGGCGACTGCGCCACCATGTTCGTCATCAGGAAGGTCGCCTGATTGATTGGGATCGAGGTCTCCTTGTCGCGGTCGGCGTTCGGCGTCAGGTGCCCGCGATCGAAGCCGCTGCCGGCGAAATCGAAGGACTGCACCCGATACCAGTCAGGCGGCACCGCCGGGTCGGGGCGGAAAGAGTCCACGCGCGTCAGCGTGCCGGTCCACTCGTCCGAGAGGTGCCAGCTCACCCAGTTCGGACGGCCGAGGTCCCTGGCATACGACAGGGCGTACTCCGGCTTCTCCATCAGATAGTTGTTCGGCAGCGCGACGTTGTTGACCGCGCCGCTGGGATTGCCCATCGTCAGATGCACGCCCGCCGGGAATGGCGGCGCGGTGCCGGTTGCAACGGTGAAGGACCAGACGTAATTCGCCGGCAGCGTATTGGTATCCGGCCCCGCGTCGTCGAGATCCTGATCGGTGACCTGGTCCTTGAAAATCGTGACCGTGCACTGCTCGCCGTCCAGGAAGTTGACGTTCGGCGTGACGTAGTGGTCCTGTCCGTCCACTGCGCTGGTCGCGCTGTTGTGTTGACCCGTGACCGAGCACGTGATGTCGAACCACGAGCCGGCCACGTCGACCGGTTCCGTGAACGTCACCTGAATCGTTGCATCCCGCGGCGCGTTGGTGCCGTTCGCCCGTGGCTCGGTGCCCAGCACCATCGGCCCGATCTCGACGATCGGAGCCGTCCGCCGGGGAGCTGGCGCAGCGGTGGCGAAGTCGCTGCCGTTGTTGTTGGTGTCCGTACTGCCGCCGCCCGCGCGGAATATCGACGTCGTATTGCTCGGAGAAGGCGCCGTCGCCGTTCCTTCACGACAATCCGCACTGCCATAGCCCACGAAGTCCATGACACGAGAGTCGCTGGTCGGACAGTTGCCCGCGAGCCCGTCGAAGCTGGCGACGAGCGCGACCTTTCCGCTCGTGCCGCTTATGTTTATCTGCCCGGTGATGTTGGCAGGGGGCAGCGATGCGCCGTTCGATCCGCCCGACCCCAGCGATACCAGGTAGTACTCCCCTGGTGCGATGGTCCCGCCGAGCGGCTGACGGTTCACGTCCCAGGCGTTGCCGGTGGCCGACGCGTACTGCAGCGACCACCCGCGAAGGTCAACGGTCGCGGCGCTGCGGTTGTACAGCTCGACGTAGTCGTTCTGATACGTGGCACCCGCGTTACCGCCGCCGCCATAGAGCTGGCTGATCACCACCGTGCTGTTGACCGGCGGAGGCGGTGGCGCACACGCGTTCACGGCGTCGGGCGTCGGCGTGTTCTGCTGATACGTCGATGTATTGCGGGCGCCGCCGACACCGTCAGGGCAGCGCTGGTTCGACTGCGTGCCGCCGCTGCCGCTGCCGTTCTCGTTGACCTGCGGCTGTCCAGGATTCAGGAGCGCAAGCAGCCCGGCATCATCCGCATCGTCTGTGTCGTAGACGACGGCGTCGAGGAGGTTCGTGGTGGTGACGGCCGTGCCGGTGGGGAAGTCCGCGGCGTTGCCGGCGAAAATTGCCACGGCGTCGGCGCCGTTCTGCAGGAGGCCAGACGCGCCGGGATCGAAGACGAGATCGACTCCTGGAACGCCAGGGTTGCCGAGCGTGAAGTAGCCGCTCGCGTCTGTATGGAATCCGTCGAGATCGAAGGCCGCATACGACAGGTCGTTGGATCCGTTGTAGAACACGACCACCAGCCCGTCGAGCGCCGTGTTGCCGGTGCCACCGTCGTAGAGCTCCACGAATTCCGCCGCATCGGTGCCCGGCGTGTCGGAGTCGATCTCGTTGATGATGACGTTGGTCGCCACCGGCGGGGTCGCGTTCGCGGTCGTGAACGAGAACGCGAAATCCGCGGCCGGCGAGTCTGGCGGATCGTTCGTGTCCGCATCCGAAATCTGGGTCGCCACGACCGTGACCGTGCAGGTCGTGCCGTAGGGCAGATTGGCAGCCGGCGTCAGCGTGAACGTGCTCGCCGGCGACGCGGTCTGCGCGAACGGCTGCGCGGCGCCTGCCGGACATTCGAGGATGAACGCGCTGCCGGTCGCATTGACGCTTTCGCTGAAGTTGATGACGATGGCCGAATCGACCGGGACGTTCGTTGCGGCATTCGCTGGCGTGGTGGCGCCCACGGCGGGCGCGCTGTCGCCGGGCGAAGCGGTCGCCGTCACCGACAAATCGTCGATCGCCAACCCGTGATCGCTTCCCGAGTCATCCGGGTCCTGCCACCGTATCCAGATCTCCTGTCCGTTGCCTGCCGTCACCGCCAGCGAGGCGGAGATGGCAGTGCGGTTGGCCGCCGCGTTGCCGTCGAGCGCCGATGCGGTTGCGGTGGCGACAGGGCCCGTGAAGCTCAGTGCCGGCACCGTTGTCCAGCCTGTCGCTGGCGCGTTGGCGCCGGTGATGACGCCCGGATCGGCAACCTGATATTGAAAGGTGAGCGTATGGGCGGCGGTGTTTCCGCCATTGCGCCATTGTTCGCCCACGTAACTGATGGCGAGCGAGGTGATCGTTCCGCCGGTGCTGTTGGTCAGCCTGGCGGCAAGGAAGATCGTCCCGGTCCCACTCGAGGCGACTGTGCCCAGCGCCCGGTCGGCGGCGGGGCCTGCTCCGGCCACGCCGAAGCTATAGAGGGCGCCGGCATTCGACGACCCGGTGCCGGAGTTATAGGTCGGCCTCGTCGACCACCATCCGGAGATGGTGGAGTTGTTGGTCCAGGCAATGCCGGTTCCGGTCGACGCGAGCGTATCGAAGTCCTCGGTGAGCGGAACGCCGGCTGCGGTAATGCTGCCACCGTTGGTGATGGCGAACGACGGTGGCGCCATGCGGGATGAACCGGCCGCGACACACAGCAAAGCGACCAGCATCCCGGAGATTCCCGTCCGCAGCGCGGTCGAAGGGCGACGGGACTCTGGCGCAGGTGTTTTGTTCATCACGTTCATTCGCTGGAGTGGAGGCGGAAAGCCGGCGTGAGCTTAATGAGGCCGGCAGCCGGGATCAATGCAAATGTATGTAACGCGGGGCGTTGTGCGAATCACGCGGATCGAAGTCCATTCGGGCGCCTCGTGTGAGCGAGTCTGGTTCGCGTCTAGAATGCCGGCATGTCGTCCTCTGCCACTCTCCATCTGATCGACCTCCGTCCCAAGCTCCCATGGCTGGTCCTCTGGCTCCTGCTGGTCCCGCTCGCCGCCGGAGCACAGACGCGCGAGGTCCTTCCGGGGACACAACCCTTGTCGGCGGAAGGCGACCTCTCCGCCGCGATGGTGGCGGGCGTTGACAAGTTTCTGATGGGCGAGCTCGACCGTTCCGTGGTGGAGCGGCAGAAACTCTGGAAGCGGGATTTCTCTTCGCGCGAGGCGTACGAGAAGTCGGTCCAGCAGAATCGGCAACGACTTCAGAACTACATCGGGGCGGTCGATCCGCGTCTGCCCGTCAAGGCGGTCGAATACGTCACGAGCACGGCGGCGCTGCCGCTGGTGGCCGAGACCGATCGGTTCCGCGTGTACGCCGTGCGGTGGCCGGTGTTTCGTGACGTTCACGGCGAAGGATTGTTGCTCCAGCCCAAAGGCGAACTGCGGGCACGCGTGGTGGCCGTGCCCGATGCCGATCAAACGCCGGAGATGCTGGTCGGCCTGGCGCCGGGCCTGCCGCGCGAGTCGCAGTTCGCGCGCCGTCTGGCCGAAAGCGGATGCCAGGTGATCGTGCCGGTCCTCATCGATCGTCAGGACACCTGGTCGGGCAACGCGCAACTCAAGCGGTTCACCAACCAGCCGCACCGCGAATGGATTTACCGGCAGGCCTATCAGATGGGGCGCCACATCATCGGGTACGAGGTGCAGAAGGTCCTTGCGGCTGTCGACTGGTTCACGGAAGAAGCATCCAGGTCGTCCACACGGACCCAGAACCCGACGATCGGCGTGGCGGGATTTGCCGAGGGAGGGCTGATCGCTCTTTACAGCGCGGCCCTCGACACGCGCATCGACGCCGTGCTGGTCAGCGGCTATTTCGCGCCGCGGCAGCGCGTCTGGGAGGAACCGATCTACCGCAATGTCTTCGGGCTGCTTCACGAATTCGGTGACGCGGAGATCGCGAGCCTGATCGCGCCGCGCCACGTGACCGTCGAGTTCAGCGAGGTTCCAAAGATCGACGGCCCGCCCAGGGCCCGCGAGGGCCGCAACGGCGCGGCTCCGGGAAAACTCTCGACTCCCGCGCGAGTCGAGGTCGAGGCGGAAATCGAACGCACCCGCGCCCTGTTTCCGAAGTCATTTCCCTTCCGGCTCGAATTCATTCATGGCCCGGAAGGAAAGACGGTGGGACCGGTCTCGAACATGGCGCTGACCGCGTTCCTCGAGTCGCTTGGCATCGCCCGTCCACCCGCGCCCGCAGCCGCCAGCCCGCTGGTGGACAAGCGCACCGGCTTCGATCCTGCGGAGCGCCAGGGCCGCCAGGTGCAGGAGCTGGTCCAGCACACTCAGAGCCTGCTGCAACTCTCCGAACGTGTTCGCGACGAATTCTTCTGGCGCAGGATGAAGGCCTCGTCACCCGACGAATGGACCGCAGCCGCTACCGACTTCAAGCAGGTTTTCTGGGAGGACGTGATTGGCCGCTTTCCCAGGGCCACCATGCCCGTCAACGCGCGTTCGCGAAAGATTCTGGATAACCCGAAGTGGACCGCCTACGACGTCGTGCTGGATGTCTGGCCCGACGTATTCGCCTGGGGGCTGCTGCTGGTGCCGAAAGACATCGAGCCCGGCGAGCGACGACCGGTCGTCGTCTGCCAGCATGGCCTCGAAGGCCTGCCGCTCGACACGATCTCGGAGGAGTCCGGCAGCCGCGCGTTCGGCTACTACAAGTCGTTTGCCGCCCGCCTGGCCGAGCGCGGCTTCGTCACCTTCGCGCCCCACAACCTGTACCGCGGGCAGGACAGGTTCCGCGTGCTCCAGCGCAAGGCCAACCCGCTGAAGAAAACACTGTTCTCCGTCATCGTCGGACAACATGACCGCATCCTGGACTGGCTGAGCGAGTTGCCGTTCGTGGATCCGCAGCGGATTGCGTTCTACGGCCTGTCCTACGGCGGCAAGACGGCCATGCGCGTCCCGGCCCTGCTCGATCGCTATCGCCTGTCCATCTGCTCGGCCGACTTCAACGAGTGGATCAAGAAGAACGTCACGGTGGAGTCGCCGTACAGCTACCTGTTCACGATCGAGTACGAAATGCCCGAGTTCAACCTTGGCCAGACCTTCAACTACGCGGAGATGGCGGCGTTGATCGCGCCGCGGCCGTTCATGGTCGAGCGTGGTCATGAGGACGGCGTGGCGCCCGACGAATGGGTGGCGTACGAATACGCCAAGGTCCGTCGTCTCTACGACAAACTCGGGATCGGCGACCGCACCGCCATCGAGTTCTTCAACGGCCCGCACACGATCAACGGCGCTGGCACGTTCGAATTCCTGCACCGCCATCTGAACTGGCCCAAACCACAATAAAGGGGAGCTGCTGCCTAGCCTCCGGTGGCGCCGTGCTGCTCGAGCAGGCGCGCGATCTTCAGCTGTTCTGCCTTCGCTTGCGGCGAGCCACTCCCGCCGCGACCCGTCGTGATCGTCGCGAGCCGCATCGGCGTCGAGCCGTTCCTGTTCCTGCGTCGCGCATCGGCACCCCCCTCGAGGAGCGCACGCACGGCGCCCGTGCAGCGAGTGCGTACTGCACGGTGCAGCGGCGTCACTCCGCTCTTGTCCGCCGCATTCGGGTCGGCCCCTGCGCCGATCAGGCAGGCGACGGTGGCAGCCTGCGCAGCGGGATCCCACCAGGGGGAGCCGGGCATGCCGTCGGCGGCGTAGTGAAGCGGCTCCGCGCCACGGCGATTCCGTGCGCGAACGTCGCTGCCCATGGCAATCAGCCTTCGCGCGATGTCGGGGCGGTAGGCGACGGCGGCGACATGGAGCGCAGTGTCGCCCGCATAGACGTAGTGTCCGATCCCTCCGAGGCGGTTCTCCTTTGAGGCCTGACGAGTGGCTCCTTCCTCGAGGCGCGCTCTCGCCAGTACCGGCGACGCTCGAAGCCGCCGCTCGACGGCAGCCGCGTCGCCCGTAACGACTTCTTCCATGAGCTTGCGCAGCGCCGAATCGTTGCTCGCCATGATCAGGAGAGGATATACGGCTCCTGGCGCGTCCGTCCTTCGAGATCGTTTGTGTCCACCGGTCTCTCCTCGATCAACGCCTCTGGAGCGACGGTGTGAAACGACAGCATTCCCCAGGCTTCCGATCCCACGAAGAGCCGGTGCCAGGTTGACGGCGGAATGCTCACCCACCGCTGTTCGACGCTCGCGCGGTCGGTACTTGTGAGGGGATGCGAGTGCCAACTGATTCCTGCTCGCAGCTCGAACGTTCCGCCGCCGATCAGTGAGAACGACCGCTGGTGGCTGTTCGGATGTCGCTCGGCGCCTGTTGCTGCGCCGGCTCGAATGACGAAAATCCAGCAGGAACGGATGTTCTCCGGAAGGCCATCGGCGAAGGCGCTGAGCGGGATGGTCTCCCACGCCATGAGTTTCGCCGAAGCATCGAGCTGCCGAAGCACGCGTTGGAGGGTCGTTCCCATGACCGCCGCTGTCGAGTCGCTGCGGACCACTTCATTCAGGGCAGCAACAACCGGGTCGTCGGCGATATTCATTGTGACTCCTCCGTCGCCCCCCATGCGGCCGGGAAGTGTTCATCACTTCGACGGGGTACTGGAATTCGAACAAGCTGCTGGTTGAACAGCGTATCTCCGCGATCATCGAGTGGGACGGCGTCGGCAGGTAGCCGGGATCGGACCTCGTCTGCCTCAAAACACGTACTTGAGCGAGAGCTGCATTTCGCGTGCGGCCCCGGCGCTGCTGATGATCCCGAAGTTGCTGTTTCCCAGCGTGCCGTTCGGATTGCCCCAGTTCACCCAGTTGAAGGCGTTGAACGCCTCGGCGCGGAATTGGAGCTGCTGCCCGGCATGCAGCCGGAACGACTTCGCCACCGAGATGTCCAGCACCTTCCGGCCCGGACCGACCACAGGATTGCGGGTCGAGGTTCCGTAGGTCGTGGTCGCTCGCGCGAATGCGGCGGTATTGAACCAGCGGCTGATGGTCCGCTGATCGCTCGGCAGCGTCGGATCCTGTCCCGCGACCAGGTTCGGGCGAATCTCCTCGGAATCCACGTTCAGCGTGTCGCCATCCTGATTGATGAAGAGCGGCGAACCGGAATTGAAGATGCCGATGCCGCTGATCTGCCACCCTTTGGCGAGCGCCCCGGTGAAACCGGTGAGGCTGTCGCCGAAGGGAATCTCCCACACGTAGCCGAGGACCAGACGGTGGCGCTGATCGTCGGCTGACGGACCGTACTCGCCTTCGAGGCTGCGCGGGTTCTGCCGGCGGGCCCGCGACGCGTTGAGGCCTCCCTGCTGGTTGTCGTTCAGCTCGGACAGCGTGTAGGCGGCCGACAGATACAGCCCCCACGGGCCTCGGTGCTTGTATTCGGTCTGGAGCGAGTGATAGTCGCTCTCGCCGTCGGTGGCCCACATTCGGATTCGGCCGAACGCCGGGTATGGACGCCGTGACTGGAGCGGGATTCCACCAGCGTTGGGATCGGGGTCGGGGCTGTTGAAGTTCGTCAGGCTCGTATCCAGGTCCGACCCTTTCGAGCCGACGTAGCGGACCTCGACGACCGCTGCCCGGGACAACTCGTAGCCGACCGCGATGTTCCAGTTCTGGTAGTAGCCATCCTTGTGATTGCGATCGACCTCCGCCGAGGTGACGTTGAAGATCGTGTTGGCAGGGACGAGCGCAGCCGGGAACGGGAAGGCAATGGTCGCCTGCGGATTCGTGGTCGGGTTGGTGACCTGCACGCTGGCGGTCGGAGGATTGGTGCCGAGCGTATTGATGTTGTCCAGGTGCAGAGCCATGTTGAAGACGCCGTATCCTCCGCGGACGACCAGCTGGTTGCTCAGCTGATACGCGAAACCAAGACGCGGCGCCCAGTGACGGTGCTCGTTGAAGTACAGCTGGTCTACCACTTCTGGACCAGGCCAGAGAACGGGACCGTTCGGATTGAGGTCGAACCGCAGCGTCCGGCTGACACCATTGATGTCCTTCGGCGCGAAGTTGTGGTCGTAGCGGAGACCGAGGTTCACGGTCAGTCGCGGCGTCGCCCGCCAGTCGTCCTGCAGGTAGAACCCGGTGCGCCATTGACGGATGCCGCCGATAGGAATGCCCTCGGGCGTGCGCGACGTCCTCGGAAAGCCCATCATGAAGGCTGCCGCCGCGTGGCCGGTGATGTCGCGGGTGAAGTCGAGCGCGCCGAACGGTGCGTTCGTGCTCGTCGCGTCGCCCAGCAGACGCCGGACGTCGCCGCCGATCTTGAGCGCGTGGCGTCCCCGGATGAGGGTCAGGTTGTCCACGAGTTGGTAGGTCTGGCTCAGGTCGATGCCTTCGCCACCGGTGTTGTCGCCAAACCCATTGAAGCCCTGAATGTTGATCGTCGAAAACCCGATCTCGTTCTCGTTCGGCGCACGGCCATTGGGGCCGCCGACGAGCATGCCGTGGATACCCAGATCCTCTTCGACGCTGAATCCCGTCAGCCGGCGCGGGCTGAGACGATTCAGGTCGCCGCGCATGTACCCGAAGCGGATCTCGTTCAGGACGGAGGAGCTCCACGTCGTGACGTGCTGCACCGCCATGCTCTGGTTGTTGAACACGCGCGGCGCCGGAAACGCCGGGTTGATTGGGATGGAGGGATTGTCGCGTCCTTGATAGAGGTAGTGACCAAAGATCTTCTGCTTCTGACTGATGACATGGTCGACCCGCGTGATGAGCTGGTTCTGCGTGTCTTCGGTGCGGGTCAGGCCCCGGAAGTTGTTCGCGCCGGTCTGGTTGGGCAGCGGCTGGTAGTCGTTGATCATCGAGATCGCGAGGGGATCCAGGCGATTCTGCGGAATGATGTTGTTCGGGAACGGCTGATTCGTGAACGGATCCCTGATCACCGCACCGGCGACCTCTGAAAAGTCCCCTCGGCGCATCGCTGCGGTCAACACGTTCGTCTGCGCGACGGTCTCGCGCGTTTCCCGAACGCCCTCGTAGGACGCCATGAAGAAGGTCTGATTGCGACGGACCGGGCCGCCAACCACCCCGCCGAACTGCTGCCGATCGAGCTGGGGCTTCGGCGAGGGCGCCGGAGCGAAGTAGTTCCGGGCATCGAGGCTGTCGCTGCGGACGTAGTCGAAGGCCGATCCGCGGAAAGTGTTGCCGCCGGACTTCAGCTGCAGCTGCACGTTCGCGCCGGCATGCCCGCCGTACTCCGCCGTGTAATTGGTGGCCTGCACCTTGAACTCTTCAACGGCGTCCACCGATGGATACATGAAGAGGTTGTTGCCGCGGTTGTTGAGGGCGCTGACGCCGTCGAACGAGACCTGCTGATACATGCCGCGGGCGCCGCTGGCGCGGAACTGCGTGTTCGACGCGACGACGCCAGCCGTCAGGTTGCCGAGCGTGCTGAAATTCCGGCCGTTCAACGGCATGTTGACCAGCGCGTCGGCCGTGACCACGTTGCCGGTGACGCCGCTCTGGGTCTCGAGCAGCAGCCCCTGGGCCTGGACGTCGACGACCTCCCCCACAGAGCCGACCTGAAGCGTGAACGTCAGACGTGCGAGTTGACCAACGCGCAAGGTAACGGTGGTGCGCTCCGTGCGAAATCCGGTGAGCGACGCCTGGACGACGTACTCACCGGGCAAGAGGTAGCGCACTTCGAAGGTGCCGTTCGGCTGGGTGACGGTGTTGTGCACGACGTTCGTGGCCACACTCGTCACGGTGATGGTCGATCCGGGAATGACGGCGCCGCTGCCATCCGCAACGGTGCCGAGAATGCCGGTGTCCACGGACTGCGCCAGGGCTGGCGACGCCCACAGTGCCACGCCGAGCAGCACGGCACCGAGAAACCTGGATGGATCTCTCATGAGTCCTCCTGCTGAGTGCACGGGCCCGTCGTGACGCCGCCGGAATGATACACCCGGGTGGCAGCGGCGAATCCTCGGGCGTCTGAGCGCTGATTATGCGTTCAGAGAGTGGTCAGCCGCGGAGCGAGCTCGCTTCTCCAGGATCGCTCGAATACCCGGCGCGGGACGCAAGGTAATGAGAGGCTCCGGCCGGATGTTCGGATCGGGCACGACCTCGATGCGGTAGCGCTGCGCGATCGTCGCAGCGATCAGCTGGGCCTCCATCATCGCGAACTGACTGCCGATACAGCCCCGCGGGCCGCCGCCGAACGGGATGTACGCGAATCGCGGACGCGCGGATTCGTGCTCCGGGGCGAATCGATCCGGATCGAAGCGCTCCGGATCCGGCCACAGCTTCGGCCGGCGATGGACGACGAAGGGGACCAGAAACACCAGCGAGCCCCTGGGTATGTGATAGCCACCGATCTCGTCGTCGCCCAGCGCCCGTCGGGAGAAGGCCCAGGCGGGCGGATACAGCCGCAGCGACTCCTCGATCGCCCGCCGCGTGCAGGTCAGCCGCTCGAGATGCGCGAACGCGGGCCGAGCATCGCCGATCACCCGATCGACTTCCTCCGCGATCCTCCGCGCCACGTCGGGATGGTGCGACAGCAGGTAGTAGGTCCACGACAACGCGAGCGACGTGGTCTCGTGTCCCGCCAGCAGCATGGTCAAGACCTCGTCGCGAAGCTGGCGGTCTGTCATGCCGGCTCCGGTCTCCTCGTCACGTGCCGACAGGAACATGGACAGCAGATCCGTTTCGTCGCGCCCGGCCTGGCGGCGCTCCGCAATGATTCGATAGACGACGGTTTCCAGCTCGCCGAGGGCGCGCCAGAAGCGCCGGTTGACGGGCAGGGGCAGGGTCGTCGCCAGCCTCGTCGCCCAGAAGGTCTCGCCGATGCGCCGGTTGATGATCGGCCAGGTGCGGTTGACAATCCCGGCGGTCTCGCCGAGATCGGTGCTGAACATCGTCCGGACGATGATGGCCTGCGTCAGAGCCATCATCTCCGCAAGGACGTCGATGGTGTCGCCGCGCC